>Ga0031656_10000088_pt1 | contig 24244 bp, 19 predicted proteins | sample FrelakmetDIP11DI_FD_55080 | JGI IMG/M metagenome (GOLD analysis project Ga0031656, IMG submission 55080) | Freshwater lake sediment microbial communities from the University of Notre Dame, USA, for methane emissions studies - DIP11 DI | ecosystem: Environmental > Aquatic > Freshwater > Lake >... | reverse complement strand
GCTTCCTACGCGGGTTCCTGGGGTACGCCGCCCCTGCCGGGCTACGTCGTCACCAATCGCGGAGTCGGCGGCGACACGACCGCGGACATGCGGGCCCGCTTGCAGCGTGACGTCGTGGCGGCCAATCCCGACGCCGTGCTGATCTGGGGTCACGTCAACAACATCACGAAGTCGGGTGTCGCCGGAGCCACGGCAGAGCAGGCGAAGGCTGTGACGAATGCCGCGCGCGCCGACTACGTCGCGATGCTCCAGCAGGCGCGAGCGGCGGGTATCGATGTGATCCTCGCCACGGAGGTCCCGCGCAGCGAACCCGCCGGGTTCGTGAACGAGCTGCGTGGGTGGGTGAGCCGACTGCTCGGCAAGGAGAGCTACTCCTCACGCGTCAACGTGTACGTGCGCGAACTGAACGCTTTCGTCCGGCAGCTCGCCGCGCGTGAGGGCTTGCTGCTGCTGGACTTCGAGAAGGTGTTCGCGCCGGAAGGTGGGGCACGCAAGCCCGAGTATGCGCAGGAAGACCAGAGCCACATCACTGACGCTGGCTACCGGGCGCTGACTGCGTATTCGGTCAAGGCGCTGGCAGCCGCGCGCTGACTCAATGGCGACATCTGGATGTAACCCAGGTCGGCGTATGCGCTGGCATGCTGCGAAACGAGAAGTCGGTCACATTTTTTCGGATGGGAGCGGTAGAACATGATTAGGTGGGGGTGGAGCATGTCGTTTCGAGGGCCTTGGAGCACTCGTCCGGCGACTTGGTTGGGTAGCCCATTTGAGCGGATGCCAGCGCCATCCCTGACCCGTATCGACGAGACTCGAGGGTCAGCTCATCGTGCCGACAATGGAAACAGCACAGGCCTTTGCCCGGTTGCCGGGGCGAGTTGACGCCGTGGCTGCGATGACCTCCCCGGTATTCGGTCGGCCGACTGTCGACGTCGTCGAATCGCCCGCAGGCGGGTCGCCGGTGGAGTGGGACGCGTTTGTCGCCAGCCAGGAGTTGGGAAGCTTCTACCACTGCTACGGCTGGAAGGCGCTCAACGAGCGACAGCTGCGCCACGCGAGCCTCTATCTCGAGGCCCGCGCGGGAGGCGCGCTGACCGGGATCCTGCCGCTGGTGCTTACGCGCAGCAGGCTCTTCGGGAACATCCTTTGCTCCTTGCCGTTCGTCAACTTTGGCGGACCCGTCGCGGTGGATCTCGAGACGACCAACGCACTGGTCCGGGCGGCGCAATCGCGCGCGTCGCGACTGGGCGTCGATTACCTCGAGCTGCGCTGTGCCGATTCGCTCGAGACGGACATGATCGCGTCGCTGCACAAGATCAGCATGACGCTGCATCTCGACCCCGACCCGGACCGCCTGTGGAATGGTTTCACCTCCAAGCACCGGACGGCGATCCGTCGCGTCTACAAGGATGGCCTCGCAGTGATCTCCGGTGGCGCCGAATTGCTGCCGGAGTTCTACTCGGTGATGCAGGACTCGTGGAGAGACCTCGGGACGCCGCTTTACTCGCCTGAGTATTTCCAGGCGATCCTCGAGACGTTTCCCGAGCAGACGCGTGTCTTCGTCTGTCGTCGAGATGGTCAACCCATAGCGGTGGCTTTGAACGGCTACTTCGCCGGAAAGGTCGAAGGCATGTGGGCCGGCACCACCCAGGCCGGTCACGACCTTCACGCGAACTACGTGCTGTACTGGGAAATGATCAAGGACGCCTGCGAGCGCGGTTTCCGCCGATACCACCTCGGCCGCTCGACCGCAGGTTCGGGCGCCGAGCAGTTCAAGAAGAAATGGAACGCCGAAGCCACGCAGCTGTACTGGTACTACCACCGGCCCAGTGGCAGGGAAGTAACGCCGGTGAACGTGAATCACCCGACCTATCAGTTGGGCATCGCCATGTGGCGCAAGCTTCCCCTTTGGGTGACTCGCCGGGTCGGCCCGTCGCTCGCTCGGGTCATCCCCTAGCGCGCGATCGAATCGATGTCCTTCGTAGCGCCTGCCGGCATTGCGCTGTCGGCCGCTGACCTCGCACGAGGCGCGCTGCGGAGTCTCTCCGGAACGTCTCTCCAGCGACTGACCACGAGACTGTGCCTCGAGGGTGCCCGCGAGCGCGCCTGGCTGGTTTCGACGGGCCGCGCAGCCATGACCGTGGCGTTNGAGGCCATGAAGCTGGCAGCACGCGATCCGCGCCGTGTCGAGGTGATCTTCCCCGGATACACCTGCTACTCGGTCCCCGCATCGGTGCAGCGTGCCGGGCTCGTCCCGCGCATCTGCGACGTGGATCCGGGCACGCTCAGTCCCGATCTCGACTCGCTGNCTGGCGTCGACATGACGCGGGTGCTGGCNATCGTTTCGGCGAACCTGTACGGACTGCCGAACGACCTGCAGGACATCGAGGCNTTCGCGCGCAGGCATGGGATCTTCCTGCTGGACGACGCTGCCCAGGGACTGGGAGCGCGTTACCAGGGCTGTGCGGTCGGCAGCTTCGGCGACGTCGGGCTGTTCAGCTTCGATAAGGGCAAGAACATCACGACCCTGCAGGGCGGAGTCCTGGTTGCGGACTCCGGAGTCGTCGCCGACGCGCTCGACCTGGCGATGGAGCAGCACCTGGCGTCGTCGCCGTCGGCGACGCTGCCGACGCTCCTGAAGCTGCCGGCCTACGCGCTGCTGCTGCGACCGGTCTTCTTCGGCGCGGTGCGGCGCCTTCCGCTCGGGCTGGGACTCACGCCGTGGGAGACGGATTACCCGATCGCGCCTTTCAGCCGCACGCTGGCGGGTCTTGCGCAGGTCCAGCTCGAGCGCCTGACGGAGATCAACGGAACCCGTGTACGCAACGCCGCGAGGCTGAGCGAGGCCCTGGCCGGCGTGCGCGGAGTGTCCGCGGTGCGCGTGCTTCCCGGGGCCGAACCGGTCTACCCGCGCTATCCGGTGCTCGTCGACGCCGCCGCCCGCGCGGACCTGATCGCCGCGCTGGAGCGGGCCGGGATCGGCGCCACGGCCTCATACCCTTGTGCCCTGATCGATGTCCCCGAGGTGATCCCGCGCCTGCGCGGCGACCAGCGGTCGACGCCGGGTGCCCGTGAGGTCGCGAGCCGCATCCTGACCCTGCCGACCCACGGCTATTCGCCGCCGGACCTCGCGCCGCGTGTCGCGGCGGTGCTGGCAGCTGCCGCCTGAAGGCGCTCGACGCGCATCGTCCGATGCAAGTCCGTGCTCGTGGCTCGTCCAACCGCTAGAAGCTGACCGAAAACCCGCCCTGCACCAGACGCGGCATGCCCGGCACGAGGCCGCGGCTCATGTCGACGACATAGAGCTCGTCCGTCAGGTTCTTCACGGTCAGGAACAGGTTCAGGTTCCAGGCGTCCACAGGGTAGTTCGCGCTCAGGTTCCAGACGGTGTAGCCCGGCATCTCGCCGCGCTGGCCGTTCGGCGTGATCTCCACGGTGTTGAGGTCGTCCGTGTACGCCGAGCTCGTGTACACGCCCTCGAGCTCCACTGACAGCCCGAACGGCGCGCGCACGCCGACGGTGCCGGCGAGCAGCTGCTCGGGCGTGTACGGCAGGCGGTTGCCGGTGACCTTCACAGTGGTGAAGCCCGGCACGCTGCTGTAGCGCTCGCCCTCGTATTCCGCGGTCGGCAGCCACGTCCATGACAGCCGGCCGTAGACGTCCACGGGCCAGTCCACGAATCCGCTGCTCTCCACATTGCCCGCGAGCTCCAGGCCCTGCTGCAGCGTCTGCCCTGCGCTCGCGAGCGTTGCACCGCTGCCGCCCGCGACGCTCGCCGGCACGATCTGGTTCTCGAAGTCGAGACGGAACAGTGCTGCCTCTGCGTAGACACCATCGCTGACGTCGCTACGGACGCCAATCTCGTAGTTCCAGGAGTACTCGGCATCCAGGTCTACGCTGCCGCCGGTGGGAGTGATGATGTCCGCGACGCCCGGCGGCGCAAAGCCACGGTGCACGCCTGCGAACAGCGTCGTGCCCGAGACGGGCTCGAAGGTGGCACCGATGCCGGGGATCCACTCGTCCACGCTCGCCGTGCCACGGGTGCCGAGCAGGTTGTCCACGCGCTCGTAGTCCACGTGCTCGTAGCGCAGCCCGGGTGTGACGGTCCAGCGGCCGAGGTCGAAGCGGTTCTGCACGAAGCCGGACCATGCGGTCACGTCGCGGTCGCTGTCCTCCCTGATGCCTGCATTACGGCCGGTGCCGGGGTTGCGCGCATCCGGCGTGTCGCCGTTCGCCTGCACCCGATACTGGTGCTCCTGGTGATAGCGGAAGCCGGCGTCCGTGACGTTCTCGACGCCGAACAGCGAGTGCGTGAACTCCGCGCGCGGCTCGACGCCCGCCGTCCAGTACTGGCGCAGCCGACCCTCGTTGCCGCAGGTGGCGTTCAGGTTCGCCATGCCACCGCAGGCGGGATCGCTGGCGTCATTGGGCCGCTGGCCCGAGTTGCTCGACTGGCGCCACCAGTCGCGATCGAAGTACGTGTAGTAGGCGTTCGTGGTGAAGGCGACGTCGTCGCTCATATCGAAGCGGTGCGTCGCCGAAGTGCCCCAGCGCGTCGCGTACATGTAATCGTTCTTGAACGGATTGCCGCGCGGGTCGTCCTGCCACTCGGTCAGCGTGAGGCCGGTGTAGGTGATCTGCGAGTTCTCGTCGTAGTAGCTGCCGCGCAGGGTCAGCGCCTGCCGCTCGGTGAGCTTCTGCACGACCTTGAGGTTCAGGTCGCCGACCTCGAAGTGCATGTTCTCGCGCGTGCCGTCGGATTCCTTCCAGGTGCCGTTCAGCAGGTAGCCGGTGTTGCCGACGGTGTCGCCGAACGTGCCGTGGACCTCGCGGTAGTCCTCCGTCCCGACGGTGGTCTCGAGTCGCCCGGACATGGCGTCGGGCACGCTCGGGGTGATGTAGTTCACCAGGCCGCCGAGGGTCTGCGGACCGAACAGGATCTGCGAGGAGCCCTTGAGCACCTCGATGCGCTCGAAGCGATTCACCGGCGGGTGGTAGTAGCTGGCATTGTCGCCGTAGGGGGCGTAGGCGAGCGGGATGCCGTCCTCGAGCATCAGCAGCTTGCTCGAGCGGGTGGGGTTGAGGCCCCGGATGCCGAGGTTGGGGCGCAGCCCGAAGCCTTCCTCGTCGCGCGCGAACACGCCCGGCACCTTGCGCAGCGCCTCGTTCACGGTGAAGACGTGCGCCTGCTCGAGCAACTCCATGTCCAGCACCTGCCCGGAGCCCGGGATGGTGTCGAGGTTGCTCTTCTTGCCGATCACGATGATGACCGGCTCGAGCCCTGTCTCGGCGTCTGCACTGGTCGATGGCGGCTGCTGAGCGCCGGCGGCAGAGGCGAGCAGTGTGGAGACCGTGGCGACGAGGGCCGCAGTTGCGTCCAGAGGGGACGAGGAGGACATGGCCGGCGTTTTCTTCTGTGGAGAAATGAACCGGTCGCGACTCTAAGCAGGCCAGAGACTAACGTCAATGCTAATCATTCTCATTAGCGTCAGCATTTACCGAGATGCCGGCCCGTCTGCCGGCCCACCACGATCCGATTTTCAGTCGCGGAAGTTCGTGTACTGCAGGGGAAGATCGAATCCGCCCTTCTTTACGAGCGCGATCGCTGCCTGAAGGTCGTCCCGGTTCTTGCCCGTGACCCTCACCTGTTGATCCTGCAGCGCGGCCTGTACCTTGATCTTCGAATCCTTGATCAGGCGCTGGATCTTCTTGCCGAGCTCGGTATCCACTCCCTGCCGCAGAGTGACTACCTGCCGGGCGGTCTGACCGGTCATCACCGGCTCGTCGATCTTCAGGCAGGCGACGTCGATGCCGCGCTTGGAGAGCTTCAGCCTAAGGATGTCGAGCATCTGCTTGAGTTGAAAATCGGCTTGAGCTGTAAGCGTTACGACCGCTTCTTTCAACTCAAACTTGGCATTCGTGCCCTTGAAGTCGAAGCGCTGTCCGACCTCGCGGCTGGACTGGTCGACGGCGTTAGCCAATTCGTGCAGGTCGATCTCGGAAACGATGTCGAAGGACGGCATGGCGGGGCTCACTGATAGGGGACGCAGTAACGCGTGGATGGCATCTTGCGGATCCCGCGGCCTTTCGGGAAGCACCCGGCAAGCGACCCGGCGTGCGCGGTCCGATCCGGGGGCGGGCGGGTAAGAGCACACGAGTGCGCTCGGCTAGAAATTGGCGAGAACGCTAAGTGGCTTCGGCTCGCGCGGGTAGTTTGGTGGCAGGCCACGCGCCGCCCGGCCTCACCGCTGAATCGATACCCCCAATCCAGAGGATCAAGCCATGAAGACCATTCGCTCCCGAGCCGCCTTGCCCGCCATCGCCGTCGCACTGCTTGCGCTGCCCGGCGCCCAGGCGATCGCCGAGGAAGTCACCTGCAGCGGCACGCTCGCCGCCGTGACCGTGGACAACCTGCGCGTCCCATCGGGCGCGACCTGCAAGCTGTACGGCACCCGCGTGCAGGGCACGATCACGGTCGAGTACCGCGGCGTGCTGCGCGCGGAGGGTGCGATGGTCATCGGCAATGTGCAGGCCGAAGGCGCCCGAAGCGTCAGCGTGCTGCTGGGCTCGCGGGTAGGGGGCTCGGTGCAGGTCAAGCTGGGCGGCAGTGCGCTCGTCAGCGACAGTCGCGTCGACGGCGACGTGCAGTACGACGAGAACAGCGCTCCGGTCCGTGTGCTGCGCACCCAGGTCGGCGGCAGCGTCCAGATCGTCAAGAACTACGGTGGCGTGACGGTGCGCCGCAATACGATCAACGGCAACCTCCAGTGCAAGGAAAACAACCCGGTGCCGGTTGGTGGCGGCAACATCGTCGGTGGCAGCAAGGAAGACCAGTGCGCGAGGCTCTGACCCTGGGCTGAAAGACGGCGGGCGGCGCCGGTCGACTCCATCGCGAGACCGGCCGGTGCCGCGGGTGCCTCGCACGGACGGGTGCGATCCCGGACCGGGTTTCCTGCAAGACTACGAGGGTGACGCTCCGGCTCCAGTTGCTGCTGTTCCAGCTCCTGCTCGCGCTGGCGGTGCTGGCCATGGCGGGCTTCGTCTGGCTGGCGACCTCGACCATGGTCGATCGCATCGCGCGGGTCCACGTGTCGCACCAGCAGGTCGAGGCCGCGCTCGAGCTCGACGGATCCTTCAATCGATTCTCGGAGCAGCTCGCCGAGCTGCTCGTGTTCGGCCCGGCCGGGCGGGCCGAGCAGGGCCCCGACCTTGCGTCCGCGCGTGCGCGCGTCCTGGCGGACCTCGACCGGCTTCAACGCATCGGCGATGCCGAACTCACGACGCTCGACGATCCGCTCGAGCGCGAGGCCGAGTCGATCGAGGCCGTGCGNTCGGTCCGCCTGCGGCAGCTGTTCACGGAAATCGAGTCCGCGACCGACGAGATCCTGCGGCTGGACAAGGCCGGCGATCCGCGCGCGGCGGTCGACCTGTATGGGTCGCGCGTCGAGGCGCTGCTCGACGACGAGCTCGACCGCCTGATCGACGACGCNGTTGCCGACGAGCAGGAGGAGTACGCCCAGGTGCTGAACGCAGCCCGGAAGCTGGCGCGCCGCATCCTGCTCGGAACGCTCATCGGGCTGTGCCTGACCGGTCTCGCCGCCACGGTATTCGGCGTGATGTTCTACCGCTCGATCGGCCCGCCGCTCGGGCGACTCGGTGCCGCAGCCGAAGCGGTCGAGAATGGCGACCTTAGCCACCGGGTCGAGGTCGGGCGGCATGACGAGATCGGACGCCTTTCGCTGCGCTTCAACAGCATGACCGACGAGCTGCAGCGGCAGCGCAATCTGCTGATGGTTGCGCAGGAGCACCTCGAGGGCCAGGTGGTGGAACGTACCCGCGAGCTCGTCGAATCGAATCGCAGGCTGGTCGTGCTCGACCAGCAGCGCGTCCGCTTCCTCGCCGAAGCGAGTCACCAGCTGCGCACACCGCTCACCGTGTTGCGAGGCGAGGCCGAGGTGGCGCTGCGAGATCGCTCGGCGACCGACCACGGGCTGCGGGAATCGCTCCGCCTGATCGCCGAGCAGGCGCGCGACATGGGTCACCTGGTCGACGACCTGATGGCGGTGGCACGCTCCGACCGCGAGGAAGCGGATCTGAAGCTCGAGGACGTCAGTCCTGCCGCACTGGCGGAGGACGTGGTGCGGGACGCCCGACGGCTCGGCGGGCAGCGCGGCATCGAGCTCGCCGTGACCGACGACGCGTCCGGCCTGCGCGTGCAGGCGGATCCTGGCCGGCTGAGACAGGCCCTGATGATCCTGGTCGACAACGCACTCAAGTACTCCGCGGCTCCCCATCCGGTCAACGTCGACGTGCGGCGCGCCGACGACGGGATCGAGATCCGGGTCACTGACCGCGGCATCGGCATTCCGGCCGACGAGCTGCCCCTGGTGTTCGAGCCCTTCTACCGCGGTCGCGCGGTGCACCGCGGCGCGGCGGCCGGCACCGGCCTTGGCCTGCCGATAGCCCGGCGCACCATTGAGCAATTCGGCGGGACCCTGTCGATCGACAGCGTCGAAGGTGCCGGCACCACCGCCCGCGTGCGCCTGCCTCTCGGTTCGCACGCATGAGCGCCCGGATCCTGGTCGTCGAGGACGATCCACGCATCGCCTCGTTCCTGCGACGCGGCCTGGCCGCCGAGGGCTATGCGGTGGAGCACGTGGCGGACGGACGGGCGGCACTGGAGCTGGCGGCGGCCGGTGGCTTCGATCTGCTGGTGCTGGATCGCATGCTGCCGGGGATCGAGGGCCTGGAACTCTGCCGGCAGCTGCGCGACCGCGGCTGCGTGAGCCGCATCCTGATGCTCACGGCACGCGACCGTCCGCAGGACAAGGTCGACGGGCTGCGCGGCGGCGCGGACGACTACCTGACCAAACCCTTTGCCTTCGATGAGCTGCTCGCGCGCGTCGAAGCGCTGCTGCGCCGGCCGACGTCGCTGCCGGCACAACGGGTCCTGCAGGTGGGCGAGCTGCGCGTGGACCTCGCAGCTCGCCAGGCGTGGCGCGGCCCCCGGCGCCTCGACCTCACGCCGCGTGAGCTCCGCCTGCTGGCCTGCCTCGCGGAGCACGCCGGCACCGTGCTCAGTCGCGAACGCCTGCTCGGCCTGGTCTGGGGCCGCAACTTCGACACCGGCAACAAGCTGGTCGACGTCTACGTGCGCTATCTGCGCCGCAAGCTCGACGAGGGCGAGGCGCGGCCGATGATCCACACGGTGCGTGGATTCGGCTACCGGCTCGATCCGCCGGATGCCGACCCTTGATCGACTGTGCCCCCCGCGTGCCCGCCGGACGCGCACCTGAGGCGGCGCTAGATCTTGAGCGCCTTGCGCATCTTGTCGACGAGGTTCTCGCCGCCGTGATGCGCGACGTAGTCGATCACGATCGGGCCGAACTTCTTGGCGGTATCGAGGTTCACGCCGAGCTCGGTGAAGGACGCTGCGAGGCCGGCCCACCGACCCGGGCTGTTTCTGCCGAAGAGTCCGCCGAGGCCCCCCGCGATCGAGCTCAGCGTGCTCGGCGGCGGCGCCTTCGCGAGCAGCTTGTCGGCGCCGGGGATGTCGGCCACGAACTGATCGAAGTCCTTCTTCGCCATGTTCTGCTGGCCGGCGCGCAGCAGTGCCACGAGCCCGCCCTGGGCCTGCGTCTTGGTGACGCCGAGTTCCTTGGTGAGCCGCTTGACGAGGTCGTCCATCGCAGGGTTCCTCCGGGGCCGCGATTCTACGTCACGGGCGCCACACGAGCGCGAGCTGGTCGACGGCGAGATCGGCCTTGCGCGGCTTGATCGCCACCGGCTCGAGCCGGATCGNCTGGGGATCGAGTCCGGACTCGATCGTCGCCACCTCGGCCTCNAGCTCGGNCTCGAGCGCNGCGATCTGCTCGCGCAGGGCACGCTCGTCCGCTTCGGCATGCGCGACGTCGGCGCGCTCCTTGCTGGCGCGCCCCATCGTGCGAGCGGCCGTGGAGGCCTTGCTCATCGAGCTGCCGCGCCGGCCGCCGCCGAACAGCGCGCCCAGCAGGCTGCCACCGACCGACAGCGCCGAGGAGAGTGCCTGGCTGCTTGCCTGTGCCTTCTCGCGCTCGACTTTCTGCGCCGCCCGGCGCGCACGATCCTCGAGGGCCTCGAGCTTGCTCGCGTACTTCCGGCGCAGGGCCTCGACCTCCGCGTCGCGCTTCTCGCGAAGGGCGAGCGCGAGCCGCGAACGAAACTCGCCTTCGGTCATGCCGGGCGTCGCGGTGGCCTTGAGCGCCGGGCAGGCAAGCAACTCCAGTGCGCCGTTGCGGTAGACGTAATCTTCGAGAGCGTTGGCCCAGCGCTTGTGCTCGCGCGCAGACAGCACGCTGGCGGGTGCCTCGCCAAAGGTCGCTCCTGCGGCCGGCTGCTCGGCGAGCTGCGGGCCCGGTTCGGCGAGGACCTCGGCCCGCGACCAGTCCGGCCCGTCGGCGGTGACCGGCGCGAAGTAGTAGTTCGTGGTCCACGTGTCGAGGCCGGCCTTCGAATCCACGTAGTGCGCCCGGACGCGAGCGCCGAGGTGTGCCGTGTAACGGGGATTCGCATCGGTGCCACTGCGGACCACGAAGCGCTCGGTGACGCCGTGCTGCACGACAGGGCGTGCGCCGCTCACGCCGCCGGCGGTTCCCGCGGCGGAGGCACCGACGGCGGCTGCACGGTCCGAGCTGACGCCGGCACCCCCGTTCGATATGACATCCGCGGCCTTCACTTCATCACCACGGCCTGCGGCGCGACCGGCGCGTGTACCGGTCAGCCGCTTGATCTCCGCCAGCGTCAGCGGCCCGCGCAGATAGGAGAGCGCCCAGCGCGTGCGGAACAGCACCGGCGCGTCGTCGTGCACGTTGCGCATCAGGAAGCTGCGCTGCGTGAGGTTCGACATCATCGTCTCGAAGCCCGGGCGGTCGAGGCCGCCGGCGGCCTCGCTGCCCATCAGTCCCTCGATCACGCGCGCCTTGTCGCGCTCGGTCTGCAGCCGGCCGATGAACCAGGTGCCGGCGTTGCCGAGGCCCTTGTAATCGAGATCCACCGGGTTCTGCGTCGCGAGCACCACGCCGACGCCGAAGGCGCGCGCCTGCTTCATGAGCGTGAGCAGCGGCAGCTTCGACGGCGGCATCGCCGAGGGCGGGAAGAACCCGAACACCTCGTCCATGTACAGCAGCGCGCGCAGGCTCGTCGTGCCCGGCTGGCGGCGCATCCACGCGACCACCTCGTTCGCGATCAGCGTGACCACGAACATGCGCTCGGCGTCGTTCAGGTGCGCGATGGAGATGATCGCGATGCGCGGCTTGCCGTCCTCGCCGTAGAGCAGCTTCTGCACGTCGAGCGGCTCGCCCGCGAGCCAGGCCTCGAATCCCGGCGCCGCGAGCAGGCCATTGATGCTCAGCGCAAGCTCGGTGCGGTCCTTCGCCGGGTAGAAGCTCTCGAGGTCGAACACGCCGACCTTGTCGAACGGCGGCTTCTGCACGGCCTGGATGACGGCGGCGAGGTCCGGACTCTGGCCCTTGCGCCACGCCGCGTCGAGGATCGCCGAGAGCAGGATGTGCTCGCGGCTCCTGATCGGGTCGGCTTCGATGCCGAGCAGCGCCAGCAGGCCCGCGACCGACGAGCCGATGCGCTCCTTGAGCGCAGTCGTGTCGGCGAGCGTCTCGGGGGCAGGTGCCGCGAACGACCGCAGCACCGACAGCGGACGTCCCGCCTCCGAGCCCGGCGTGTAGATCGCAACGTCCGCGGCTTCACGCAGGCGCGCGATGCGCTCGCCGTCCTCGTTCCACTCCGCGAGGCCCTTGCGCCAGGCCTCGGCGGTGCTCGCCGCGAAGTCGTCCGGCGACAGTCCCTTGCGCGCCGCCTCGCCCTCGTCGATCCACGGGCGGAAGTCCGCGGGCTTGAGCTCCGGGAACGTGAGCAGCAGGTTGCCGATGTCGCCCTTCGGGTCGATCGCGATGGCGGGCACGCCGTCGATGGCCGCTTCCTCCAGCAGCGACAGGCACAGGCCCGTCTTGCCGCTGCCGGTCATGCCGATGCAGACCGCGTGCGTGGTGAGGTCGCGCGAGTCGTACAGCAGCTCGTTGCCGAACTGCCCTGACTTCGGGTCGACCTCGCGGCCGAGGTAGAAGACCCCGAGACGTTCGTAGGACGGCAAGCTCATGGGCGATCGCCGGCGATGGCTCGCAGCCCTAGCGCTCCGTCTTGCCCGCCCGCTCGATCTCCTTCATGACCGAGTCGAGGTTGAAGGACCCTGGCGTCTGGCTCGGCGGAAATTCTTTCATCGTCTGCAGGAACTGCATCGCTCCGGCGTTGGCGCCGAATATTATGAAGACGCGGTCGAGCAGCCAGTCGTCGTAGGTGTTCGAGTTGTGCTGGGCCCGCTCGAAGGGATCGCGACGCAGGTTGAAGATCAGCGGCACGCGCAGGTTCGTGAACGGTTCCCGCCACACGCCGAAGGCCTCGCCGCGGTTCTCCTTGTAGACGACCTTCCAGTCATTCCAGCGTACCGCCACGATCTCGCCGTCGTCGTTGACGTAGATGAAGCCCGGGCGCGGTGAGTCCTTGGCCTTCCCGCCCAGGTAGTCCAGCATGTCGTAGCCATCGATGTAGTTCTTGTAGCTGCGACCGTTGAGCTTCACGCCCTTCAGCAGCTGGCTCTTGATGTCCGGCGCGCCGGCCGCCGCCGCGAACGTGGGCAGCCAGTCCTGGTGCGAGACGATGCCGTTCACCGTCACGCCGGCGGGGAAGCGTCCGGGCCAGCGCACGAAGGCGGGCACGCGATAGGCGCCTTCCCAGTTCGAGTTCTTTTCGCTGCGGAACGGCGTGTTGCCGGCGTCGGGCCAGGTGTTGAAGTGCGGTCCGTTGTCGGTCGAATAGAGCACGATGGTGTCGTTGGCGATGCCGAGTTCCTCGAGCAGCGCGAGCAGTTCGCCGACGTGCCCGTCGTGCTCGAGCATGCCGTCGGTGTACTCGTCGTTGCCCTCCTGGCGACGGTCCTCGCGCACGTGGGTGCGGAAATGCATGCGCGTACCGTTCCACCACGCAAAGAAGGGCTTGCCGGCCTTCACCTGCCGAGTGATGAAATCCTTGGTCGCGGCGACGGTCTCGTCGTCGATGGTCTCCATCCGCTTCTTCGTGAGCGGACCCGTGTCCTCGATCGTCTGGCCGCCCTTGCCGTCGGCTGCGGTCCTGAGCACGCCGCGAGGCCCGAACATCTTGCGGAACTCGGGATTCGGCGGGTAATCCTCGTTCTCCGGCTCCTCCTCGGCATTGAGGTGATAGAGGTTGCCGAGGAACTCGTCGAAGCCGTGCATCGTCGGCAGGTGCTCGTCGCGATCGCCCTGGTGGTTCTTGCCGAATTGCCCGGTCGCATAGCCCTGCGCCTTGAGCACCGTGGCGATGGTCACGTCGGACTTCTGCCAGCCTTCCTTCGCGCCGGGTACGCCCACCTTGGTCATGCCGGTACGGATCGGGTTGTTGCCACCGATGAAGGCGGCACGGCCTGCGGTGCAGGACTGCTGGCCGTAGTAGTCGGTGAAGGACACGCCTTCGCGGGCGATGCGGTCGATATTCGGCGTCTGGTAGCCCATCAGTCCGCGCGTGTTGAAGCTGATGTTGGTCATGCCGATGTCATCCCCCCAGATCACGAGGATGTTCGGCTTCTTGCCGTCCCGCGGGGAGACCAGATCCTGGGCGTTCGCCGCGCTGATTCCGATCGTGGGAACGGTGTCGGCCATGGTGACGCTGCTGGTCCGTTCCGCCGCGAGCGCCGCGGACGGCACCGGAGCCGCCGCCTTCGCAGGCGCTTCGGGGGCCTTCGCGCAGCCGGGGAGAACTGTTACAGCAGCGATCAGCAATACCGTCGCGATGCCGGACCTGGACTTCGCCATCAGCCGCCCGCCCGCGATCGCCCTTGAATAGTGCATTGCTCCCCCTGGGGTTTCGTTGTCGCGAAGCGAACCAGTCCGAGGACCGAACAGATACCCGCTTCACGGTGCGGACGCAAGACCGCGCGAGTCGTCGGCCATGGCTCCATCGGTCCGCGCCGGCCATGGCGTGCGCTCGTTACTCCAGCAGTCGTTCCCGCAGGCGATCGATGCGCGCGGCATCGAGGCCAGCCGCAGCCTCGAGATAGCTCTGCACCGAGCCGAATTCTGCGCGCAGGGCCTCCATCGCCGAGTCGAGGTAGACGTCGCGTACGTCGATCACCGTGTCGACCGCGGCTTCGACTTCGTGTTCCGGCATGAACCGCCCGAGCCGCGACGCGAGCGCCTCGCGATGGTGTACCGCGCCCGGCCAGTGCCGCGAGGCCAGGTAGTCGGCGCGGATCAANTCGTCCGGTACCTCGAGCGCATGCAGCAGCATCGCGACCACGAAACCGGTGCGGTCCTTGCCGGCGGAGCAGTGCACCAGCAAAGGCGCGCCGCCCTCGATGAGCCGTGCCGCGATGCGCGTCAGCGTCGCGCCCATGTACCCCGGGAAACGCCGATAGATCTCGATCATCACGCGCTCGGCGCCGCGGGCCGTAGGGTCGTCGAGCATGAGTCGCCCGAGTGAAGGGTCCGCGCGCAGATCGTTGTTCACCTCGCAGTTGAGTTCGTGCACTTGGATCGAGGGCGGCACACGGTTCGGATGCTCCGCGCGCTCGGCCTCGCTGCGCAGATCACAGATGGTCGAGAGTCCCGCGCGCGCGAGCGTGCCCCAGTCCGCCTGGCTCAGTCCGACCAGCCGGTCGGCGCGCATCAACAGGTGCGGGCGGATGCGAAGCCCGCCGGCTGCCGGCAGTCCGCCGAGGCTGCGGAAGTTGGTTGCGCCCTCGAGCGCGAAGGAAGAGTCGTCTGCGTTNGTCATGATTTTCCAGAATCCGGCGCCGGTCGCCAGCGTGCCTCGCAAGGCCGCGCGATGTCACCGCAATGTCACCGGGCTGCGACTGACCCGGCGACCGGCTGCGTCTAGGATGCCAGCATCCACGGATCGAAGTCGCCCGGAACATGTCGATCACACTCGACCAGGTGACGAAGCGGTACCAGTCGGTCCCGGTCGTCAACGACGTCTCGCTCAACATCCCGACCGGCGAGTTCCTCGTGCTGCTCGGACCGAGCGGCAGCGGCAAGAGCACGCTGCTGCGCGCCATCGCGGGGCTCACCGAGATCGACCACGGCCGCGTGTCGCTGCACGGCCGGGACGTCACCGGCGTGTCGGCGCGCGAGCGCGAGGTCGGCTTCGTGTTCCAGCACTACGCGCTCTTCAAGCACATGAGCGTGGCGCACAACATCGAGTTCGCGCTGCAGGTACGCGGAGTCAAGGCCGCCGAGCGGCGCGCGCGTCGCAAGGAACTGCTGCGGCTCGTGGCGCTCGAAGGCATGGATGAGCGGCTGCCGAGCGAGCTCTCCGGCGGCCAGCAGCAACGCGTCGCGGTGGCGCGCGCGCTCGCGCACCGGCCGCAGGTGCTGCTCATGGACGAGCCTTTCGGCGCACTGGACGCGAAGATCCGCGAGGAGCTGCGCCGCACCATCCGCCAGATCCAGCGCGAGCTCGGCATCGCCACGATCCTCGTCACGCACGACCAGGAGGAGGCATTCGCCCTCGCCGACCGCATCGGGGTGATGCACCAGGGACGGTTGCTCGAGTGCGCCGCTCCGGACGAGCTCTACACGCGGCCCGCCTCGCGGTTCGTCGCGACCTTTCTCGGTGCGGCCAACCTGCTGCTCGGCTACCGCACGCCCGAGGGCGTGCGCTTCGCGCCTCCCACGCGACGAGAGACGCCGCCGCGCGAGGTCGTCGCGGTGCTGCGCCCGGAGGAGGTGGAACTCGCGGCCACCGCAACCGACGTGCGGTCGAACTTCGTCGGTTATGGCACGATCGAGGAGATGCTGTTCGGCGGCTCGATCGAGCGGCTGCGCGTGCGCATGCCTCCGGACGGCCCGGTGCCGGTCGCACCCGGCCGGGACGATGCCAGCGGAGCGCTGTTCGAGGTGTCGCGTACGCTGCCCGAGCAGCGTGCTTTCCCGGCCGGAGTCGGCAAGCGCGTGGCGCTCGGCGCGCGCCGCATCCACGTGCTGCCGACGCCGATCTCGAGCTTCACGGTATTGGCGGAAGAAGAGCCGCGCGCAACTTCGCTGCGCGGCACGCCGCTGCTCGCGGCGCTCGCCGGCCGCATGCAGACGCGCGTCACGACACGGCTCGAGCGTGGCGACACCGTGCCGCCCGGCATGCCGGTGATCGAGACCGGCGACGGTTGCGCCGAGGACGTCGCCTGGCTGCTGCGCCACGGGGCCGTGCAGATCCTCTGCCTGCCGATCGACGCGCCGGTGCCTTCCCACGTGGTCATACACACGCCTGACCCGCAGGCACGCGACGGCACCTTCGCGGTTGCGGCGAGCCTGCTTCGCCACGTGCCGGCCGAGTCCCTGTACCTCGCGATCCATTCATCCGAGACGCCGGAAGGCGAGCGCGGCACGGATCTGCGCGAACTTCTCGATGCGCGCTCCGCAGCGCTGGCCCGGCACGGACTCGACCTGCGGACAGAGGCGCGCTACGGGGAGACCACCGGCGAGCTGTTGCGCGAGCTCACGGCCCACGAGCCCGCGATGCTGGTGCTCGGTGTCGGGGAGCACGGATCGTTCGAGAGCGTCCGGCTGACCGAGCTGCTGGAGGGCAACGTGCAGCGTCCGGTGCTGATCGTGCGGCCTGTCGACGCGGACGGCGACGGGAGCCGCTGACGTGGCCGGATGGTTCCGCAAGCCGAGCGTGCTGCCGGGCTTCGGGCTGACGCTCGGCTTCACCACGTTCTTCCTGAGCACGCTCGTGCTGCTGCCGCTCGCCGCGCTCGTGTTCAAGGCCTCGTCGCTCAGCTGGCAGGATCTCGTCCGGATCCTGCTCGACGAGCGCGCGGTCGCCTCGTACCGGCTCAGCTTCGGTGCCGCGTTCATCGCGGCGCTCGTCAACGCGGTGTTCGGATTCATCGTCGCGTGGTCGCTGGTGCGCTACGAGTTTCCCGGCCGCAAGCTGGTCGACGCCGTCATCGACCTGCCGTTCGCGATGCCAACCGCAGTGTCGGGCATTGCGCTCGCCGCGGTGTTCTCGCCGACCGGGTGGCTCGGACAGAAGCTCCAGCTCGCCGGGGTGCAGGTGGCCTACACCTGGCTCGGCGTCGTGGTGGCGCTGATCCTGATCGGGCTGCCGTTCGTGGTGCGCTCGGTGCAGCCGGCGCTGGTGGACGTGCAGCGCGATCTCGAGGACGCCGCGGAGACGCTCGGCGCGAACGCCTGGCAGGTGTTCCGCCGCATCGTGCTGCCGGCCGTGATGCCGGCGCTCGTCACCGGATTCACCATGGCGTTCGCGCGCGGCATCGGCGAGTACGGTTCCGTGGTGTTCATCTCGGGCAACCTGCCCTACCAGACCGAGATCACGCCGCTGCTGATCGTGATCAAGCTCGAGCAGTACGAGTACGACGCCGCGGCAGCACTCGGGTTCTTCATGCTGGTGATGTCGTTCGTCATGCTGTTCGCGATCAACCTCGTGCAGGCCTGGGGCCGGCGGCGCGAGGCCGCAGCGGGACGCTGATGGCCGGCGCCGCACCCCGCATCGAGGAACGACCGCTCACGCGCGGGGCCAGGCTCACGCGTGCGGTGCTGATCGGCATCTCGCTCGCGTTCCTGGGGCTGCTGCTGGCGGCGCCGCTCGGCGCGGTGCTGACACAGGCGCTCGCGAAGGGCTGGCAGGCCTACTTCGGGAGCTTCGCCGATCCCGACACACTGGCCGCGATCCGCCTCACGCTGCTGGTGGCCGCCATCGTCGTGCCGGTGAACACGATCTTCGGCATCTGCGCCGCCTGGGCGATCGCCAAGTTCGAGTTCCGGGGCAAGAGCCTGCTCATTACGCTCATCGACCTGCCGTTCGCCGTGTCCCCGGTGATCGCGGGCCTGGTGTTCGTGCTGCTGTTCGGCGCAAACGGCTGGTTTGGCGAGTGGCTGCAGGAGCGCGACATCCAGGTNATCTTCGCNGTNCCNGGCATCGTGCTCGCGACGCTCTTCATCACCTTCCCCTACGTGGCGCGCGAGCTGATTCCACTCATGCAGCAGCAGGGCAGCGAGGAGGAGGAGGCCGCCATCACCCTGGGCGCGAGCGCCTGGGTCACCTTCCTGCGCGTGACGCTGCCGAAGATCCGCTGGGGCCTGCTCTATGGGATCATCCTGTGCAACGCCCGCGCGATGGGCGAGTTCGGGGCCGTGTCGGTGGTGTCCGGCCACGTCCGCGGTCTCACCAACACGATGCCGCTGCAGGTCGAGATTCTCTACAACGAATACAATTTCGTGGCCGCGTTCGCAGTGGCCTCGCTGCTCGCGCTGCTCGCGATCCTGACGCTGGTGATCAAGACGTTCGTCGAGTGGCGCGGCGAGCGGAGGAGGGCCTGAGCGGTGGCCACGGAGGCTGAGGGTCGCACGTCGGGAATTCGCGCTTTCCCCTCGGGCTCGGTATCGCTCGCCCGCACGCTGGCGCTCACGCTGGGCGGTCTGCTGCTGCTCGCGATCCTCGCGTTGGCGCTCGGCGGGGTAGGGCTGCTGCGCGAGCAGGCCGAGGAACAGGCGCTCTCGCGCGTGCAGCTCGCCGGCGTTGGCGCGCGCGACGAGATCCGCCGCTACAGCGAGGCCGCGCTCACCTCGGCGCGCCTGCTCGCGAGCCGACCGACGCTCGCGCGGCTGCTGCGCGAGGGCGATCCGGACGCCGTCGAGTTCTTNNTGCGCCGNTACTGCGAGACGGCCGGTTTCGACACCTGCGCGGTGCTCGAGGGCGACCGCGTGATAGCGGCGGCGCCGGCCCGCCTGCGCTGGGACGAGCTGGCGGGTCCCGTCGAGGAGCAGGGCGAGCGTTTCCTCGTCGCGACCCCGTCGTTGCCCGATGGGCTGCTGGGCGCCACGGCGCCCGTGCAGGCTGTGCCCGGCGCGCGCGTCATCGTGCTGCGGACCTTCGACCGCCGCATGGCGGGCGCGCTCGCCGAGCAGGTGGGCATGGAGGTGCGNCTGCTGCGCTTCTCGGACTGGCTGCAGACCATCGAGCCGGACCTCAAGCTGCTGCACAGCNCCGCGCTCACCGAAGGCAAGACCGTGGCCCAGCGCATCGACGCGCAGCGGATCTTCGTCTCGAGCACGCCGATCGTGGCCGTGACCGGTGAGGGCGTGGCACTGATCGAGGCACGCCTGCCGACCGCCACGGTCGAGGCCGTCGTGGACCGCTTCGGCAAGCGCCTGGCGTGGACCGCCGCGCTCCTCGCCGGCATCGCGCTGCTCGCCACGGTCGTGCTGGCGCGGCGCATCGGTCATCCACTGCAGAGCCTCGCGGAATCGGCAGCCCGGCTCGGCCGCGGCGACTTCTCCACGACCATCCCGGTACGCGGTACGCCCGAGGTCGCGACGCTGGCGCGCACCATGGAGGACATGCGGCGCAACCTGGTAGACCTCACCGCAACGCTGCGCCGNCGCGAGGCCGAGGCGCAGGCACTGCTGCAGGGCGTGGTCGAGGGCGTGTACGCGGTGGACGACGATCGCAAGGTCCGCTACGTGAACCCGCAGGCAGCGCGCATGCTCGGCGTCGAGCCCGCGGCCGCGATCGGCCGCTTCTGCGGCGACGTGCTGCGGCCCTGCCTCAAGGGCGGCGTGCGGCCCTGCGAGACCGGCTGCCCGATCGTCGCGGCGCGCGACGGCGGCCGCGCGCAGGCCACCGAGATCCTCGAGAATCCCGACGGCACCCGCCGCGTCGTGGTGATCACCAGCGCGCGGCCGGTCGAGGGCATGCAGGTGCAGGTCATGCGCGACGAGACCGAGATCGAGGCGGTGCGCCGTGCGCGCGACTCGATCCTCGCCAACATCTCGCACGAGTTCCGCACCCCGCTCGCAGCACAGCAGGCTTCGATCGAGTTGCTGCGCGACGGGCTAGCCGAAATGCCGCGCGAGCAGCTCGAAGAGCTGGTGAGCTCGCTGCAGCGTGGCACGCTGCGGCTCACGCGCCTCATCGACAACCTGCTCGAGAGCGTGCGCATCGAATCGGGCCAGCTCGGCATCCGCCGCCAGGATGTGGACCTCGCGCAGGTCGCCGAGGACGCGCAGGAGCTGGTCGAGGGTCTGCTGCTGCAGCGTGGACAGTCGCTGCGTGTCGACCTGCCGGCGGACCTGCCGGTGATCCACGGCGACGCGCAGCGGCTCGCGCAAGTGGTCACGAACCTGCTCGCCAACGCCAACAAGTTCGGTCCCGAGGGCAGCGAGATCCGCATCGGGGGCGCGGCTGCGGCCGACGAGATCAGCCTGTGGGTCGAGGACGAGGGTCCTGGCGTGCCGGAGTCTGAGGGCGGCTCGATCTTCGAGCGCTTCTACCGCTCGGCCGAGCAGGAGCCCGAGCCGCGCGGGCTCGGTCTCGGCTTGTGGATCGTGAAGTCCATCGTCGAGCGCCACGGTGGGCACGTGCACGCCGGGCGCACGCCTGAAGGCCGGACGCGCTTCACCGTCACGCTGCCCGTGCGCCGGGACGCCGCATGAAGATCCTCACCGTCGACGACGACGTCGACCTGCTCGCACTGGTGGGCTTCGCGCTCACGCAGGCGGGCTACGCGGTGGTGAAGGCCGCGGACGCCCCCGAGGCGCTGCGCGTGTTCGACGCCGAGGCGCCCGACCTCGTGATCCTGGACATCAACCTGCCGTCGGGCAGCGGCTTCGACGTATGCCGCGCCATCCGCCAGCGGGCGAAGACCCCGGTGATGATGCTCACCGTGCGCGGCGAGGAACCGATCTCGTCCGCGCCCTCGAACTCGGCGCCGACGACTACCTGACGAAGCCCTTCAGTCCGCGCACGCTGCTCGCGCGGATCAGGGCGCTGCTGCGCCGCGCCGGCATGGAGGCCGGCGGGCCAATGACTGCGGGTCCGTTGAGCCTCGATCTCGAGGGCCTGTCGCTGGTGATCGCCGATGCACCGCCCGTGCGGCTCACGAAGCTCGAGGCGCGATTGCTGCAGATCCTGATGGCGAACGCCGGGCACGTCGTGGGCACCGAGCGCCTGCTCGTGCACGTGTGGGGCCGGCGTGGCAGCGGCGACCGCCAGCTGCTGAAGCAACTCGTGCACCGGCTGCGGCACAAGATCGAGGCCGATCCCGCGGACCCGCGTTACCTCACGACCGAGTCCGGTGCCGGTTACCGTCTCACCGCGAGTGGGGACGCTCAGCGATAGCCCTTCGCCTGCAACGCGAACAGGTGGGCGTAGTGTCCGTCGAGGCGCATCAGCGCCTCGTGGTCACCGGACTCGAGGATGCGTCCGCCCTGGATCACGAGGATCTGGTCGGCCATGCGCACCGTCGAGAAGCGGTGCGAGATCAGGATCACCATGCGCTCGCGGGCGAGCTCGCGGAACTGCTCGAACACCTGGGCCTCGGCGCGCGCGTCCATCGCCGCGGTGGGTTCGTCGAGCACGAGGATGTCGGCACCCTCGCGGATGAAGGCGCGTGCGAGCGCGATCTTCTGCCACTGCCCGCCGGAGAGCTCGCGGCCGTCCCTGAACCACTTGCCGAGCTGCGTCTGGTAGCCCGCGGGAAGTTCCTCCACGAAGGGCGAGGCAGTGGCGAGCTCGGCGGCCTCGCGCCAGCGCGCCTCGTCCTCGAAGTGATCGACGTCGCCGACGCCGATGTTCTCGCCCACCTTGAGCTGGTAGCGGGCGAAGTCCTGGAAGATCACGGCAACGCGGCGCCTGAGCGCGGTCGGGCTCCACTCGGCGAGGTCGAGCCCGTCGAGCGTGATGCGGCCGGAGGAGGGCAGGTACAAGCGCGTGAGCAGCTTGATGAGCGTGGTCTTGCCCGAGCCGTTCTCGCCCACCAGTGCGAGGCTGTGCCCGGGACGAAGCTGGAAGCTCACCTCGCTCACCGCGGGCTCCGTCGCGCCGGGGTAGGTGAAGCTCACGCCCTCGAAGCGCACGCCGTCGGTCGGGTCGGGACCCACGCTCGCCGAGCCGCGCGGTGTCTCCACCGGCGTGTCGAGGTAGTCGTAGAGCGTCGAGAGGTAGAGGTTGTCCTCGTACATGCCGCTGATCGCGGCCAGGCTCGCGGACACTGCGGACTGGCCCTGGCGGAACAGCAGCACGTACATGGTCATCTGGCCCAGCGTGATCTGGCCGCGCACCGCGCTCACTGCGATCCAGGCATAGGCCGCGTAGAACGCCGCGGTGCTCACCAGCCCGAGGGCGAATCCCCAGCTGTCGCGGCGGATCGTGAGCGCGCGGTCCTCGGCGAACACCTTGCGGAAGATCGCGCGGTAGCGGTCGAGCAGCAGCGGCCCGAGCCCGAACAGCTTCACCTCCTTGGCGTGGTCCTCGCGCGCGAGCACGGTCTCGAGGTACATCTGCATGCGCGTCTCGGGCGAGCGCCAGCGGAACAGGCGGAACGCGTCGCCGGAGAATTTCGCTTCTGCCACGAACGACGGCAGGCCCGCCGCCACGAGCACGAGCACGGCCCAGGGCGAGAATTGCCACAGCAGGGTGGCGTAGCTCGCGAGTGCGATGCCGTTCTGCACGAGCCCGAAGCTGCGCATGACGAGCGAGAGCGGCCGCGTCGAGGCCTCGCGTCGCGCGCGGGTCAGCTTGTCGTAGAACTCGGAGTCCTCGAAGTGGCGCAGGTCGAGCGTCAGCGCCTTCTCGAGGATCATCTCGTTGACGCGCTGGCCGAGCTGCGCACGCAGCAGGGACTGGCAGGTGGAGAGCCCGCGCTGCGTGGCCGCGAGCGCCGCGACCAGCAGACCTTCGAGCGCCACGTAGCCGAGCACCGTGGAAAGCTCGACGGTGCCGGAGGCGTCGTGCACCGCGATCGCAGCCACTACCGCGTCCACGATCAAGGCCCCGACATACGCGACGGCGGCCGGCAGGATGCCCGCCACGAGCGTCAGGGCCGCGAGCGCGATGGTGAGCGGCCGGCTCGTCGCCCAGCAGAGCTCGAGCGCGTGGCGCGTGTACTGGAAGACTTCGGGCAATGCCCGCAGCGTGGCGAGACCGCCTTCGCCGGGCGGCGGGGCGGCGCCTGCGGCAATACCCTGTGTGTTCAGTCTGCGGCCGGCGACCATCGCGCCAGCTTGCCACAGGTGCCCGCCGACGACCCTTCCCTGGGCCGCCGGGGGCGAAGCCGTGGCTCAGCGCGCGTAGATCCTGTCGAACACGCCGCCGTCGGCGAAGTGCTTCTTCTGCGCCGCAGCCCAGCCGCCGAAATCGGCGATGGTCACGAGCTTCACCTTCGGGAACAGGTTCGCGTACTTCGCGGCGACCTCGGGGTCGCGCGGCCGGTACCAGTGTTTCGCGACGATTTCCTGGCCCTCTTTCGAGTACAGGTACTCGAGATAGGCGCGCGCGACATCGGCCGTGCCGCGTCGCAGCGCCACCTTGTCCACCACGGCCACCGGCGGCTCGGCCAGGATGCTGATCGAGGGAACGACGATCTCGAACTTGTCCTTCCCGATCTCCTTCACGGCGAGGAAGGCCTCGTTCTCCCAGGAGACGAACACGTCGCCGATGCCGCGCTGCGCGAAGGTGGTGAGCGAGCCGCGCGCACCCGTGTCGAGCACCGGGACGTTCTGGAACAGCTTGCGCACGTACTCGGTCGCGGTCGCCTCGCTGCCGCCCGGCTGCTTGAGCGCCCAGGCCCAGCCCGCGAGATAGTTCCAGCGTGCGCCGCCCGAGGTCTTGGGGTTCGGCGTGATCACCTTCACACCGGGCTTCACGAGGTCGCCCCAGTCCNTGATGCCCTTGGGGTTGCCCTTGCGCACCAGGAACACGATGGTCGAGGTGTAGGGCGCGCTGTTGTGCGGCAGCCGGCCCTGCCAGTTCGCCGGCAGCAGCTTCCCCTGCGTGGCGAGTGCGTCGATGTCGCCGGCGAGCGCCAGCGTGACCACGTCGGCGGCGAGGCCGTCGATCACCGTGCGCGCCTGCTTGCCGGAGCCGCCATGGGACTGATTGATCGTGACTTTCTGACCCGTCTTCGCCTGCCAGTGCTTGACGAAGACCTGGTTGTAGTCGTCGTACAGCTCGCGCGTNGGGTCGTAGGAGACGTTGAGCAGCGTCACGTCCTTCGCCGTCGCGGGCGGGGCGTGGCCGGCGGCCAGGGTCGCGATCACGGCCAGTGCCGCGGCGTGGATCAAGCGTCGAGTCGGGTTCATCAAGGTTCTCCGGGTTGGATTCGCTGCCTGCAGGGCCACCGCGCTGCCGCGCGGCACCTGCCGATTCTAGAAGCCGNGTG
>Ga0031656_10000078_pt1 | contig 25048 bp, 23 predicted proteins | sample FrelakmetDIP11DI_FD_55080 | JGI IMG/M metagenome (GOLD analysis project Ga0031656, IMG submission 55080) | Freshwater lake sediment microbial communities from the University of Notre Dame, USA, for methane emissions studies - DIP11 DI | ecosystem: Environmental > Aquatic > Freshwater > Lake >... | reverse complement strand
ACGCCGGCGTCGTTCGAGCCGACCATCGACTACGTGGTCACCAAGATCCCGCGCTTCACCTTCGAGAAGTTCCCGGGCGCCAACGACCGCCTGACGACGCAGATGAAGTCGGTCGGCGAGGTGATGGCGATCGGGCGGACGCTGCAGGAGTCGCTGCAAAAGGCACTGCGCGGACTCGAGACGGGCATCGACGGCCTGACGCCCGTGGTGCAGCTGCCGCTCGACGACGAGGGCCGCAACCGGCTGCTCGAGGAGCTGCGCATGCCCGGCCCCGACCGGCTGCGCTACGTCGCGGACGCCTTCCGCGCCGGCCTGTCGCAGGAAGAGATCCACCGCGCCTCGCGCATCGACCCGTGGTTCCTGGCACAGATCGAGGATCTCGTGCGCGAGGAGCGGCGCATCGCTGCGGACGGTATGGCCGCACTCGACGCCGCGCGCCTGCGCGGCCTGAAGCGCAAGGGCTTTGCCGACAGCCGCATCGCCAAGCTGTGCAGCGTGAGCGAGCAGGCGATTCGCGAGCGGCGCCACGGCTTCGGCTTGCGCCCGGTGTTCAAGCGCGTCGACACCTGCGCCGCGGAGTTCGCCACCTCGACCGCCTACCTGTACTCGACCTATGAGGAGGAGTGCGAGGCAGAGCCTACCGACCGGCGCAAGATCGTCATCCTCGGCGGCGGCCCGAACCGCATCGGCCAGGGCATCGAGTTCGACTACTGCTGCGTGCACGCGGCGCTCGCGCTGCGCGAGGACGGGTTCGAGACCATCATGGTCAACTGCAACCCGGAGACCGTCTCGACCGACTACGACACGTCGGACCGCTTGTATTTCGAGCCGCTCACGTTCGAGGACGTGATGGAGATCCTGCACGTGGAGCAGCCGTTCGGCGTGATCGTGCAGTACGGCGGGCAGACTCCGCTCAAGCTCGCCAAGGCGCTCGGCGCCGCGGGCGTGCCGATCATCGGCACCAGCCCGGACTCGATCGACGTCGCCGAGGACCGCGAGCGCTTCCAGAAGCTGGTGGACCGGCTCGGGCTGCGCCAGCCGCCCAACCGCACGGCGCGCACTGAGGAAACAGCGGTGCAGCTCGCCGGCCAGATCGGCTTCCCGCTCGTGGTGCGCCCGTCGTACGTGCTCGGCGGCCGCGCCATGGAGATCGTCTACAGCGAGGACGACCTGCGTGCGTACATGACCACGGCGGTGCAGGTGTCGAACGACAGCCCGGTGCTGCTCGACCGTTTCCTCGACCTCGCGATCGAGGTGGACGTCGACGCCATCTGCGACGGCAAGGACGTCTACATCGGCGGCATCATGGAGCACGTCGAGCAGGCCGGCGTGCACTCGGGCGATTCCGGCTGCTCGCTGCCGCCATTCAGCCTGAGCGCCGAGCTGCAGGAACAGATCCGCGAGCAGACGCGGCGCATGGCGCTGGCACTCAACGTCATCGGCCTGATGAACGTGCAGTTCGCGATCCAGGGCGGCATCGTGTTCGTGCTCGAGGTGAACCCGCGGGCCTCGCGCACCGCGCCGTTCGTGTCCAAGGCCACCGGCGTGCCGCTCGCCAAGTGTGCGGCGCGCGTCATGAGCGGTCGCACCCTGGCGGACCTCGGCCTCACCCAGGAGCGGGTGCCGCCGTACTACTCGGTCAAGGAAGCGGTGTTCCCGTTCGGCAAGTTCCCGGATGCCGACCCGATCCTCGGGCCCGAGATGAAGTCCACCGGCGAGGTGATGGGCACCGGGCGCAGCTTCGGCGAGGCCTACGCCAAGGCGCAGGCGGCCTCGGGCGTGGTGCTGCCCACCCGCGGCGTCTGCCTGATCAGCGTCCGTGAGCGCGACAAACCGGCCGCAGTGGGACTGGCGCGCCTGCTGATCGCCCGCGGCTTCCAGATCGTGGCCACGCACGGCACGGCGGACATGCTGGAGCAGTCCGGCGTACAGTGCCGACGGGCCAACAAGGTCCGCGAGGGCAGGCCGCACATCGTGGACATGATCAAGAACGACGAGATCAGCCTCATCGTCAACACCACCGAGGGCAAGCGGGCGATCCATGAGTCGCGCTCGATCCGGCGCGAGGCCGTGGCCCGCCGCGTCACCTACTACACGACCCTCGCCGCGGCGCTCGCGACGTGCGAGGCCATCGACCACCTGCAGGAGGTCGAGGTGAATCGCCTCCAGGATCTTCACAAAGAAGTTCAGATATGAAGCGTAAGCCATTGACCGCAAAGGGCGCGGTTAAGCTGCGCATCGAGCTCCGGCGGCTCAAGTCCGAGGACCGCCCGCGGGTGATCCAGGCGATCGCCGAGGCGCGCGCCCACGGTGACCTGAGCGAGAACGCCGAGTACCACGCGGCTCGCGAGCAGCAGAGCTTCATCGAGGGGCGCATCAAGCAGCTCGATTACGAGCTGTCGCACAGCGAGATCATCGACGTGGGTGACCTCGCGGCGTCCGGCAAGGTGGTGTTCGGCGCCACCGTCGACCTCGAGGACCAGGACAACGGCGCGGAAGTCGTGTTCCAGATCGTCGGCGAGCTGGAGGCCGACGTGAAGCTCGGCCTGATCTCCATCACCTCGCCGATCGCCCGCGCGCTGGTCGGCAAGTCGGAAGGGGACGTGGTCGACGTCGCGGTGCCGGGTGGCACCCGCGCGTTCGAGATCGTGGCCGTCCGCTACGTCTGAGCGGCGGCCTCAGCCCGGCAGCAGGATGCCCGGCTTCTCAGGGTAGGGGCGGTAGTAGAGCGCCACGTGCCCGATTCGCTGCACCAGTTCGGAACGGGTGGCCGTCGCCAGCTCGTTGATGATCTGGTCGCGTAGTTGCCGGTCGCCGACCCGCGCCCGTACCTTCACCAGCTCGTGGTCGTTGAGTGCCCGTTCCAGCTCCGCGACCAGGTTCGGGCTGATGCCCCCCTGGCCGACCAGCACGATGGGATTGCGGTCGTGGCCGAGACGGCGCAGGTACTTACGTTGGGCGTCGGTGAGAGGCATGGGAAGCGGATAGCGGATAGCGGATAGCGGATAGTTTAGCGGCGGCAGGCGGTCGGGCGCGGCAAAGATTTGACGACGGCAGTTCGGGTCGTTGTCGCCTGCCAGCGTCACTTCTGCCGCCACGCATGGAATCTGCAGCTCTTAGACTATCCCCCATCCCCTATCCCCCATCCCCGTCTTCCTTGCCTAAACGCACCAAGAGCTCCGCCCGCTGGCTCGCCGAGCACGCCGCCGACCCGTACGTGAAGCGTGCGCATGAGGAGGGCTGGCGCTCGCGGGCCGCTTTCAAGCTGGAGGAGATCAACCAGGCCGAGCGGCTGCTTCGGCCGGGGATGACGGTGGTCGACCTCGGGGCGGCGCCGGGTGGATGGAGCCAGTACGCAGCGCGGGTGCTCGGTGGCAAGGGGCGGGTGATCGCGCTCGACCTGCTCGACATGCCGGCGCTGCCAGGGGTGGAGTTCATCCAGGGCGACTTCAGCGAGGACGCGGTGCTCGAGCGCCTGCAGTCGCTCCTCGCCGGCGTCAAGGCGGACCTTGTGATGTCCGACATGGCCCCCAACATGATGGGCATTGCGGACGTGGACCACGACCGGTCCATGACCTTGGTGGACCTGGCCGTGGACTTTGCGGCGCTCGGCCTGCGGCCGGGCGGCGACCTCTTGCTGAAGGTGTTCCAGGGTCGCGAATTCCAGCCACTGGTCGCGCGGCTGCGTGGGCAGTTTGAAACCGTGAAGCCGCGCAAGCCGAAAGCCTCACGATCGCGGAGCACAGAGCTGTACGTTCTGGCACGCGGGTATCGATTGGTGTAGTGTCGAAAACAGTTTTGGCGCGTGTTTAGCGCGCGATCGCAGCATCTGAGACCGAGGTCAAGGCATTGAACGATCTGGCCAAGAATGTCGTCCTGTGGATCGTGATCGCCGTCGTGCTAGCGACGGTGGTCAGCAATTTCAGCGCGCGCTCCGGTGCGGTGAGCGAGGTGCCGTATTCCACGTTCCTCGAGCAGGTGAAGGACGGCTCGGTGTCGCAGGTCACCTTCAGCGGCGACCGCATCACCGGCGTGCGCGCCAACGGCGAGCAGTTCGTGGCCTACAACCCGGAGACCGACAACTCCGCGCTGATCGGTACCCTGCAGCGCAACAGCGTCACGTTCAGCGCCGCGCCGCCCGAGCGGCAGTCGTTCCTGATGCAGCTGTTTGTCTCGTCGTTCCCGATCCTGCTGCTGATCGGCGTCTGGGTGTACTTCATGCGCCAGATGCAGGGCGGTGCCGGCGGCCGTGGGGCGATGTCGTTCGGCAAAAGCCGCGCGCGGCTGCTGAACGAGGACCAGGTCACCGTGACGTTCGCCGACGTGGCGGGCGTGGATGAGGCCAAGGAAGAGGTCTCTGAAATCGTCGACTTCCTCAAGGACCCGTCCAAGTTCCAGAAGCTCGGCGGCAAGATCCCGCGCGGGGTGTTGATGGTGGGCTCGCCGGGCACCGGCAAGACGCTGCTCGCCAAGGCGATCGCCGGCGAGGCCAAGGTGCCGTTCTTCACCATCTCGGGCTCGGACTTCGTCGAGATGTTCGTGGGCGTCGGCGCCTCGCGCGTGCGCGACATGTTCGAGCAGGCCAAGAAGCAGGCGCCCTGCATCATCTTCATCGACGAGATCGACGCGGTTGGCCGGCATCGTGGCGCGGGCCTCGGCGGCGGCCACGACGAACGCGAGCAGACGCTCAACCAGTTGCTCGTGGAGATGGACGGCTTCGAGGGCAACGAGGGCGTGATCGTCATCGCCGCGACCAACCGCCCCGACGTGCTCGACCCGGCGCTGCTGCGCCCGGGCCGCTTCGATCGCCAGGTGGTCGTGCCGCTGCCCGACGTGCGCGGCCGCGAGCAGATCCTCAAGGTGCACATGCGCAAGCTGCCGCTCGCCGAGGACGTCAAGCCCTCGATCATCGCGCGCGGTACGCCCGGCTTCTCGGGCGCCGATCTCGCCAACCTCGTCAACGAGGCGGCACTGTTCGCGGCGCGTGCCAACAAGCGCACGGTGACGATGGATGAGTTCGAGCGCGCCAAGGACAAGATCATGATGGGCGCCGAGCGCAAGTCCATGGTCATGGACGACAACGAGAAGAAGTTGACCGCCTATCACGAGGCGGGGCACGCGATCGTGGGCCTCAACGTGCCGGATCACGATCCGGTCTACAAGGTCACGATCATCCCGCGCGGTCGAGCGCTTGGCGTCACCATGTTCCTGCCCGAGGCGGACCGCTACAGCACCAGCAAGCGCCGGCTCGAGAGCCGCATCGCCACGCTGTTTGGCGGTCGCGTCGCCGAAGAGCTCATCTTCGGGCCCGAGTACGTCACGACCGGCGCCGCGAACGACATCGAGCGGGCGACCGAAATCGCACGCAACATGGTCACCAAGTGGGGCCTGTCCGACCGGCTTGGCACGCTGACCTATGCCGAGGAAGACGGCGAGGTGTTCCTCGGCCGTTCGGTCACCCAGCACAAGCAGGTCGGCGAAAAGACGCGCGACGCGATCGACGACGAAGTGCGGCGCGTGATCGACGACAACTACAATCGCGCCAAGGGCATCGTCGAGTCGCATCTCGACAAGCTGCACAAGATGGCCGACGCGCTCATCAAGTTCGAGACGATCGACGAGGGGCAGATCCGCGAGATCATGCAGGGCCGCGAGCCAACGCCGCCTGCGGACTGGGAAGATCGCGACCTGCCGAGCGCCGGCCCCAAGCCGCGCGAACGGCCGGACGGCGAAGCCCCGAGCGGCCGGCCCGCGCCGCAGCACTGACCCACGAACGCCCGGCCTGGCCGGGCGTTTTGTTTACGCCTGGTTCCCATGCAGCTCCTGTGCCGTGACCTCGTGCTCGATTTGTCCGAGCCGCGCGTGATGGGCGTGCTCAACGTGACGCCCGATTCGTTTTCGGATGGCGGGCGCTACGCCGGGTTCGCAGCGGCTGTGGCGCGCGGCGTGGCCATGGCGGAGGAGGGCGCGGGCATCATCGATGTCGGCGGCGAGTCGACCCGACCTGGCGCAGCAGCGGTCGGCGTGCAGGAGGAACTGGAGCGCGTCATCCCGGTCATCGAGGCACTGGCTCAGCGCGTGACCGTGCCGATCTCGGTGGACACGAGCAAGCCAGAGGTGATGCGCGCGGCGATCGCGGCCGGTGCGGCGATGGTGAACGACGTGCGCGCACTGGACGCGCCGGGCGCACTCGACGCCGTGGCGGGCACCGGGGCCGCGGTGTGCCTGATGCACATGCGGGGCGAGCCGCGCACCATGCAGCAGGCGCCCGAGTACCGCGACGTCGTGGGCGAGGTGCGCGACTTTCTCGCTGTACGCCTGAGCGCGTGCGACGCGGCCGGTATTGCAACGACACGGCTGTGCATCGACCCCGGCATCGGTTTCGGCAAGCGTGCGGAACACAACCTGGCCCTGCTCGCTGCGCTCGACCGGCTGGCCGCACCGGGGATTCCGGTACTGGTCGGCGTTTCGCGCAAGTCACTGGTCGGTATGATCACCGGACGTGCCGCCGGCGACCGGCTGGCAGGCAGCGTGGCCCTGGCGGCGTTGGCGGTCATGCGCGGCGCGGCTATCGTGCGCGCGCACGACGTCGCGGAGACGGTGGATGCAGTCAAGGTCGCGGGCGCGCTCAGGCGCGCCGCGGCGGGAGGCGATTGAACATGGGACGCAGATTCTTCGGCACCGACGGCGTTCGCGGCGAGGTCGGCCAGCATCCGATGACGGTGGAGTTCGCGCTGCGGCTGGCGAGCGCGGCCGCGCGCGTGCTGGCCCCGGAGGGCGGGCGCGCCCTGGTCGGCAAGGACACGCGACTGTCGGGCTACATGTTCGAGGCCGCCCTGGAGGCTGGCTTCATCGCCTCCGGCGTGGACGTGAGCCTGATCGGCCCGCTGCCGACGCCCGGCATCGCCTACCTGACGCAGCGTTTCGCGTGCAGCTTCGGCGTGGTGATCAGCGCCTCGCACAACCTGTACCAGGACAACGGCATCAAGTTCTTCGACGCCAATGGCAGCAAGCTGTCGGACGCGACGGAGGAGAGCATCGAGGCGCTGCTCGACGGCCCGGCGCTGACCCGCGAGTCGATGCAGCTCGGTCGCGCGCAGCGCGTCGACAAGTCGCGCGTCGTGTACCAGGAGTTCTGCATGTCGACCATCCCGGCGGGCACCGACCTGTCGGGCCTCAAGGTCGTGATCGACTGCGCGCACGGCGCGGCCTACAAGGTGGCGCCGCGCGTGCTCACGGACCTCGGCGCGGAAATCATCCCGATCGGCTGCTCGCCGAACGGCAAGAACATCAACCTGCGCTGCGGCTCGACCGCGCCCGAGCTGCTGCAGCTCACCGTGTCCGGCGTCCAGGCCGACGTCGGCATCGCGCTCGATGGCGACGGCGACCGGCTGGTGATGGTGGACCACCTCGGCCGGCTGGTGGACGGCGACCGGCTGATGTACGTCATCGCGCTGGACCGCCACGCGCAGGGCGCACTGCCGGGACCGGTGGTCGGCACGGTGATGAGCAACCTAGGGCTAGAGCACGCGCTCAAGGCCGAGGGGATCGAGTTCCTGCGCGCCAAGGTCGGCGATCGCTACGTGCTGGAACTGCTCCGTAAGCATGGGGGCGTGCTCGGCGGCGAGACCTCGGGGCACCTGCTGTGCCTCGACCGGACCACCACGGGCGACGGCCTGATAAGCGCGCTGCAGGTGCTGGCCGTCATGAAGCGCACCGGCCGTTCGCTTGCCGAACTGGCCGCCGGCATGCCGCAGTTCCCGCAGGTGATGGTCAACGTGAAGGTGCGCGAGCGCATCGACCCCGGCCAGTCGCCGGCGATCCAGGCAGCCGTGCGCAAGGTTGAGGAGTCGCTCGGCACGACCGGGCGGGTGGTGCTGCGCGCCTCGGGCACCGAACCCCTGATCCGCGTCATGGTCGAAGGCGAGGACGAGCAGGTGGTGACGCGCTTGGCCCACGAGCTGGCGGACACGGTGCGCCGGGCGGTGTGACCCCGCGGCCGCGAATTGCTTTCCGACGGACCCGCCGCTAAGATCGCGCGCCTTTCGCGGACCGCCTGCCCCGGCCGGTGACGGCCGCCGGATGCACGGAGAGCCGAATGCGCAAGCCGCTCGTCGCTGGAAACTGGAAGATGTACGGCACGCGGGCCGAGAACGCAGCCCTGCTGCGGGCGCTTCTCGACCTGCTCCAGCCCGGCGCGCGCGCCGAGGTGCTGGTCTGCCCGCCATTTGTCTACCTGTGGGAGACCGGCCGGCTGCTCAAGGATTCCGAGGTCGCCTTGGGTGCGCAGTCGGTGTGCGCCGAGACGCTGGGCGCGTTCACCGGCGAGGTGTCCGGGGCCATGCTGCGGGACGTGGGTTGCCGCTACGTGCTGGTGGGTCATTCCGAGCGCCGCCAGTTGTACGGCGAGGCCGACTCGCTGGTGGCACGCAAGTTCATGGCCGCGCAGGCCCAGGGCCTGGTGCCCGTGCTGTGCGTGGGCGAGACCCTCGAGGAACGCGAGGGTGGGCGGACCACCGAGGTGGTGGCCCGGCAACTCGAGGCCGTGCTGTCGGTGAGTGGCGTCGGCGCGCTGGCCAGCGCAGTGGTCGCCTACGAGCCGGTCTGGGCTATCGGCACGGGCCGCACGGCGAGCCCGGAGCAGGCGCAGGAGGTCCACGCGATGATCCGCGGCAAGGTCGCGGCGCTGGATGCTACAATCGCAAGTTCTGTGAGGATCCTGTACGGCGGCAGCGTCAAGGCGTCGAACGCACGGGAAATCTTCGCGATGGCCGACATCGACGGCGGACTCGTCGGCGGCGCGTCGCTCAAGGCGGAAGAATTCGCGCAGATCTGCGCGGCCGCCGGCTGAAATCGGAGCAGGTACAGTACATGAGTTGGGTGCAAACGCTGGCAGTCGTCGTCCACGTGCTGCTGGCAGCGTCGATCATCGCGCTGGTGCTGTTGCAGCGTGGCAAAGGTGCGGACGCAGGCGCGGGCTTTGGCGCAGGCGCGTCGGGCACGGTGTTCGGCGCGCGCGGCTCGGGCTCGTTCCTGTCGCGTACCACGGCGGTACTCGCGACGCTGTTCTTCGTGACCAGCCTCGGCCTGTCGTACCTGTTCAGCCAGGGCAGGGAAGAAACCAGCGTGGTCGACCGGGTGCAACCAGCCCAGACCGTGCCGGCCGGCACAGGTGCCGGCCCTGCCGCCGACCGGCGTGTTGCCGAGCGTTCCCGAATCAACGGCCCCGGCCGCGATGCCGCAGCCGGCCCCGGCTCCGGTCACCCAGCCCGCTCCGGCGCCTGCTCCGACGCAGTGATCGGCGGGCAACTGCGAACAATTGCGGATGTGGTGGAATTGGTAGACACGCTAGCTTGAGGGGTTAGTGCCGCAAGGCGTGAGAGTTCGAGTCTCTCCATCCGCACCATCATGAGAAAGGCGAACCCACGGGTTCGCCTGTTCGTTGGCAGGCCTTACTGCGCCGCAGCAGTCCCTGATAGAATCCGCGGACCGTCGCGATTCTCCTTCCAGGGCTTCATCAAGCGATGCTGGCCGAGTACCTGCCGATTCTGATATTTCTCGCGGTGGCCGGCGCTCTCGGCGTGCTGCTGCTCGTGCTCGGCTTCCTGTTCGGGCCACGTCGTCCCGACCCGGCGAAGCTCTCCGCTTATGAATGCGGGTTCGAGGCGTTCGAGGACTCGCGCATGAAGTTCGACGTGCGCTATTACCTCGTCGCGATCCTGTTCATCGTCTTCGATCTCGAGATCGCCTTCCTCTTTCCCTGGGCCGTCGCGCTCGATTCGATCGGTGTGATCGGCCTTGCCGCCATGGGCGTGTTCCTGCTCGTGCTCGTCGTCGGTTTCATCTACGAGTGGAAGAAAGGGGCCCTGGAATGGGACTAGAGGCTTCCGAGCTGCCCGAGCGCGGCTTCGTCACCACTACCGTCGACGCAGTCATGAACTGGGCCCGTACCGGCTCGATGTGGCCGATGACCTTCGGCCTCGCCTGCTGCGCCGTCGAGATGATGCACGCGGGTGCAGCGCGCTACGACCTGGACCGCTTCGGCATCGTGTTCCGCCCGAGTCCGAGGCAGTCCGACGTGATGATCGTGGCCGGCACGCTCGTCAACAAGATGGCGCCCGCGCTGCGCAAGGTCTACGACCAGATGCCCGAGCCGCGCTGGGTGATCTCGATGGGGTCCTGCGCGAACGGCGGTGGTTACTACCACTACTCCTATGCGGTGGTGCGCGGCTGCGACCGCATCGTGCCGGTGGACGTCTACGTGCCGGGCTGCCCGCCCACGGCGGAGGCACTGCTCTACGGCATCCTCCAGCTGCAGAAGAAAATCCACCGTACGCAGACCATTGCACGCTGAACTCATGAGCGAACAGCTGGAACAGCAGGCATCCGCGCTCGCGTCGCGTTTTGGCGACGGGCTGCTGCGCGTGGAGTCGCGTTGCGGCGAGCTCACCTTCGAGGTGCCGTCGCAGTCGCTGGTGACGACCTGCCGCGCGCTGCGCGACGAACCTGAATGGCGCTACGAGCAGCTGATCGACCTCACGGGCGTCGACTACCTCGACTATGGCCGCGTCGAGTGGAATACGCAGTCTGCGACCAGCGGCGGGTTCAGTCGTGGCGTGAGCCGCACGGACGACGCCCGGCTGCATACCGAAGAAAGGCGATTCGCGGTCGTCTACCACCTGCTGTCGGTTGGGCACAACCGGCGCCTGCGCCTGCGCTGCTGGTGCGAGCCNGGTGAGCCGCCGCTGCTCGACTCCGTGGTCGAGGTGTGGAAGGCGGCCGACTGGTATGAGCGCGAAGCGTTCGACCTGTTCGGCATCCTGTTCCGCGGGCATCCGGACCTGCGTCGCATCCTCACCGACTACGGCTTCGTCGGCCACCCGTTCCGCAAGGACTTCCCGCTGATCGGCAACGTCGAAGTGCGCTACGACGCGGAAAAGGGCCGGGTTGTCTACGAGCCGGTCGCAATCGAGCCGCGCACGCTGGTGCCGCGCGTGATCCGCGAGGACAACCGGTACGAGGCGGCGCTCAAGGATCCGGCCAGGAAGGACGCGGGCCATGGCTGAGATCCGCAGCTACACCATGAATTTCGGGCCGCAACACCCGGCCGCGCACGGCGTGCTGCGCCTCGTGCTCGAGATGGACGGCGAGGTCGTGCAGAAAGCGGACCCGCACATCGGGCTCCTGCATCGCGCCACCGAGAAGCTCGCCGAGTCGAAGCCGTTCAATCAGTCGATCGGCTACATGGACCGCCTCGACTACGTCTCGATGATGTGCAACGAGCACGCCTACGTGATGGCGATCGAGAAGCTGCTCGGTGTGCAGGTGCCCGAGCGGGCGCAGTACATCCGCGTCATGTTCGACGAGATCACGCGCATCCTGAATCACCTGATGTGGCTCGGTGCGCACGGGCTCGACATCGGCGCGATGACGATGTTCCTGTACTGCTTCCGCGAGCGCGAGGACCTGATGGACTGCTACGAGGCGGTCTCCGGCACGCGCATGCACGCCACCTATTACCGTCCGGGGGGCGTCTACCGCGACCTGCCGGACTCGATGCCGAAGTACCAGCCTTCGCGGTTCCGCAGCCAGAAGGACATCGAACGCCTGAACGAGAAGCGCTCGGGCAGCCTGCTCGATTTCATCGACGACTTCACCGCGCGTTTTCCGGCCTGCGTGGACGAGTACGAGACACTGCTCACCGATAACCGCATCTGGAAGCAGCGCACGGTCAACATCGGCGTCGTGAGCCCGGAGCGCGCGCTCAACCTCGGTTTCACCGGACCCATGCTGCGCGGCTCGGGGCTCGCCTGGGACCTGCGAAAGAAGCAGGCCTACGAGGTCTACGACCGCCTCGATTTCGACATCCCGGTGGGCGTGAACGGCGACTGCTACGACCGCTACCTCGTGCGCGTCGAGGAAATGCGCCAGTCGAACCGCATCGTCAAGCAGTGCGTCGACTGGCTGCGCAGCAACCCGGGTCCGGTGATGGTGGGCGATCACAAGGTCGTGCCGCCTGCACGCGAGGAGATGAAGGGCGACATGGAATCGCTCATCCATCACTTCAAGCTGTTCACCGAGGGTTACTGCGTGCCTGACGGTGAGGCATACGCGGCCGTCGAGGCGCCGAAGGGGGAGTTCGGCATCTACCTGNTNTCCGACGGGGCGAACAAGCCGTATCGGCTGAAGTGCCGCGCGCCAGGCTTTCCACACCTCGCGGCGCTCGAGGAAATGGTGAGCGGTCACATGCTGGCCGACGTCGTCGCCGTGATCGGGACGGCTGACATCGTGTTCGGGGAGATAGACCGGTGAGCGATACGACTCACGACGCCACCGCTGGCGCGCTGTCGCACCATGTGCGCGAGGAAATCGACCACTGGCTGGCCAAGTTCCCTCCGGACCGCAAGCGATCNGCCGTGATCGCCGCGCTGCACGCGGTGCAGCACGAGCGCGGTTACCTCACCCAGCCCGACATGGACGCCGTGGCGGCCTACCTCGACCTCCCGCCGATCCAGGTCTACGAGGTCGCGAGCTTCTACTCGATGTTCGAGACGAAGCCCTGCGGCCGTCACCACGTGTCGGTTTGCACGAACATTTCCTGCATGCTGTGCGGTGGCGAGGAGATCCTCGCGCACGTCGAGAAGCGACTCGGCATCAAGGTGGGGGAGAGCACGCCCGACGGACGGTTCTTCCTGAAGGCAGAGGAGGAGTGTCTCGCCGCGTGCAACGGTGCACCGATGATGATGGTCGATCACGTCTACTACGAGAACCTGACGCCCGAGAAGGTCGACGGGATCCTCAATGAGCACAAGTAGGGCGCCGTCGTGAGTGACTGGAGCGATCGCATGAACCTGGTGTGCTTCGAGCCGCTGAAGCTCGAGCGACCATGGGAGCTCGCGACCTACGAGAAGATCGGCGGCTACCAGGCCTGGAAGCAGATCCTCACCGAAAGGACGCCTCGCGAGCAGGTCATCGAGACGGTGAAGGCCTCAGGATTGCGCGGGCGCGGTGGTGCGGGCTTTCCCACCGGCCTCAAGTGGTCGTTCATGCCGCGCAANGCGCCGGTGCAGAAGTATGTCGTTTGCAACTCGGACGAGAGCGAGCCCGGCACCTGCCATGACCGCGATATCCTTCGCTACAACCCGCACGCACTGATCGAGGGTATGGCGATCGGCGGCTACGCGATGGGCGCCACCGTCGGCTACAACTACATCCGCGGCGAGTTCATGGCAGAACCCGTGCCGCGCTTCGAAGCGGCGCTCAANGAAGCCTACGCAGCGGGCCTGCTCGGGCGAAACCTGATGGGCTCGGGCGTTGACTTCGACCTCTATACGTTCGTCGGCGCCGGCGCCTACATCTGCGGCGAAGAGACTGCATTGCTCGAGTCGCTCGAGGGCAAGCAGGGCAAGCCGCGCTTCAAGCCGCCGTTTCCGGCGAATTATGGCCTCTACGGCAAGCCCACCACGATCAACAACGCGCAGAGTTTCGCATCCGTGCCGACCATCCTGCGCAGGGGTCCCGAGTGGTTCGCGGGCCTCGGTCCGCAGAACTCGGGCGGCACGGTCGTCTTCTCGGTGTCCGGACACGTGGCCAGGCCGGGCAACTACGAGCTGCCGCTCGGCGTTCCATTCAGGGACCTGCTCGAGATCGCGGGCGGCATGCGCGGTGGCCGGAGGCTCAAGGCGGTGATTCCCGGTGGATCGTCCGTGCCCGTGGTGCCCGGCGAGGTGATGCTCGCCACCAACATGGACTACGACTCGCTCAAGAAGGCGGGCTCGGCGATCGGCTCGGCCGCGGTGATCGTCATGGACGAGACCACCGACATGGTGCGCGTGCTCGAGCGGCTCTCGCGCTTCTACTACATGGAGTCCTGCGGCCAGTGCACCCCGTGCCGGGAAGGAACCGGCTGGCTCAATAGGACCCTCAGGCGCATCCTCGCCGGGCAAGGCAAGCGCGAGGACGTGGACATGCTGGTCAGCGTAGCCAACAACATCGAGGGCCACACCATCTGTGCGCTGGGCGACGCGGCGGCGTGGCCGGTGCAGAGCTTCGTCAGGCACTTCCGTCACGAGTTCGAGCATTGGATCGAGCACGGGCACGGTATCGTCGAGGAGCGCGGCCGCGCGGCATGACGGCATGAGCGAGGAACTGGTCAACATCGAGATCGACGGCAAGCCGGTAAAGGCGCCGAAGGGCGCCATGGTCATCCATGCCACGGACGCGCAGGGCGCGTACGTGCCGCGCTTCTGTTACCACGAGAAGCTTTCCATAGCGGCGAACTGCCGCATGTGTCTGGTCGAGGTCGAGAAGGCGCCAAAGCCGCTGCCGGCCTGTGCCACGCCGGTGGCCGAAGGCATGAAGGTCTTCACCAGGTCGCCCAGGGCCATAGCGGCCCAGAAGGCGACCATGGAATTCCTGCTCATCAATCATCCACTCGACTGCCCGATCTGCGACCAGGGAGGCGAGTGCGAGCTGCAGGACCTCGCGATGGGATTCGGTCGCGACATCGCGCGCTACACCGAGCGNAAGCGCGTCGTGAAGGACCAGAACCTGGGNCCGCTCGTATCCACCGACATGACGCGCTGCATCCACTGCACGCGCTGCGTGCGCTTCGGGCAGGAGATTGCAGGCATCCCGGAGCTGGGCACCGTCGGCCGTGGCGACCGCATGCAGATCTCGACCTACATCGAGAAGAGCGTGGACCACGAGCTGTCGGGCAACATCATCGACCTGTGCCCGGTCGGTGCGCTCAACAACAAGCCCTATCGCTATCGCGCGCGTGCCTGGGAAATGACCCAGCATCCGCTTGTGTCGCCGCACGACTGCACGGGCACTAACCTCTGGGGCCACGTGGTGCGTGGCCGACTGATGCGCGTCGTGCCGCGTGCCAACGAGGCGATCAACGAGACCTGGATTGCCGACCGCGACCGCTTCAGCTGCGAGGGTCTCTACACGGCCGATCGCGCCCAGAGACCGATGGTGAAGCAAGGCGGCACCTGGCGCGAGGTCGACTGGGCGACGGCGCTCGAGGCCGCCGCCACGGGCCTTCAGCAGGTCGTGAAGGNGCACGGCGCCGGGCAGGTCGGCGTGCTGGTCTCGCCGGCGTCATCGGTGGAAGAAGCCTATCTTGCGGCGCGCATCGCCCGCGGCCTCGGTTCCGAGAACGTGGATCACCGCCTGCGCCGCCAGGACGTGCGCGACCAGGCCGGTGACCCCGTGGCGCCCCGGCTCGGCGTGGCGATCGCCGATCTCGAAAGCGCATCGTCCCTGCTCCTGGTGGGTTGCGACCTGCGCCGCGAGGTTCCGATCATCGCGAATCGCATCCGCAAGGGTGCCGTGCGACGCGCCGCCAAGGTGGTGTTCGTCAATCCGACCCCCGTCGAGGTGCTGTTCCCTGTCGAGGCGAGCTTCGCCAGCAACGGGCTCGGGATGGCGCAGCACCTTGCCGCGCTGCTGGTCGCAGTGCTGCGTGCCGCAGACCGGCCGACGCCGGCTGCGCTGACCGCGTCGCTGCGGGGAGTGATCCCCGGCGGCGAGCACGAGCGCGTCGCAGCACTGCTTACGCAGGGCGAACTGCGCGTGATCCTGCTCGGCGCGCTCGCGGAGCGTCACGTGGCTTACTCCGAGATACGCGCGCTGGCCGCCGCGCTCGCTGAAATCACCGGCGCGAGACTCGGGTATCTGCCCGATGGCGCGGACGCCGTGGGCGCGTCGCTCGCAGGCGCGGTGCCGCATCGGGGCGTCGGTGGTCGACCCGTCGCGCTGCCCGGTCTTGCATGCGCCGAGATGATCGGTGCGCGCCTCAGGGGCTACGTACTCGTGGGCGGCGTGGAAGGCGCGGACCTCTCCCCGGGAAAGGTCGATGCCGCGCTGCAGGGTGCGCAATGTGTCGTGGCGCTCACGCCCTACGCGAGCGAGGAGCATCGCGCGAACTCATCGGTGATCCTGCCCGTCGCGGCCTTTGCCGAGACGTCCGGAACGTGGGTGAACGTCGAAGGGCGCTGGCAGAGCGTGCCGGGCGCCGCGCGACCGCCGGGCGAGGCCCGACCCGCGTGGAAGGTGCTGCGCGTGCTCGGCAACCTGCTCGGACTGGCGGGCTTCGAGTACCTGAGCTCCGAAGAGATTCGGGACGAGCTCAAGCGGGAACTCGACTCGGTGCCTGAGGTCACGGTTGCAAGCGCGTTCGTCCCGGGTCCGCTTGCCTCGCTCGACGCGACGCGCTCGATCGGGCTGTATGCGGGCGACGCCGTGGTGCGCCGCTCTACACCTCTGCAGCAGACACGTGAAGGAAGGGCCGGCGCCCGCGGTGGTGCGGCGTGATGGAGTTTCTCACCGCAAGCTGGGTCGCGCTGCCCGAATGGTTGCAGGGCACGCTCACGATGCTCGCCCAGATCCTCGCAGTCACGATCGTCGTGATCCTGTGTGTAGCCTACCTCACGCTCGCCGAGCGCAAGGTCATTGGCTACATGCAGGTGCGCATCGGCCCGAACCGGGTGGGCCCGAAAGGCCTGCTGCAGCCGTTCGCGGACGTCATCAAGCTGCTCATCAAGGAAGTGGTCCTGCCGGAGCGCTCGAACCGCTTCCTGTTCGTGGTCGCACCGCTGCTCGCGCTGACGCCCGCCTTCGCGGCCTGGGCCGTGATCTCGCTGTGGCCCGGTTTCTCGATCGCCGACGTGGATGCGGGCGTGCTCTACGTGCTGGCGCTCGCGGGCTTCGGCGCATACGGCATCATCCTCGCGGGCTGGGCCACCAACTCCAAGTATGCGTTCCTGGGCGCGATGCGCTCGGCGGCGCAGATCGTCGCCTACGAGATCGCGATGGGCTTCGCGCTGGTGGGCGTGGTGATGGCCGCCGGCACGCTCAACATCGGCAAGATCGTCGAGTCGCAGTCGGGCGGGCCGCTGTCGTGGTACTGGCTGTGGCTGTTCCCGCTCTTCCTCGTGTACTTCATCTCCGGGGTTGCGGAGACCAACCGTGCCCCGTTCGACGTGGCCGAGGGCGAGTCCGAGATCGTCGCCGGTTTCCACGTCGAGTACTCCGGCATCGCGTTCGCGCTGTTCTTCCTCACGGAATACGCGAACATGATCCTGATCGCGGCGCTCACCGCGACGTTCTTCTTCGGCGGCTGGCTGTCGCCGTTTGAGGGCTATCCGCTGGTGGGCGACTCCTTCCTCTCGGCGCCAGGCCTGCACTGGCTGGTGATCAAGATCGCGTTCTTCCTGTTCTGCTTCCTGTGGTTCCGCGCCACCTTCCCGCGCTACCGCTACGACCAGATCATGCGGCTCGGCTGGAAGGTGTTCATCCCGGTGACGCTGGTGTGGCTGTGCGTGGAAGCAGCAATGTGGCTGTTCAAGATCGGGCCGTGGGCCGCCTGAGGTCACGATGCGCAGCGTCTTCAAGACATTCTTCCTCTACGAGCTGCTGCTCGGCCTGTCGGTCACGCTGCGGGCGCTGTTCGCGCGCAAGGTCACGATCCAGTACCCGGAGGAGAAGACACCGCAGTCACCGCGCTTCCGCGGACTGCACGCGCTGCGGCGCTACCCGAACGGTCAGGAGCGTTGCATCGCCTGCAAGCTCTGCGAGGCGGTGTGTCCCGCGCTCGCGATCACCATCGAGTCCGACGTCAGCGACGACGGCACGCGTCGCACAACTCGCTACGACATCGATCTCTTCAAGTGCATCTATTGCGGCTTCTGCGAGGAAGCCTGTCCGGTGGACGCGATCGTCGAGACGCGTCTCCACGAGTACCACATGGAGCATCGCGGCGAGAACATCATGACCAAGGACAAGCTGCTGGCCGTGGGCGAGCGCTACGAGGCCATGATCGCCGCCGACAAGGCGGCCGACGCGCCGTACCGCTGAACGGGCTGCCACGATGATCGTCAACATCCTCTTCTACGTCTTCGCCGCGGTGCTCGTGATCGCGGCGCTCGGCGTGATCACGGCGCGCAACCCCGTGCACTGCGCCCTGTTCCTCGTGTTCGCCTTCCTCAACAGTGCCGTGATCTGGTTGCTGCTCGAAGCGGAGTTCCTGGCGATCACGCTGGTGGTCGTGTACGTCGGCGCCGTCATGGTGCTGTGGCTGTTCGTGGTGATGATGATGGACGTCGACGTGGCGAAGCTCCGCCAGGGCTTCACGCGCTACGCACCGTTCGGGGCGCTGGTGGCATTGATCGTGGTGGCGCAGATCGGTCTCGTCGTCTGGGTGCGACGTCTCGGCCTGGCGGAGTCGGCGGCACCCGCGCCACTGCCGGCCGGGCACTCCAACACGCAGGCGCTCGGCGAGTTGCTCTATACCCAGTACCTGTATCCGTTCGAGGTCGCGGCCGTGATCCTGCTGGTCGCGATCGTGGCGGCGATCACGCTCACCATGCGCCGCCGCCCGGGCCAGAAGCTGCAGGACGTGGCGAAGCAGGTCGCGGTTCGCGCCGAGGACCGCATCCGGGTCGTGAAGATGGACGCGGAGCGCCGGCAATGATTCCGCTCTCCCACGTGCTGCTGCTGTCGGGGATCCTCTTCAGCCTCGCTGTCGCCGGCATCTTCATCAACCGCAAGAACGTCCTGCTGCTCCTGATGTGCATCGAGCTGATGCTGCTCGCGGTGAACTTCAACTTCATCGCCTTCGCGCATCACCTCGGTGACCTCGCCGGCCAGGTGTTCGTGTTCTTCATCCTTACGGTCGCAGCGGCGGAGTCCGCGATCGGTCTCGCCATCCTGGTCGTGCTGTTCCGTGAGCGCCGCAGCATCGATGTCGAGGATCTCGACGCCATGAGGGGCTGAGCGATGGAGCAGACCCTTCTCGCCATCGTGCTGGCGCCGCTGCTCGCGGCGATCATCGCCGGGCTGTTCGGGCGGGTGATCGGACGCGCCGGAGCTCACACGGTGACCATCCTCGGCGTGGCGGCCTCGTTCGGCCTGTCGGTGAAGGTGCTGTGGGACCTGACCCATGGCGCGCCGGCGTTCGACGGCCCGGTGTACACCTGGCTCGTGAGCGACGGAATCCGCATGGAGGTCGGTTTCCTGGTCGACCGCCTGAGCGCACTGATGATGGTGGTCGTGACCTTCGTGTCGCTGATGGTGCACATCTACACCATCGGCTACATGCACGAGGACCCTGGCTACACGCGTTTCTTCAGCTACATCTCTCTGTTCACGTTCGCGATGCTGATGCTCGTGATGTCGAACAACCTGCTGCAGCTGTTCTTCGGCTGGGAAGCGGTGGGCCTGGTGTCCTACCTGCTGATCGGCTTCTGGTACACGCGGCCGTCGGCGATATTCGCGAATCTCAAGGCGTTTCTCGTGAACCGCGTCGGCGACTTCGGTTTCCTGCTCGGCATCGCGGGCATCGTCTACCTCACGGGCTCGCTGCATTACGCCGAGATCTTCGCGCAGGCGGAGAAGATCGCGGCGGCGACCTTCGAGGTCATCCCCGGATACACCTGGCAGGCGATCACGGTGATCTGCATCTGCCTGTTCATCGGCGCCATGGGCAAGTCCGCACAGGTTCCGCTGCACGTCTGGCTGCCGGATTCAATGGAGGGCCCGACCCCGATCTCGGCGCTGATCCACGCCGCCACCATGGTGACCGCGGGCATCTTCATGGTGGCGCGCATGTCGCCGCTGTTCGAGCTGTCGGAAACCGCGCTCAGCTTCGTGATGGTGATCGGCGCGACCACCGCGCTGTTCATGGGTTTCCTCGGCATCGTGAATAACGATATCAAGCGGGTCGTGGCTTACTCGACGCTTTCGCAGCTCGGCTACATGACCGTGGCGCTGGGCGTTTCGGCGTATGCGGGGGCGATCTTCCACCTCATGACCCACGCCTTCTTCAAGGCGCTGCTGTTCCTGGCTGCGGGCTCGGTGATCATCGCGATGCATCACGAGCAGGACATGCGCAAGATGGGCGGTCTCAAGAAATACATGCCCATCACGTACTGGACGTGCCTGATCGGGGCGTTGGCGCTGATCGGGTTTCCCGGCTTTTCGGGTTTCTTCTCCAAGGACGCGCTGATCGAGGCGGTGGAACTCTCCACGCTGCCGGCGGCGCACTACGCCTATTTCTGTGTGCTGGCGGGCGTGTTCGTCACGGCTTTCTACACGTTCCGCCTGGTGTTCATGACATTCCATGGCCCCGAGCGCTTCGAGACGACCGCTGCGGTCCATCACGGCACGGACGAGGGCACGCACGTCGATACCGAGGTCGACGCTGGCCACGAGCCCGACGATGACCACGGCCACGCGCATGGTGGTCCTCCCAGGGAGAGCCCCTGGGTCGTGACCGTGCCCCTGGTGCTGCTCGCGATCCCCTCGGTGATCATCGGCTGGCCGACCATCGGCGAGCTGCTGTTCGGCGAGTACTTCCGCGATTCCATCACGGTGCTTCCGGTGCACAACGTGCTCGGCCGCCTTGCCGAGCATTTCCACGGACCTCTCGGTTTCGTGCAGCATGGCCTGGCCTCGCCGATCCTCGGGCTCGCCGCGGCCGGCGTCGCCCTCGCCTGGTACCTGTACCTGAAGCGGCCGGAACTGCCGGCGGCGCTCCGCGAGAGAGCTGGCGCGCTCTACGCGCTGCTGGTAAACAAGTACTATTTCGACGCGTTCAACGAGCGCTTCATCGCCGGCGGCAGCCGTGCGCTGGGCAAACTGCTCTGGCGCGGCGGCGACGTCGCGCTGATCGACGGCGCGGCAGTGAACGGTTCCGCGCGCCTGGTCGGCTGGCTCGCGAGCGTCGCCCGCGGCGTGCAGACCGGCTACCTCTACCACTACGCCTTCGCGACGATCATCGGCCTCTCGGCGCTGCTCGCGTGGGTCCTCTGGCGAAGCTGACCATGCAGGCGGGCTGGCCCATCCTCAGCGTGCTCATCTGGCTGCCGACCCTGGCGGGTGTGCTGCTGCTCGTCCTCGGAGACCGCAGCGCGGCCGTGGCGCGCTGGGTTGCGCTCCTGGCATCCGTCGCCACGTTCCTCGTGAGCATCGTGCTGTGGCGTGACTTCGACCCGACGACGGCGGCGATGCAGTTCGTCGAGCGCCAGCCCTGGATCGGCGCATTCAATGCCTGGTACCACCTCGGCGTGGACGGGATCTCGATGCCGCTGATCGTGCTGACGACGTTCATCACGCCGCTGGTGGTGATCGCCGGGTGGACGGTGATCGAGAAGCGCCCGGCGCAGTACCTGGCCGCCTTCCTGATCCTCGAGGGGCTCATGATCGGCGTCTTTGCGGCGCTCGACGCGATGCTCTTCTACGTGCTGTGGGAAGCGATGCTCATCCCGATGTTCGTGATCATCGGCGTGTGGGGTGGCCCGCGGCGCGTGTACGCAACGCTCAAGTTCTTCCTCTACACCTTCCTCGGCTCGGTACTGATGCTGGTGGCGCTCGTCTACCTCTACCTGCAGGGCGGGAGCTACTCCATCGCGGATATGCAGGCCATGCCGCTCGGGCTGCGCGAGCAGGTGGTGATCTTCATGGCCTTCCTCGTGGCGTTCGCGGTGAAGGTGCCGATGTGGCCGGTGCACACCTGGCTGCCCGACGCGCACGTCGAGGCGCCGACCGGCGGATCGGTGATCCTGGCGGCGATCATGCTCAAGATGGGAGGTTACGGTTTCCTGCGATTCAGCCTGCCGATTGCACCGGACGCAAGCCGGGAGCTCGACTGGCTGATCATCGCGCTGTCGCTTACCGCGGTCGTCTACATCGGCTTCGTCGCGCTCGTGCAGCAGGACATGAAGAAGCTGATCGCCTATTCATCGATTGCGCACATGGGCTTCGTCACGCTGGGTGCGTTCGCGGCCTTCCAGATCTTCGAGAACACGGGCAGCGTGACGGGCGCCGCGATGGGCCTCGACGGGGCGATGGTCCAGATGATCTCGCACGGTCTGATCTCCGGTGCGCTGTTCTTCTGCATCGGGGTGCTCTACGACCGCATGCACAGCCGCCAGATCGCCGACTACGGCGGCGTGATCAACACCATGCCGGCCTTCGGTGCGTTCATGGTGCTGTTCGCGATGGCCAACGCCGGCCTGCCGGGCACCTCCGGGTTCGTGGGCGAGTTCCTCGTGATTCTCGCGAGCTTCCGCGCGAGCTTCTGGTACGCATTCCTCGCGGGGATGACGCTGATCCTGGGTGCCGCGTACACGCTCTGGCTCGTGAAGCGAGTGGTGTTCGGCCCGGTAGGGAATTCCCACGTCGCTGAACTCGAGGACCTCAACGGGCGCGAGTACCTCGTGCTCGGCGTTCTCGCGGTGGCAGTGATCGCGCTGGGCCTGTGGCCGGCGCCTCTGCTGGAGGTCATGCGACCCACGATCGAGCAGCTGGTGCAGCAGCTGATGCTGACGAAGCTCTAGGACTATGAATCCCGCATCCATCACACGACTCGATCTCGTGCTCGCGGCGCCCGAGATCTTCCTGCTCACCGCGGTCTGCGTGATCTTGCTCGTGGACCTGTTCCTCGACGACGAGCGACGGGTCGTCACGTTCGTCCTCTCACTGGTCGCTCTCGCGGGCGCGGCATGGGTTACGGCGCGTACGGGGGTGGATGCGCGGACCGTCGCCTGGCACGGCAACTACGTCGCGGACCCCCTCGGGACACTGCTCAAGGTGGTGGCCTACGGCGCGGTCGCCGTCGTGTTCCTGTATTCGTACGGCTACCTGTACGTGCGACGGCTGATCAAGGGCGAGTTCTTCGTGCTCGGGCTGTTCGCGCTGCTCGGCATCATGGTGCTGATCTCGGCGAACAGCCTCGTGACGCTGTACCTCGGCGTCGAACTGCTGGCGCTCTCCATGTACGCGCTCGTGGCCTACAACCGCGACTCGGGCGTTGCTGCCGAGGCGGCGATCAAGTATTTCGTGCTCGGGTCGATCGCTTCCGGGGCGCTGCTCTATGGCATGTCCATGGTTTACGGCATTACGGGCTCGCTGCAGCTGGGGCAGGTGAGCGAATCCGTCGCGGCCTTCGGACCCAACCAGATTGGTCTGCTGTTCGGTCTCGCATTCATCATCGTCGGCATTGCCTTCAAGTTCGGCGCGGTCCCGTTCCACATGTGGGTACCGGACGTGTACCACGGGGCGCCGACACCGGTGACGCTGTTCCTGAGTTCCGCGCCCAAGCTCGCTTCGTTCGCTCTCGCGTTCCGGTTGCTCGCCGAGGGGCTCGGCGGCCTGCACGACGGCTGGCAGGACATGCTGATAGTGGTGGCCGTGCTCTCGATGGCGATCGGTAACGTGGTGGCGATCGCACAGACCAACCTGAAGCGCATGCTGGCGTACTCCACGATCTCGCACGTGGGCTTCATCCTGATGGGCATCCTCGCCGGCACAAGCGAGGGCTACCAGGCGGCGCTCTACTACACGATCACGTACGTGATCATGGCGATCGGCGGCTTCGGCATGATCATCCTGCTTTCGCGCCGCGGATTCGAGGCCGAACGCCTCGATGACTTCAGGGGGCTCAATGCCCGCAGTCCGTGGTTCGCCGCGGTCATGCTGATGCTGATGTTCAGCATGGCTGGCGTGCCGCCGTTCGTCGGGTTCTGGGCAAAACTGGCGGTGATCCAGGCCGCGCTGAACGTTGGCCTGCTGTGGCTTGCCATCGTCGCCGTGGTGTTCTCGGTGATCGGTGCCTACTACTACCTGCGGGTCGTCAAGCTCATGTACTTCGACGAGCCCACGGAACGCGCGCCACTGGAAGGCAGCCGTTCGTTCCGGTTCGTACTCAGCGCGAACGGCGTCGCGGTGCTGNTGCTCGGGATGTACCCGGGCCTGCTGCTGGCGCTCTGCGCGCGCGTGCTTACGTAGGACGTGCGCCAGCGAGCTGGACGCCATTGCCGGATAACAGCGCCACTCTGGGGATCGAGCAACGCGTCGGATTTCCTGGCGGGNTCGGGCAGGCCAGCGCCGAACGTGCGATCATTGGCGTCCTTTCNNAAAAGGCTTTCCGCATGCGCGCAATGTGTCTGTTGATTGTCGCCGCCGCCATGGCCGGCTGCGCGTCGGAGCCGTCGCAGCAGGTTGCTACGACGAGCCCGTCCACGTCCCCAGCCCCTGCCGCGCCAGCCCCGGCAGCGCCTGCAGCGCCTGCAGTTGCTGACGCTGCTGCGACTCCGGCCGAGGGCGGTGCTTTCAACCCGCCGCCCGGGTACCAGAAAAAGACGCGTGGCACCGGTACGGTGTACTGCAAGAGCGACACGCCTGTTGGCACCCGCTTTGCGAAGGAATATTGCTATACGCAGCAGGATCTCGAGCGCATGGAGGCGAGCAGGTCCAACACCGTGCAGGAAGTCGAGCGCGCCCGCAAAACCTGCATAGGACCCGGCTGCGGAGGCGGCTGACGCGCCGACAATCGTTCTGCCTTGAAAGAGCGATGAACGCTCTGTAATATGCTCGGCTCGATTGCGGGGTGGAGCAGTCTGGCAGCTCGTCGGGCTCATAACCCGAAGGTCGCAGGTTCAAATCCTGCCCCCGCTACCATCGAATCGAAGCGAACGGCCCCTCTGGGGCCGTTTTGCTTTGCGGCCACTGGGGGCTCCGTCGCTTCTACCGCATGCTCGGCACGACTGCGGCATGCTCCGGGCCAACCCGGCCAATGCACGGGCTGTCGCAAAGATATGTCAATCGAATCAACGGATGCCTAGACTGCCGACCCCATCACCGGCCGTCGGTACGTATGACGGCAGCCCTTCACGGACAGCCCGTCTCGGACTCTCCGGGCAAGGGTCGACGCGTCGTGCAACCTTGTGGTCGTCCGGTGAGTCAAAAAAATCGGCTCTGGCTGAGGAATACTGATTGTCGACACAATTCACAAATGCCTGCCGTGCCGGTGCAGCTGTTGTCATCGCCTGCTTCCTGCTGAACCTCGGCGCCTGCAGCAAAGGAACCGACGACACGCCGGAGGAGGCGGAGGCGGTTGCCCTGCTGGTTTCTCCCGAAGACCTGGTTACGGTGAGCAACAATGCGCTCGCGTCCGGGCCTTCTATCACTGGGTCCGTCGAAGCGGAGCGTCGCGCCGACCTGCGTGCCGAAGTGTCTGCGGTAGTCCTGTCAGTCCTCAAGG
>Ga0031656_10000077_pt1 | contig 25116 bp, 24 predicted proteins | sample FrelakmetDIP11DI_FD_55080 | JGI IMG/M metagenome (GOLD analysis project Ga0031656, IMG submission 55080) | Freshwater lake sediment microbial communities from the University of Notre Dame, USA, for methane emissions studies - DIP11 DI | ecosystem: Environmental > Aquatic > Freshwater > Lake >... | reverse complement strand
TACCCAACTCGGATATATCGAAATTTTCAAAAACTACTTTGTGACCGTAGCTGTCCCAGTTTCGGTTTGTGCCTCCGGGAATGGATTGCTGTTCGAGGTATGAATAAAGGTCCTTTGTAATTATGGGTACTTTTTGCAAACTTACCGTTGCGCCCCAGCCACTACCTTCGGTCATTTCTACGAGATGGCCAAGTAATCCAAAACCGGTTACGTCTGTCATGGCATTAACTTCAGTACAAGCGCCCAGGATCTCACCAACTTTATTTAGCTGCATCATTTGATTTGCAGCCAGCGACTGATGTTCAGGTTTCAGAATTCCTTTCTTCTCTGCAGTAGTAAGGATTCCTACCCCGATCTTTTTGGTTAATAAAAGAAAGTCCCCGGGTTTGGCGGTATTATTTTGTTTTATATGTGAAGTTGATACCAGTCCATTTACCGCCAATCCAAAAATTGGCTCCGGAGAATCTATGCTGTGTCCGCCGGCTAAGGGGATGCCCGCTTCAAGACAAATGCTCCTGCTCCCTTCAATTACTTTCTGCGCCACTTCGGGCGGTAGTACATTTATTGGCCATCCAAGTATCGCAATAGCAAGTATCGGCTTTCCGCCCATTGCATAAACATCACTTATGGCATTGGCGGAGGCAATTCTCCCGAAGGCAAATGGATCATCCACTATCGGCATGAAGAAATCTGTTGTTGCAATCAGCGCCTGCCCATTGCCGAGATCATATACTGCCGCGTCGTCTTTACTATGGTTTCCCACAATAAGTTTATCGTTATCGGGAAGGGCGAAATTACTTGAGAGAATTTGATCGAGAATCCGCGGTGATATTTTACATCCGCAGCCGGCACCATGCGAATACCGGGTGAGCTTAATTATCTGTTCTGTCAGCATAAAATTTGTTAAGTATTGAGTCTAACAAGCGGGTATTTTTTTTGGGATCAACCTGTTCACATGCAACTGTGGTTATTAGTTCTTCTGTTGCTTCACGGTTCATTAAACTTTTTTTATATTTTTTATCATAATAAAACAAAAGGATGCTGAAACAAGCCCTGATATTGCCTTCCACCAGATTGCCCAGAGCCGTTTTTGTTTCAAGTCCGCCCAGCCTTTTTTGTATGCGGGTGATTGCAGCCGCTAGTTCACTCTTGTTTAGTTTGCCGTAAGTTTCCGTCAAATAGGTTAACCTGTCTTCAAAAGGAATATCTAAAAAATAAACATGCTGGCGTCTCATATGATCCCATAGGGCAGCAGGAATATTGACTGTACCTATACGCTGGCTTTCGTCTTCCACCCATATGGGTTTCTCAAAAATTGTGTTATACGGTTGTTCGTTGCCGGTAGTATCTATTGATTGCCTGATACGAAAGATTTCAACGGCCAGCTTATTTTCAAACATCTCCTGTGTGGGTTGTTTTGTTAACCCGATTGCGCCGAATGCGGATCCCTTGTGCCCGGCTAACCCTTCAAGGTCAATAACCAAATATTTACCGGATGCGACATCGCGTGAAGAAGGTCTGTTTTCCCGGAGCCAGTATAACCGCCAAGAATATGCATGGGGCCTGTCTGGGAAAATTGTTCGAAAACAAATTTTCTAAAGCTTTTATATCCTCCGGCAAGTGTGTATACTTTAAAACCATACAAATCCAAAAGCCAGGCTACTCCGGCACTCCGCATGCCGCCGCGCCAGCAATGAACCAATATAGTTTTTGTTGATGAGGAACTTGGNAGAGCAGTTTTGTTTGGTATCAGCGAGTCATANTTTTCGGCTATTTCTTCAACCATGCGGCGCATCTTAATCCCAAAATAGTCAAGGCCGGTGCGTATGGCGCTTTCTTTTCCTTCTTGTTTATAAAGAGTACCTACAACGGCACGCTCCTGGTCTGTAAATAACGGTAATGAATACGCGCCAGGAATATGCGCATGCTGATATTCTCCGGGACTTCTTACATCCAACACGGGATAATGAGCAGACTGCGAGATAAATTCCTGTATTTGTATTTTTTCAACGGCCATGAAGTGGCAAAGTTACCGGAACAGACTTGCTAAAACAACAATCGCCGGAATCAACCGGCGATTGTTGAAAGACTATTTGAAATAGATCATTTATTCATGCTGGTAAGAAACTCATAATTGTCCTTGGTTCCCCGCATTTGTTTCATCAACAGATTCATGGCTTCTTCGCTGTTCATATCGGCAAGATGATTACGTAATACCCACATGCGCTGAAGCACATCCTTATCCAGCAGGAGATCTTCACGACGGGTAGATGAAGCTGTAAGGTCGATGGCCGGGAAGATCCTTCTATTGGCCAGGCGCCGGTCAAGAACAAGTTCCATATTGCCGGTACCCTTAAACTCTTCAAAAATAACCTCATCCATTTTGCTGCCAGTTTCTATCAGGGCAGTTGCAAGGATAGTAAGGGACCCGCCATTCTCAATTTTACGAGCGGCCCCAAAGAATTGTTTGGGTTTAAGTAATGCGTTTGCTTCCACACCACCGGAGAGTACTTTGCCGGAGGATGGGGCTACAGTATTGTGTGCCCTGGCGAGCCTGGTAATGGAATCCAGCAGGATGATCACATCGTGGCCGCATTCTACAAGTCTTTTTGCTTTTTGCAGTGCAATAGTTGAAACCTTGACGTGTTTTTCTGCCGGCTCATCAAATGTTGAAGCAATTACTTCGGCCCTTACACTTCTCTCCATATCCGTTACCTCTTCGGGCCTTTCATCAATCAGAACAACCATAAGGTAGCAGTCGGGGTGATTTTCCGCAATGGCATTGGCCACTTCTTTCAGCAACATTGTTTTACCCACCTTAGGCTGCGCTACGATCAATCCACGCTGACCTTTTCCAATGGGCGTAAATAAGTCAATTAATCTTGTGGAATAATTATCTGAGCGGGTGAACAGGTTCAATTTCTCGTGAGGAAACAAGGGAGTCAGGTAATCAAAAGGAACCCGGTCTCTTACTTCTTCAGGAGAGCGGTTATTAAGTGTTTCCACTTTAAGTAATGCAAAATACTTTTCGCCTTCTTTGGGAGGCCTTACCGCACCAAATACAGTATCGCCTGTTTTGAGGCCAAATAATTTTATCTGGGACGGTGAAACATAAACATCATCCGGCGAAGACAGGTAATTATAGTCGCTGCTCCTTAAAAAACCGTATCCGTCCGGCATCATTTCTAACACACCCTCACTGAGGATGACGCCGTCAAATTCTATATTGAATTGTTGTTCTTTTCTGGGTTGTAACTGCCTCGGAGCATTCTCGCCTTCGTTTCCTCCTGTTTGAGTAGGNGCGGTATTGGCAGATTGAATCTCGTTTCCGTCCTGGTCTGTATCAAAGGTGTTGCCTGAAGCAGCTTCAAAAGACTCTGCCTGTGGCTGGGCGGTCATTTCTTCCGTTTGCCTTGGTTTGCGGGTAATCTTCTTTTCTGGTTTCTTATCCGCAGGAATGTCTGCTACCGGAGCAGAAGCCTCGGCAACAAGGATTTTTTTCTTAAGTGGTTTAACTTTTTCCCTAACCGGATCATTTTCTACAATAGCTTCTTCTGTGCCGCTGGATGTGCTTGTTTTAACAATTCTTTTCTGCCGTGCAGGTTTTTCTTCTTTTTGACCCTTGCCATCACTATTTTGTAAAGCCTGCTTGTCGAGAATTTTGTAGATAAGCTCCTGCTTCTCGAGTTTTTTAGCGTGGGTAATTTTAAGCTGTTCTGCTATATCCAGCAGTTCCGGAACGAGCATGTCGTTCAATTGTAGTATGTCGTACATAAAATCTCTTAAGAGTTAAGATACCATGAGGCGAAGGCCCTGAATTGAAATTTGATTAAAGATTGATCGGAATGGGTATGACTGGTGAGCACCGGGGAAAAGAATAAAATATACCAGTCAGACGCCATGCAAGATTAGGCATTATTTTATTAAAATGCAAAAATTTTTGTCATTTCTCAACTGGAGGCGGAGAAACAAGATTGTTTGGAGCAGCACCTGTTTGAAATAAGTTGATATTGTTGTAGGTGACCTTTACTATCTCTGACAAGGCCTCATCTGTAAAAAAAGCTTGATGCGAAGTTATGAGCACATTCGGAAAACTCATCAAACGCATAATCAGGTCGTCTTGAATGATATTCTCCGAATGATCGCGAAAAAACAGTTTTTCCTCCTGTTCGTATACGTCTATACCGAGGTAACCGATACGTCCTGATTTTAGCCCTTTTACTGCTGCTATTGTTTCAATAAGAGCGCCTCTTCCTGTGTTGATAAGCATAACCCCCGGTTTCATTTGATTTATTGTTTTTTCATTAATCAGGTAACGGGTATCAACAGTGAGGGGGCAATGAAGTGAAATGATATCGGATGATGCAAAAAGGGTTTCAAGATCTGTTGATTTCCATCCCTCTTTTTCCCAGGAAAGATCTGGAAATAAATCATACGCGAGCACCTTGCATCCAAAACCGGTCATGATTTTTGCAAACACCTGGCCAATTTTTCCCATTCCAACTATGCCGATTGTTTTTTCAAACAGGTCAAATCCAATCAGCCTGTCGAGTGAAAAATTTCCTTCCCGGACCCGGTTATATGCCTTATGTGTTTTTCGGTTAAGTGTTAAGATCATGGCCACTGCATGTTCAGCTACTGCATGTGGGGAGTAAGCAGGAACACGCACAACGGCAATACCCGCTTGGGCCGTAGCCGCCAAGTCAACATTATTATAACCAGCGCAGCGTAGTGCAATGAGTACAACACCCTTTTCTGATAAGGCTTGTACTACAGGGGCCGACAGGTCATCATTCACAAAAACACAAACCACCGTTTCATCTGTAATCAATTTAACTGTTTTAGCACGTAGTGAGGTTTCCAGGTATGTAATTTCGTGGCCCGGATTAAATTTGTTGAAATATTCCTTGTCATAAGCCTGGGCAGAATAGAATGCCATTTTCATGATACTAAAATAAACCATAAGCTACTCCCAATCCATTTATTTGAGTTAGATTATCTTTGCGGCTCTTTAAGCACATCTGCTATGATTGAAAAAAGGGTTAAAATAAAGGAATTGCTTACCTGGTCGCCAGAAAGCCAGGAAGTGGTAGTGATGGGTTGGGTTCGAACATTCAGGAACAACCAGTTCATTGCATTGAACGATGGGTCAACCAATACGAACCTGCAGATTATGGCGGAACTGGGTAATTTTAACGAGGGTTTGTTGAAGCGAATTACCACAAGTGCTTCCCTGAAGGTAAAAGGACTACTTGTTCCTTCTTCCGGCAAAGGCCAGGCTATGGAGCTGAAGGCAAGTGAAATAGAAATCCTTGGGGATTCGGATCCGGAAAGATATCCGCTCCAGCCAAAGAAACACAGCCTTGAATTTTTGCGGGAAATTGCCCACCTTAGGTTCCGTACAAATACTTTTGGTGCTATTTTCCGTGTCAGGCATTCTCTTGCATTTGCAATCCATAAATTTTTTCATGAACAGGGTTTTATTTACCTGCACACGCCCATAATTACAGGTAGTGATGCAGAAGGCGCCGGTGAAATGTTCCGCGTAACCACCCTGCCTTTTGACAATCCTCCCCGGAATGAAGACGGCAGCATCAATTTCAAGGAAGACTTTTTTGGGAAATCCACAAACCTGACTGTTAGCGGTCAACTGGAAGGCGAGTTGGGTGCAACTGCATTTGGAGACATTTATACTTTCGGTCCTACATTCCGGGCGGAGAATTCCAATACCACACGCCACCTTGCTGAATTCTGGATGATTGAACCCGAAATGGCCTTTTATGACCTGGAAGACAATATGAACCTGGCTGAATCCTTTATTAAATATATCATAAGGTTTGCGCTGGATAATAATCGTGAAGACCTCGAGTTCCTGGCGCAGCGACTGGCTGAAGAAGAAAAGGCACTGCCCCAGGATAAAAGAAGCGAACTGGGCCTAATAGAAAAACTGGACTTTGTTCTGAAAAATGATTTTGAAAGGGTCACATATACTGAAGCAATAGAAATTCTATTGCAGTCTCCGGCGTATAAGAAAAAGAAATTTCAATATGAAGTGAAGTGGGGTATTGATATGCAAAGTGAGCATGAACGCTACCTGGTGGAGAAACATTTTAAAAAGCCTGTAATTGTACGGAACTACCCAAAAGATATCAAAGCTTTTTATATGCGTCAGAATGATGATGGCAAAACAGTTGCTGCAATGGACATCCTCGCTCCGGGCATTGGCGAAATCGTTGGCGGATCACAAAGAGAGGAAAGGCTGGATAAACTGGAAAACAGGATGCAGGACATGAATATTTCCACGGAAGAACTTCACTGGTTCCTCGACACCAGGCGGTTTGGTACTGTGCCCCATGCTGGATTCGGATTGGGATTTGAACGAATGGTACTTTTTGTTACAGGCATGACAAATATCCGGGATGTGATTGCCTTCCCCCGAACACCTAAAAGCGCGGAATTCTAAAGAAAAAATTTTAAAGCTATATTTAGTTCACATATTGCTATTCATGAATACACATGATTGGTATATGTGCATGGAATACCAGTTCCCGGGTATGACTTTTCTGAAACAGTGCGGATAATAGTTTATGTTTTTTAGGAATCGTAATGATCATATCAACAGCATGTGTTTCTGCAAACTGGTGAATCCCTTCAACAATATCAGGATGATCAATAAACTGATATGATGGTTTAAGGTCTTCCAGCATTGTATGCAAAAGCAATGATTCCTCGGGAGTTTCCGGGGAAAAATGCCTGTTGTTATAATCAACATTAAGGACCAGGAGCTGGGCATTGAATGTATTGCAAACCTCATGAATTTTTTCGCTTGGCGTTGTTTGTACAACCTCATTCATGTCGCACGCAAACCCCATTTTTTTAATACCACTATATACTGCGCCCGGAGGAATAACTATTACGGGGGAAGTCAAATGCCTTATGGCAGTTAATGTGTTGCTTCCCAGGAAAAGTCTTTCAAGTCCGCTGGCACCTTTGGTACCCATAACAACTGCAAAAGGCTTAATCTTTTTGCACAGGGCTTCGATTTCATCTGTGACTTCACCCAGCCGTGACTCTGCATATATTTTCAGTTTTCCGGAAGTAACATGCTCCAGGTTTTTTTTCAGCGCTGCAATTTTTTCTTCACTAAGGTTTCTGAGTGCCTCAATGGATATATTTACTACAGGAACTTCCGTAAAAGTAACCGGGACCTGGTAAACATTAAGTAACAGTAAACTCGCATCAATGCTCATTGCCATTTCTGCCGCATAGTTGACGGCATTTAATGAGACGGGAGAGAAATCTGTTGGAACAATCAGGGTTTTCATAAACCTGTTTTTAGTTGTGGTAAAGCTATCTCTCTTGAAGTGAAATAACTATGATTCACATCATTTTTCCATCTGCCGCTGATCAAGAAAAANNTGGAGCCTTCTCTTCACATCTTCCCTAATATCAATGTAAAAGAGGTTGAAATCTCCGGCATGATAATTTTTGGTGAAATAAAACATACTGCCCGGGAATTTGGGCTTGCTAACCCATAAAGCATTTCCGGAGGCCTGGCTGCTCTGAGTATGCTTATAAACTTTGTTGAAGTTATATAAAATAGCCCCCTTTTGCAANTTTCTAGATGCGAGTGTTGGATCCAAGGACCACAACAGTGGATTTACAACAGCAATGGAAGTATCCGCNCTGGAGATATATTCGCTTTGATANCCGTTCCGGTATGTCCTCCAGCTAACAAAACAACCTGTTGATAAAGAATCATTNCAAATCTGTATAGCTGAAAAATAATTTTTTTCAACCGGTATTCCGAGAATATATGCTGCTACTAATTGCTGGCCAAGGGTCTTCCCATCAAAAAATTCTTTCAGCAGCCTTTTCGCATGTGTCGTACCCTGGCTGTGAGAGGCAATTATTATTGGGCGGCCGTTATTATAATTTTCCAGGTAGTAAATGAACGCGGTTTTAATGTCTTCATAAGCAAGATCAAAAGCCGCCAGGGCTTTGGCAGTATCCTTTGTAAAATACATCTGAATATTGGCCTGGCGGTAACGGGGTGCATAAATTAACCCAACCTCATTAAAGACACTTGCCTGGTATAATATTGGGCGGAAATCAGTTTTTTTATTCAACAGGGGATCATCAATCTTTGCATTAGGCTGATCGGCTGATTCCTGATCTGTATAAGTTGTGGGATGCAGAAAAAAAACATCTGCGCCTTTTTTTCCTGTATTTGGCCTGAGAGGCTCCGGTATACTATCGGAGGGATCCCATTTTCCAGGATGAGCCGCCCAGTAATTGAGATTTGAATAATCCGGTTTTCCTGTTGGCGATTGAAATGACTTTTCTCCGCTATATGGGGTAAGTTTTGGCGAGCAGCTATTTAGAAGGATAATGAAAAGAAGAATTACATGACCGGGAGACTTTAATAGTGAAACAGGTGACATCATAAAATTTTCTTTTCACTCAAAAATATGTTTTGTAATTTTTACTACTCAAAAAATAGTTATGAATATTCCTGTTGTAGATCTACTTGAATTTTTATCGGGAGATGAAATGCAGAAACGATCTTTTGTAAATAAGCTTGGTCAGGCATATGAAGAGGTTGGTTTTGTTGCTGTTCAGCATCATGGTATTTCAGCCGAATTGATTGACCGGCTCTATAAAATGGTACAACAGTTTTTTTCTTTACCATTGGAAAAAAAGAAAAAATTTGAAATTAAGGGTCTTGCGGGACAAAGAGGCTATACTTCTTTTGGACAGGAACACGCGAAAGGCAGTGATGCTCCTGATCTTAAGGAGTTTTTTCAATATGGCCAGGTATTACAGCCGGGTGATGGCAAAACGGAGGATTATCCTGATAATGTAAGCGTTGAAGATGTAGAGGGGTTTGACAAAACATTTCTAGAGGCATACAGGGCATTTGAAAAATCGGGCAATGCCTTGCTTGCGGCCATTGCTTTATATCTTGGGCTGCCTGAAGATTATTTTAAGGAAAAAATTCAGAACGGAAATTCCATTTTAAGAGCTATTCATTATCCTCCCATAACTGTGGAGCCTAAATCAGCCATCCGTGCCGAACAGCATGAAGACATAAACCTGATTACATTGTTGGTTGGGGCATCTGCAGATGGCTTACAAATCCTTACCCGCCAGGGTGACTGGGTACCGGTAACTTCATTACCCGGCCAAATTGTGGTAAATGTTGGCGATATGCTGCAAAGGCTGACAAATAATAAACTACGTAGTACAACGCACCGGGTGGTAAACCCTTCAAGGGAATTATGGCATACTTCAAGGTTTTCCATACCTTTCTTTTTACACCCCCGGAGCGAGGTTTCCCTTGCTTGCCTTAATGAATGTATAACCGGAGACAATCCTAAAGCATACCAGGACATTACAGCCGGCGCTTATCTTGATGAACGCTTAAGAGAAATAGGACTAAAGAAATAGATGTCGGCAAGGCCGTAGTGAATTTATAAAAGGACTCACTTTTAGATAAACAAAAACCTGATTGAAGCTTTTACGACATATCCCTTTCCTGAAAGCAGTCTTTCTGCATAGTATTACTGCTTTTGGCGGACCGCAAGGTCATCTGGGTATGATGATGAAAACTTTTGTGGAAAGACGAAAGGATGTAACACAACAGGAATTGCTTGACTTTAATGCTTTTTGTCAGCTTTTACCCGGTGCATCCTCTACGCAAACCTTAACATTAATTGGTTATAAAAGAGGCGGTATAGCGCTTGCAATTCTTACATTGATAATCTGGATACTTCCCGCGGCGTCTATTATGGGTGCATTGTCATTTTTGATCAGATTTTTTGACCAGAAGGAAATGGCCCAAAGCTTATTCAGATTTGTACAGCCTATGGCCATTGGTTTCCTTGCGTTTGCAGCTGTAAGAGCCTTTACGCTGGTGGTTCGAAACAGGACATCACGGCTGATCATGGTTTTCACAATGCTTATTACTTATTTCTTTTTCAAATCACCATGGATATTCCCAATTGTTATTATCCTTGGCGGATTGGTTACCAGTTTCGCTGAAAACAGGGAGTCGACTTCAGAGAAGGTTAAGTTCCGGCCAATTAAGTGGGGTAATATCGTAATTTTTTTCAGCTTATTTCTGTTGAGCGGAGTACTTTCTGAAGTCTCCAGAAAACAGGAATGGCCCAACCGGAAAAGCTATAATCTTTTTGAAAATTTTTATCGGTTTGGCAGCATTGTTTTTGGCGGGGGCGATGTTTTAATACCGATGATGTATGAGCAGTATGTTGCTCGCCCTACATCCGAAAGAGTTCAAAGGAAGAATCAAAATGTTATCAGAATCGACCAGGATGACTTTCTTACCGGAGCTGGAATGATAAGAGCTATTCCAGGTCCTGTATTTTCGATTGCCTCTTTTGTAGGTGGCATTACAATGAAAAATGAAGGCACCACAAAGCAAATAATTGGCTGTGTTGTGGGAACCATTGCAATATTTCTCCCCAGTGCTCTTTTGGTTTTGTTTTTTTACCCGGTCTGGCATAACCTTCACCGTTATGACGGTATTTATAAGGCTTTGAAGGGTATTAATGCAGCCGTAGTTGGGATCATGGCTGCTTCTACATTGTACCTGACACGCGATATATCTTTAGCTGGAATAGTCGATGGCAAAACTATTAGTCTTTTGAATATTGGAGTAATATCAGGAACATTTCTGATTCTGATGTTTACCCGCATCCCACCACCCTTTATAGCACTTATTTGTCTGTTTCTGGGACTGATATTTCATTAACGGTAATAATGATTCCGTTCAATTTCTTCTTTGACGGAATCAGGTACAAAATAGCGAATCGATTTTCCGGATGCAATCATTTCACGGATTTGGGTTGCCGAAATTTGTAGCAAGGGAGCGTCAACAATTGTAAGATGTGCAGAAAGATCTTGTCTTACCGGGAAGCCTGGTCTTTCATAAACGAATATGGGATAACGTTGAACAATAACCGAAAAATTTTTCCATTTGTCCAGGTTCTGGTAACTGTCACTTCCCATGATGATTGCAAATTCATAGCCGGAATATTTTTCTTCGAGATAGGCCAGTGTATTTACCGTATATGAGGGTTTCGGAAGTCTGAATTCTATATCTGAGGCTTTTATTCTGGTTTCCCCTTCCAATGCAATTTGTGCGAGGTGAAGCCGGTGGTATTCGTTTAGTAAACCTTTATTAGGCTTAAAGGGATTCTGGGGCGAGATGATCAGCCAAACCTGATCAAGGTCTGTTTTTTGTAAAATGTAGTTTGCAATGATGAGGTGTCCAGTATGGACTGGATTAAAGGAACCAAAATAAAGACCAACTTTCATAATCTATTGATAAACAGTCTATTATACTTATATGGGTTCTACCATTATTTTTGATGCTTCATTTAGGCGGAGACTAACGTGGTAACCAGCAATCTGGATAGATATCGGATCACCAAAGGGAGCCACTTGCTCAACAAGGACTCTTTCACCAGGAATAAATCCCATTTCCATTAATTTTAGAAAGATTTCATCATCTTCAAACTGCCTAATTGTTGCCATTTGCCCAATTTCGAGGTCAGAAAGCTTTTTTAGCATTTGTTACTGTTTATTGATGGCCGGCAAAGCTAATCAGGCTAAATTGAATAATCATCATGTTAATTTTACTGAATAATGAATACCATTAAGTTCCATAATAAATTGTCTATTAATGAACTTAAAAACAGGAAGAAATTAAAAGAGTTCATTCCAAAATTATGTAAAGCTGAGGGAAAAAAAATTGATAGTATTTCCTTTATATTCTGTTCGGATGCTGACTTATTGGAGATCAACAGGGAGTTTCTTCAACATGATACATTTACCGATATAATTAGTTTCGACTATTCTGAACAACCCGGTATAATTGTGGGAGAAATATATATCAGCGTGGACAGGGTTAGAGATAATGCCAGAGACATTGGAACAAGTTTTCAGGAAGAAATACACCGCGTCATTTTCCATGGGGTACTGCATTTTTGCGGGTATAAGGATAAGTTAAATGAAGAAGTACTGAAGATGAGAGCCAAAGAAGATTTTTATCTTCGTAAATATTTGGGTTAGTTAAATATGTTCCACGTGAAACACTTCTTTTTTCTACTTTTTTCTTTACCATTTTTAGTTTTAGGACAAGGATCAATGGAATTAGAGGTGAAGCCTTTTAAAATAAATCTGGTCCGTGTTACAAAAGTTGACAGTTTTTTGACCTCATTCAAGTCTTTACAGCGGATTTCCCCGGAGGAACAGGCTCTTTATTACTGGGTAAATGTGCTGAGATCCGATCCTCCTTTGTTTAGAAAGCAAATCATAGAGCCTTTTTTAGAGCAATTCCCGGAAGCAAATACCAGCTACGCAAAAAGCCTTTTGTCAGACCTTGGAAATCAGGCTCCGATATCTCTCGTTGCTCCGAGTGAATTGCTTTCAAATACAGCGAAGGAACAAGCTAGCGACATCGCATTTAAGCAAAAAGGAATATCCCATTCTTCCAGTGATGGACGAAACTTTCAACAAAGGATGAAGGATGCCGGCGTAACTACCTGTGCCGGGGAAAATATCCTGGAAGGAAATAAAGATGCTCTCAAGGCGGTTGTGATATTGTTGATAGACCAGGGTGTACCTGGAAAAGGCCACCGTAAAACATTGCTTAATCCATCTTTCGATTTAATGGGCTGCAGTTTTGTTCCCAAAAAGAACAGCGAAAACTATATCCTGGTGCAGTTATTTTCCTGTCAATAATGAAATACTTTCATGTGGTTCCACGTGGAACATATATTTTATTCCGGGAAGACTGGGAATTGTAATTTTGCAGCATGTTTCCAGAATATGATGTAATTGTAGTTGGCGCTGGTCATGCCGGATGTGAGGCAGCAGCAGCAGCGGCCAATCTGGGCAGCAGTGTTTTGCTGGTGACCATGAATATGCAAAATATGGCTCAAATGAGCTGTAACCCAGCAATGGGCGGGATTGCCAAAGGGCAGATTGTACGTGAAATTGATGCAATGGGCGGATATTCAGGTATTGTAACTGATCAATCGATGATACAGTTCCGTATGTTAAATCGATCCAAAGGACCTGCAATGTGGAGTCCCAGGGCACAAAACGACCGGATGCTGTTTTCCCAGAAATGGCGGGAATTGCTTGAAGCAACCCCAAACCTGGATTTTTATCAGGATATGGTAAATGGACTCCTGGTAAAAGACGGGCATTGTAATGGTGTTATTACCGGCATGGGACATCAAATTAGGGCAAAGTCGGTAGTACTTACAAATGGCACTTTTCTAAATGGCATTATTCATATAGGTGAAAAGCAATTTAACGGAGGCCGGATGGCGGAAAAAGCTGCTACCGGAATAACGGAACAGTTGGTTTCCCTGGGTTTTGAAAGTGATCGGTTAAAAACCGGAACTCCGCCGAGGATTGATGGCAGGAGCCTTGATTATTCCAGGATGGAAGAGCAACCCGGTGACGCGGAAATATCCGGATTTTCCTATCTCGATATTGAGAGGGTAAAACCGTCAGAACAAAAAAGCTGCTGGATTACCTATACAAATTCCAATGTTCACGATTCTCTCAAAGAGGGGTTTGCGCAAAGCCCCATGTTTGCCGGGCGAATTGATGGTGTTGGTCCAAGGTATTGTCCGAGCATTGAGGACAAAATCAACCGATTTGCAGAAAGGGAAAGACATCAGCTGTTTGTGGAGCCCGAAGGTTGGAATACGGTTGAAATTTATGTTAATGGATTCTCAACCTCACTTCCGGAACATATTCAATTTCAGGCTTTAAGACAGGTTGTTGGATTTGAAAAATGCCGGATGTTCAGGCCGGGTTATGCTATCGAATACGACTTTTTCCCACCAACACAATTAGATTATTCATTGGAAACCAAGCTGTTACAAAATTTGTTTTTTGCCGGACAAATCAATGGAACAACTGGTTATGAAGAGGCCGCATGCCAGGGCCTGATGGCTGGAATAAATGCACACCAAAAAGCTAATGGCAAGGAACCCCTAATTCTTAAAAGAAGTGAAGCCTATATTGGGGTATTGGTAGATGACCTTATTAGCAAAGGCACACAGGAGCCATACCGCATGTTTACCTCAAGGGCAGAATTCAGAACCTTGCTGAGGCAGGATAATGCCGATTTGAGGCTCACTGAAATAAGTAACAAATTAGGCCTCGCAAAAGAAGACAGGCTGGTGAATGTAAACCAAAAACGGAATGGAGTTGATCGTATTAAAAAGATAATCAATGAGTTATCTGTCAACCCGGCCGATATAAATGACTTTTTAACTGCCACCGGATCAACCGAAATAAGCCAGAAACAAAAGCTTGCTCAAATATTACTGCGGCCAGGTATCGGATTGGATAAGCTGGCTGAAGCTTTACCGGTTTTGTCCTCGGCCTTACAACCATTTACTAAAGAAACAATTGAGCAGGCTGAAATACAGGTAAAATATGAAGTGTATATTGAAAAGGAAAAGGAATTGGTTGGCAGGATGAATCAAATGGAAGAGCTGGAAATTCCAACCCTGTTTGACTATGGGAAAGTGCAGGCAATCAGTTCCGAAGCCAGGGAGAAACTTGGCAAGATAAAACCAAGGACCCTGGGGCAGGCTTCCCGCATTTCCGGAATCAACCCGAGTGATGTGCAGATCCTCATGGTTTATATGGGCCGATGACAATAAATTATCGGTTTACAGTCGTCGTATTAATATTTTCGCATAACCGATACCGATAGAAAACAAAAGTGAAACCGAGTCCAGAACAATTACAGTTTTTACAGCAATTTATAAATAAAATTAACCCGTTAAAGGGTGAAGCATGGATTGCGTTTTCGGACATATGGTAAACGGTTATGGTTAAACGAAAATCAATCCTTCCGCTCACCGGGCGAAACGGAAAAGAACCTTTATTTTGTTCTTGAAGGAGTGCAGCGGGCATATCATCTTGATGATGCAGGAAATGAGCAAACCATTGTATTTACTTACCCCTATTCCTTTCCAGGAGATTCTCGATAACTTATATCCCAAACTGAGTAAGACCCGGAACTAAAATGAAACACAATTCATTTCTTATTATTCCCGCATTGGCCGGTGGAAATAATTTGATTTGTGATCTCTGTCCCTTCCTTAATTTTTATCATTGACCAATTCCCTGATTTATTCTGTAAAACGATTTTTCTATTTAGGATCATCCTATGCTTTTTCCTGGGCCTGATTTCCCTGGTTTTACCCGGCATTAAGCCAGGGCTGTAANAAAGTTCTTTTTTAATTAAGTAAGGGTCGCCGGCACTATGCCGACAACCCTTTCAACCTGGAATCATAATCAGGCCGCTGCTATTGATGTTCTCACCCTAAGTTCAAAATCAAGCCCCAATGCTTGCAGCCTCTCGGGACTTAAAGTACCCAGAACTTTTCTTTTCCATGCCAGCGAGCCTTCTGTTTCTGATTCCAGCCAGTCGGAAAATTCCCGATTATTCATACCCTTCAATATCCAAACGGCAAATTCCATTCTGTGATCTTCAGTCAGCGACACAAGGTTTGCTGATTCTATTGCTTCATCCTGGGAGTTAAGACCCTGGAACAGGGATTCCTGCCTATTCATATAAATAAGAACTTGAGAAAGAAAGTCCATATAGCTCTCTTGAATGCATAAACCAGTTGCGCGGTAATGGCCCTCAGTACCAGGTAGCAGGTAGTTTTCCAGTGTTCGAGTCAATCTGAATGACAATTCTTTAAGTTTTTTATGGTCATCTTCTACCAGGGATAAAGTAAAAGGTGCCTGTATAGCTAAAGCTGGCAGAAAATAATGCTCTTCCAGGAACGATTTCCTGTCTAAGGATTTCAATAACTGAAACAATGCTGAAACTGTTTTTCTTCCTTGCATAACATGCGTAAAATCCGTCTGTTGAACCAGTGTTCCTGTCTCGAAAAGCCAGACCCTGAATCCTTTGTGTACCCGATTGATAATTCCTGTCTTTTTCATTTCCTGTCTTTTGTGCTATTAATCTTCGTGCTTCTATGGTAAAAAGACGTACAAGTAGAAAGGATGTTACAATGGGTCCCGATTTTCTGAAGTTTTTAGCCTCAATAAAATACCGGTGGTTGCCAAACCTGATAAATGGAGGCATTTGTTAAGTATTTTTACAATTGTGAACACACGCAGAAGCCGTCTTTAAAAAAATGCAATAAATTTGATTTATGACAGCAACCATGTTCAACCCTGAAGACATAATGGGGTTTTTCCCCTTATTCGATAAGGAGTTGGCTAATTTCCTGGCCGGGATTGGCGAAGTAAGGACCTTCCAGGAAGGAGAAATTATGATGAAAACGGGTCAATATTTCAAAGCTGCCATGCTGATTGTGAAAGGGAAAGTAAAACTTTACCGCGAAGGGGATGATGGCAACGAATTCTTTATGTACTTCCTGGAAACAGGCAATGCCTGCGCGTTAAGTATGATTTGTGCTGCCCGTAACCAGGCAAGTGGCATTATGGCGGTAGCAGTAGAAGAAACAGAAGTCATTATGATTCCAATTCAGTATATGGACCAATTAATGACAAGCTATAAATCCTGGTACTACTTTGTTTTAGAAACATATCGTAGCCGTTTCGAAGAATTATTGATTGTCATTGATAACATTGCTTTCAAGAATATGGACGAAAGGCTGGAGTGGTATTTGAAACAACAGTCAGCGAAGCTTGGCAAACAGTTGCATCTCACGCACCAGCAAATTGCCAACGATCTTAATTCTTCCCGCGAAGTTATTTCAAGGCTGCTGAAAAAAATGGAGAAAAACCAACGACTCCATCTTCATCGAAACCATATTGAATGGATTGCCTGATCAATTCCCTGTAGCGAAAAATGCTATAATTTTCTTCCGCTTTGTTGTTTAAACTTTGGTTTCCTGCTCCAATTCTTCCGCGTAGGTAAAGCATCTTACAAGTCCATATAAACCTGGCTTTTCATAATTTATGAGAATTNAACAGTCAATAATAAAGGGCCAGGTTAATAGTTTGAATTACTTTCTCGCCTGGTGAATTCAACTACAGAATTATGTGACAAAAGTCATAGTATAGCCAACGAAGTAATGCCAAATTTGTATTTCGATTTAAACCTCAAATATTTTATTTATGAAGATCGAACAAATTTATACCGGATGTTTAGCCCAGGGTGCATATTATATTGAAAGCAAAGGGGAAGCTGTTGTTATTGATCCCTTGCGCGAAGTGGCACCGTATATCGAAAAAGCAAAAAAAGACGGAGCCCGGATTAAGTATGTTTTTGAAACACATTTCCATGCTGACTTTGTTTCAGGGCATATAGATCTGGCAAAGGCAACAGGCGCAACAATTGTTTATGGGCCAACTGCAGTGCCAGCTTTTGAAGCCCATACAGCCAAAGACGGAGAAATATTTAAAGTGGGTGATGTGACTTTTGAGGTATTGCATACACCGGGGCATACCATGGAATCAACTTGTTTTTTATTGAAAGATGAAAAAGGAAAAGACATCGGGCTCTTTTCGGGTGATACACTATTTATTGGTGATGTTGGCCGGCCCGACCTGGCTCAAAAAGTTAAAGCTGAGCTTACTGAAGACAAGCTGGCCGCATATTTATATGATTCATTACGCAATAAAATTATGCCATTGGCCAATGATATTATTGTTTATCCTGCTCATGGCGCCGGCAGCGCTTGCGGAAAGAATATGAGCAAAGAAACTACAGATACGCTTGGTCATCAGAAAGAAACAAATTATGCATTGCGACCGGACATGACTAAGACGGAATTTGTAAAAGAAGTACTTACCGGCCTTGTTCCGCCACCTGCATATTTCCCATTAAATGTACTGATGAATATTAAGGGGTATGATAGTATCGATGAGGTGCTTGAAAGAGGTCAGCATAAACTTAGCCCGGATGCTTTTGAAGCGGCTGCAAATGAAACAGGTGCGCTTGTTCTGGATACCCGCGAAGCACAGGAATTTGCGAAAGGATTTGTGCCCAATTCCATCAATATTGGTATCGACGGAAGTTTTGCNCCCTGGGTNGGTACTCTGGTGCCTGATGTAAAAATGCAACTATTGATTATTACAGAACCCGGCCGCGAGCAGGAAGTTGTAACCAGACTGGCGCGTGTAGGATATGATTATTGTATTGGTTACCTCGACGGTGGAATTGAAGCATGGAAAAAAGCAGGAAAGGAAGTTGATACAATCAAATCCATCACTGTTCAAGAACTTGCAGAAATAGTTAAGAATAATCCCAATGCTCATATTCTTGATGTTCGTAAAAAAAGTGAATACGATTCCGAACATGTGATTGAAGCGGAAAATGCGCCACTTGATTTTATAAACGACAGCCTGGCACATATCAACAAAAAAGAAAAGTATTATGTACACTGTGCCGGCGGATACAGGTCTATGATCTTTGTATCCACACTTCGCGCCCGCGGATTTGATAACCTGGTGGACGTAAAAGGCGGGTTTAAAGAAATGAAAGAAAGCAGCAAGTTTAAGCTAACCGAATATGTTTGTCCCAGTACTTTATTGTAACTGTTTTATAAGTTCATAAGCAGATACAGAATATAGTGAACCACAATGTTCACATTCAGGTTCTTTAGTGTTTGAGTAGACGGGGGGATGTTTCTACTCCCCCCTTTTTAACCGTTAAATTATTTTTATGGAAAATCTTAGCCTTAATTCGATGCCACGCATTGGCGACAAAGCGCCGGATTTTACAGCAATCACCACTCAGGGGCCATTAAAATTTTCTGATTATAATAAAGGATCCTGGGTCTTGTTCTTTTCACATCCGGCAGATTTTACGCCGGTGTGCACTACAGAGATGAGTGGCTTCGCACTGGAGCAGGAAAGTTTTTTTGATAAAAAAAATACCAAACTGCTCGGACTGAGTATCGATAGTATACACTCGCATATCGCCTGGGTTGACAATGTGAAAAAGAATACTGGTATCTATTTCAAATTTCCCATCATTGCAGACATCGATATGTCCGTATCAAAGTTATATGGCATGCTCCAGCCTGGTGAAAGCGAAACAGCAGCTGTAAGAGCGGTCTTTTTTATTGATCCAAACGGAAAGATCAGGCTGATCATGTACTACCCGCTAAGTGTTGGCCGTAATATGCATGAAATCAAACGTGTACTCCTTGCGCTGCAAACAAACGATGAGTATAAGGTTGCATTACCGCTGAACTGGGAACCGGGAGAAAAGGTTATTGTGCCTCCGCCAAAAACACTTAAAGAGTATGANGAAAGGATAAACAGCAATTATGAAATGGTGGATTTCTATCTGGCAAAAAAACAATTATNCGAAAAAGAAATATCTAAACTACCAGTATAAAAAAATACGAAATGAAAACACTTAAAGAAGCGATTAAAGAAAGCGACACTGTATTTGTTGATGTTCGCACAAAACCGGAATTCAATTCCGGGCATATCCCAGGCGCTAAAAACATACCGCTTGATGAGCTTATGAGCCGCCTGGATGAATTGGAAGACATAAACGGGCCACTGGTGTTGTATTGCCGCAGCGGGAACCGNAGCGGAATGGCGTTGCATATGTTGCGGGAAGCCGGCTGGGATAACCTGTATAACGGCGGAAGTATAGAGGATGTTAAGTATCTTTTAAATTGATAATTATGTACCACGCTTTGGTTTATTTAAAGCGCTACTTGTATGGAAAGGGAAAGGAATTCCGNAAAACTATAACGGTTATGACCAGTGGCAAACCATTGATCATTGATGTGCGGAATCCGGCNGAATTNAAAAGAGGCCATTTAAAAGGCGCATTAAATATTTCNATCGATTGCATTAACTCCATCATTCCCGATCTGATCAGGAAACAAAAACCCGTTATAGTAACATCCACGAAAGGTGAAAGAAGTGAAAGGGCAACAGGCTTTCTAAAAGAGGCAGGAGTTGATGCATATGATGGCGGTTCATGGGATAGTTTAGAAAAATGGTAAGCTAATGCAAAAGAAGCCTTTAAAATTATTTCTCTTTTTGTTATTCCTGTTCAATGCAGGATTAATGTATGCACAGGATACTACGGGTAAAGCCATTTCNGAAATGGAGTTTGCACGGAAGATGCAGAAAAGGAAAACAGTGATCCTTGATGTACGAAGGCCGGATGAATACCAGGAGGGGCATATCAAAAATGCGATCAATTATAATGTGATGGATTCCCTGGCTTTTGAAAAACAGATCGCCACATTGCCGAAAAATAAAAAATACCTGCTCTATTGNAGAAGCGGCGGGCGTTCGGGAAAGGCGTTGGTGATAATGCAACAAAAAGGCTTCAAACACCTCTATCATTTGTCCGGAGGGATATCAGGCTGGACGGGAGAAACTGAAAAACCCATTGTCCAATGAGTGTTTATCAGNGGAGNGTATTTTTCTTCATAAGGGCTTCTGTTTTCTTCTTCTTTTTAACGCTTGCGAAACAGGGAAAAGCACAAGAGAAAGAAATTCCAAAGCAAACCGATACCACCACCTTGCAATATGCGCTGAGAAAGGGCCGTTTCGATGCTCATTTCAGGTTATATTATATGTCTACCAATAACGAGCGTCCGTTGACAGATTACTATGCACTGGCGTTTGGTGGCGGGTTAAAATATGAAACAGGCAAATTTAAAAATTTCCAGGTAGGCATTGGAGGTTTCTTTATCTGGAATTTATCTTCTTCAAACCTTGCAGTTCCGGATTCTGTAACTGGAGTTAAGAACCGATATGAAATCGGGCAGTTTGATATGGAGAATCCGAAGAATAAAAATGATATGGATAGGCTGGAGGATTTTTACCTGAAGTATAGTAATAAAAAAATTGTAATAGTCCTTGGAAAGCAGGTAATCCAAACACCCTTCATTAATCCTCAGGATGGCAGGATGCGGCCAACCGCAGAGCAGGGGCTTTGGGCCACCTTTAAGCCCTCTGATAAGTTAAAGCTTTATGGAAGCTGGCTTACAAAGATTACTCCGAGAGGAACAGTACGTTGGTTTGATATAGATGAATCGATCGGTGTTTATCCAAGCGGCGTAAATATCGATGGCAAAAAAAGTAATTATAAAGGGAATCTGAATTCTTCCGGCATCGGCATTGTTGGCGCCCAGTATTCAATCACTAAAAGGATATCTATTCAGTTTTGGGAACAGTATACAGACCGTTTGTTCAATACTATGATGTTACAGGCAGATGGAGAATGGCCTACCGGTGCATTTGGAAAATTATTTGGCGGCTTTCAATATATTTTTCAAAATCCCCTTAAAGACGGTGGGAATGCAGACCCCTCTAAAACGTATTTTGATCCGGCACAAAGGTCACAGGTATTTGGCCTGCGGGGCGGATATCAATTTAAGGAAAATATCTTCCGCNTAAATGCCACNCGTATTACGGCTGATGGACGCTTTTTAATGCCCAGGGAATGGGGCCGGGAGCCNTTTTATACCTTTATGCCCAGGGAAAGAAATGAAGGTAGTGGAGATGTTAGGGCCGTAACACTAAACTATTTAAAGGCATGGCCTCGTCAACGGGTTAAGTTGGAATTGGGTTATGGTTATTATGATTTGCCAGATGTGAAAAACTACAGACTCAACAAATACCAGATGCCCTCTTATCATCATTTTCTGACTGATCTGAAATATGCATTCGGTGGATTTATGAAAGGACTTAATGCGGAGATTCTATATGTATATAAAAAAGGCGCAGCGAATACGTATGAAGACCTGCGATTTGTGATCAACAAAGTCAATATGCATCATTTTAATATCATCATTAATTATTTCTTCTGATTTAATCGAAGGGAAAAGCAGGAATTGCAATTTCCTTAAAGTTTAATTTTGAACGAAGAAATAGTTAAATTGTTATTCTCTGTATGGGCATTGTGACATTAATCACTATTGCGATGCCGGATAAAACACAATTTTGTCACTCATTAAATTAATCTAAGTATGTCGTTTATCGAATGGATCAGACAACCCTGGCCCTGGTATGTAGCTGGCCCCCTGATTGGGCTGATGGTTCCTGTGTTGTTGATTATAGGCAACAGGACATTGGGCATTTCTTCATCTTTGAGNCATGCCTGCGCTGCATGTATTCCTGCTGACATTCATTTTTTTAAATATGACTGGAAGAAAGAATCCTGGAACCTCCTTTTTGTAGCCGGAATCATTGTCGGTGGATTTATCACCGCCATGTTCCTGGCAAATCCGGATCCCATTTTGGTCAATCCAAANCTTGCGGAAGAAATGAGCGGATATGGCATAACAAACTATACCGGGATTATTCCATCAGAAATTTTTAATTGGCCCGCTTTGTTAACGGCAAGAGGCCTGATCATGATCGTTTTTGGCGGGTTCCTGGTGGGTTTCGGTACACGATATGCAGGCGGATGTACATCTGGTCATGCCATTATGGGCTTGTCTAATCTTCAATGGCCTTCTCTTGTTGCCACCTGTTGTTTTATGGCCGGAGGTTTTATCATGGCCAATCTCATTCTACCATTTATTTTAAAACTCTGATAAAATTTATCTATGGATAATATAAAAGACATTAAGAAACCTGTTGCCATCATAGATACCAATACCGATTTTGAGGTGAGGTCTTTGGATGCCATGTGTGTTAATGCAGCTACCGTTGCGGAACCGAAATGGCATATCATCAAATACTTTATCATGGGTATTCTGTTTGGTATCATCCTTATAAAAGCAGAGGTTATTTCCTGGTTCAGGATACAGGAAATGTTTCGTTTGCAGAGTTTCCACATGTTTGGTGTAATTGGATCAGCGGTGGTAGTGGGTATGATCTCTGTTTTCCTGATCAAGAAGCTTAATATTAAGACCATCTACGGCGAAAAAATTGTGCTGGAGGATAAGAAGTTCAATAAGGGACAAGTTTATGGCGGGTTGATCTTTGGTTTGGGTTGGGCTCTTACGGGAGCATGCCCCGGGCCATTGTTTGCACAAATAGGATATGGTTCAACCATTGTGCTCGTTACCCTTTTCAGCGCCATCGCAGGTACCTGGGTGTATGGCCGGTTCAGAGATAAGCTGCCACACTAATGATTAATTTCAGGAACATACCAGGTACAGCAAAAAAATACTCACGGAAAGGGATAGCCGTAAATGTAGGGCTATTTCTTTTTCTTTCTGTCCTTTTGTTTTCCTGTGGCTCCGGACCAGATAAGAACGTCCAGACGCAAGCGGCGGAAGAAACGCCGTGGCGAGGATGGAATAAATATCAGATCAAGCCGGAAGACACAATGGTGGTATATGGAAGGGAATTGATTGAGAATACCGCTTATTATTTTGGACCCAAAGGAACTATTGCCGCTATCACCAATGGGATGAATTGTCAGAACTGTCATCTTGATGGCGGAACGCTTCCCTGGGCCAATAATTACAGTGCGGTAGTTTCAACCTATCCAAAATTCCGCGACAGAAGCGGATCTCTGGAAACCATACCAAAAAGGGTAAATGATTGTTTTGAAAGAAGCCTGAACGGAATGGCGTTGGATACTACCAGCCATGAAATGAAATCTATTCTTGCTTACCTTCATTGGGTTGGAGACGAAATCCCCAAAGGCAAAAAGCCCAAGGGATCAGGTATAATGGATTTGCCATACCTGAACCGAGCCGCCGATCCGGCTAAGGGAAAAGTGGTGTATCAGGCAAAATGCGTGGTCTGTCATGGAAATGAAGGACAGGGCCAGCCTAATATAGAAGGTTACGGTTATGCCTACCCGCCTTTATGGGGGAAGAACAGTTATAATTCAGGTGCTGGATTATTCAGGCTTTCCCGTTTTGCGGGATTTGTGAAAAATAGTATGCCTTTTGGTCAAACCGATTATCATAATCCACAATTAAGTAATGAAGAAGCATGGGATGTGGCGGCATATGTAAATGCTCAACCAAGGCCGCAAAAGGATTTGGGCAAAGACTGGCCGGATATTTCAAAAAAACCAGTGGATCATCCATTTGGACCCTATGCTGATGGATTCAGCGAAATACAACATAAATTTGGTCCATTTCAGCCCATCATAGATGTAAGAAAGAAAAATGCGTCAGCAAAAAAGGGCTAAAGAAATAATTTAAAAAAGATTGCCATGCCAAAAGTTTCCCATGAAGCACTATGCAGTTGCGGATCCTGCAATCCTGTTGGAAACAGCAGGCGTGATTTCTTAATAAACCTCTCCCTCACGGGGGCTGCTTTAACGGGAATGCCTGCCGTGGCCGGAGCTATCACGGGCGACCCTGGTCGTGAACGAGAATGGCTACGAAGCAATGTATTAAAGGAAGGCAAGGCTAAAAAAATAACCATACTACATACGGCCGACATTCATTCGCAATTATCTACCCACGATGAATTTTTTTGGGAGAATGGCAAACCTGTATACAAAAAACGTGGCGGCTTTGCCGTACTCAAAACCATGCTCAATACATTACGCAAAGATAATCCTGGAAATACCCTGGTCATTGACGGAGGAGATTGTTTCCAGGGTGGTGGTGTAGCGGCACTCAGCGAAGGACGGGCCATCATTCCCCTGATAAACAATATCGGCTACGACCTCATGCTTCCCGGAAACTGGGAAGTGGTGTATGGGAAAGAAATGATGCAGCGCGACCTTGGAGGATATGATGCCCAGAAGGTTTGTGCAAATATGTATCATGATACTAGAGACGAGTTTAATGGTGAACTCATATTTCATCCCTGGTGGACCACTTATTTTGGTGATTTTAAAATNGGTTTTATCGGTTACAATGATCCCTTGACGCCAAAAAGACAATCACCGGCATATAGTGAAGGAATACGATTTACAAAACCCGAAACCAATGTTGCGCGATATATAAGACTGTTGAGGGATTTTGAAAAATGCGATATGGTTTTCCTGGTTACGCATATGGGCCTTGCACAGCAGGTGGACCTGGCAAACCAGGCCTATGTGGATGGCATTGATTTTATCCTCGGAGCAGATACGCACGAAAGGGTACGCAAACCCATCGATGGTAAGTATACCAAAGTCACTGAACCCGGCGCATTCGGATCTTTTGTTTCAAAGCTTGATATCAT
>Ga0031656_10000076_pt1 | contig 25140 bp, 25 predicted proteins | sample FrelakmetDIP11DI_FD_55080 | JGI IMG/M metagenome (GOLD analysis project Ga0031656, IMG submission 55080) | Freshwater lake sediment microbial communities from the University of Notre Dame, USA, for methane emissions studies - DIP11 DI | ecosystem: Environmental > Aquatic > Freshwater > Lake >... | reverse complement strand
ATGGCATCGCTACCGATGATGGCGGCGGGGAGCCGTGACTTCTGGCGGTCGCGGCCGATGATGGCATCGCTGCCGATAATGGCATCGCTACCGATGATCGCGGCGGGGAGCCGTGACTTCTGGCGGTCGCGGCCGATGATGGCGTCGCTACCGATTTCAGCTGCTCCTGCACGCGATTGTGTCTTCGACTTCGCGTCCGCAGCGACTGACACAACCGCCATGGGCGTCGCGATCAACAGCGATCCGCAGAATGCCATCGCTTTCGAGGTGCTACGCGATTTCATCCAACCCCCCCTTTGTTCCTAATTGCGGGCGATCCGATCCCCGGCTTGGCTACCAGCACCAGCTCGTCAACCATTTGAGGGTTCTTCTCCACGAAATGAAAAATTCCAACCCCGGTCCTGATCGATTCATCGGGCGGCAACTTGTGACCGCCTTTGACTTCGTTCTGGCCGAGCCAGTCGTCAAGAATCTCAAGGAGCTCCTGCCCTTTTTCCCGAATCAACTCATCAAAAGCCTGAAATTTGGCTGGAGACAATCCTTCCATGGTGATCGCATACCGTTCAAATCGCCCTTCGCCCTGCTTCTTCTTCTGCAGATTGAAGTCGAGCGTGTCTATGAAGTAATTGACTACGTTTCCAAGCCGCTCGAGACCGACTGAGTCGAGAGGCGTCGGAAGATAAGTGCGGTTCAGAAGGCGCACGTAGCCATCATCCGTCTCGAGCGCCGCGTTAGCTCGAAGTAACTCGTCGAGCAATGCACGAGGAGTTACGTCGTCAGCATAGGTTTGCACGAGTTGCTCGAATGAAACGCTGTCTCCTTCAAACGGAATCTCAAGTGGCAGGCCATACGGTCCCAGGTACTCTGGGTCCTGACTCCAACCTTGGAGGACGCGCGCTATTCGGTTCAATCCGACCTCCGAATCGTCGCTCGCATCCAGCGCACGAACTCGATGCACTTCCTCGGCGCTAATTCCGGTCAAGATTCCAAGCCGCGCGTCTGTATGTGGCCGGCCCAGCGGGATCAGTTCCGCGCCAGCGATGTCGATGAACGCTCCTCGCACCGCGTCAGAAAACTCGCCGTAAAACACGCCTTGCCTCAGCAAAATTCGAACGAGCGGGTGCAAAAGGTGGCGGCATGCGGCAAGCAGAGGCTTCTTGACGTTGTCGCTCATCTAATTGACCCGAACCCCCTTCTCACGACCCCGCAAGCCCCAACTGACTCTTATTGTTAACTCGCGACCGAACTATATCGACCGATTCGGCGTGGTCAAGAGTTCAACATAATCGACACCGAGGCTGGTCGCGTGGAAGCAACGGCTTGACAGGCCGCCGAGAAGCGCTCCCGCTCAAATTCGACCAGATTTCAATGAGATGACAGGGCTGCTCGAGACCATCCCCAGCGCTCTCGGAATAGCAACAGGCCATGGATTCCAGTGCCCAATATGTTTGATTCCGGAGCTGATCCCGGACGGATCTGTGGGCACACGGAGGCCATTCCGTGACGGGCGTCACAAATTCCCAGGACCTGCAAATAGTCCTTTTTCTGCAATCACTTAGGTGTCGTTCGAGGAGCCGGGCCGACCGGCCGACCGATGCCACCTTCGGGTCGGACTCGGCGGCTTTCGGGTCATCCGCTGCAGCCGACTTGACTGACTCAGTGACCCACGAGCGTCCGTTCGGCGAACGTGACTCGAGTCGGGGTCAACTCGCGGTCGGGACAAAACGAAAACGGCCGGCCTCCGTTTCAGGAGGCCGGCCGCGTAAGTCCGACCGTCGTATTGACAGTCCCGGCTACTTCTGAATTTGCGCGCTCTTGCGTAGCTCGTCGATGTACGCCTGCAGTTTCTTGCGCTGAGAGAACATCTCCACCTGTGCCTTCACCTGATCGAACGCAGGCACCTCAGGGCTGCGCACGTCCTCNAGCAGGATCACGTGCCAGCCGAATTCGCTCTGCACGGGCTGCTTCGTGTACTGGCCTACCTGCAGCGCCGCGACTGCATCAGCAAAGGGCTTGACCATGGTCTGCGGCGAGAACCAACCGAGGTCGCCGCCGTTCTTGCCGCTCGAGTCCTTCGAGTCGGCGGCAGCGAGCTTGGCAAAGTCGCCGCCTGCCTCGAGCTTGACGATGATCTCGTCGGCCTTTTCCTTGGTGTCCACNAGGATGTGGCGGGCCTTGTACTCCTTGGGCATCGCCGCGACCTGAGTGTCGTACTCCGCCTTGAGTTCCGATTCCGAAACCGGGTGCGAGCTCATGTACTTCTCGCTCGCAGCCTCTGCAAGCACCTGGGTGCGAATCAAGTCCAGCCGCGCCTTGACCTTGGGATCCTTGGCGAGGTTCTCCTTCTCCCCGGCCTGTGCCGCGAGCGTCATGTTTATGAGCTGATCGACCATCTGGCCCTTCTGCTCGTCGGTCGGCGGCTCCTGCGAGCCACCCATGACCGCCTGGGCAAACACGTCGAACAGCTCCTGACTGATTTTCTGGCCGTTGACCGTGGCGATCGTCGCGGACTTCGCAGCGGCCGCTTCGCCGGCCGCTGGCGTTCCGCCCGACTGGGCGGCGTCGTCTGCCGGGCGGGTGCAGGCTGAGAGCAGCAATGCTGCGATGGTGACTGTGATCAAGCGTGGTCTGTGCATGGGAGCCTCTGGGTTGAATCGAATTCAGTTCAGTCGGGAAGGGGTTCGCCCGGTGCGAGCGCGTGGATCGAAAGAGCATGAATGTCCGTGGTCATCAGATCTCCTACCGCCTCGTAGACGAGTCGGTGGCGTCGCATCTGGGGCAGACCCGAAAACCGGTCGCAGACCAGGAGCACCGTGAAATGGCCGCGTCCGTCGGCGGCCCCGGCGTGGCCAGCATGACGATCGCTGTCGTCGAGGATCTCGAGTCGCCGCGGCTCGAGCGACTGCAGCCGCCGGGAGAGCATCTCGAGTCGCGTTTCGCTCAAGGCAGCACCTTGACGAAGGGATGCACCTCGAATGACTCGAACACGTTCTCCGTCACATAGGGGTCGGCCGCGATCCACTCGCGCGCGGCATCGATGGAGTCGAAGTCTCCTACGATCAGACTGCCCGAGTAGCCCGCATCGCCCGGGTCCATGGCGTCGACAGCCGGAAGCGGTCCTGCCAAGGCAATTCGACCGGTCTCGACAAGCGCTCGAATGCGCACGAGATGGGCGGCACGAACGCGTCGCCGGATCGCGAGCGAACCTGGCGCATCGCGGCCGATAATCACGTACAGCATGTCACTGGGAACCGGTGGCGCCGGCCGCATCGGCCTTGCGCGCGATCCAATAGCCCTGGGCGAGCGCAAAAGCCAGCGTAAGACCCATCAGGCCAAACAGCTTGAAGTTGACCCACGTTGCTTCGGAGTAGCGGTAGGCGACGTAGAGGTTCAGCACCCCTGCGACGACGAAGAAGCCGACCCAGGCGAGATTGAGCTTTCTCCAGCTCGTCGCGTCGAGCGCGACGTTCTGCCCCATCATCCGCTCGATGATGGTCGGGCCGCGCATGTACTGGCTCGCCAGGAAAGCGGCCGCAAACAGCCAGTTCACGATACTCGGTTTCCACTTGATGAACGTCGGATCGCGGATCAGAAGCGTCAGGCCGCCGAACACCAGCACCAGGGCCGCGGAGGTAAGCAGCATCGGGCTCACCTTGCGGTGCCGGACCCAGCTGGCCGCGGTCTGCAGCAGCACGCCGACAATCAGCACGCCTGTCGCAACATAGATGCCCGCGAGCTTGTAGGCGACAAAGAAGGCGATGACCGGGAGCAGGTCGACCAGGAACTGCATTGGGTGCCAGCGACAAGGCTCGTGGTCGAGCCGGGGCGCGTATCATAGCCAAGACAAACCCAAGGCCCAACGATCGGTTTCGCGTATTGGCCCTGCTGATCTCAATTCACCCTGTCAACCCCCAGCCGCGCCTCGTGAAGCAGGCTGTGGGAGCCATGCGGGATGGAAGCGTCGTTGCGTATCCGACCGATTCGTCCTACGCGCTGGGCTGCATGATCGGTGACAAGGAGGCGATGGAGCGCATACGGCGCATCCGCGAGGCGGACAAGAACCACAATTTCACTCTGGTCTGTCGCGACCTTTCCGAGATCGCGCGCTACGCCCGCGTCGACAACAGCCAGTATCGGACGCTGCGCGCCTTCACGCCGGGCCCGTACACGTTCCTGCTCGAGGCAACGCGCGAGGTTCCGAAGCGCCTGCAGAATCCGAAGCGCCGCACCATAGGCATCCGGGTCCCGGACAACGCCATCGTTCGCATGCTGCTCGCGGAGCTGGGCGAACCGATCATGAGTTCGACGCTGCTGCTGCCTGGTGAGTCCGTTCCGATGACCGATCCGCTCGAGATCAAGGAGCGGCTCGAGCATGCCGTGGACGTGGTCATCGACGGCGGCCCGGGCGGTTTCGAACCCAGCAGCATCGTCGATCTGTCCGGCGTGGCGCCGGTCGTCGTTCGCCGTGGCAAGGGCAACGTCAGCGCGTTCGAATGACGGCGGCTGCTGAGCGGGCTGCGTATAATCACCAGCCCGCCTCGTAGCGATGAGCGGATCGTAGAGCCGAATCTGGCGGCTGAACCGTAATAAAATCAAAGATGTGTAACTGTTGTTTCGCGGGATTCCGCGCCTGGGAGAGCGCTTGAGTTCATCCGTTTCCGCCCCGCGCCGCGTGCTGTCTGGGATGCGCCCGACCGGGGCGTTGCACCTCGGCAACTACCACGGCGCGCTCAAGAACTGGACCGAGTTGCAGTACGAGTACGACTGCTACTTCTTCATCGCTGACTACCATGCCCTGACCACGGGCTACGAGGACACCCGGCAGATCGAGCACGACACCTGGCAGATCGTGATTGACTGGCTCGCGGCGGGACTNGATCCGGCCGCGGCGACGCTCTTCATCCAGTCGCGGGTGCCGGAACACGCCGAGCTGCACTTGTTGCTTTCGATGATCACACCGCTCGGCTGGCTCGAGCGCGTGCCGACCTACAAGGATCAGCAGGAGCAGCTCAAGGACAAGGACCTCTCAACCTACGGATTCCTTGGCTATCCGCTGCTGCAGAGTGCAGACATTCTGCTCTACCGGCCGATGCACGTGCCGGTGGGGGAGGATCAGGTCGCGCACGTCGAGATCACGCGCGAGATCGCGCGCCGCTTCAACTTCATTTACGGCCGCGAGCCCGATTTCGAGGCCAAGGTCGAGCGCGCGCTAAAGAACCTCGGTGCCAAGAACGCAGCGCTCTACGCTGACCTGCGCAAGCGCTACCAGGAGCAGGGCGAGGCCGATGCCCTTGAGCGTGCGCACCGCCTGCTGGAAGGCAATTCGCGGATCACGCTGGCCGACCGAGAACGCTTGCTCGGCAATCTCGAGGGTTCCGGTCGAACNATCTTGCCGGAGCCTGACGCATTGCTCACGGCCGCTCCCAAGGTCACAGGTCTCGATGGCCGAAAGATGTCGAAATCCTACGGCAATACGATCGGGCTGCGAGAGGATCCCGATGCGGTGGCGGCAAAGCTCAAGACCATGCAGACCGACCCGGCGCGCGTGCGTCGCACGGACCCCGGCGATCCCGAGAAGTGTCCTGTCTGGGACCTGCACAAGCTGTACTCCGGGGAGGACGTNAGGGCCTGGGTGCAGCAAGGCTGCCGCAGTGCCGGGATCGGCTGCCTTGAATGCAAGAAGCCGCTGATCGAGCGCGTGGTGGAGGAGGTCTCGGGAATGCGCCAGCGTGCCCAGGATTACGAGGACAACCNCGACCTGGTGCGCGGCATCATCGCGGAAGGCTGCGCGAAAGCCCGCACCGTCGCCGGCCAGACCCTCGATGACGTCAAGCAGGCCATGGGCCTCATGTACCGGTGAGGACACCTGATGAGAAAGCATGATCTCAAGTTGATCGAGGGTGGCCCGCCCCCGGCCGGCGAGGCACTGTCGCCCGAGCGGCACGAGCAGACTGAGATGCCGTTCGCGGTGGTGGAGGGTGAGCCCGTCACGCAGATGCCGCGCGACCTCTACATCCCGCCCGAGGCGCTCACGGTGTTCCTGGAGGCGTTCGAGGGGCCGCTGGACCTGCTCCTCTACCTGATCCGGCGTCAGAATCTCGACATCCTCGACATACCGATCGCCGAGATCACGCGCCAGTACACGCGCTACATTGATCTCATGCGCGAGCTGCAGCTCGAGCTCGCCGGTGAGTACCTGCTGATGGCGGCGACGCTCGCCGAGATCAAGTCACGAATGCTGCTGCCGAGGCCGCAGAGCGAGGCGGGCGAAGATGGCCAGGACCCGCGCGCCGAGCTGGTTCGCCGGCTCCAGGAGTACGAGCGNTTCAGGCAGGCTGCGATGGACGTGGACGCGCTTCCGCGCATCGACCGAGACACCTTCCCGGCGGCGGCAGATCCGGGCGAGCGGCGCGTCTTGCGTTTGCTGCCCGATGTGACCCTGCAGGAAATGCTGGTCGCGCTCAAGGACGTGCTGGCACGCGCGGACATGTTCGCGCATCATCACGTCGCGCGCGAACGGCTCTCCGTACGGCAGCGCATGTCCGAGGTGCTCGGCACGCTGCGCGACCAGTCGTTTGCCGAGTTCGCGCAGCTGTTCCGTCCCGAGGAGGGACGGATGGGTGTGACCGTCACGTTCTCTGCGATCCTGGAGCTGCTGCGCGAGGGCCTGATCGAGATCGTACAGGCCGAGCCGTTCGCGCCGATCCACGTGCGCGCTGGCGCGCCGCGCCGCGTGACACTGGTCGTGGACAACGACCGAACTGAAACCATGAGCCTGAACGAGTCATGAGCGATCAACACCTTTCCGGCGTTCTCGAGGCGGTGCTGCTCGCCGCCGGGCGGCCCGTGAGTGTCGAGCAGTTCCGCGAACTGTTCGAGGAAGCACAGCGACCTNCGGCTGCCGAGGTTGAAGCGGCGCTCGCGGAACTGGCCGCGGCCTGCGCCACCCGCGCCTACGACCTGCGTGAGGTCGCCAGTGGCTGGCGACTGGAAGTGCGCGCGCAGTATGCCGAGGTGGTCTCGCGCCTGTGGCAGGAGCGTCCGAGCCGGTATTCGCGCGCGTTGCTCGAGACGCTCGCGCTGATTGCCTATCGCCAGCCGATCACGCGCGGCGAGATCGAGGACATCCGCGGCGTGACCGTGAGCACGTCCATCATGCGGACGCTCCAGGAGCGCAACTGGATACGCGTCGTCGGCCACCGCGAGGTGCCAGGTCACCCCGAGCTGCTCGGCACGACGCGTGAGTTCCTCGACTACTTCGGACTCAAGAGCCTCGACGACNTGCCGACTCTGGCCGAATTGCGCGACCTCGACGACATCAAGATGCAGCTCGAGTTCCCCGCGGGGGAGGCAGAACCCGCAGCCCTGCCGTCCGCTGCGGTCGAGGTCGCGGACGGCTCCGAGGATGAGGCCATCCTCGAGGACGACGATGGCGACGAGCCCTCGACACACGACTCGCCGTCGCTGGTGGCCGCGCCACCCGATACGAACGAGCGCTGACCTGCCGCGCGTGGACGANCGCCTGCACAAGCTGCTCGCGAGGCACGGGATCGGTTCGCTGCGCCAGGTCGAAGGGTGGATCCGCGCCGGACGGGTGACCGTAAACGGACGGCCTGCCGAGCTTGGTCAGCGCGTCGGGCCTCGTGACCGTGTCGAGGTGGACGGGCGCGACGTTTCGAAGCGGCTGGCGGCGCAGTCGTCGCTGCGCGTGATCCTGTGCCACAAGCCGGGCGGCGAGATGACGCGGGGACGCGAGGGTGATGACCGCAGCACGGTCGAGACACGGCTGCCGTCGCTGCGCGGGGGCCGGTGGTTGCCGGTCAACGCCCTTGGTTTCGGCGAGGAAGGACTGCTGGTGCTCTCGAACGACGGGTCACTGGCCGGGGCAATCGCGCGCCGTGCGGGAGGACTTCCCGTCGAGTACCGGGTCCGCGTGCTGCGTCCCCGCGCCACGGACGACTGGCCGCAGATTCCGGCTGAGGTCGACGTCGACGGCGAGCTCGTGGCGTTCGATGTGGTCGAACGCCTGGAAGGCGCGGGCACCAACGTCTGGTTCCGCGTAGTGTCCGAGCGTCCACCGCGGCGGGGCGCGGTGCGGGCACTGTTCGACCGCGCGGGTCTCAAGGTGAGTCGAACGATGCTCGTGCGCTGGGGCCCGCTCGAGCTGCCCCGCGACCTGCCACGTGGCCGCACCCGCGATGTTGCAGGTGCCGACCTCGATGCCTTGCTTTCGCTGGCGGGGCGAACCAGGCCGCGAGGGAACCCGCCGGGTGCACGGACTCGGCCGCAGGCGCCCAACGGCAGTCGCAAACGAGGCGCAACCGGCCGGAGTGCCGGCGGCCGGGCTACTGGGCGTCGAAGCGGCGGCCGCTGATGCCGCGGCTTTCCGGTCCCAGCAGAAACAGGAATGGCCCGAGCCGCTGCGCTGGCTCGATCACGGTGGCGGGATCCTCGCCCGGATAGGCTGCGGCGCGCATCGCTGTGCGCATGGCACCGGGATTGACGCTGTTCACGCGGATGTCCGTCGAGGCGTCGGTCTCATCGGCCAGCAGCTGCATCAGTCCCTCGACCGCAGACTTCGAAACCGCGTACGCGCCCCAGTAGGCCCGCGCCCGGACCGCGACTCCACTCGAGACGAACACGACTGAAGCGTCGGGCGAGAGCTTCAGCAGCGGCAGCATCGACTTCGTCAGTATGAAGGCCGCATTCACGTTGACGTGCATCACGCGCAGCCAGGCGACGACGCCATGGTGTTCCACCGGCGCTCGCTCGCCCAGCAGGGCGGCCGCGTGAACCAGTCCGTCGAGGCGTCCGAACTCGTTTCGCACCGCCTCGGCGAGCGAATCGTAGTGCGTCGCGTCGGCATGCTCGAGATCGAGTGGCGCAATCGACGGGCGCGGTCCGCCGGCTGCGACGATCGTGTCGTACACCTTCTCGAGCTTCGGGACCTTGCGGCCGCACAGCACGACGCGCGCGCCCAGCGCCGCGCAGGATCTCGCAAGCGCGCTGCCGAGTCCGCCGCCTGCGCCGGTGATCATGATCACGCGGTCGGCGAGCAGGTCGGATGGAGCCTGATACTGCGCAACCTGCGACTGCAGCCTTGCATCGTCACTCAATTTCGGCACTCCGTGGCTAACCCGAACAGAATCGCAGCGGTCGATTCAGTCATCGTCGGTGGCACCCTCGGCCGGCCGCGGGACGCGCGGCAGCTTTTCGACGGGCGCAAGCTCCTCGATCTCCCGCTCGGGCCGCAGGCCGAGTTCGGTGAAGCGCCGCGCGCCGGGAAGCACCTGCCGCTCGAGGGAACCGACCGCGCTGTTGTAGGCGTCGATACTCGCGCCGAGGGCCTTGCCTACGCGGCCGAGGTGCTCCCCGAAGCGCGCGAGCCGGCGGTACAGGTCTTCCGCGAGTTCCTGGATGCGGGCTGCATTTGCCGCCAGCGCGCTTTGTCGCCAGCCGTAGGCCACGGCNTTCAGCAGCGCCATGAAGCTCGAGGGCGTGGCGATGATCACGTGCTGGCGGATCGCGTCCTCGAGCAGCGAAGGCACTTCGTCAAGCGCTGCGGACAGGAACGGATCGCCCGGGATGAAAAGCACCACGAAGTCGGGACTCTGCTCGAACTGCGACCAGTAGGCTTTGGTGGACAGCGCTCGCACGCGCTCCACGACGGCCTGCGCATGACGGCGCAGGGCGGCAGCGCGCACCTCGTCATCCGCCGATTCGATCGCGTTGAGATAGGCATCGAGTGGCGTCTTGACGTCGACGACCAGCTGCCGGCCGTCAGGCATGCTGACGATCATGTCCGGGCGCTGCACACCGTCCTCGGTCGCCACCTGCACCTGCTCGATGAAGTCACAGTGCTCGACCATACCGGCCAGTTCGACGAGTCGCCGGAGAGTCATCTCGCCCCACTGGCCACGCACCTCGGGGCGTCTCAAGGCCGTCACCAGGTTTCGCGTCTCGCGCGACAGCGCCTGCTGGCCGAGCGCCACTCCCTCGATCGAGGCGCGCAGCGCGCCGAAGGATTCGGCGCGCTCCTTCTCGATTCGCGCGATCTGCTCCTGCGTCTGTGCAAGCGCCGCCTGAACCGGGCCGAGCATTGCCGCGACGGCCTGCTCGCGGTCTGCGTAGTCACGCGTGGCCAGCTCCTGCTGTTGTCCGAGCGCCTGACGTGCCATCTGCAGGAACATCTCGCTGTTGCCACGGAGCGCTTCGCCGGCGACGGCGTCGAAGCCCGCCCGCAGTCGTTCCGACGCGAATGCCAGCATTTCCTCGCGCTCGGTGGCGATCTCTGCAGCTGCCTTGAGCTCGGCGCGCGCGGTGGCGAGCTCGAGTTCCACCGCATGCAGTCGCCGTCTACCCAGCAGCCACCCCACTGCGAGCGCGATCACAAGCAGCAGCGCGATGAGCAGCAGCAGGGCGGGTGAGGCGCTCACGGCGAGGGCCCGCTCAGGGCNGGGCGATCGACCCAGTCGAGCAACTCCCCCGGCGCTTCAACGATGCCATGCGCCTGCCAGCGCTCCGGATGATCGTCAGCCGAGAGATAGCCGTAGGCCGCGATGACCGTGCACATTCCCGCCGCGCGCCCGGCCTGGATGTCTCGTTCGGCGTCGCCCACATAGACGCAGCGATCGGGTCTAACNCGGATCAGTTCCGCCGCATGCAGCAACGGCAGAGGGTGGGGCTTCCTCTCGGCCACGGTGTCACCGCTCACGGCACAGGCCGCGCGCGTGGCGAGGCCGAGCGCATCGAGCAGCGGGTCGGTGAGCCAGCCCGGCTTGTTCGTCACGATTCCCCAGGGCAGGCCCAGCGCCTCGAGCCTGTCCAGCACCGCATCGAAGCCCGGGAACAGGCGTGTGCCAATCGCGAGATTCTCGGCGTAAACCTCCAGGAATCGCAGCCGCAGACGCTCGAATTGCTCGCCGGTCGCCTCGGGAAAGCCGAGCGCCACCAGGCGCATGGCGCCGTGCGAAACGACCGGTCTGATGACCTGCTCCTGCAGCGGAGCGAGCCCGTGTTCCGCGCGCAGGCGATTGAGTGCGCCGCCCATGTCGGGTGCCGTGTCCAGCAGCGTGCCGTCGAGGTCGAGCAGCAGGGCGTCGAAGCGGCGCATCGTCCGGGCGTCGTCGTCGATCGGCCCGCGGGCATTTCGGGCTGGAGTCAGCACGGAGACTCTCCTGCCGCCGGGCGGCGAAGGTGCATGAGGTAGTTCACGCGCGCGTCGCTGGACAGTCGCGCGCTGCGCACGAACGGGTCGTACTCCAGTCCGGCAATGTCGACCATGACCAGTCCGGCGCGGCGCCCCCAGTCCAGGAGCTCGGACGGTCGGATGAAGCGCTCATAGCTGTGCGTGCCGGCGGGGAGCAGTCTGAGCACGTACTCGGCGCCCAGTACGGCGAGCAGGTAGGCGCGCGGCGTGCGATTGAGTGTCGAGACGAACACGTCGCCGCCCGGACGGACAAGACTCGCGAGCGCCGCCACCACGGAGGCGGGATCCGGCACGTGCTCGAGCATCTCCATGCAGGTAACGATGTCGTAGCGTCCTGCATGCGCGGACGCGTGCTGCTCGGCAGACTCGACGCGATATTCGACGGAAACGCCGTCCTCCAGGGCATGCAGGCGCGCCACGTCGATCAGTTCATGCGCGAGGTCGAGGCCCGTGACTCTCGCGCCGGCACGTGCCATCGCTTCCGAGAGCAGTCCGCCGCCGCAACCGACGTCGAGCGCCGATCGTCCGTTCAATCGGCCGGCGCGCTCGACGTACTGCAGCCGCACCGGATTGAGGTCGTGCAGCGGCCGCATCTCGCCCTCGGGATCCCACCAGCGACTCGCAGCGGCCTGGAAACGCGCCAGCTCCGACGGGTCGGCGTTCAGTGGCTCAGCCATCGGCATCGGCTCCGCTGGTCACGTTCGCGCTCAGCTGCATGCGCCAGTGTTCCGCGCGCTCCAGGACTTCCGCCTCGTCGAACTGAGTGAGGCGAGCATCGGCGAGCACGCGTCGTCCTGCGACCCAGGTGTCCGTGACCTGCGCAGAGCTCGCCGAGTACACCAGGGCCGCAGTGACGTCGTGTACCGGCCAGCTGCGCGGGGCGCGCAGGTCGAGGCAGCACAGGTCGGCCCACTTGCCGGCGACCAGGCTGCCCGTCACCTCTCCGAGTCCCAGCACACGTGCACCTTCCAGGGTCGCGATGCGTATCAGGTCGCTGGGGACGACTGCGGTGGGCGACGACGTGACGCCCGCAGACAGAAGCGCGGCGATTCGTGACTCCCCGAGTACGTCGAGGTCGCTGCCGGCAGCGAACCCGTCCGTGCCGAGCGCAACTCGTACGCCATGGCCGAGAAGTCGTGCGAGCGGACAGTGCCCGGTGGCTGCGGCTAAGTCGGCGGTCGGGCAGTGCACGACACTCGCGCCCGCGAGAGCGAGGGCCTCGATCTCGTCCTGCGCCGCGTGGGCGAATCGCAGCGCAACGAGCTGGGGGCTCACGAGCCCCAGCGTGGCGAGCCGCGACAGCGGCCGACGACCGAAGGAGCGCAGGCTTCGTTCGATCTCCCGCGCCGATTCGTGCAATCTCAGGATGACCGGCAAGTCGAGCTCGTCGGCGAGTCGACGCACCCGGGCGAGCGTCGCATCCGTGGTTGCCAGCGGCGCCGGGGGCGCGAAGTGCATCGTGACGAGTGGATCGCCGCGGTACTCGTCGCGCAGTCGCATGCCGCGATCGATGCACTCGTCCGCGGTAGCTGCCCAGCCGATCGCGCCTTCGGCGACCATCAGTCCGACACTGGCGCGTATGTGCGCGGCCGAGGCAGTGCGCGCTGCAACGTCGGGCCAGGGCTGCGCGTCTGCGAAGCAGGTGACTCCGGCACGTTGAAGCGCCGCACTCGCGAGCAGCGTGCAGTCCCGCACGTACTCCGGATCGGCGCTGCGGCGATCGTGCGGCCAGGAAGGACCATCGGGCGCATCCGCGGGCCTGGCGACGCCGGCCCGGCCGCGCAACAGCACTCCGGTCGCCCGCGCATTTGCATCGACGAGCCCAGGCATCAGCACGTGGCTTGACCGCTCGAGCGTCTCCGCGGCCTGGTAGCGCAACTGGGCCTCGTCCGCCGGCAACACGTCCACGATGCGCCCGGCGCGAATCGCGACCGAGTGGTCCTCGAGCACGCGAGCGTCGGGCTCGACGGGAAGGACCCAGCGTGCGCGGACGAGGGTGTCGATCAGCTCCATGCGTGCGAGGCCGAAGGTGGGGTGTGTATGGTAACATTCCANGTCTTTTGACCGGCCTTGCGCCGGTCCCCACCAGAACGTCCATCCATGGCTGATATCGCCCGCGAAATCCTGCACGTAAATCTCGAGGACGAGATGCGGCAGTCCTACCTCGATTACGCGATGAGCGTGATCGTGGGACGTGCGTTGCCCGACGTCCGTGACGGCCTCAAGCCGGTCCACCGTCGCGTGCTCTACGCGATGCGCGAGCTGGGTAACGAGTGGAACAAGCCGTACAAGAAGTCCGCCCGCGTCGTCGGTGACGTGATCGGCAAGTACCATCCGCACGGCGACACNGCGGTCTATGACACGATCGTGCGCATGGCGCAGCCGTTCTCGATGCGCTACCTGCTGGTGGACGGGCAGGGCAACTTCGGCTCGGTGGACGGCGACGCGCCGGCGGCGATGCGCTACACGGAAGTGCGCATGTCGCGGCTGGCGGGCGAGCTGCTCGCGGACATCGACAAGGAAACGGTCGACTTCGTCGCGAACTACGATGAGTCGGAGTCCGAGCCGTCGGTCTTGCCGACGCGCGTGCCGAACCTGCTGGTCAACGGGTCCTCGGGCATCGCGGTGGGCATGGCGACGAACATCCCGCCACACAATCTCTCCGAGGTAATCGACGCCTGCGTGTCGCTCATCGACCGCCCGGCGATAACGATCCCGGAACTGATGGAGCACATCCCGGGTCCCGACTTCCCGACCGCCGGCATCATCAACGGCGCCCGCGAGATCTATAGCGCCTACACGACCGGCCGCGGCCGGATCGTGGTGCGCGCCCGTACCGAGGTCGAGGAGATCGACGATCACGGCCGCGAGGCGATCATCGTCACCGAGCTGCCGTACCAGGTGAACAAGGCGCGGCTGCTCGAGCGCATCGCCGATCTGGTGCGCGGCAAGCTGATCGAGGGTATCTCCGAGCTTCGCGACGAGTCGGACAAGGACGGCATGCGCGTCGTGATCGAGCTCAAGCGCGCCGAGAATTCCGATATCGTCCTCAATAACCTCTACAAGCAGACGCCGATGGAGTCGGTCTTCGGCGTCAACATGGTCGCGCTGGTCGACGGCCAGCCAAGGCTGCTGAACCTCAAGGAGCTGCTCGAGTCCTTCCTGCGTCATCGCCGTGAGGTAGTGACACGGCGAACCGTGTTCGAGCTGCGCAAGGCGCGCGAGCGGGGACACATACTCGAGGGTCTGGCGATCGCCCTCGCCAACATCGACGACGTCATCGCGCTCATCAAGGCCTCGCCGTCGCCCGCCGAGGCCAAGGTGGCCCTCCTGGCGCGTGCCTGGACGACCGGCGTGGTCCCGGAGATGCTGGCTCGTGCCGGCGCGATCCAGACCCGCCCTGACGGGCTCGGCATCGAGTTCGGCCTGCATGGGGAGGGCTACCGACTCTCGGAGGCGCAGGCCCAGGCGATCCTCGATCTGCGCCTTCACCGCCTCACCGGCCTGGAGCAGGACAAGATCCTCGCTGAGTACGGCGAACTGCTGGTCCTGATCCGTGACCTCTCGGACATCCTCGCGCGCCCGGAACGCCTGCTCGAGGTGATTCGTGCCGAGCTGCTCGCCATCAAGGAGCAGTACGGTGACGGGCGCCGCACGCGGATCGACGAGAACGAGTCCGACCTGACGATCGAGGACCTCATCACGCCCGAGGACGTGGTCGTGACGCTGTCCCACGGCGGCTACGCGAAGGCGCAGCCAGTGAGCGAGTATCGCGCCCAGGGCCGCGGCGGGCGCGGCAAGTCGGCGACGTCCGTGAAGGACGAGGATTTCGTCGACAAGCTGTTCGTGGCCAATACCCACGACACCTTGCTGTGCTTCTCGAACCTCGGCCAGCTGTACTGGCTCAAGGTCTACCGCCTGCCGCAGGCGGGTCGCGGCTCGCGCGGCAAGCCGATCGTGAATCTGCTGCCACTGGAAGGGAACGAGCGCATCACGGCCGTGCTGCCGATTCGCGAATACGGGGACGACAAGTTCGTGTTCATGGCCACCGCGAGCGGCACGGTCAAGAAGACTCCGCTCGCCGCATTCGCCCGACCGCGCACCGCCGGCATCATCGCCGTCGGCCTCGACGAGGGTGACAAGCTGGTCGGTGTCGCAATCACGGACGGATCGCGCGATGTGATGCTCTGCAGCTCGGGTGGCAAGGCCGTGCGCTTCGCCGAGGACGACGTCCGGGCGATGGGCCGCACGGCCGCCGGCGTGCGCGGCATCCGTGTGCCGGACGGCGAGGAAGTGATCTCGCTGATCATTCCGGACCCCGATGGACTGATCCTCACGGCGTCCGAGAACGGCTTCGGCAAGCTCACGCCCGTCGAAGACTTCCCGCTGCATGGCCGTGGCGGCCAGGGCGTGATCGCGATGCAGACCAGCGAACGCAACGGGCGGCTGGTGGCGGCCACGCAGGTGGCGACGACCGACGAGCTGATGCTCATGAGTTCGAGTGGCACGCTGGTGCGCACACGCGCTGGCGAGATCTCCGTGCTGGGTCGCAACACGCAGGGCGTGCGGCTGATCCGTCTCGATGATGGCGAGCGACTGATCGGCGTCGAGCCGGTCGAGCCGGAGAACGGCGGCGATGACGCGGATGAGGCCGGCGACGCCGCCGCATCCGACGAACTCGCGGCTGGCCCGGCGGCACCCTCCAGCTGAGCGCAACGGGGGCCGACCCGCTTCGACCGCGGCCCGCGATGGCCTGATACACTGCACTGCAACATCGCCCTGGAGGCCGCTCCCGAGATGAGTCGCGTGTTCAATTTCAGCGCTGGTCCGGCCGCGTTGCCGCCGGAGGTCCTCGAGCAGCTCCGCGACGAGATGCTCGACTGGCACGGGCAGGGCATGTCGGTGATGGAAATGAGCCATCGCGGCAAGGCGTTTGTCGGAATCGCCGAACAGGCGGAAGCAGATCTGCGCGAACTGCTCGCGGTCCCCGGGAACTACAAGGTGCTGTTCCTGCAAGGCGGTGCCACCGGCCAGTTCGCCGCCATCCCGCTCAATCTCGCGAAGGCCGATTCGGTTGCCGACTACGTCAACACTGGCGCGTGGTCCAAGAAAGCGATCGCCGAGGCGAAGCGCTACTGCCGGGTAAACGTCGCCGCCGACGCCGGTGGCAGCTATTCCACCGTGCCGGAGTTGGCGTCCTGGAAGCTCACGCCCGGCGCGGCCTACGTGCACTACACGCCGAACGAGACCATCGGTGGCGTCGAGTTTCCGTTCGTGCCTGAGGTTGGTGCGGCGCCGCTCGTGGCCGACTTCTCCTCGACGATCCTCTCCCGGCCGCTGGACGTCAGTCGCTACGGCGTCGTGTACGCCGGCGCACAGAAGAACATCGGTCCGGCGGGGCTCGTCGTCGTGATCGTTCGCGAGGACCTGCTCGGTCGCGCCCGTCCCGATACGCCGACCGTGTTCGACTGGATGGCAATGGCCGCCGACGGCTCCATGCTCAACACGCCGGCGACCTACAGCTGGTACGTGGCCGGCGCGGTGTTCCAGTGGATCAAGCGCCAGGGCGGCCTCGCCGCGATGGAGCGCCTCAATCGCGCCAAGGCGGAGAGACTCTATGGCGCCATCGACGGGTCGGGCTACTACCGAAACCCGGTTGCGAAGGACTGCCGTTCCTGGATGAACGTGCCCTTCACCTTGCCTTCGGCCGATCTCGACAAGCCCTTCCTGGAAGGCGCGAAGGCCGCCGGCCTCGTGGCGCTCGCCGGGCATCGCTCGGTGGGCGGCATGCGCGCCAGCATATACAACGCCATGCCGATGGCCGGTGTCGAGGCACTCGTCGGATACATGCGCGAGTTCCAGCGCACGCACGGCTGAGACCGGGACATGTCATTCAAGATCCTGACGCTCAACAACATCTCCGTGCGCGGCCTCGAACGGCTGCCGCGCCAGCTCTACGAGGTCGCCTCCGAGATCGGCCACCCGGATGCCATCCTGCTGCGCTCGGCTGACATGCACTCGATGGAGATTCCCGCGAGCGTACTGGCCGTGGCGCGGGCCGGCGCCGGTACCAACAACGTGCCGGTCGCAACCCTGAGCCGGCGCGGCGTGCCGGTCTTCAATGCCCCCGGCGCCAATGCGAATGCGGTGAAGGAACTGGTGCTCGCGGGCCTGTTTCTGTCCGCTCGCAACATCTGCCAGGCCTGGGGATACGTGCGATCGCTGGAGGGCGACGACCACTCCATCGAGGAGGCGATCGAGAGAGGCAAGAAGAAGTTCGTCGGACACGAACTGCCCGGTCGTACGCTCGGCGTGGTGGGGCTCGGCGCAATCGGCGTCGAGGTGGCCAACGCCGCACTGGGTCTGCGCATGAAAGTGCTCGGGTACGACCCGCAGATCACGGTTCAGCGTGCATGGCAGCTTTCGTCCGGTGTCGAGCAGGCACTCAGCCTCGACGACCTGTTCTCCCGCTGCGACGTGGTGACGGTACATGTCCCGTTGAACGACGCCACGCGTGGTCTCGTCAACGAGTCCCGGTTGCGCCTGATGCCGCGCGGCGGGACCATCCTCAACTTCGCGCGGGCCGGGATCGTCGACGAAGCGGCGATGCTAGCGGCGCTCGATGGGGGCCAGCTCGCCACCTATGTCTGTGACTTTCCCACCCGCGCCGCCAAGGACCACCCGCGCGTCGTCGCGCTGCCGCATCTCGGCGCCTCCACAGGGGAAGCCGAGGAGAACTGCGCGGTGATGGTTGCCGACACGCTGCGTGATTTTCTCGAGAACGGGAACGTGCGTCACTCGGTGAACTTTCCCGAGGCGGTCCTCCCGCGCGTGGGTGGCGACCGCATTGCGATCGCAAACGACAACGTGCCGAACATGGTCGGCCAGATCTCGACCTGCCTTGCCGAGGCAAATCTCAACATTGCCGACCTGCTCAACAAGTCCCGCGGTGATCTCGCCTACACGCTGATTGACCTGGACGCTCCGATCCCGGCGCACGTGCTCGCCAGGCTCAGGACCATCCCGGGTGTGCTTTCGGCACGGACGCTTTGACGATGCCGCGTGCGCAGAAATCGGCGCGACCGCCACCTGCACGGGGCAAGCCGGAGCGCGGAGGGACCAAGGCTTCCGCGGCGTCCTCACTGCCGGTCAAGCCGGCGCTCGAGGCCGTGCGCGCGCGCATCGACGCGGTAGATGCCGAACTGCACGCACTGATCAACGAGCGTGCGCGTCTTGCCCAGCAGGTTGGCATCTCGAAGCATTCCGCCGGGCATACCGTTGACTTCTATCGCCCGGAGCGTGAAGCGCAGGTGCTGCGTCTCGCGCTGGAGCGCAACCGCAAGACTCGTGGCCCGCTGCGAGACGATGAGATCCTCCGACTGTTCCGCGAGATCATGTCCGCGTGCCTCGCCCAGCAGGAGCCGCTGAAGATCGCCTATCTCGGACCGGAGGGTACGTTCACGCAGCAGGCGGTGCACAGGCAGTTCGGGCACTCCGTGCGCGCGCTGCCCCTGACCTCGGTCGAGGAGGTCTTTCACGAGGTCGAGGCGGGTACAGCAGACTTCGGCGTGGTGCCGATCGAGAATTCCAGCGAAGGCACGGTCAACAGCACGCTGGACATGTTCCTCATCTCGCCGCTCGGAATCTGCGGCGAAGTGGAACTCCGCATCCACCACAACCTGATGGGCCGGATGACAGCGCTCGACCGGGTCCAACGGGTCTGCGCGCACCTTCAGGCGCTTGCTCAGTGCCGCGGCTGGCTGTCTGAGAACCTGCCGGCCGTCGAGCGTGTGCCGGTGGCGAGCAACGCCGAAGGAGCACGCCGGGCCCGCGACGAGGACGGCACGGCCGCGATCGCGCCCATGGCGGCTGCGGAGCTCTACGGGCTCAACGTCCTCGTGCCCGAAATCGAGGATCGCCACGACAACACGACGCGCTTCCTGGTCATCGGCCGCAAGTCCTTCCCGAGCAGTGGTCAGGACAAGACGACGCTGCTCGTCTCCGCCGCGCACACCGATGCCCCCGGCGCGCTGTTCCGGCTGCTCGAGCCGTTCGCCCGCCACGGCATCAGCATGACGCGCATCGAGTCGCGTCCCTCGCGTCGCCGTAAGTGGGATTACGTGTTCTTCATAGATCTCGAGGGTCACGCAGCCGACGAACCGCTGGCGACGGCGCTCGCACAACTGAAGAGCGCGACCTCGTTGTGCCGGGTGCTCGGCTCCTATCCACGGGCGATCCTCTGACGGAATTGCCTCGAAGATGAGTGATTTTCTCGTCGAGCCGAGCGCGTCTATCGCGGGCTGCATCCGTGTGCCTGGCGACAAGTCGATTTCGCACCGCGCGCTGATGCTGGGAGCCGTTGCTTCGGGAACGACGGACGTCGAGGGCTTTCTCGAGGGCGAGGACTGCCTCGCGACGCTCCGTGCCGTCGCGCGCCTGGGTGTCGAGGTTGAATGCAGGGCCCCCGGAGAGGTGCGCATCCATGGCGTCGGACTCAAGGGCCTGCGGGCTCCCGGCGGAGTGCTGGACATGGGCAATGCCGGCACGGCGATGCGACTCTTCATGGGCCTCCTGAGTGCCCAGCCGTTCGATACCGAGCTGATTGGCGACGAGTCGCTCATGCGACGGCCGATGGAACGCGCGGCGAAACCATTGCGCGAGATGGGCGCCGTGATCGAAACGTGCGACGGGCGCCCGCCGGTGCGGATTCGCGGTGGGCAGCGGCTGCATGGCATCCGTTACGAGATGCCGGTGGCGAGTGCGCAGGTCAAGTCCGCAGCGCTGCTCGCGGGCCTCTACGCCGAAGGTGAGACCACTGTCGTCGAACCGGCAGTGACGCGTGATCACACCGAGCGGATGCTGCAGAGCTTCGGCGTCGAGATCACTGCCCGCGGCGGGACGGCGACCTTGCGCTCACCGGCGAGACTCGCCGGCACGCGCATAGCTGTCCCGGGCGATTTTTCCTCGGCCGCGTTCTTCATCGTCGCGGCCTGCCTTGGTGCGCGGGAGCCCTTTCTGATCCAAGGGGTCGGAGTAAACCCGACCCGTACGGGGTTGCTCGAGATGCTCGCGCTCATGGGGGCCGACCTGCGGCTGGTAAATCACCGCTCCGCCGGCGCCGAACCGGTCGCCGACGTCGAGGTGCGACCTGCGCCGCTGCACGGAATCCGCGTACCCGATCGGCTCGTGCCGCTCGCCATCGATGAGTTTCCGGCGTTTTTCATCGCGGCGGCCTGCGCCAAGGGCGAGACTGTGGTGACTGGCGCCGAGGAACTGCGTGTGAAGGAAAGCGACCGCATTGCCGTGATGGCGCGCGGCCTCGGTGCCGTCGGTGTGCGCCACGAGGTGCTGCACGACGGCCTTCGCATCGAGGGGGGGTCCCATCGGCGGCGGTACGGTCGACAGCCACGGTGATCACCGTGTCGCGATGGCGTTTGCGATCGCGAGCCTGCGTGCAACGACGCCGATCCTGGTTCGCGATGCCGCGAACGTCGCGACTTCGTTCCCGGGCTTCGCGCCGCTGGCGCGCTCGGTCGGGCTTCGCGTGACGGAGCGGGGCGAATGAACGGCCGGCTTGCCCACGTCCCAGTCATTGCGATCGACGGTCCCAGCGGCTCGGGCAAGGGCACCGTGGCGCGCCGGGTTGCGGCGGCTCTCGGCTGGCAGCTGCTCGACAGCGGTGCGCTGTACCGGCTGGTGGCGCTGGCGGGCGCTGCGCGCGGGCTCGAGCCCTCCGACGAAACCGGTCATGCGGTCGTGGCGTCGGCGCTCGACGCCGGNTTCGAATCGGATGGGGCGGGTGCNGAGCGCGTGCTGCTCGACGGGCGCGATGTCACCAGNGAACTGCGAGAGGAGACGACGGGCAACATGGCGTCGGTGGTGGCGGCCATGCCGTCGGTGAGATCGGCGCTGCTCGACCGCCAGCGTGCATATGCGGCGCCTCCCGGCCTCGTGGCCGACGGGCGGGACATGGGAACCGTGGTCTTCCCCTGGGCCGGGCTGAAGGTGTTCCTGACGGCGACCGCCGAAGAGCGGGCTCTGCGTCGCTATAACCAGTTGAAACAAAAGGGCCTGGCTGCTAGTCTTGCCGGCCTTTCGCAGGAAATTCTGGCGCGGGACCAACGTGACGCAGCCCGTTCCACGGCGCCCCTTCGGGCCGCCGAGGACGCGGTCATCGTCGACTCGACCGGCGTGCCGGTCGATGCCGTGGTAGACCGAGTCCTCGAGCTCGCAAGAGAGCGTTTCCCTGCGATCCGATGAACACACCCCCCGCGCGAGCGGCGGGGTGTCTTTTTCTCTGAATGGTCGCCCGGCAGGACGCTGGTGCGGTGTAACAAACCCTTCGCGGGCGGGATGCCGGCGGAGCAACGGGCCAGCGGCCCTGGAAGCGAGAATGACCGAGAGTTTTGCGCAACTGTTCGAAGAGAGCCTGGCGAGCCAGCGGATCCGCCCGGGCCAGATCCTCACCGGCCGGGTGATCAATGTGGGGCCCGACGTGGTGCTGGTCAGTGCCGGCCTCAAGTCCGAGGCGGTGATTCCCACGCAGCAGTTCAAGAACGAACGCGGCGAGTTGGAAGTCAGCGTCGGTGACGAGGTCGAGGTCGCCCTCGACAGTGTCGAGGACGGTTCCGGCGAGACGCGCCTGTCGCGCGAGAAGGCCAAGCGCGCGCGTACCTGGGAGCGCCTCGAGACGGCGTTCGAGAAGGGCGAGGTGGTGACGGGTCTCATCAACGGTCGCGTGAAGGGCGGGTTCACCGTCGAGATCGAATTCGTGCGTGCGTTCCTGCCGGGCTCGCTGGTTGACGTGCGCCCGGTGCGCGATCCGAGCTACCTCGAGGGCAAGACGCTCGAGTTCAAGATCATCAAGCTCGACCAGAAGCGCAACAACGTCGTCGTCTCGCGCCGCGCGGTGGTCGAGCAGGAGTACAGCGCCGAGCGCAGCGAACTGCTGGAGAAGCTTCAGGAGGGCGCGGTGATCCGCGGCGTGGTCAAGAACCTGACCGATTACGGCGCGTTCGTGGACCTCGGCGGGATCGACGGCCTGCTGCACATAACCGACATGGCGTGGAAGCGCGTCAAGCACCCGTCGGAAGTGGTGAACGTCGGTGACGAGATTGACGTGCGCATCCTCAAGTTCGACCGCGAGCGCCAGCGCGTGAGCCTCGGGCTGAAGCAACTCGGTGCCGACCCCTGGCAGAACATCGCTCGCCGCTATCCTTCAGGCACGCGGCTGTTCGGCAAGGTCACGAACATTGCCGACTATGGTTGCTTCGTCGAGATCGAGGACGGCGTCGAGGGTCTCGTCCACGTCTCGGAGATGGACTGGACGAACAAGAACGTTAGCCCGGCGAAGGTCGTGCACATCGGCGAGGAAGTCGAGGTCATGGTGCTCGACATCGACGAGGAACGCCGCCGCATCTCGCTTGGCATCAAGCAGTGCAAGCCGAATCCGTGGCGCGAGTTCGCGGACAACTACAATCGCGGCGACCGCGTCAACGGCCAGATCCGCTCGATNACGGATTTCGGCCTGTTCATCGGTCTGCCCGGGGGTATCGACGGACTCGTGCACCTCTCCGACCTGTCNTGGGACATCCCGGGCGAGGAGGCCGTGCGCCAGTACCAGAAGGGCCAGACGGTCGAAGCCATCGTGGTTGCGATCGACCCCGAGCGCGAGCGTATCTCCCTCAGCGTCAAGCAGCTCGCCAAGGACCCGTTCAGCACCTGGATTGCCGAACACCCGAAGGGCAGCATCGTCCGCGGACTCGTCCGCGAGGTCGACGCCAAGGGTGCGATCGTGGACCTGGGCGGCGGCATCGATGGCTACCTGCGCGCGTCCGAGCTTGCGCGCGATCGCGTCGAGGACGCTCGCGCCATGCTGAAGGTCGGAGACGAGGTCGAGGCCAAGTTCACCGCCGTAGACCGCAAGGTCCGCACCATCGCGCTGTCGATCAAGGCGAAGGACATGGCCGAGGAGCAGGAGGCCATGCAGAACTACCGGTCAGATTCGTCGACGGGCACCAGCCTGGGCGACCTGCTCAAGGAGCAGATTTCCGGGCAGTGATCGGGATCCGGCGACGGATGCCGGCGGGGGCCGGCGTCCGTCGAACGTTCGCTGAGGGATGGTCCAGACACCGGGAGGGAGCGGAGTGGACAGCGAGCGAAGCATGACCAAGTCCGAGCTCATCGAGCTGATCGCCGCGAAGCAGAGTCACCTCCCGGCGAAAGACGTCGAGCTGGCGGTCAAGCAGGTGCTGGAGATCATGAGCGACGCGCTCGCCCAGGGGCAGCGCATCGAGATCCGCGGCTTTGGCAGCTTCAGCCTGCACTTTCGCCCGCCGCGCCAGGGTCGCAATCCCAAGACCGGTGAAACCGTTGCGCTTGCCGGCAAGTACGTGCCGCACTTCAAGCCCGGAAAGGACCTCCGCGAGCGGGTGAACGAGCCCGACGCGGTCGTCGAGCCCACCCAAGGGCCCAACTGAGCGGATGGCGATCATGCTGCGCCGTGTGGCGCTGGTCAGTGCCGTGCTGTTGATCATAGCCGCGGCAGTGCTGTTCACGGCACTCAACCAGCAGCGCTTCGACGTTGACGTGGCGATCGCGCGCTTCGGCGTGTCCTCCGGGCTGGCACTGCTGATCGCCTTCGCCGCCGGACTGCTTGCGGGCGCTGTATGGCGCTCCAACTGGATCGCGCGGTTGCTTGCAGAGAGGGGCCGGCTGCGCAATGCGCTGAGACTCGCCGAATCGCGGCGCTCGGGCCCGGAAGGTCCGGCCGGTCGGACCTGAGTCCTCGGCCAGATCAATTTCCGCGCGCGCTGTGCACGGATCCCGGCTGATCGCGTTCCCTTGAAAGGAGAAACTGTGCGAAGCCGTTGCGATTGCGGCGGCTGCGAGTGCTCCTGTCGGCTACGGTGCTGGCGACCGCAACCCATTTCGGGACGGCGGCACTGGAAGCCCAAGGAGACCGTCATGAACAAGGATCCGCGCAGACTCGTCCAGGCTCTGATCGTGAGCCTGCTGCCCTCCATCGCGTGGGCAGGACCCGTGAACGTCAACACTGCGGATGCGGCGACGCTGGCGCAGGAGCTCGATGGCATCGGGCCGGTGAAAGCCCAGGCGATCGTGGAGTACCGACAGAAAAACGGTCCTTATCGCACGGCCGACGACCTGCTCAAGGTGCAGGGTATCGGCCAGCGCGTACTGGACCAGAACCGGGCGAACATTCGTCTCGACAAGGCGGGATCGGCGCCGGCCGCTGCGTCGAAACCGGCGCAGCGCAACTGATCTTGCCGTCTATCGGCTGCCGTCCGAAAGGGCGGCAGCCGTGGCCGCGAAAGCGCCGATCGCGCCGTGGCGCGAGTGGATCCGCTATCATCCGCATTCCCTGCACGGACCAGGCGCGGACGTTTCATGACACGGATCAGGACGGCGGTTTTTCCCGTTGCGGGGCGCGGTACGCGCTTCCTGCCAGCCACGAAGGCCAGCCCGAAGGAAATGCTGCCCATCGTGGACAAGCCGCTGATTCAATACGCGGCCGAAGAGGCACTCGCGGCCGGCGCGGACAAGCTCGTGTTCATCACCGGCTCGGCAAAGCGCGCTATCGAGGACCATTTCGATACCGACGCCGAGCTCGAGCAGGAACTTCACGCGCAGGGCAAGCAGCAGCTGCTCGACGCAGTCCGCGGCATCGTGCCGTCGTACGCGAGCTGCATCTATATCCGCCAGCCGGCGCCGCTGGGACTGGGTCACGCGGTGCTGTGCTCGCGACCCGCCGTTGGTGACGAGCCGTTCTTCGTCCACCTGGCCGACGACCTGATCGAGGCCGAGGAGCCCTGCCTCAAGCAGATGGCGCGCATCTACTCGGAGCGGCAGGCGAGCGTACTTGGCGTCCAGATGGTCGAGCGCAGTGAAACCGACAAGTACGGCATCGTGGC
>Ga0031656_10000071_pt1 | contig 25455 bp, 30 predicted proteins | sample FrelakmetDIP11DI_FD_55080 | JGI IMG/M metagenome (GOLD analysis project Ga0031656, IMG submission 55080) | Freshwater lake sediment microbial communities from the University of Notre Dame, USA, for methane emissions studies - DIP11 DI | ecosystem: Environmental > Aquatic > Freshwater > Lake >... | reverse complement strand
TCTTTTGCATAGCTTCTTTTGTACTCGAAAAATGTTGTCAGTACCCTTTTCACATAATTTCGTGTCTCACTGTAGGGGATGTCTTCGATGAATTCATCAGCGGATTTATAATTTCCTTTCAGGAGCCATTTTCTCACTGTTTCCTCCCCGGCATTATATGCAGCAATTGCCTGGGGATAAGCACCGAACTCCCTGACAAGATAGCTGAGATAATAAATACCGATCTGAAGATTTTTCTTAATATCGGTCAAATCCCGCGTAGTGTGAACGCCAACGCTCAGTTCACGATCGAGTTTGAACGCAGTACCGGGCATAAGCTGCATGAGGCCTATCGCACCTGCAGGAGACCTGGCTTCATAATCGAATCTGCTCTCTTCCCTCACAATCGAAAGTGCGAGGAAAGGATCGAGTGCGTACTTTGCGGACAATGCCTCGATCGGATTCTGGTAAGCTAGGGGATAGAGGAAATTATATGCGGTATTGGCAGTATTCGGTATTTTACCTGCCAGCCTGACCGAAAATTTATATTCCCCTAATTCCTGGAATTTGGAGCAGAGATAAAGAAGATCTTCTATTGAGCTGGTATTTTTCGAGATATGGATCATCTCGGATAACGCCTCGTTTGCAAGACCAAACTCAAGGAGGTGCTCAATGCGCTCAATCTCCCGGTAAGAGTACGATTTCCCCTGAACAATGGTGACAGGTTTCATGAATCCTTCCGGTTCCGTATTCTGTGATTGCTGATGACGGCTCGCGGCCCTTGCATTCAGCATGATACTGTAGAAATCCATCCCCCTTCCCGATGTTTCAGGATAGTCTGTGAGAGCAACCTCCCCGGAAGATTCAAGACTGCGGGTCTTCCAGTAGAGATATTTCGGATCGTTGTATGTACTATGAAGGCGTGAGAAAATTTCTGATGCCTTCCGATATTCCCCTGTGAGAAAGTATGTCCAGCCGATACCCCAGAGGGATTCCTCGGCTTCTGAAGGAAATTTCTCCATAACAGCTTGGTAGAGTGTAAGGGCGTCCTGGCTCTTTCCTTCCCTTCTCCTGTCCGCAGCGAGAGAAACAAGGACCGAGCTCATCCGTTTATCCCTGCCCGCAAGGAGTTCATCAAGAGAATCATTGAGTACATCCTTTTCGCCTGCACGATACAGGGAACGTACCTCCCAGTAGCGCTCTCCAGCCTGCTTGTAAATGTCTGAGGCCTCACGGTATTTTTTTTGTTTGAATAGGGAAAGGCCAAGTTCCCTCAGAATTTCGGGTTTAAAACGTCCGTCATCCTTTGCCAGCGCAGATTTCAGCAGGGATTCGGCTGTTTTGTAATTCATCAGCTTCATATGGTTGGATGCATGCTTCAGCGTGTCTCCGACAGTGATATCAGATGCATCCAACTCCTGAAAAGCCATCATGGAGAATGACCGTGCGTCTATGTAAATGTCTTTGAAAAAGAGCTTGGCTTTTTCGCTCTGTCCGTTATGCTTCAGCCACTGGGCATAAAGATATTTCATCTCTGCATCAGATGGATAATCCTTCACATAACACTCATATAATGTTTGAATATTTTTTTCGGAAACCTCCGAAGCCTCTTTTATCTCTCTTGTCCGGGATTTCTTTACAAGCGGTGAATGAGGATACTGTTTCAGGAGAGTTCGTATGGTCTCTAGTGACTCCTTATGGTTTCCGGTTTCATGGTAGGCATCGGATAGCCAGAAAAGAGCATAATCCCCGAGTATGGGGAATTCCTTCCCTGCACTCGTTAGACTAACAATGGCATCTTCATATCTGCCGTTGTTGAATTCGTTCCTGCCTTTTTGGAAGTATGCCTTGCCATCCAGGTCTTCTCCGTATACAGGGAAGCAAAAGCTGAGGAATAGTATGAGGCTCATAAGGTACTGCATAGCCTTATCATAGCCAAAATCGTGTATTTCAGCAATATATCGAAGTTCCCCGATGAGATTATGAAAGGCATTTTGCCGATAGATATTTCTTCATATCCGTTGTAAACTCTCACTGATGTCGTCTGTGAAAATGCAGTGCAGGAGGTTTACTGAACCTTTTTGCACTGAGATTTTATCAAATATGATACGCATCGGCACTTGTTCATGGACAGAGAAAACCCTCATTCAGAGCGGTGAGTTCTATCCCGGTGATATTAGAACAGCAGAGGGAAGGCTCAGGTATTATGCAAGCCAGTTTGATACCGTAGAAGTTGATTCAACATATTATGCTCTGCCTGACAGGAGAAATACCTCCCTATGGGTTGACAGGACACCCGAAAACTTTGTTTTCCATATCAAGGTATACGGAGCATTGACCGGACACGGGATTGACACAAAGACTTTACCAAAAGACATTTTCAATATCCTTCCAGTAAAAGACAAGGCAGAGAATCGTATTTATATTAAAGAAGCTTTTCTCCTGAGAGCCATAGCTGACAGGTTCAGGGAAGCACTCCGTCCGCTCCAAAGAGTCAATAAACTGGGCGTTATGGTTTTCCAATACCCTCCCTGGTTTCACTATGGAACGCGGAATATGGATTATATCCTTGCCTGTAAAGAATTTGTTCAGGGATTACCAGTCGGAGTGGAGTTCAGGCATGGCAGTTGGCTCACATCAGATGTAAAGGATTCTGTCTTCCATTTCCTCACAACGAATCAGATAACATACATCCCGGCAGATGAACCACAATACGGCAACCTTGCAACAATCCCTTTTTTTCCACAACTCACGACAGATATCGCTTATTTCAGGTTTCATGGAAGGAACCGGGAGAACTGGTTAAAGAAGGGTGTAGAGACTTCTTTGAGGTATGCATATCTTTATAGTGACAATGAATTGAAGGAATTTACACCGTCAATCAGGAATGTGGACAAGAGGGCAAAAGTTACGTATGCAATGTTCAACAACTGCCATGGTGGGTTTGCGATGAGGAATGCGATGAAGTTAAAGGAGATTACCGTAAGTCGAGGAGAGCAGAGTCAGTAGCAATGAAAAAATAAAATACAGTGGTTTTGGATTAGCTCCTAAAGAATTAAATGCAGAATAAAAAACTGAGGTGCACTTTTTAATTATCCACCAATCCGGCAAGATGTTCAGAATCCCATATGTCGATTTTTTTATGCAATTCAGCCTTTTTTGCTTCAATTTCCTTCTTTTCTTTGCTCCAATCGAGTGGGCATGCTTTTTCGAGTTTCTTATTCATCTTCGAAAGGTGTTCTATGAGAGCATGCAGATCCGCCAATTGAGCTGCCTGTGCCTTTTTCTTCTTATCTTTTATTTTTTCAACTGCTCGCATGATGTCATAAATTCTTGCTTTTAAAGAGTTGATTTCTGATTGCATCATTCCACAGAAGGAGTTCACATCCATGGTTCATCCTCCTTTTTATAGTTTTTAGGGTTTCATTAAGAAGGGACACAGAGCCTGTCTAAAAACTGACAATATTTCATGCTGAACTTGTTTCAGCATTCAGGCTCTTTCATAATCCGGTCCCTTCGGCAAGAATCGAAATATACGCTGCATAGATAAAACGCTTGTCACGTTTCTTCCCTGTAATCTCATGAAGAATACCTGCGCCTCTAAGTTGAGAAACAAGGTGCGATGCTGCCTGGAAAGAGATTGAAAATTCTTTTGCAACATCATTAACCGAGACATAAGGTTTTTGAAACAATCCCTCCAGGATGCCGATGGCAAGGGGAGACGACAGTTTCTTTTTCCAGAGCATCTCACGATGTTTCGTCTGCATTTCAAGTATCTTTCGAGCTGTTTCGACTGCGGAATCTGTAGTCTCCACAATGCCTTTCAGGAAAAAGGCAATCCACTGTTCATAATCTCCCTTGTCACGTACCATATTGAGACGGTCATAGTATTCCTGGCGATTCTTTTTGAAATAATAACTGAGGTATAACAGCGGACGGTGCAGGACTTCCCTGAAATACAGGTAAAAGGTTATGAGAAGGCGGCCCACCCTGCCGTTGCCATCAAGAAAGGGATGAATCGATTCAAACTGATAATGGACCAACCCGCAGTCTATAAGCACAGGCAGTTTCCTTCCCTTGTGGATATACTGTTCAAGATCACCCATCGCCTTCAGCACATCCTGGGGCGGAGGCGGGATATAGCGCGCGTCTTTCAACGTACTTCCCGGAGGACCAATCCAGTTTTGCGTTTTCCTGAACTCACCCGGCGCTTTGTTCCCTCCGCGCGTTCCCTGCATAAGCACACCATGGATCTCTTTGATCAGTCGAAGGCTCATGGGGAGTGTCTTCAGACGGTCCATACCATAATTAAGCGCCCCGATGTAATTGATGACCTCTGCAACATCATTGATATTCTCCGGCTTATCCCCGCTCTCATATTCGAAGATATCCTCAAGCGACGCCTGCGTGCCTTCGATCTGCGAGCTGAGCAGCGCTTCTTTCCTCACGTACATGGCGATAAAGAGTTCGGCATTTGGCAGGAAATAGCCCATGCCGTCCAGCCTCGCCAGAGCCATGTCAGCCTGCGAAAGGAGGTTCTGGAGAGCGCCTTCAATCCGTAAGGCCTGGCTGGGCGGCAACTTCTCCGGAACAAACGCCTTATACCCCCCAAGCTGTGAAATCATCTTTCCGCTTCTGTTTGTCACGATAACTCCTATTCAAGTTTACTTGAATATCATACCCGTATTTGCATAGTTATTCAAGTATTCTTGAATAATGTCGCACTAATGGACCGAGTATTCAAACATATTGGAATAACGGGAAATAGTATCGTGAAGTGCGTTATGGGGCAAATGTCAGCAAAACGAGAGAAGAAGCGAAGCATTAGGTTTAGACTAAATGCATAAACGCAAGCCGACCCTATGTTTCTACCAAAGTTTTTTTAAGCTGCCTTACCTTTTTTTAGCCTTACTTTTGCTTTGATTCCTGAGGTTCTTTTATCGACACCCTTCGCTAAAAGATAGACAACAAGTTGATTCAGACTTACACCTTCTTCCTTTGCCTTTTCCATCAAAGCCCCATGTAAAGACTTTGGGGTTCTTGCAAGTATCTTCCCGCTATAGGCATCTTCGGATGAAGGTTCCGGTATCTTTCTTCCCTCTTTCCTTGCGGTTTTAAGCCATAGTCCCTGGGCAACCTTAACTTCTTTTATTGCTTCTTCCTCTGTTTCCCCAAAGGCAGAACATCCGGGAAGATCAGGGATAACAGCGATAAATCCCTTATCTTCTTCGCTGTAAAATACTTTTATTGGATAGAACATTTCATTCCTCCTTCATGGTAAGGTTATATTCCTCTATAATTTGCAAGAATTGTCTCACTTGATATGGTTTCGCCATACCCTTAACATTCTTGAAATTCAATATCTCTGGAATTCCTTTTTGACTGTATACTTTATGGCTTCCTCTGCCACCTCGATATTTAAAACCGAAAACCTCGGCTAACTTGCATATCTCATCGAATCTGACATTATGTGGGTTATCCTGAACGCGCGTAAAAAGCTTTTCAAGTTTACCCATGACTTATACTATCAAATATGATATCACTGGTCAAGGTCAAACTTTGGGGTCAGGCTTGCGTTTATGCAAATAGTCAAATATACTGTCATAGGATGGCACGGAAACCGCGCATACAATTTGAGGGGGCTTTTTACCACATTATCGTCCGGGGTAATCAAAAGCAGGATATCTTCCTTGACGATACCGATCGCCGCCGGTATCTTGAACGAGTGAAGACATACAAGAACACATGCGGCTTCATTCTTTATGCGTATATTCTTATGAGGAATCACGTTCATCTCCTTGTCGAAACACCCAAGGACCCGATATCGCGCATCATGCAGAGGATCAATTTTACGTACACACAATATTTCAACAGAAAATATGGGAAGGTTGGTCATCTTTTTCAAGGGCGGTATAAGTCTTATCTCTGTGATAAAGACACCTATCTTTTAAACCTTGTGCGCTACATTCACCTTAATCCGGTGCGAGCTGGCCTGGTGAAGGATGCCGCAGGATATCAGTGGAGCAGCCACGGCGACTATGTGCATGGAACGAAAGGGCTTGTTGACACAGACAAGGTGCTCCGACTTTTTTCCGAGAGGATAGGTATTGCAAGACAGAAATATATGGAGTTTATGACCGGGAGCGACTCTAACGCAAGTCCTTCGCCTTACGCAGCTTATGAACAGCAGATAATAGGCGATGAATGTTTCATTGAAAAAGTTGAGGAGCGGACAGAGAACGTGGAAAAGAGGGTGAAGAAAATACCGATCAGGGATCTGATTCAGGCGATAGAAAAGGAAATGGGAATTGGCTTGCCGGAGCTAATCTCCCGGAGGCGTGGCGAGCGGCTGCGAACGGCTCGGGGAATCCTCGTAGCCTTGGCAAAGGAAACCGGATATAAGATAGTAGAGCTGGGAAGGATATTGAAACGAGATATTTCGGTTCTGTCGCGGTTGGCAAATATTTGCGAAACGAGAGAAGGAGCGAAAACATTGCAGAAGGTGAGGGTTAGGCTAAATGCATAAACGCAAGCCTGACCCTAAGGATTGCCTTTACTGACAGTTTTATTTGTAAGCACGGTTTTCTAAAACTCAGATGTGCTCAGTTTCGGTCTTGGCTGTCTTGCCCCTAATAACAGATCATGCAATGCCTCTATCGGATGCAGGTATTTTATCCCTCTCATGATGGTTCGGTTGATGTGCTTATTGACTCCGAACATCCTGGCATTTTCAATACCCCCTTCTCGATGGAGGATTATGTACTCATACTGAAAAGTGAGCTCATTCATCGAACCAAGAACATGCTTACTTGCGGTCTTCGCAAATCCGAGCTCCTGATACTCCAGCATGATTTTGCTTATGATATCAATACTGAATCCCTCCGCCTGAAGGTTCATATTAAGGTTGAACAGGAACTCATCGACAATATTCTGTAAGTTCGCTTTCTTGACCTTGGGGATAAGGAACGAATAAAGGGTTTTCTCATTCGTAAAGAGGACGCATTTTCTTCTGTCAATCCTGATGAGGTTGGCATACCAGTTACCGAGGCCCTCAGAAGAAGGGGCGTATGAGGTAAGGTCAACTGTGGGGCAAGAGAGTTCTTTGAGTAGCTTTTGAGTGCAATGGATTAAACGCATGAATAACTTTAACACTCGAAAATGGATTTCTCAAAGCTATTCTTCAAAGGGCCATAAAGTAACTTCACTGTTGAAAGATTTTCAGGCTTCTTTTCTGGAGAAAAACATTCTGAATCAAAATTCAATGGCGGGAGCGTGTGGGAATCGAACCAATCTTGAGCCTCATGGCTTTAAGAGGTTTAGGGAGTTGGTGACGGTTTATTGGGTGAAATCTTTGTGAAATCTTTGGGGTCAGGCTTTCGGTTATGCATTTAGCCTTATCCTCTATCGACCTCTTTTTAATCTCCATTTTATTAATTCCTGTGTCTATGAATTCTATATCCAGCTTCTGAAAGAACGATTACAAAAGAATTCTCGGATGTTATCAACTCCTGTTCATTTGCAAGAATTTCTCCAATGTTCTTCACCATCTTTTTAATATTGATAAGACGATAGCGCAGCAGGATTACCTGACCTTTCCCCCATAAGGCCCCGAATTCAATGAGACCACCAAAATCTTTATCGCCGGAAAGCAGCAGAAGATTGTGTTTTATAGAATATTGTAAAATCGCATCATCACTGCTTCCCGCAAGTCCGATTTCAGGGACAAAGAGAACTTCATGTCCTTGCTCACGCAGTCCTCGAATAATATCATTATGAACGTTTTCATCGGCAAGTATCTTAGGCATGGTTATTTGCCTGAAAAAACTCTGACCTCTTCGCCCTGAAATTGACTCACTGCAAAATCCAGCGCAGCATCTAATCCCTCTTTTGTCAGTGTTGGATAACCTCTAAGAATGTCTTTCTTTGTCATACCAGAAGCGATATTTTGCAATATCAATGCAACGGATACTCTCGTGCCTTTTACAATGGGCTTACCATTGAGAATGTTGGGGTCTGAAATGATTATCCCTTTTTGGCGTGTATGCATTATTGATCTCCTTTCATTTCCTATCGTGATTATTTTGATTTTACCTAAACGTTGCATAAAAAAATACGATTTTTAGTTATCGAAACTCACGCTGCTTCTTTCAAGCCTTCAAGAAATTGCAGCAAATCCCTTTTTACAGCTTCATTGCCTCTCATAGTCAGTGTTAATTTGCCTTGATGTCTAATATGGGGTCAGGCTTTCGGTTATGCATTTAGCCTTATCTTCACCTCCGCAATCCCTTCCTCTCCTTCTCTCATTTCTTACGACAAAAAAGTTGCAGGCGTATAACTTTACTGAAGATTTTATTTGTAAGCGCGGTGTTCCTAAAACTCAGGTGTGCTCAGTTTCGGTTGATGTATTTATTGACTCCGAACATCCTGGCATTTTCGAGGACTATATAATAATTTTGATCATGCTTCTAAAATATAACCAATTTAAATTACCTCTTTTATTACACTCTTTTACGGGTATTACCCTTTCTCCTCCATAAGGCCCCTGGACCACGTCCAATGCATTGAACTTGTTGTGCCCGTTGGAGGTCTCGGAGCACTCTCCTTATCATATCTCTGCTTACACTCGGGCATGCGCGTTCAATCTCCGATAAGGTAAATTCACGCGAAAAAGAATTAATAGACGTCTCGATTAATTCGGTCTTTGTACCGCGAGGGCTTCTTATCTGTCCTACCCGTTCTTCGAACTCCTTATAAGCGGTTTTAAGCGTAAAAAAAATATAGTTAATATATGGCCAAGGGTCATGTTTGGCCTTATTCCAGCCCTGTGAGCTTTGTTCCAGAGTTTCGTAGTAACGATCCTTGCTCTGTTCTATAATCCTCTCGATGCTGACGTATCGCGCGACCTCATACCCCGAATGGTAACACTGAAGCAAGAGCAGAAGCCGTGAGACGCGACCATTCCCATCCCGGAATGGATGTATGCAAAGGAAATCCAAATTGAAGGCAGCCAAAAGAATAAGAGGATGCACCCACCGCTCCCGCATCCCACTGTTCCATAACTCAATTATCTCAGACATATAAGATGGCGTTATGGCTGCCGGAACAGTCTTAAACCGTATGCGTTGCCTGCCGTCAGGATATTTCTCGATGATATCACTGTCCTTCTCCTTATATTTCCCGGCATCCCAGATATCGCCTTTTGTCAATTGATGCAGCTTCAGAATTATTTCTTCCGAGATGGGCAGTTTCTCGCCGTGTTCATGAATCAGTTTAAGGGCATTGCGATAGCCGCGGACTTCCTCTTCATCACGGTCCCGCAAATGTGATTTGCCGAGCACAATAGAGCGGACACGGGCCTGATCAACCGTCACGCCTTCAATGCGGTTTGACGAAACAGCGCTCTCGATCAGTGCATGTTCTCTCAGGACCTTAAGCTGTTGCGGCAACTGTTTTGTAAAGAGATCTTGTCTGCCGCGGGCTTCACCGAGATCAGATAAATACCAGGAAGTGGTTGCTGGAATAACCTCGGGTTTGGAAGAGAGATACTTGAGTGTCATCATTATTTTCTGTTCTCCGATAAAAGCGGTTTGACCTTCATTGTGAATGGAATTTTGGCGGGAGCGTGTGGGAATCGAACCCACCCTGCCCGTTTGTAACAGGCAACACCGGATTTGAAGTCCGGGAGAGACACCAGAGCCCTATACACTCCCGTGTGATGCATTATAGAATACCATATAAAAGGATGAACGTGAAATGAAGATAGAGCATTATTCCTGGGGGAAGATTACCATTGACGGAAAAACCTATACATCAGATGTCATCATCTATGCCGACCATGTTAATGCTTCATGGTGGCGGAAAGAAGGCCATAACCTGCATGTCGAAGATGTGAAAGAACTGATTGATGCTAGGCCGGAGGCTATCGTCATAGGAACCGGTGCCATGGGCGTAATGAAAGTCCCGAAGGAAACCATAGCGCATCTTGAGTCAAAGGGCATTCACGTTCATGTCGAACGGACAGGGAAAGCAGTCGAACTTTTTCATACGCTTCAGAAGGATAAGAAAGTTATTGCAGCTTTGCATCTGACTTGCTGAGATGTAGAGATTTCGGGGTTTCTTACTCAGGGGAATGATCCTGACTTTATCCTGGAGAGCAACCTGGGCGGCTTTTGCTTCAGAGATTGTCTTCGGCCAGCCAATTTTATTCATAACTATTATATATGCCGGCAAATACAGTATTTTCGCTCATTCTCGGTCCCCCGATCCAAACTTATCTCAAAATAGGTTTTTTGTCATTCCGGGCTTGATCCGGAATCCAGTGACGTTGTCTTTTTATTATTAAAAACAAAGGATTACGAATTACCAATGCAGAACACTTACTAATAGGGTCATAAGTATGCATACATTGTCATTCCGGCTTGGCCGGAATCCTTCCGATGGTTTCTCAGAAGGATGCCCGACGCGCTTCGCTTGCGGGAATGACAGGTGTTACTTTACTTATGGTCTTCTTAGTAAGTCGCTGGATACCGGCTTTCGCCGGTATGACTTAATTTAGAGATTGGTTCATATTAGATATCTTAAAAAGAGATGGTTCAAGATTTTTGGTCTATCAGATTCCGATACATTTCAGGCCTCCGGTCAGTGAAGAGGTTATTCAGGGGATTCAATGACTTGTTTCTTGCCTTTTCAGGATCGATTTCCGTTATCAGAAGAATTTCTTCATTTTCATCAGCCCTGACAAGAACATTGCCTTCCGGAGAAACAATGCGGCTTTGGCCGATAAACTTCAAGGACTGTCCTTCTTTTCTTCTCTCTTCTCCGATCCGGTTTGCCGTTATTGCGTAGACACGGTTCTCCAAACATCGAATCGGCATTGCCTGAGGGCAATAGGGCAGTACGAGATTTGCAGGATGCGCAACAACGTCTGCGCCCATGAGGGAAAGCACTCTCATTGATTCGGGGAAAAACCAGTCAAAACAGATCATGATACCTATGCTTCCTATCCCCGTATCCCATACACGAAATCCTGTGTCCCCGGCACTGAAATAAAGTTTCTCTTCAAAAAAAAGATGCGTTTTACGGTATGTACCTATGAATCCTTCAGGTCCGGTAATCACAGCGCTATTGAAAAACCTGTCTCCATCGCTTTCCGGAAGACCTGCAACAATATACAGATTCTTTTCCCGTGACAGATTGACAAGGCTTGTAGTCGTATATCCTTCCGGAATTTTTTCTGAAAGATCTGCCACCTCTTCCTGCGATGCAAACTGATAACCTGTAGCGAAAAATTCCGGCAGGACCAGGAGACGGAGATCAGCATCCCTCAGAGCAGAGAAGACATTTTTGATATTCTCCTCTACGCGCCCGAAAGCAGGATTACATTGATAGAAACCAGCTTTTATCACGATCTTCTCAGTCTGTTACTTTCTTCAGCCACGTGAGATAATCTGCCGAACCTTCAGTAACCGGCATAGCGATAATCTCAGGAACCGTATAACTGTGGAGCTCTTTCACTTTTTTCTCAAGCGGTTTAAAAAGTTTCTTCTTTGTTTTTGCGATCATGAGGACTTCCTTCTCATCCTCTATCTTGCCTTCCCAGCTATAGATCGAACGGATATTTTTTACAATATTCACGCATCCTGCAAGCCTGGCTTCAACAAGTGCGTGTGCGATTGTCGCAGCCTCCTGCTCTTTTGAAGCGGTTATGAAGACAACGATTTCACTCATAGAATACCTTTCTTTTTTAATTCTGTCCTTAATGTCATGTTGTCATTGTCCGGCTTGACCGGACAATCCATTAGTTATAGAGAAAATTGGATTCCCCGATCGAGTCGGGGAATGACAGACAAGGTAATTCATCTTTGCAGACCGACACAATAATGTTTTCTAAGTGACCTGCTTCGATAATTTTATATAGTATTCAATATCCAGCAGCCGCCTCTTGATATCAATCCCGCCGGAGTATCCGCCGAGCGAACCATCTGATTCAATGACACGATGGCACGGGATAATGACAGGCATCGGGTTACGGCTGAGTGCCTGACCGACAGCCCTACATGCATTCGGCTTCCCGATTTTTTCAGCAAGCCATTTGTATGTCCGTGTCTCTCCGTAGGGGATCTCCGTGAGGGCATTCCAGACCGCCTTCTCAAATTCCGTCGCGCTTATGAATCCTATTTTCTGGGTGAATTCTTCTCTGCCGCTTTCAAAATATTCTTTCAGTTCCTTTTTCAACAGAGGGGGTGCTTTCCCTTTGCGGAGCACCCCGGCTGGGTTCTGGAAATCGATTCCACAGAGGGTTTTCCCCGCACAGATAAGATACAGGATCCCTATGGGGCATTCAAAGGTATCGTAGAAGGACTCAGTACTGCTCAACCTCTTCCCGCTCATGCTGTTCCTCGGAGTAGACCTCTACCCTGTCTCCTCCCTTGTTAAAAGCCCGGGCAAGGGCCTTCTCGGCACAGAGGATGAATGCTTCTGTTGTCTGTCCGTCCAGGAATGTCAGCCCGATGCTGGCGGTAATCTGCCCCTTCGGCTGGGAATCCTCATAGATGAACGGATAGTTTTTAATAATCGCATTAAATCTGTTGCTCATCGAGAGTGCTGCAGTGATAACCGTGTTGGGGAGTATGATTGCAAACGAGTCCCCGCCGTAGCGGACAACGATATCAGAACCCCGTATATTTTTTCTCAGGAGTTCAGCAACTTTCTTCAGTGTTATATTGCCGTAATAATCACCGTGGTTCTTTACGTACTGATCAAAAAAGTCCAGGTCGAGAAGCAGAAGATTCAAGGGCAGTTTGTATCTCGTCGCCCGCTCAACCTCCTGGGCAAGGCGTATCTGAAAATACCGGTGACTGAATACCCCTGTCAGGTCGTCTATGAGACCGGCCCTTTTCGGATAGAGCATTTCAAGTTCCTTGATGTGGCCTATCAACTCTTTCGTATCAAATGAATATTTCTGGACGATGCGCTCAATTTTCCCCACGAGCGTTATTCTGTCATCAACAGAAAGATCTCTTTCCGTAAGGATGAAAACGGGGATATCCTTCGTGGAGGGATTTTCCTTTATTTCACTGATTACGTCAAACCCCAGCATATCCGGCATAGTAAAATTCAGCAGGATAACTCCCGGCCGTAATAGAGTTGCGAGCTCTATTCCCCGTTTCCCGGTCGAGGCCGTATAAATGAGAAAACCCTGTGATTCAAAAATATCCTTAAAATTCTGGGTAACTTCATCTTCAGATTCTATAATCAGGACAGAGACCNGCAGGACTTTTTTACCCCTGGAAACAGAGATCTCCTCAAGTTTTCCGATGAGGGCCTCTTTGTCGAGCGGTTTCATGAGGTAATCCGCCGCCCCAAGGGCAAAGGCGAGGTCTTTATTGTCAACGATGGAATGGATGATTACGGGTATGTCTGCTGTCTGCTTGTCGATCTTCAGTTCCTGCAAGACCTCCCACCCATCCTTTTTCGGCAGCAGAACATCCAATGTTACTGCAAAGGGGTGAAGGGTTTTTGCCTTTTCAATCGCCTCCTGTCCATTAAATGCATGCGCTACTTTGTATCCTGCCTGTGTAAGATGCAGAGTCAGAAGCTCAACGGTAGCAAGGTCATCCTCAACAACCAGGATGAGAGGCGCCTCTTCTTTCATCCATGGGAAATTGAGGCTCTCTGCTTTTAGATGTTCAGTTACAACGGTCTCTGTAACCGGTGAGGTAACGGGGACAAGAAAGGTAAACGTGCTCCCTTCCCCGATAGTGCTTTCTACGGTTATCATCCCCCCGTGGAGTTCAACAAGTTTCTTAGAAAGAGCAAGGCCCAGTCCCACACCACCATATTGTTTTGCATAGGAGGAACTTGCCTGTTCAAACTCGTCGAAGATCCTCTCCCTGTCTTCGGGACTTATGCCGATACCGGTATCCTGAACAGCGAATCGTATAAACTCGAGGCCGGGCACCGGAGCCAGATAGTACCTGTCCGGATTCTCTTCCCTTGCGACAGATACTTTCACCATGCCCCCTTCCGGGGTAAATTTTATTGCATTGGAAAGAAGGTTATAGAGAATCTGCTTCAGTTTTACTCTGTCCGCAGCCATCGAATTGATGTTTTCCCCGATTGCAGTGACAATTTCTATAAATTTATTTTCAACAAGAGGCTTCATGGTATTGATAACCTCACCGATTACATCGTCGATCAGGAATGTTTCGTATACCATTTCATATTTTCCGGACTCTATCTTTGCGATATCGAGGATATTGTTGATGAGTTCCAGCAGATGCTTTCCTGAGGTGTAAATATTTTTTATATACCGTTCCTGATTGTCCGAGAGTTCGCCGAAGGTCCGGTCAAGAAGAACATCCGAGAATCCTATGATTGAATTCAGGGGTGTTCGCAGTTCATGGCTCATGTTGGCAATGAACCTGCCCTTGAGCTGATTCGCATATTCAAGTTCCCGGTTGATCTTTTCGAGCTCTCCAGTTCTTACAGTCACCTTTTTCTCAAGATTCTCTTTAAGCTCCTCAATTTCCCTGGTCTTGTTTTCAATCGTCTGTATCAACTGCAGCGACTGAAGATTCAGCGTCTCAATTTTCCCGAGCAGCGTAATTCTGTCAAGACAAANCCCTATCAAACCNGCNAGAAGATTTAATGACGCCTTCTGTCTCTCAGTGAATAACCTTGGTTTAAAGTCATTGATAAAAAGGACCCCGGATGCCGTATCCTGCAAGAGGACAGGACATGCAAGGAGCGCCCGTATTTTTTCCTCGACAAGGGACAGATTAGTCCTTGTATAATCGGACTTAAGGGTATCATTAATCGACAGGATTTTTTTATCCCTGATGACCACATCGGTAATATCGCCTGGCATCAGGCGCCATGCTGTATGCGCATCAAATTTTTTACTAAAACCCCTGGAGGCAATAAATCTCATCTCATCATGTTCAAGGAGGGCGATACTTCCTGCAGGGGCTTCCACCAGAGCGAGAGCCTTTTCGAGAAGGAGTTCAAGAAAATCGGGCATCTGCTCTATCCCGCCGATTTTGGAAAGCAGGCTGAAAATAACCCTCTGGTTTTCTATGGTTTTGAATGCTTCTATTTGCGCCCTTTTCTGTTTCTCGATAATCTCCCAGAGGAACCGTGCGCCTATTCCTTCGATGACCTCTGTTTTGTTGCCCGAGACCAAGCGTATGTCATGGCTGAGATGAACATCCCCCGTGACATTGATAACCATTTCAGGATTTTCAGAGCAGAGTAATCGTACCTCGTCAAAGACGGGTATGTTCCATTTTTTTGCAAGGATGACGCCTGGCGCGTCGGGTTTCTTTTCGTAGATTCCAATGAGTTCTATATTGGCGTCTCCCTTAAGGAGAGAAATAAGGGCGCTTGCGCCGATATTGCCGCCTGCAATGGCTACCCTAAGCATCTGCCTTATACCCCTTATCCACCAGAGGGGACATCATATTGAGAAAATATCCAAGCAACTCGGCATCCCATTGTCCGCGGTCCTGCTCCCCTTTCATCATCGCAAGAGCAGACTTTACAGACCTTTTTCCCCGATACGGCCGAACAGATACCATGGCGTCAAAAGAATCCACAATCGAGAGAATGCGGGCCATGATGGGGATGTTCTGTCCTGCAAGTCCGTCGGGAAACCCTTTTCCATCCCACCGCTCATGGTGGTGCCGGATAGCCGGCAGGATTCTTCTCATGGAGACGAGCGGCCTGCATAAATCTTCCCCGAGAAGTGCATGAGTTTTAATCATTTCCTGCTCGTCTGTTGTTAAGGGGCCGGGCTTGCGGAGTATAGACTGACTAAGGCATATCTTTCCGATATCATGCAGGATCCCTGCTTTTTTCATCTCTTCACGTTCTTTTTCAGACAGGCTAAGAAAGGTGGAAAAATCCACGGAGAGTTTGCTCACCCTTGTCGAATGCCCTTTCGTGTAAGGGTCCCGTGCCTCCATAGCAACTGCGAGAGTAAGAATGATGTTTTCCGAGTGGTCAAGCTCTTCCTGGAGTGTCTTCAGTTTGAGGAGCGACCGTATTTTCAGCAGAAGTTCCAGGGTATCAAACGGCTTACTGATAAAATCGTCCGCCCCTGATTCAAGGCCCTTAATCCTGCTGTTTCTGTCTGACAGCGCNGTAAGGAGAATGACAGGGAAAAAATGTTTTCCTGCCTTCTGCTTGAGTCTGGAACATAATTCAAACCCGTCTATCCCCGGCATCATAACATCAACCACTGCGAGGTCGACAGGGTGTTTTTCGAAGATTTTTATGGCCTCGACTGCCCCCCGCGCGCTCTGCACGGTAAATCCTTCCTTCACAAAAATTGCCTCTAAAAGGTCATTGTTGGCTTGCAGATCATCAACAACTAAGATGCCCTGTGTCGTTTTTTCGATAAGACAGGTAAAAGGTCCCATAAAAAAGTAAACCATTGCAGGGAGATTTTGTCAAGAAAATTCTTTTATAATGGTGTGTTACATGGAAAACTTAACTTNTTTCTTAAAATCTGCAAATTCTGAGGCCTGCATAAAAACAGCAGAGTTCGCTATCGAGGTCATTAATAAAAGATCTTTCTATCCCGTCTTCAAATAAAACCCTCACAAGGCAGATGCCGCCCGGCAGAACTGAATGCTTCTCTTCTACCACCTGACCATCCCCCCAGGCTCCGTAATGGAGATGTCTGACCGTGTCGCCAACTCTCAGGAAAAGTCTCGGGTTCATCTCTGCTTCCTTGTCGTAATCACTTCATATAATTATATCCTACATAACGTAGTATCCATAAAGCGTATAGATGAAAAGCCCTTCTATGGTATAAGCCTCCATTCCCCACTCTTTGGGGATCGGCCAGTAAGGGGCTCCATCACGCAGGGCCTTTATGGCAGCATCATCAAGACTCTTATGACCCGAGGTCCTGACAAGTTCGACAGAGCCAAGATTCCCGTTTTGCATAATCGTAAATTTAATAACGAGGTCTCCGTAAATGCCTTGTGCCGCAGCATCCCTTGGATAGACCCAGATGCTCTCAATACGCTGCTTTAAGCGCTGATTGTAGATCAAAAATCTGTACTCTTTCGTATCGAAGGTAAAGGATTTGTCCTTTTTTTCTCTCTCTTCCTTCTCAATATTCCGTTTTGCTATGTCCCCGATAATGCCGCGGTCAAAAAGTTTCTCCTTCATGGCAGGGCCTGATTTTTCCTGTTTCCGGCCTGACGCGCTCATTTCAGGTTTCTCCTCCATCTTCTGCCCGGGAGCACCAGACTGAACAGGAGGACGCGAGGGGAAAGGTTCTTTTTGCGTGGAAGTATCGGAAGGGGTCCGGTCAAAAGAGGATTGAGGTCTTGCCGTCTGAGGACGCGGGCGTGATACACGGGGGGCAGATTGTCTTCTAATGGGGGGTATGATTACCGGCTTACCTGAAAGCAATTCATCAGGAGACACAAGCTGTGTAAAAATATCTCCCTTTCCCCGTTTTTCTTCTGCAGGCGGAATCAACAAGAGGATTGCAACAAAGAAAAAGACGTGAACTGCAAACGAATAGATGAAGAATCTTCGGAGATTCAACACAGCAATTTCCTGAAGAACATCATATAATCCATGCACAACATGCGAAACCTGAGCAGTCAAAAAAGAACCAGGGGAGCCGGTGAATGTGAAAACAATTCATCGCTCCCCTGTGTATGCGCTTAGGTATTCACATCTCAGAACCCAGGCGGGAACGGGCAGTGAATTGTTGCCCGCTTTGCTGANGCATCTCCGTTCAGGAAATGTGCCGATATCTTAAAAAAGAAATCACTGACGGAACCNGATATCGTTCCATCCCTGTTTTCTCCCCAGGGCANGGTTTTTTCGTTATTGTTGATNGCGACAATGAAGTATATATGGTCATGCACCATGCTGTTGATGTCCTCCTCGCTGGGAGCGGCCAGACCTTTTGTCGGACCGAACTGCGTGTGTGAGTGAAAATCACCGATTTTCTGTAACTTATTGAACCGTGCGAGTATCGGCTCAATTTTTTTGTGGTTTTTCCGGTTGTATTCAACTCCCTTGTGCCGTCTGTTTGCCGTCTGGACACTGAAGGCGTGCTCAACGATAAACCGGTCTTCCAGCTTATACCCCAGAAGAAACCCGAAACACTCTTTTTTATAAACCTCCGCAGAACTGATGAGGAGATCTATAAATGCATTCTCTGAGAGGTAAACNCGCATGGTATGGATTGCTCTCCTAATANTTCGGCATTCTGACAGTAAGAACCGGACATGGTGCAAACCGGACAATCTGGGCCGCAGTACTGCCGAAAAGAATCCTGTCCATTCCCTTCCGGCCGTGGGTACCCATAATGATAAGGCCTATCTTGTTTTTGTTGGCAAAACCAATTATCTCCTCATGCGGTACACCGGTAATAACGGTGCGCTCTAAATCTTTTACCCCGCTGAGCTCCTCGACGCCGAACCGATCGAGCTCCTTTTTTGCTCCTTCCTGGATTTCCTGATACATCTTGTCCGTGGAGACATGCGGCACATACCATCCTGTTGCCTTCACGATGTCGTAAATAACATGGACAACGTGAAGCTTTGCTCCATANCGCTTTGCCATGTCTACAGCGTACTGCAGAGCTTGAGCCGACCCCTCAGAAAAATCTGTCGGGAAAAGAATACTTTTGATTTCCATTATCCAACCTCCCTTAGGTATTTTGCTGCATTTTCTGGTGATGTAGGCAGGATGTAGAATCCTGACCCCCATTCAAACCCACTTGTTGTCATCAGTCTCGGCATAATCTCAAGGTGCCAGTGGTAATCTTCCCCTAATGTGTGCCAGTGATTCCGCCGCGGAATCATGTTTGGTGCCGTATGAATAAAGTAGTTGAACGGCGGATTATGAAAGATTTTCCTCACCTTCTTCAAAACAGACATCAGGATCATCCCCATGTCTTCGATCTCCTCATGTAAAATCTCTTGAAACGCACATGTATGCCTTTTGGGAATTATCCAAGACTCAAATGGAAATTGAGAAGCATACGGGCAAAATGCGATAAAGTATCTCGATTCAAGGATAACCCTGTCGCCTNCCCTCAGTTCCTCGTTGATTATATCACAGAATACACACCTCTCCTTATAGNTAAANTACTGTTTTGCGCTGTCCAGTTCATCCTTCACCGTTTTCGGGATAACCGGAGTTGCCATGAGAAACGACACGGGATGAGAAAATACCTCTCCGGCGTTCTTTCCCGAGTCTTTATAGATTAAAATGTATCTGAGCCTTGAATCCTTTTCAAGATCCGCAATGCGGTCCCGGTAAAGTGTTATGACACGTACCATCTGATCGAGTCCCATATCCTCAGGCCTCGTAGTATGATCAGGAGATTCAACAAGGATTTCGTTCGCACCGATGTTGTTCATCCTGTCATATATGCCCACCCCCCTCCTTCCCAGGTCACCCTCTATCTGGAACAAAGGCTGGAGACTGGGAAGGGCCCGTACCCACCACCGACGGCCTCCGGGCATTCGTATGGATGTAATCTCATGCGGGGTTTCATGTTCCCTGCCCGGGCAGAGAGCGCAGGTGTCCGCTGGTGGTGTATTGTGCGAATCCAGCACATAATCTGAGGGGGCTAATGATTCAGACAGGACCTCAACCCATCTGCCAAGGAGGATATCTTTTCTCAGTTCATGCATCTGTGTTCCTCGTATAAATAATCCTTAGTCCTTCAAGGGTAAGGTGAGGGACCACCGTGTGCTTCCTCGTCATACATTTCGAAATATGGCCGCTGTGCCCCCCCGTCATAGCAATTTTTAGTCTCAGCCCGGTTTCTCTCTCAATCTCGCTGAGTATTCTCTCTACTGCTCCNGCAGTACCATACAACAAGCCTGACCGGATGCAAGCTGAAGTATCAATCCCTAAAGCAGCACAGGACGGGCCAATNTGAATCTCTGATAATCTGGCAGTGCCCTTTGCAAGTGATTCATTCATTAAACGAATCCCCGGCAATATCGCACCCCCAATATAGTTTGCGTCCTTTCCTACNACGCTGATCGTTGTTGCAGTCCCGCAATCGATGACTGCCACAGGACATTTGNACAGTTCCTCTGCGGCAACAGCATTTACTATCCTGTCAGAACCCAGTTCCTCCGGCTTCGGGATATCCAGCCTGATGCCTGTCTTACTTGTATGATCAACAATGAGGGGCTCAACAGAGAACAGCCTTTTCAGGGTTTTTCGCAAGGCCTCTGCGTGGCCCGGCACAACAGAAGATATTATAATTCCTTCGGGTATTTTGTCTATATTTTTTTCTCGTAAAAANTCCTGAATCAACGCCGAATACCGGGCNAATGAAAGGAGGGGATGCGTGGCAAAAGCTCTCATAAAAAGGTCTCTTTTTATAAAAAAACCTAATTTTATTGAAGAGTTGCCGATATCCAGGGCGATGAGCATTTATTTCAGAACTGTCAGGTCTCCGGAGCTTATTCTCTTTGTCTCCCCGGTNGGAAGTCTGACAAGAAGCATTCCTCCATCNTCTATAGCTTCTGCTAACCCATAGTATGTTTCCTGTCCTGCAGTCACCAGAACCTGCTTGCCCAATGTTGAGGTGAGGCGCTGCCATTCGGAGATGATCTCCTTTTTCTGACCGGCATGCAGAACCCTGTACCATCGATCGGTCTCATTGAGAATCTCCGACACAATAGGTTCTCTTGCAAAGCTTTTCCCGGTCTCGTTTTTAACCGATGTGGCCATCATGCGTATCTGCTCAGGGAAATCACCGGCCTCCATATTTACATTGATTCCTATGCCGATGACCGCAAGGACTATTTCCTTTTGGGTTGTTTTGATTTCTGTGAGGATACCTCCCAGTTTTCTGTCGGAGACCATNAGATCGTTCGGCCACTTGACAGTTATTGCAAGACCTGTAGTTTTTCTCAGGGCATGTGTACACGCAACAGCAGACAGTATGGTAATGAGGGTCACCTGATCGGGTTCTATCCTGGGCCGGAGAATGATACTCATATAGATATTCAGACCGGGAGGAGATACCCACGAGCGGCCGAGTCTCCCTCTGCCCTTTTCCTGGCTGTCTGAAATTACAACCGCGCCTTCTTCAGTTCCTTTGGCGAGTTCAAGGGCAACCGTATTGGTAGATCCAACAGTGTCGTAAAAGAACATCGCCCTTCCGATGTTCCCTTTGATCTCAGACTGAACAGCATCGATGTCCACACCTATTCTTCTTTCAGGATCATGACCTCAATCTTGCCGTTGAGAGCATCGGCAAACTTCTTTGCATCGTCTTTTGAGCCGACAATAGAATCATAATGCATCGGTATCGCTATTTTCGGTTGTATGTCGAGTGCTGCCTTAACCGCTTCATCTGCGGTCATTACATATGTACCGGAGACCGGAAGGAGAGCTATGTCTGCCCTGAAAGTCTTCATCTCGGGAATATAATCGGTATCACCTGCGATATAAATACGCTGCCCTTTTACGGTAAAAATATACCCCACCCAGTTAGTTGCCTTCGGGTGAAATTTCTTGTTTGTGTTATAGGAAGGTACTGCCTCGATTTCAATGCCTTCTACAGTAATCCTGTCCCCTGGTTTGATGGTCTTTACTTTTCCTGTCAATTTCTTCGCACAATCAGCTGTGGCAACAATGACGGTATTCTGCCCCTGAATCATCTTGACGTCTTCAGGAGAGCAGTGGTCGAAATGCTCATGGGTGATCAAGATAATATCGGCCGTATCTTGCTTTTTGATCTTGAAAGGATCGGTATAAATAAGCTTTTCTCCGACAATCTTGAACGTATCATGACCAAGCCAGTGTATGTCTTTTACGATCGGCATAGATTTTCCCTCCTCTCCCCCNGCCACTCCGGAAACAGGCAGAAGTGTTATGAAAAGTGAAAAAAATATTATGGACAGTTTGCATAGCAAGGACTTTCCCTCCCCTCTTTTAAAGAAATTATATCACAAATGGTTACATGGCAGATGCATCGGGGGAACGGAATGATGTGTTGAAAATTTTATATGAATTTTGATACTGTACAGAAAACCGTTCATAAACAATTTATACAAAAAAATATAAAACAAGGCGAAAAGGAGAACTACGATGTTAACCCTTGAAGAATTGAAAAAAGACAGAGCACTCATAAATTCCATCGACTGGGACATGACTCCGGACATGGCTGTACGACTGTATCTGGAGTGGGGAAACATTTGGACCCCCGGTGAGCAGAAGATATACGGTTACCTCTAAACGTGATTATTCTGTCTATTTCCTCGTAAACTGCTGGGCAAGGCCTTATTATATTTATCTCATCAAGAGAAATTCTGAGGATGCAGTGGACGTTGCGAAATTTGAATTGCCGGAAAAATTCGAAAAGCCTGTCTGTCAGCTGAAGGGCATCTATGCGGTCGACGGTGAACTGAGAGATTGGCTGCAAAAAGAATTAAACGTTGCCTGATTATTATTCCCCGGAAACTTTTTAACCGTGCAGTTTGTTCTCCGTGGACTGCATACCTGCTGATCATTACTTCCTTCTGATCAGACTATGAATACCATCAAACAATTATTGAGGGACAGGAATAGTATTTTAACGATGGCACTCGCCCTCGGATTGGTCTGGGGCGATGGAGCACAAAAGACGGAACAGCTCATGCTTCCTGCACTTGCCCTTGTTATGACTATTGCAGTTATGGGTATCACGGGAAGTGTATTCCGCTCTTTCAAACTATTTGCCGTTCATGGAATAACNGGGATTTTTATGAGTTATGCCATACACGGGGTTTTTCTGATCGGGTTGAGCTGGCTTTTCATTCATGATGTGTCATTACGGAATGGCTTTATCATCCTTGCTGCTGTTCCTCCTGCTGTTGCCGTAATTCCTTTTAGTGTTTTCCTCAAGGGAGACGATACCGTTTCACTGCTCGGCACTATTGGAGCTTATCTCGGAGCCTTCGTTATTACCCCGCTCATCGCTCTTATTTTTTTTGGATCCGGTTTTATCTCTCCCGTAAAACTGCTGACACTGATTCTTGAGCTCATCATTCTTCCCGTAATCCTTTCACGTTTCCTCATTTGGACCAGGCTGGCCCGCACGATTGAGCCGGTCAAAGGAATTCTTACGAACTGGAGCTTTTTTCTCGTCACATACACAATAGTAGGGCTCAACCAGCAGGTGTTCCTCTCACAACCACTCTCGATCCTGCCGGTCGCATTCGTAGCTGCGGCAGGCTTTTTTCTCCTGGGATGGTTGATTGAGAGAGCCGGAGTCATCCTCGGTTTCGAAAAAAATGTTGTTGTCAGTCTTGTGCTGCTTGGAACCCTCAAGAATTATGGCTTGTCAGGTGGCCTTGCCCTGTCGTTCTTCGATCAAAAAACCGCAATACCCTCATCGGTTTCCGTAGTTCTCATGGTCATCTATATCATATGGCTCGAATACAGGAAGAAAAGGTATGAAAAGAATCTCCAGGCATTGAGACAATAAATATCTTCATGGGAATATGGTATAACATCAAGAAAGGACTTACGAATAGCACACATGGCAAATAATTTTTTCTCTCTTGGATTAGAATAATAATGAATCACCTATCTCCTGCAACACGATGGGAAAAGTAATAACTATAGTCAACCAGAAGGGCGGGGTTGGGAAGACCACAACAGCCGTCAATCTTGCTGCATCTCTTGCTCTCGCTGAAAAGGATATTCTTATCATTGATACAGACCCTCAGGGAAATTCAACATCCGGACTCGGAATAGTACGGGACAACCTCGATAACAGCCTGTATGATGTTTACACCGGAAGATGTGAGATGAGCGACGTCCTGAAAACAACCTGCATGGAGCATCTCAATATTCTCCCTTCAACAATTGATCTCCTGGGGGTAGAGGTTGAGTTGGTCGGGAAAGAGGGGCGTGAAAGCATTCTTCTGAACGCAGTCAATACGATCAGGGACAAATACCGCTATATATTTATCGACTGTCCTCCTTCCCTTGGATTGCTGACGCTTAATGCACTTGTTGCCTCGGATTCTGTTATAATTCCGGTGCAGTGCGAGTATTATGCCCTCGAAGGGCTCGGCCTTCTGACAAGGACCTTACGCCGTGTGCGGGGTTCATTGAACCCGAATCTGGAGATCGAGGGAATTATTCTCACGATGTTTGACCCGCGGAACAACTTAGCTCAGGAGGTTGCAGAAGAAGTGAGAAAACATTTCGGTGAGAAGGTTTACAACACCATTATACCGAGGAACGTCACCCTTGGAGAAGCCCCAAGTTACGGGAAACCCGCGATACTCTATGATATCCGCTCAAAGGGTGCACAGAGTTACCTGTCCCTTGCAAAGGAGATATTAAGTGAAAACGGCGCTCGGCAAAGGGCTTGAGGCGCTCATCCCTGAAAAGGGGGAAGAGATTATTTATCTTGATGTCGAACGCATCTTCCCCGGAGAACAACAGCCACGAAAAACATTCAAGGATGATTCTCTCAAGGAACTTGCCGCATCAATAAAAGAGAAAGGCATCCTTCAGCCGGTCATTGTCTCGCGTGTCGGGGACGGGAGTTTCAGACTTGTCACCGGTGAGCGCAGGTGGAGGGCAGCTTCTCTTGCAGGGCTCAAAAAGATACCGGCGCTGATAAAAAATGTTGCCTCCAAAGACTCCCTCGAAATAGCCCTTATTGAAAATATCCAGAGAGAAGATTTAAACCCCATAGAAACAGCAGATGCCTTCAGCAGGCTGATCATCGAGTTCAATCTCACGCAGGAGGAGCTCTCCGACCGGGTGGGGAAGGAAAGGGCAACCATTGCGAATTACCTCAGGCTCCTGAAACTGCCGGAAGAGGTGAAGTCGTTTATTTATAATGGATCCCTGAGTATGGGGCATGCGAAAGCGATACTTGCTCTCGATGGAAAGGCTCATCAGATAGAAGCTGCGCGGAAGATTATTAAGAAAGGCCTCAGCGTCAGGGAAGCGGAATTATTGGCGAAAAAGATCGCCAGCCCTCCAAAGTCAAGAACATCCAAAGATCCCCAGATTTCATCTCTGGAGGAGAAGCTGATCAGGGGCCTCGGAACGAAAGTCAGAATCATCAACAGGGGCAAAAAGGGGAAAATAGAGATTGAGTATTATTCGTTCGAGGAGCTTGAGAGGCTTTTGGATATCCTGCTGGGATAGTCTTTTCCCGGAAAATAGGTGGGTGTCTCGCCTGACATTGCCTTTATTCCTTTAAGCTATTCCTTACCTGCGAGTTAAAGGCCCTTGCATTGCATTTATGCGAAGAAAAAGATAAGTGGTATAGATTATATCCCAAGCTGCTTCTTTATGAGCATGCAAAGACTGTCTTTAATTTCTGAATGGCGGGGAACGGGCGCTTTTCTTCCGTTCTTTTGATTTACATAGATATCATGATTTGCTCCGTGCCGTTTTAGATAACATCCTGCTGCAGTCAGCTCCTTGATAAGCTCCTGACGCTTCAGACTTCGACCT
>Ga0031656_10000070_pt1 | contig 25652 bp, 18 predicted proteins | sample FrelakmetDIP11DI_FD_55080 | JGI IMG/M metagenome (GOLD analysis project Ga0031656, IMG submission 55080) | Freshwater lake sediment microbial communities from the University of Notre Dame, USA, for methane emissions studies - DIP11 DI | ecosystem: Environmental > Aquatic > Freshwater > Lake >... | reverse complement strand
CGGATCCGATCACCCTTGCGTTGACCGGCGCGCTGCCCTTTGCGGTGCTTGCTGCCGCACTGATCGCCTTCCCGGCCGCACGTGTTTTCGAGGTGAGTGGCCCGACCGCCGCGGAGAGACGCGCGCTGGTCGCGCACCTCGCCGCGGTCTGAGCCCCGGGCCCTGGGCACGACGGTCGTCACCGCGGATCCCGACGGGATCGNACGCACGGTGATCGGGGCAACGCGCTGGTGCCGGAGTGACCGGATCCGCGGGTGGCTCGCGATAGAATCCGGAACCTGACACCGCCCCATCGACCGCACATGTCGCAAGTACAGCCAGGCATCCTCGCTCCCGTTCCGCGCCTCGCCCGTTACCAGACTTTCCGGCTCGCCGACGCGGCGGGCAGCGGGGATGCGCTGTGGCGTCTCGCATCGATCGTCGATCCCGCCGCGACCGTGGTCGGGATCGGTCGCGCGACGGTGCTGGCATTGGGCTGCGAGGTCCCGGGCCTGCGCGACCTCTCGGCGCTCACCGGCCCCGGCATCGAGGTGCCCTCGACGCCGGCGGCGCTGTGGTGCTGGCTGCGTGGGACCGACCGCGGCGAACTCGTGCATCGGGGACGTGCAATCGAAGCCGCACTCGCTCCGTCGTTCCGCCTGCAAGCGGTGATCGACGCCTTTCAATACGATGCCAGCCGCGATCTCACCGGCTACGAGGACGGCACCGAGAACCCGACGGGCGAGGAGGCCGTGGCCGCCGCGGTGGTGAGCGGTCAGGGCGCTGGGCTCGACGGCGGCAGCTTCGTGGCCGTGCAGCAGTGGCAGCACGACCTCGACCGTTTCGCCGCAATGTCGCGCGACGAGCAGGACGCGACATTCGGCCGCCGCCGTGACGACAACGAGGAGATCGACGACGCGCCGACCTCGGCGCACGTCAAGCGCACGGCGCAGGAGAGCTTCGAGCCCGAAGCCTTCGTCGTGCGTCGCTCGATGCCCTGGGCGGAAGGCGCGCGCGCCGGCCTCGTGTTCGTCGCGTTCGGCCACTCTCTCGATGCGTTCGAGGTCCAGATGCGCCGCATGGTCGGCGCCGACGATGGTGTGACCGATGCGCTGTTCAGCTTCACGCGGCCACTCACGGGCGCGGCGTTCTGGTGTCCGCCTGTCACCCCGGCCGGCCGGCTCGACCTGCGCGCGCTCGGTGACTGAGTCGCGCAGCCGCTCCGCGCGGGGCGATCGTCAACCGAAGATCTGCTTCATCACGGGCATCATGCGACGGGCCCCGGCCACCGCCGTCGCGCTCGCAAGCCCGCCCATCATCGCGCCGCTCACGCCGCAGGACATGATGTCCTGGCCGGTGAGCCACAGTCCGGGCACACGTGTCTTCGGACGCAGCCAGCGCTGGCGCATGCGCTGCGGATTGTGATCGAGGCCGTAGAGCTCACCGCGCTCCCAGCCGCAGAACCACTGCATCGACAGCGGCGTCGACACTTCCCAGTAGTCCACGCGCCCGCGCAGCTGCGGCAGCTTGTCGTAGAGGTGCTCGAGCAGGCGCTCGCCGTAGGCCTGCTTGAGCGCCTCGTAATCGTCGCCGCGCTTGCCCCAGGTCTTCCCGGCCCAGGGCGCAAAGATCTCATAGGGCGCCGGCGCGACGATCTCGATGGTCGCCTTGCCAGGATGACGACGCTCGAAGTCCGGGTCCTTCGCTGACGGGAACGACAGGTACACCACCGGGAACGGCCCGGTGGGATCGCCCTCGAATTTCGCGAGCGTGCCGTCGTAGTCGTTGTTCGGGTAGATCCAGTAGTTGGTCTTCGGCAGCCCGAGTTCGCCAGCCGTGGCCTTGAGCCCGATGTAGACGCCGAGATGTCCGATGCTGGGCTTCACCGTTGGCAGGAGCGCGTCGTAGCCGTGCTCGCGTCGCGCCCGCTCGGGCAGCAGGCGGGCGAAGGTGTTGATCGCACCGGCGTCCGAGATCACGCAGTTGCAGTCGATCTCGTGGCCGTCGGCCATGCGCACGCCGCGGACGCTGCGCACTCGGCCGGGGCGCAGCAGGATCTCGCTGACGCGCGCGTACGTGAACACCTCGCCTCCTGCGGCCTGGATGCGCGGGATGATCGTGTCGGCGATGCGCCACGCGCCGCCCACCGGGTAGAAGCCGTGCAGGTAGTGCCTGGCGATCAGCGCCTGGATCACGAACGACGAGCGCTTCGGCGGCAGGCCCATGTCGCCCCACTGTCCGGTGAGAACGGCGATCAGCTCCGGATCGTCGGTGAGTTCGGAGAGCACTTCCCAGGTGGTGCGGTCGAAGCTCGCTGGCAGCCGGCTCCTCAGCCAGGGGCCCGCCACGGCCGCGACCCACGGCGGCAGGGTGCGGTCGAGCGTGAAGCTGCGCATGCCGCGGGAGACTTCGGAAAGCAGCTCGAGGTAGCGGTCGATCGCGCGGGCCTCGCGCGGGAAGTAGCCCACGAGGTTGTCGCGGAACGCCTCACGGCCGGCCACCGCGTCGTAGACGTTGTCGCCGATGAAGAACCGGTCGTAGTGGGCGTCCATCGGCGCCCAGTCGAGCTTCTCCTGCGTGAGGAAGTCCATCATGCGGCGCACGGTCGTCTTCGCGCCCATGTCGCCGAGGTAGTGGACGCCAACGTCCCACTCGTAGCCCGCGCGCTCGTAGCTGTGCGTCGCGCCGCCCGCGGTGTAATGCTGCTCGAGCACGGCCACGCGCTGCCCGAGCTCCGCGAGCAGCGCGGCGGTGGTGAGGCCACCGATGCCGGAGCCGATGACGAGCGCGTCGTACGGACCCTTCAGTCGCGAGGGACGATATCGGTGGCCAATGCGGAGGGTGCTGGGCTGGAGAGAACGCACCGCGCAAGCTTACCGTAAACAAATCCTCAGAAGCTCACGGTCACGGTCGCGCGCAGCGTGCGCGGCTCGACCGGGTGGAAGTGGATGTCTTCCACGAGCGCCGCCTCGCCAGGCAGTTGCGACTCGTAGAAGTAGGTGATGTCGTTGTCCGCGGCGTCGAAGAGGTTGAAGACCGCGAGGAACGCGCTCCAGTGCCTGTTGAAGCGATAGCCCGCTTCGAGGTTCACGAGCAGCGTCGGGTCGGAGCGCACGCTGTCGTCCTCGATGAGCGGGGCCTCGCCGAGGTAGCGCACGCGCGCGCCGCCGAACCAGCCGTCGTTGCGGTTCACAGCGATGCCGAGCGAGGCGACGTCCTCGACCGCACCCGGGATGTGGTCGCCGGCCGGGTCGTTGCCCTGGAACCGCGCGTGCGACCAGGCGTAGTCGAGGTCAAGGATCAGCCAGTCGAGTGGCGTCCAGAAGGCGCCCAGCTCGACGCCGTAGCGTCGGCTCTCGCGGCTTGGCTCGGTGATGCCGCCGTCGCCGACGAACAGCAGCTCCGAATCGAGCTCGAGGCCCCAGAGCGCGCCGTAGAGTTGCAGCCCGGGGAGGGCGCCCGAGCGGAAGCCGATCTCGGCGCCGGTTGCCGCCACCAGCGGGTCGACGCGATCCACCGGGGTCACGCCGTCCGTCGGATCGACCCGGATGGTCGTGCCGCGCGCGTCATTGCTGTGGAAGCCGCGGCCTGCGTTGAGGAAATACTCGGTCTCGTGCCACGGTCCGAGGACCACGGTCGCCTTGGGGCTCGCGATCGAGTCGCTCGCGCTGCCGGAATTGGCGGCGAGATTGCTCGAGACGTCGAAGTCGAAGGAATCGAAGCGAGCTCCCAGCTCGGTGCGCAGCCAGTCGTTCCAGCGCTGGTCGTGGGAGACATACGCCGAGTAGCTGGTCTGCGTGACGTCGTCCTGGCGGACGGTTTCGCGGCGCTGCGCTTGTGTCGTGAGAAACAGCCCGACCGGCTCGATGTCGTCGTGCCGCAGCTCGGCGCCGGCGCGCAGCGACCCGGGCAGGCTGGTCAACGAAGCCGGCCACACGTACTCGAACCGCCCGCCATAGACCCGGCGGTCGTCGTACTGCTCGAACTGGTCGCCGTTGACCGGGTCGATCGCGTAGGTGAAGTTCGAGATGAGCTCGAGGTGGTAGTCCAGTGCCCAGGCGCTCGCCGTCCAGCCGCGCCCGTCGTCGTGGTTGGACCACGCGTCGACGGACAGGCTGTAGCGGTGCGACTCGCCGCCGCTCGTGTCGTCCACGTAGCCGAAGCGGGAGATGCAGAAGGGGATCTGCTCGCAGTCGCCGCCCACGGCGCGCTCGGGGATCTGGTCGGTGCTGTCCCAGCTCCCGTCGTAGCCCATGGCGGTCACCGCGAAGCCGCGCTCCGCCTCGCCGTGCGAGAACTTCACGAGGCCGTTCACCTTGCGGAAGTCCTGTGGCAGGTCCCAGGGGCCGTCCGCGGTGGAGTAGTCGAGCGCACCGAGGAGGATGCCTCCACCCACTTCGGGAGAAGCCGCGAGCAGCGCGCGATAGTAGTCGTGCTCGCCGAATGTCAGGCTGGCGAGCGACGAATCGAGCTTACGGCGGTAGACAATGTCGGCGGCGCCGGCGGCCGAGAAGTTGCCCTCATCGGCGAAGTAAGTGCCCTTGCGGTAGCGGACCTTGTCCACGAGTTCGGGGATCAGGAAGTTGATGTCGGCATAGCCCTGTCCGTGGGCGTGCGTCGGCATGTTGACGGGGATGCCGTCCACACGCGTCGCGAAGTCCGTGCCGTGATCGAGGTTGAAGCCGCGCAGGAAATACTGGTTCGCCTTGCCGTCGCCGCTGTGCTGCGTGACGACCAGTCCGGGAACGACCTCAAGGATCTCGCCCGGGCGCAGGACGGGACGGCCCTCGAGCTGGATGGCGAGCACGACACCCTCGCTCGCCGCACGTGATTCGCCGATCAGGCCGATCCGCGTGGCGGTGACGACGATTTCCTCCAGCGGGCTTGCCGTGGGGATGCCCGAGGCCCCGGCCGCACCGGACAAGAGAAGCGCCGCGACAGCCGCCATGCGCAGGGTCGACGAATTGCGCAGCGCGGTTTCGATGCTCAACATGGTCTCCCGCTCGTGACCGGTCGCAGACGCTGTGCGAACTGTAGTCGAGCGTATGATAGTTCTTAAATAAGTGCATACCGCGGCCCGGCCGCGGCGGGACGCAACATGCAACGCACCACCATCACCCTCGACGACGACCTGATGGCCCGGCTCGACGAGTTCATGGCCGACCGACAGTACGCCAACCGATCCGAGGCCATCCGCGACCTCGTGCGCGCCGGACTCGAGCAAGCAACCCTCGAGAACTCCCCGCGCGCCCAATGCCTGGGTGCCGCGATCTACGTCTACGACCACGAGGCGCGCGAACTTTCGAGCCGGCTCACGCGCGCCGCGCACGAGCACCACGACCTCTCGCTCGCGACGCTGCACGTGCACCTCGACCACGACAGCTGCATGGAAGTGACCGTGCTGCGCGGCGCAGTCGGAGACGTGCGGCACTTCGCCGACCACGTGATCGCCGAGCGCGGCGTGCGCCACGGTCGGCTGGTGCTCGTGCCGGTGGACGAGAAGACCGAGACCCACACGCACGGCAAGGCGCGCGAGGTTCCGCATCGTCATCTGCACGTGCGTCGGCGCTGACTCTGCCGGCGATCCGTTGCGGTGCAGCGCGCGCCTGGCGCGGGTGACGTGAAGGCGCCGGGTCGCGACTGAACGTAATCCGCTCGAGAGCCGCGTCGACACCCGGCTGCGTCACAGATCCGGCAGCTCGTGTCCAGCGCGGGTTGCGGTCAATCGTCTTGCGAGTATGGTCACCCCGCATGGGCAAACCCGCCGCGAGGCGGGGACGCAAAGCCTCCGACCCCGGGACGGCTGCGGCGGTGCACGGGACAGCGGGGTTGCCGGACATCAGGCAGGTGCGCGATGGCCGTATTGAAATGCCGAACCCTCCTCTGCGCATGGATCTGCTGCGCCGTCGCCACGAGTGCGGGCGCCGACGGCGTGGCACGCGACGCGCTCGTGGTGGTCGACCCGCCAGCAAACTCGCGACTCCATGAGCTTCTCGCCCGGCAACTGCAGTTCGCGCGCTCACTTGCGCCAGCGTGGATCCGTGGCCTCTCATCCGGCCGGATCGATCCCGCGCGCTCCTCGGGCGAGGACGATCTGCAGCTCGTGCTCCAGCAGGACCGCCCCGACGGCACCGACCTCCTGACGCTTCGCTACCCGATCGCGCAGGGTGGTTCGATGCGTGCATACGCGGGCGCGGGACTCAACCAGACCGAGTACTTCGCCGACGCACTCGGTGCGCAGGAGCCGCTGTCGCATCGGAGTCGTAACCGCTCGATCGGGGCTGCCGCCGAGCTCGGCGCAGAGTTCCGCGCCAGCGAGCGCCTGCTCCTGGGTGCGGGCCTGCGCTGGGCTGAGATCGATTCCGACGCGGTGCAGCTCGCGAGCAGCGGCGGTCCGGTGGGCGCCGACGAGCTCTCGGTGGGCGTTTCGCTGGGCTGGCGATTCCGCTGAACCTGACGATCACGCGCCGCGATTCGCTCGCGTAGACTGCGGTTCCTGTCCGCAGCGAACAGCTTGTCTCGATGATGCACAGTCTCCTGGCCTGGGCACAGGGAGCCTGGCCTTACCTGTTCACGATCGTCTATCTGGCGGGCGCCGCATGGGTGACCGTAGACGCCGTGCTGCGCAAGCGGCACGCGCCGTCGGTCGTGGCCTGGGTAGGGCTCGCGTGGCTCGCGCCGATTTCCGGCGCCATCGCCTACTACCTGCTCGGCATCAATCGCATCCACCGATCGGCAAGCGCGCTCGACCGGCGTGTCACGATCGTCCCGGAGGCGGCTCACGACGCTTGCGCGGTCTCGGGCCGGCCGCCGGCGATCGACCCGCGCTTCGGGGGGCTGCTGCGGCTGGGGGAGCGCGTGACGCGTCGGCCGCTCTATGAGGGCAACTGCGTCGAGCCGCTGGTGGATGGCGACGCGGCCTATCCGGCGATGCTGGCGGCGATCGAATCGGCGCAGTGCTCGGTCACGCTGGTGACCTACATCTTCGACAGGGACCTCGCGGGCGAGGCGTTCCGTGATGCGCTGGCGCGCGCGCACGCCCGCGGCCTCGCGGTGCGCGTGCTGCTGGACGACGTCGGCGCCCGCTACAGCAAGCCCACTATCCTTGGCGAGCTGCGGGCCGCGGGCATACCCGTCGCGGCATTCCTGCCGACGCGCGTGCCGCGGCTGTACCAGTACGCCAACCTGCGCAACCACCGCAAGATCATGGTCGTGGACGGGTGCGTCGGGTTCACGGGCGGCATGAACATCCGCGGCGGGCACTGGCGGAGCCGCTCGCCCGCGAGCCCCGTGCGCTGCGTGCATTTCCGGGTGGACGGCCCCGTCGTCGCCGACATGCAGGCCATGTTCGCAACCGACTGGCACTTCACGACCGGCGAGCGGCTCGACGGGGAGCGGTGGTTCGCCCCTGTGCTCGATTGCGGACCGGTCGCGGTACGCGGCGTCCCTGACGGCCCGGACGCGGACATCGACAACCTGCCGCGGCTGCTGCTCGGCGCGCTGTCGGTGGCGACGCGACGCGTGCGCATCGTGACGCCGTACTTCCTGCCCGACGACGGACTGGCGAGCGCAATCTCCGTCGCGGCACTGCGCGGCGTCGCGGTGGACATCGTGATCCCGGAGCGCAGCAACGTGCCGCTGATGGACTGGGCCATGACGCCGCAGCTGCCGTGGCTGCTGGATGCTGGCTGCCGCGTGTTCCGCACGCCGCCGCCCTTCGATCACAGCAAGCTCTGCGTCGTGGACGGCGAGTGGGCAATGGTGGGCTCGACGAACTGGGACGCGCGCAGCCTGCGCCTCAACTTCGAGTACAACCTCGAGTGCTACGACCGCGGGTTCGCGGCGCAGCTCGATGCGATTATCGACGAGAAGATCGCCAGCGCTCGCGCGATGTGTCGCGCGGAAATCGACGCGCGCCCGCTGCCGGTGCGGCTGCGCGACGGGCTCACGAGGCTGCTCTCGCCCTATCTCTGAGAGGTCCGTGTCGCGTGAGCCACGCCACGACGCGCTTCTCCACCTCGAACAGCAGCAGCAGCGCCACGCCGGTGGCGAGGATCGCGAGACCCTCGGCGGGACCGACTGGNCGTGTCTCGAAGACCCGCTGCATTGGCGGCCAGTAAGTGAACAGCAGCTGCGCCACGGTGACCGCGGCGACACCCGCGAGCACCGCGGGCGTGCCCACTACGGCGGTCCAGCTGAGTGAGCTGCCGCGCACGTAGCGCACGCTGAAGAGGTAGAAGATCTCCATCACCACCAGGGTGTTCACCGCGATGGTGCGCGCCTCCTCGAGACTGAGCCCGCGCTGTTCGGCGAGGTAGAACAGCCCGAACACTCCGACCACGAACAGCGCTGCGGCGAGCACCACGCGCCACAGCAGCAGCGGCGCAAGAATCGACACGCCGGCAGGGCGGGGCGGGCGCTGCATGGTGCCGGGCTCGGTGGGTTCGAAGGCGAGCGTCAGGCCGAGAGTCACGGCGGTGATCATGTTGACCCACAGGATCTGCAGTGGCGTGATCGGCAGCGCGACGCCCGCGGCGATCGCCGCGACGATCGCCAGCGCCTCGCCGCCGTTGGTGGGCAGCGCCCAGGCGATCACCTTTACCATGTTGTCGTACACGGTGCGGCCCTCGCGCACCGCGGCCACGATCGAGGCGAAGTTGTCGTCTGCCAGCACCATCTCCGCCGCTTCCTTGGCGGCCTCGGTGCCGTTGCTGCCCATCGCGACGCCGACGTCGGCACGCTTCAGCGCCGGTGCGTCGTTCACGCCGTCGCCAGTCATCGCGACGACGAGTCCGTCGGCCTGCAGCGCCTCGACCAGCCGCAGCTTGTGCTCGGGGGTGGTGCGCGCGAACACGTCCACCTCGCGCGCCAGCGCGCGCAGCTCCGCCGCGGTGAGCCCGTCGAGCCTGCGGCCTTCGGCGATGCGCGGCTCGGGACCTAGGCCGAGTTGCCTCGCGATCGCCTCGGCAGTCACGGCGTGGTCGCCGGTGATCATCATGACGCGTATGCCAGCCGCGGCGCAGTCGCGTACCGCAGCGATCGCCTCCTCGCGCGGCGGGTCGATCAGGCCGGCGAGCCCAAGCAGCGTCGCGTCGCGCTCGACATCGCCGAAGGTGAGCTCGTGGCAGCCGGAGTGCAGCGGGCGGCTCGCGAAGGCGAGCACACGCTGGCCGTCGCGAGCCAGTGCCTCGGTCATCCCGCGCCAGTAGGCCGCGTCCAGCGGTTCGTCGCCCGCGGCGCCGCGCTGCGAGTCGCACATCTCGAGCACGCGCTCCGGCGCACCCTTGACGATCAGGAACGAGCCGTCCTCGTGGCTGTGGTGCAGGGTCGCCATGAAGCGGTGGGCCGCGTCGAACGGGATCTCGTCGTCGCGCGGGTAGTCGCGCCGCACGCGATCCGGGTCGAGTCCCGCCTTCGCGGCCAGCGACACCAGCGCGCCTTCCATCGGGTCGCCGTCCACGACCCAACCCGACCCGGCCTCGCGCAGACTCGCATCGTTGCAGAGCAGTCCGGCCCGGACCAGCTCGCCCAACGCCGGCACGTCGCACGGCTCGACCTCGGTGCCGCCGGCGAGGAACTCGCCTGAAGGCGAGTGGCCGTCACCGGTCACCTCGACGCGTCCCGCCGCCGTCACCAGCCCGCGGACGGTCATCACGTTGCGCGTGAAGGTGCCGGTCTTGTCCGAGCAGATCACCGATACGGAGCCCAGCGTCTCCACCGCCGGCAGCCGTCGCACGATCGCGTTGCGTGCCGCCATGCGCCGCACGCCGATCGCGAGCGTTATGGTCATGATCGCCGGCAGGCCCTCCGGGATCGCGGCGACGGCGAGCCCGACCACGGCCATGAACGCCTCGTCGAACGCATAGTCGCGCAGGTACACNGCGACCGCGAACACCACTGCCGAGACGGCCAGGATCGCAGCGGTGAGCTGCTTCGCGAAGCGATCCATCTCGCGGATCAGCGGCGTCTCGAGCGCGTGCACCTCGCTGATCATGCGGCTGATGCGGCCGAGCTCGGTGGCCGGGCCGGTGGCGACCGCGATACCCAGGCCCTGACCGGAGGTGACCAGCGTGCCGGAGTACGCCATCGAGGTGCGATCGCCGAGCGCTGCCTCGGCGGGCACGGGCGCGACGGCCTTTTCCACGGGCACTGACTCGCCGGTAAGCGCTGCCTCGGCGATGCGCAGCCCGCGCAGCCGCAGGAGCCGCAGATCGGCGGGCACCCGGTCGCCGGCCCCCAGCAGCACGATGTCGCCGGGCACGATCTCCTCGGCTGCGACCGTGAGGCGGTGGCCGTCGCGCATCACCGTGGCACGTGGATCGATCATGGCGCGGATCGCGTCCAGCGCCTGTTCCGCACGACCCTCCTGCACGAAGCCCACGATCGCGTTGATTACGACGACGCCCAGAATCACCGCAGCGTCCACCGGGTGGCCAAGTGCCGCCGAGACCACGGCGGAAGCGAGAAGCACGTAGATGAAGACGTTGTGGAACTGCAGCAGGAAGCGCAGCAGCGGCCCGCGCCTGCGCGCCTGCGGCAGGTGGTTCGGCCCGCAGGCCGCGCGCCGGCGCGCGACCTCGCCCGAGTCGAGCCCGTGCCTGGATCCATCGAGGGCGTCGAGCGCCGTCTCCGGGTCGCTCGCGTGCCAGGCGTTGGTGCGCCGGCCGAAAATCCCAGGGGTGTCCGCCATGGCCAAGGGCCTACCGGTCGCTCGTCGGCGGGCACGCGACCGTCGCGCACCCACTTCATTGTGCCGCCGGGAAGGCGCCGCACAAGGTCGGTTATCCGAGGCCCGCTGCGGCTACTGCGACGCGTCGAGCAGGCCGAGCCTCGCGATCAGCAGCTCGGTGTAGCGGCCGAGGCGCGCCACGTCCCAGGGCGCGGGAATCGCCGGGTTCCAGCCGTTGGTGTAGGCGGCGACGATCAGGCGCCGGCCGTTCGGCAACTCCGCGTACATGATGTCCTCGAGCGTGTCGAAGGCCGTGCCGACCTTGTTCTCGTGGTCGGAGCCCGGCGGCAGCCCGGCGCCCAGTGCGCTGTGGTTCGAGAACGCGGGACGTCGCAGCAACGAGCGCATGTAGGTCGTGGCCTGTGGCTCGATCGCGCCGCTCACGATCGCGAGCATCAGCTCCGCGGAGGCGTCGGCCGACATCGCATTGCGACCGAGGCGCAGCCAGGCCTCCCGCTCGAGCCCCTCGGGCTCCTCGCCTGAGTTCGTCGGGTAGGTCTTGGTGAACAGTCGCTGACCGCGCAGCAGGCCGTGGCGGTCGAGCACTCGTTCCGGGTAGCGACGGCGCTCGATCCAGGCGTCGAGGTCCGCGCTCCCGACGGGCCCGTTCCTCACGCCGCTCACCGCGTCGACCACCTCGCCCGTGGCCACGTTGTCCGACTCGACGATCATCGGCCGCACGTGCGCGTCCAGGCAGTCGGGCGTGCGGCCCTGCTCGGCGCACCAGTGCACGGCGGCGACGAGAAAACCGAGCTTCACGCAGCTCGCGGGGTAGGCGAGCGCCGCGCCCTCGACGCTGCCGTGCAGCCAGCGGCCGTCGCGGTCGGCGACCAGTGCCGTCACGTGCATCCGATCGAAATCCTGGCCGGCAAGGAACTCGCGGCGTGCGGCCTCGACTGCGGCCTGCACGCCCGCGTCCGGCCGGGTGACGGGCACCGTCGCGGCCTGCGCCGTCGCCGTGAACCACAGCACGAGCAGTGCCGCGGCCTCGACGGCGAGCGCGCTGCCGATGCGAAGCCGGCCCTGCATCACCGCGCCCGTGATCCACAGCACCGCGATCACGGCGAGCGCCGCCGTCACCAGCGTCGGCGGCGGCAGCGTGTCCGAGAACCACAGCAGCGGCAGCGCACCCGCGAGCGCGAACGCGAAGTGCAGGATTGCGAAAGCGCGCGTGGCGCGTCCCATCGGCGGGTCGAAACGGCGCACGCGCGAGAGATCGAACGACGGCTTGTGCCAGGCCCCGCCGCCCACCGTCGACGGCTGCCAGCCCGGCGGCATGAACCACACGGCGAGCTTGTCGCGCCAGTGCTCCAGTCGCCGAGAACGGCGAGCGAGGTCGGCATAGACCTCGACGTTCGCCCACAGCGGGTCCCAGGACTCGAGTGGCGCACGCGTGCCGTACACGCACTTCTCGTCTTCCTCGATGAAGGTTCCGAACAGGCGATCCCAGAGCATCAGGATGCCGCCGTAGTTGCGGTCGATGTAGCGGTCGTTCACCGCGTGGTGCACGCGGTGATTGGATGGCGAGCCGAACCAGCGATCGAACCAGCCGAGCTTGCCGATCTGCTCGGTGTGTATCCAGTACTGATAGAGCAGGTTCACGACCGCCGCGACGACGAACACCTGAGGCGGGATGCCGCCGATGGCCATGGGCAGGTAGAAGATCCAGCCGAGCAGCGCACCGGAGCTCGTCTGCCGCAGGGCGGTGGAGAGGTTGTACTCCTGGCTCTGGTGATGAACCACGTGCGCGGCCCAGAACACCGCGCTCTCGTGGCCGAGCCGGTGGTTCCAGTAGTAACAGAAGTCGTAGGCGAGGATCGCCAACACCCACACCCACCACCGGTCCGCTGGCAGCTCCTTGATCGCGGCGACGGAGTACACCGCCGCGTAGATGCCGACCACGAGCAGCTTGGTGAACAGGCCCACCACCTGGCTCATCACGCCGAGGCTCAGGCTGTTGAGCGCGTCGTTGATGCGGTAGTTGCTGCGTCGGCGCGCATGACCGATCGCCCACTCGAGCGCGATCAGCGCGAAGAACACCGGCGTGGCGAGTGCGATGGTACGGCCCATGTACGGTCAGGCCTCGACCTGCCAGTCGCGCGAACGCGCAACGGCACGCTCCCATTGTCGCAGGCGGGCTGCCGCGTCCTCGCGCGGCATGACCGGCTCGAAGCGGCGGTCCATCTGCCAGTTGGCGGCAACCTCGTCGAGTGATTCCCAGAAGCCCACCGCGAGGCCCGCAAGGTACGCGGCGCCGAGCGCCGTCGTCTCGATCACCTTGGGACGTATCACCGGCACGCCGAGCAGGTCGGCCTGGAACTGCATCAGCAGATCGTTCGCGGTGGCGCCGCCGTCGACGCGCAACTCGACGAGCGGCTGGCCGGCGTCGCGCTGCATCGCCATGAGCACCTCGGCGCTCTGGAACGCGATCGCCTCGAGCGCCGCGCGCGCGATGTGCGCCCTGGTCGTGCCGCGCGAGAGACCCACCATCGTGCCGCGTGCATAGGCGTCCCAGTGCGGGCTGCCGAGGCCCGTGAACGCAGGCACAAGGTAGACACCGCCGGCGTCGGGCACGGTGGCGGCGAGCGCCTCGACGTCCGACGACTTCTCGATGAAGCCGAGCCCGTCGCGCAGCCACTGCACGACCGCGCCACCCACGAACACCGACCCCTCGAGTGCGTAGTGCAGTTCGTCGAGCTGCCAGGCGACCGTGGTGAGCAGGCGGTTCGCCGATGCCTGAGGCTCGCGACCCGTGTTCATCAGCACGAAGCAGCCCGTGCCGTAGGTGTTCTTGGCCATGCCGGGCGAGAAACAGGCCTGACCGAACAGCGCCGCCTGCTGGTCGCCGGCGATGCCGCCGAGCGGGACCTGGTGCCCGCCGAGCACTGCAAACGCCTCGCCGCGCGCGAGCGAGGAGGGCACCACGCGCGGCAGCACCGCGCGAGGAACGCGCAGCAGCTCGAGCACGTGGTCATCCCACTCGCCCGTCGCGATGTTGAGCAGGAGGGTCCGGCTGGCGTTCGTGGCGTCGGTGAGGTGCTGTGCGCCCTCGGAGAGCTTCCATGCCAGCCAGCTGTCGATGGTGCCGAAGGCGAGCTCGCCGCGCTCGGCGCGGGCACGCAGCGAGGGGTCGCTGTCGAGCAGCCACGCGAGCTTCGTGCCCGAAAAATAGGGGTCGAGCAGCAGGCCCGTGCGCCGTGCGACCTCGGGCTCGTGGCCTTCGGCCTTGAGGCGCGCGCAGGTGTCGGCGGTACGGCGATCCTGCCAGACGATCGCGGGCGCCACCGGGCGGCCCGAGGCGCGGTCCCACAGCACAGTGGTCTCGCGCTGGTTCGTGATGCCGATCGCGGCGAGGTCGGTCAGCTTCGCGTGCGCGCGCGCGAGTACCTCGGCGACGGTGGCACCTGTGTGGCCCAGATCTCCTCGGCGTCGTGCTCGACCCAGCCGGAACGCGGGAAGTGCTGCGTGAACTCGCGCTGCGCGACGGCGACGATGGCGCCGTCGTGGTCGAACAGGATGGAGCGGGAGCTGGTCGTGCCCTGGTCGAGGGCGAGCACGAATCGCGTCATGTGAACCTCTCGTCACCCGGGAGGGTACACCAGCGACCCGTCCGCCGGCCCGTCGGACGGATGGCGCCGCAGCCACTCATCGAGGTTAACCGCGCTGTCGGCGGGCAGGTGCAGCGCGAGCTTGCTGCGGCGATACAGCATATCGTCGGCCGTCGTGGCCCACTCTTCGCGCCGGAGGTAGTTGATCTCGCGTGCATGCAGGCCCGGCAGCACCTCCTCACCCAGGTCCGCCAATGAGCGCGCGCCCTCGAGCAGTCGCATGGCGCGCGTGCCGTATGCACGCGCCCAGCGGTGCAGCAGCGCCGCCGGCATCCACGGATGCTGCTTCACCAGCGAAGCATGAAACGCATCGAAGTCCGCCGACGGCAGGTCGCCTCCCGGCAGCGGTGCATCCGCGGTCCAGTGCGCCGCCGTGCAGCCGAGTCGCGGAGCGAGCTCGTCCACCACGTCCTCGGCGAGCTTGCGATAAGTGGTGAGCTTTCCGCCGTAGATGGACAGCAGCGGCGCGCCCGCCGTGTCGAGGTCGAGCACGTAGTCGCGGGTCACGCTGGTGGCGCGGTCCTTCGGGTCTGCGAGCAGCGGCCGAAGTCCCGCGAAGGTCCACACGACGTCCTTGCGAGCGAGATCCCGTGAGAAGTACCGGTTCGCGAGCCGAAGCAGGTATTCCACCTCGGACTCGGCGATGGCGGGCGTCGCGAGGTCGTTCGTGTAGTCCATCTCGGTCGTGCCGATCAGCGTGTAATCGTCCTCGAAGGGAATCGCGAAGACGATGCGGCCGTCGGCAGCCTGGAATATGTAGGCGTAGCTGTGCTCGAAGAGGCGCGGAACCACGATGTGGCTGCCCTTTACCTGCCGCGGGTGATGCGTGGCGCGCACCGGCGTGCTCCCGTCGAGGAAGCGGTCCACCCAGGGTCCGGTGGCGTTCACGACGGCCCGCGCCTCGACCTCGATCGTGCTGCCGTCGGCACGCGCGAGCGTCGCGACCCACCGCTCGCCGCGGCGCTCGAGCCGCGCGCAACGCGTGCGCGTCATCACGGTCGCGCCGTGCTCCCGTGCGTCCATCGCCGTGAGCACCACGAGCCGCGCATCGTCGACCCAGGCGTCCGAGTACACGAAGCCCCGGGTATAGCGCGCCTCGAGCGGGGCCCCGGCCGGGTGCCGGCGCAGGTTCACGGCCTCGGAGCCCGGCAGCAGTCGGCGCCGCGCGAGATGGTCGTAGAGGAACAGTCCGGCCCGGATCATCCACGCGGGCCGCAGGTGCGAGTCGTGCGGCAGCACGAAACGCATCGGCCAGCAGATGTGCGGCGCAGAGCGCAGCACGATCTCACGCTCGCGCAGCGATTTCCGCACGAGTCCGAAGTCGTAGAACTCGAGGTAGCGCAGCCCGCCGTGGATCAGCTTGGTGCTGGCGGAGGAGGTGTGCGAGGCGAGGTCGTGCTGCTCGCAGAGCAGCGTCCTGAGCCCGCGGCCCGCGGCATCGCGGGCGATGCCGGCACCGTTGATGCCGCCGCCGACGACCAGCAGGTCATAGGTCGCTGTCGCGTCCGTCATGCGGGGCAGTGCCGGCCGGGAATCACCGGTTGCGTCGGTCCTGCTGATTGGAACATGCGCATTCAGCGGTAGATGAGCGCGCCGTCACGCATCTCTCGCCACGCGTCCTCGTCGGGCCGCGCGAGTGCGTCGAGATCGGCCGGCGTGGCCGCGGGATCATCCACCCAGNGTCGCAGCAGCTCGCTGCCGTTGATGAGGTCGATCGCGAGGCGCCCGCGCTCGTATTCGTACGGGAAGTCCCGCCACAAGGCATGGTCGGGCCGCAGCACCCGTAGCGCCTTGAACGCCAGCGCCTGCACTCGCCAGGGCCGGAATGCCGAGTGATCGTAGGACGGGTCGTCGACGTGTATCTGCACCCCCGCGCAGAGCTGGCCGGCGTGCTTGTGGAAGGTCGGCTCGAACCAGCAGGGACGCAGCCGGCAGCCGCGCAGCCAGCCCGGCGCGAGGCGCTGCATCTCCGCGATGATGGTCGCCGCGTCGATGTCGGGCGCGCCGAACAGTTCGAGCGGGCGCGTCGTTCCGCGACCCTCGGACAGCGTAGTTCCCTCGAGCATGACGGTGCCCGCGTAGCAGCGCGCCATCGACAGGTTGGGCGCGTTCGGGCTCGGGTTCACCCAGCTGCGCTCCAGCAACGGCCAGCCGAAGCCCGGCGACTGCTCCGGCTGCCAGCCCTGCATCTCGATGACGCGGTACTCGAGATCGAGGCGCAGCTCGCGGATGAACCAGTGTCCGAGTTCGCCCAGGGTCAGGCCGTGGCGCATGGGCATCGGCCCCGCGCCCACGAAGCTCTCCCAGCCGGCGCGCAGCGTGAGTCCCTCGACGGGACGCCCGACCGGGTTCGGCCGGTCGAGTACCCACACCGCCTTGCCGCGGCGCGCCGCGTCCTCGAGCACGTAGCGCAGGGTCGTGATGAACGTGTAGATGCGACAGCCGAGATCCTGCAGGTCCACCAGCAGCACATCGAAGGTGTCGAGCATCGCGTCGGTGGGCCGGCGCACCTCGCCGTACAGGCTGAACACCGGGATGCGGAGCTTCGGGTCCTCGAAATCCGGCGACTCGACCATGTTGTCCTGCTTGTCGCCGCGCAGGCCGTGCTGCGGGCCGAAGGCCGCCGTGAGTCGCAGGTCACCGGTTCCGGCGAGCGCGTCGAGGGCATGGTCGAGGCCCGCCGTGACCGACGCAGGATGTGCGAGCAGGGCCACGCGACGCCCGCCCAGCGCGCGATGCAGCCCCGGCTCCGCGATCAGGCGGTCGAGCCCGAAGATCACCATGGCTGTTCACGCTCCAGGCGGAGCACGAAGCTGCCCGGGTCGTGGAAATCGGGCTTGTCGGCGCGATGTGTCAGCGCCCAGTAAGACAGGCCGCCGTCGCTGTGCTCGATGACCGCGGCCAGGCCGAGCCGCAGTGCGGGGCCACCGGGCAACGCCAGCAGCGTCTCCCGCGACACCAGCGCCTCGAGCGCGATGCGGTCGTCGGTGATGCTCGCGGTCACCTTCGGTGGTAGTACGTGCTCGAGCGGCGCCATGCCTTCACGATATCCGGTGAAGCCATACACCGCCCACTGCGTGGACGGCGAGAAATTGAATTCGCAGTAGGCCCCGGATCCCTCGCCGGCCACGAAGGCCTCGAAGCACGTGTGGCGCCAAAGACCATCGGCAGCTCGTGGGTGCGCCGGCGGCGGCAGGACGATGCGCTGCACGTCACCGTCCACGAAGTAACGGAGCCGGAGCGCGTCCTCTGCGGCGACGGAGATCTCGAGATCGATGCGCCGTACCACCCCGCTTGAAGGCGAGCCGGGATGGCGCAGGAGTTCGACCCGACGCGCGGCAGAGCTACTCATCCGCCCATGATAACGGGTCAGATCGGGCGCAGCAGCGAAGGGTCTGGCCGCTCGAGCCAGCGCAGCACGGCCTCTGCGAAGCGTTCGCACTCGCCGATCGCCCGCTCCCAGGCGCGGATCCGCGCGGCGTGGTCCGGGCCGTAGCGGTAGAAGTCCTGGCGGTCGGGCAGCTTCCCGTTCGGCAGCCGCGCGAGGAAGACGGGCGAGGGCGCGACGAGCAGCATGTCCTCGAGCCAGGGGTGACCGCGTGGCGCCTTGCGCCAGGGCAGGTGCTTGTCGAGCCAGCCGGGAGTCACGTAGTCGTTGAAGTGCGGATACAGCACGATACGGCGGCGGTCCTTTTCCGGCGCAAGGCGTGGATACGGCAGCAGCAGGTGGTAGTCCACCAGCGCACCGTCCCAGTAGTTGCCGGGCGGGGCCCCGGCGACGTCGCGCACCGGCGCACAGAGCAGCGGGATCGTGCCGGAGGCCAGCAGCGCGTCCTCGGCGTTGTGTTCGCCGAGCGGCACGGTCACCAGACCGAAGGCGTCGAAGGGCTCGCGCATGAACCCGGGCGGTCCCGCGACGAACAGCACGCGCTCCAGGTGCGCGGCGAGTCGCTCGCGCGCCACGGCGTTGCTCAGGGTCGCGCGCGCGAAGGCGAGCTTCGATTCCGCGCCGGCGAGTGGACCGCGAGCCCGCGAGGTGATCACGGTCAGCGAGATGCCGTCGCGGACCTCGAGGGGCCGTTCGCCCAGCACCGCGCGGGCGATGCGCCGGCAGGCGGCCGCGACTTCCGCGGGCGAGGGCTTCGCCGAGTAGTTCTGGTCGTGAACGTAGGCGTGCACGAGGCGATCGAGCGCCGCGAGCGGGTCGCGCTGCGCGAGCGCCGCCATGCGCCACGCGCCCACCGACGCGCCAAGCAGCTCGATCGGCGTGCCGTCCCGCGGCAGCCACTCGCGGTACAGCAGCTTGTCGAGCGGTACGAGCGCGAGGCCCTTGGGTCCGCCGGCGGCTGCAGGAATTGCGGCGACGTCCGACGGCGCGAGCCCGGACTCGCGCAGGTGCGCCATGGCCCGGGGCCCCGCGCGAAAGGAAATCAACGACTCGAGGTTCACGGCGCTAACATTGCCGTTGCCGGGAGGCGCCGACAACCATGCTCAAGGTCCTGCTGCTCGTCATCGTCGTGCTGATCGCCTACGTGCTCTACCTGCGCGGCTCCCGCAGCCGCTGAAACTTGTCGACGCGCCGGAGGATCATGACAACCGCATGCCCTGATGCCGGGACCCGTGGCCGCTCGAACGGCCAGGTCACCCCGTGAACGCCTCGGGACCGATCCTGCTTTGCGCGGCGGCGGTTTCCGGACTGCTGTGGTCGGAATGGCGTGGATCGCGGGCCGGGTTGTGGCTGACCAAGCCGTTGGCTTCGCTCGCGTTCATCTGGGCCGGGCTGCAGGCCGGTGCCGCAGAATCGACTTACGGTCTGCTCATACTCCTTGGCCTCGGACTGTGCCTGCTCGGCGATCTGCTGCTGATTCCGCTCGGCCGTCCAGCGGTGTTCCGCGCCGGCGTGTTCGCGTTTCTCGCCGGGCACGTGGCGTATTCCGCGGCGTTCCTGACGCGTCCGATTCACCTGCTGGGTCTCGCGGTGGGAGTCGTACTGCTGTCCGTCGCCCTCGGACGGGTGTTGAGATGGCTGTCACCATCGCTGCCGAAGGACATGGTCTGGCCGGTGCGGGCCTACATGCTGGTGATCGGGATCATGTCGGCGCTGGCCTGCGGCGTGACGGCGGCGGGTGGTCCGTGGGCGGTGGTCATCGGTGCCCTCGCTTTCACGGCGTCGGATGTCTCTGTGGCGCGCGATCGCTTCGTGCGGCCCGAGTTCGCGAATCGTGCCTGGGGCTTGCCGCTTTACTACGCGGCGCAACTCCTGATCGCCTCGACGCCTGCGCTCATGCGTTGATGGCGCGGACACGCTGATAGCGCTGTGCGGGGGGCCTCGCCAGGCCCAAGCTGGAGTCGTTGCCGATGTGGCCCTCGCCACCGACGGTCGTCGATCGAGGAGAGACCCGTGGATCATCCGATCACCCCTGAATGCGGCTTCGATCCGCATGGCCGCCATTGTCCCGATTGGCGCGACGGTCCCGTTGCGGACATCGCTTCGCAAGCGGGTTCCGGCAGCGAGAAGCGTCCGGCAAGCGCCGCGCGATCGCCTGTCTGAGTGGAGTTGACGTTCGAAGCGGCGGACGTCGCGGGTCGGTTCACCCGGCGCGATCGCGCCGGCGATGAGTTCCTTGCACCCGAGGACGTCGACCCGCATGCCGGCGGATGCTGGGTCCCGCGCGGAGGTACGTTGCGCGGATCGATGGAGGCCCGGGCGAGCCCGGTGTCCTAGGCGTCGCAGCCCCGCCCGGCGCCGCAGGCCACGGGAGACGGATCACCGTCGGAGTAGTTTACATAACCGGCCGGCGGCGGGACCGCGGTATCGCGGCAAGCCATTGATTTCCGTGCGCTTGACGTCCGAGGGCACGCTTCTTGCTTCGCGACATTGCCGGCCGACGGGCGGGAAAGAAGAGCGTCGGTCGACCGCCGACCCGCCATTGGGAGTTCGCCAGCGACCAAGGAGAAGTCAATGCGTACGCACCTCGCATCCGTCCTGATGCTCGCCAGCCTCGGCCTCGCGGCGCCGGCGCACGCCGTCCGCATCGCCGAATTCGACCTGGATGCGGTCGATACCGATCGCCGTTTTATCGGACTCGAACTGGATGCCGGCAATTACCGCGTGTCCCTCCGCAGTGGCGAGTACATCGCCTGGAGCAATTTCGACACGACGAGCCCCGACTGTACGAACGACTGCGCGCAGGGCTGGTTGAACTTCTTCGGTATCTACAACGTCGCAACGGACTCGGGCGGCTACGTCGAGAGCGGCGCCTTTACGCCTTTCGGCGAGTACGACTTCGCGGCGCGGCTGGGATTCAGCACCCCGGAGGCGGCGCTGGCCGCGGCCGAGCCCTACAACTTCGCGCTCGACCAGGCGACCTTGTTCTTCTTCTTCATCGAGGACTGCGAGGGCTGCTTCGTCGACAACCGCGGCGGCCTGTCGTTCACGCTCTTCAAGGTGCCCGAACCCGGCACGCTCGGTCTGATGATGCTAGGGCTTGCCGCCGCGGGCCTCGNCCGGCGCCGCGGCGGTGCTGCTTCGCCCGACTGACCCTCAGGCGGCCTTGTCCGCGACGGTCGCGCCGCTGATCGCGGCGTGCGCGGCAGCGAGCCGCGCGATCGGCACGCGCGGCGCCGAGCACGACACGTAGTCGAGCCCGATCGAGTCGCAGAAGCGGATCGACTCGGGGTGACCGCCGTGCTCGCCGCAGATGCCGACCTTGAGCCCCTTGCGGGCGGCGCGGCCCCAGTCGACCGCGAGCGCCATCAGTCGCCCCACGCCTTTGACGTCGAGCACCTCGAACGGGTTGTCCTGGAGGATGCCGCGCTCGTTGTACATGGGCAGGAACTTGTTCTCGGCGTCCTCGCGCGAGAACGAGAACGTCGCCTGGGTCAGGTCGTTGGTGCCGAAGGAGAAGAACTCGGCGACCTCCGCGAGGTTCTCGGCGCGCATGCAGGCGCGTACCACCTCGATCATGGTGCCGAACTTGCAGGGTACGGGCACCCCGTAAGTGACTTCTACTTCGCGCTGCACCGCGTCCATGTATTCGCGCACCAGCCTGAGTTCCTGCGCCGTGCAGACCTGCGGCACCATGATCTCGGGGTACACCTCGATGCCGGCGCGGATGCAGTTGGCCGCGGCCTCGAGCACCGCGCGGATCTGCATGGTGTAGATCTCGGGATAGGTGATGCCGAGACGCACGCCGCGGTGGCCGAGCATCGGGTTCACCTCGCGCAGCGCACGGGCCTTGCGCAGGATCGCGTCCTTGCGCGCCACGACGCTGTCGATCAGCCGGGTCTCGGCGAGGTCGCGCAGCGTGCCGGGCAGCTTGCCGTCGGCGGAGACGGAGCGGGCCGCTTCGGTCAACACCTCCATGCCGCGTGCGGCACCGCGGAGTTCATTGAGACGTGCGATGTCTTCCTCGAGCTGCCGCTCGGTCGGCAGGAACTCGTGGATCGGCGGATCGAGCAGGCGAATCGTCACCGGGTGCGGTGACATCGCCTTGAAGATTCCCGCGAAGTCGGCGCGCTGGATCGGCAGCAGGCGATCGAGCGCCTCGCGCCGCTGCTCCGGCGTGTCGGCCACGATCATGTCGACCACGATCGGCAGCCGGTCGGCTGCGTTGAACATGCGCTCGGTGCGGCACAGGCCGATGCCCTTGGCGCCGTAGCGGATGGCGCGCGCGGCGTCGTCGGGCGTGTCGGCATTGGCGCGCACACCGAGGCGCGCAAAGGTGTCGGCCCAGCCCAGTAGCTTGACGAGTGACGGCGAGAAATCGGCCTCCACCGTCGGCACCTCGCCGCGGAACACGCGGCCATTGCTGCCGTCGATGGTGATGACGTCGCCTTCCTTGATGACCTGGTCACCGACGAAGGCGAGGCGGGCGGACACGTCAACGTGGATGCCCTCGGCGCCCGCCACGCAGGGCTTGCCCATGCCGCGCGCCACGACGGCCGCGTGCGAGGTCTTACCGCCGCGGCTGGTGAGGATGCCCTGCGAGGCGAAGAAGCCGTGGATGTCTTCCGGCTTGGTCTCCTCGCGCACCAGGATCACCTTGGCGCCCTGGCGCCCGAGCGTCTCGGCGCGGTCGGCGTCGAACACCGCCTGGCCGCTCGCCGCACCGGGCGAGGCCGGCAGGCCNGTGGCCAGCGGCTGCGCCTTGTGCTTCGGNTCGAGGCGCGGGAACAGCATCTGCTCGAGGTGNGCNGGNTTCACGCGGGTGACCGCGCCCTCGCGTGTCAGCAGGCCTTCCTCGTGCATCTCGACCGAGGTGCGAACCATCGCGGTCGCGTTCATCTTGCCGTTGCGCGTCTGCAGGCAATACAGCGTGCCGCGCTCGATCGTGAACTCGAAGTCCTGCACCTCGCGGTAGTGGCGCTCGAGGCGGTTGCGCAGGTCGACGAGCTGCGTGAAGATCGCTGGCATCTCGACGGCGAGATCAGCGATCGGCTTCGGCGTGCGGATGCCGGCGACCACGTCCTCGCCCTGTGCATTGGTGAGGTACTCGCCGTAGAGCTGGTTCTCGCCGGTGGCGGGATTGCGTGTGAAGCCGACGCCCGTGGCGCTGTCGTTGCCCATGTTGCCGAACACCATGGTGACGACGTTCACGGCCGTGCCGTTGGCCATGGCCGGCGTGATCTTGAACTCGCGGCGGTAGTCGATGGCGCGCTTGCCCATCCAGGAGTTGAACACCGCCTTGATCGCGATCTCGAGCTGCTCGTAAGGGTCGGCAGGGAAGGGCCGTCCCGTGTGCTGCTGCACGACCTGGAGGAACCGCTCGCCGATCTCGCGCAGCTCGTCGGCCCCGAGCATGACGTCCTGCTTGACGCCCACGCGGGCCTTGACCGCCTCGAACTGCTCGTCGAAGGCGGCATCGGGCACGCCGAGCGCCACCTTGCCGAACAGCTGCACGAAGCGCCGCCAGGCGTCGTAGCCGAAGCGCTCGTTGCCGGTGTGCCGGATCAGCGCCGCGAGCGTGGTCTCGTTGAGGCCGAGATTCAGGATCGTGTCCATCATGCCCGGCATGGACATGGCGGAGCCCGAGCGGACCGAGACCAGCAGCGGATCGTCGCTGCCGCCGAACTTCTTGCCCGACTTCTGCTCCAGCGCGCGCATGTGGGTGCGGACCTCTTCCATCACACCCTCGGGCAGACGCCGCTGGGCGTCGTCGAGGTAGGCGAGACAGGCCTCGGTCGTGATCACGAAGCCCGGGGGCACGTTGAGACCAATGCGAGTCATCTCGCAGAGATTGGCGCCTTTGCCGCCGAGCAGCATCTTGTTGCGGCCGTCGCCGTTCTCGAACGCGTACACCCACTTTCTATCGCTGTTGGTCATCACAGGTCCTCGACGGGCCCGACCCTTGGGGCCCCGGCGGCGCTACAGATACCCTTCGCGAGGATCGCTGGAAATACGTGGAATTCTGAAATGCGCCGCGGCTTGGCGCAGACGACGCCCCTTGTGCGGCTGCGCATCCCGGGCGACCATCCCGCCGCCCGAGAAGAAATCGCAGAGGGGAAACCCGTGGAACGACACATCGGAATGGTCGGACTGGGCCGAATGGGCGGGAACATGGCCCGACGGATCGCGCGCGCCGGGCTCGACGTCACGGCGTGGGACCGCGCCGCTGGCGCCCGGGCCGGGTTGAGTGGCGAGGCCGGCGTGAAAATTGTGGAGACACTGGAGGCGCTTGCGCAGGCCCTGCCGGCCCCGCGGGTCGTCTGGCTGATGCTTCCGGCCGGTGCGCCCACGGAGCAGACGCTGACCGAGCTGCGCGGTCTGCTCGGTCCGGGCGACGTCGTCGTGGACGGCGCGAATGCCTGGTATCGCGACAGCATCCGGCGGGCCGAGGAGCTTGCACCGCTCGGCCTGCAATACGTGGATGCCGGAGTGTCGGGCGGCGTCTGGGGACTGGTGAACGGTTATGGCCTCATGGTCGGCGGCCCGGCCGAGGCCGTGCAGCGCGCCGAGCCGTTCCTTCGTGCACTTGCCCCCGCGCCCGACCAGGGCTGGCTGCACTGCGGCCCGAGCGGCGCCGGCCACTTCACGAAGATGGTGCACAACGGCATCGAGTACGGCCTGATGCAGGCGTACGCCGAGGGCTTTGCGCTGCTGCGCGCGCGTCCCGACCTCGAACTCGACGTGGCGAAGATCGCCGAGTCGTGGCGCCATGGCACGGTGATCCGTTCGTGGCTGCTCGATCTCACGGCCGAGTTCCTCGCCGAAGACTCGAAGCTCGAGTCCATCGCGCCGGTCGTGGCGGACTCCGGCGAGGGGCGCTGGACGGCAATCGAATCCGTGGAGCTTGGCGTTCCTACGCCGGTGATGACGCTCGCGCTGATGCAGCGCTTTGCGAGCCAGGGCCGCGGCGACTACGCCGACCGAATCCTCGCGCGGCTGCGCCAATCNTTCGGCGGACACGCAATCACCCGAAACTCGANTGGAGGCTGAGTTCCTTGAAGAGCAGATACCTTGCCGCAGCCGCACTGGCCGCGATGCTGAGCTGCGGCCTGGCGCAGGCCGCCGACACCAAGAGCGGCGGCGAGGCGACGAAGCCCGCGGCCGAGAGTGAGNCGCCCCCCGAACCCAAGAGCAAGAGCACGCGGCACGAGGTGACCATCGGCGGACAGAAGATCCGCTACACCGCGACCGTGGGCTGGTTGATCATGAAGGACGATGCGGGCAAGCCGATCGCACGCTTCGGCTACACCGCGTACACACGCGACGGCGTCAAGGACCTGGCACAACGACCGGTGCTGTTTGCCTTCAACGGCGGGCCGGGTTCGTCGTCGATCTGGCTCCACATGGGCATCCTCGGTCCGCGGCGGGTGGTGGTCAGCGACCCGGACTACTCGCCGCCGCCGCCGTCGCAGCGCGTGGACAACGAGTTCAGCGTGCTCGACGTCACCGACATCGTAATGATCGACCCGGTCGGCACCGGCTTCTCGAAGCCGCTCGGGGAGGCCAAGGGCGCCGACTTCTGGGGCGTGGACCAGGACATCAAGTCGGTGGGCGCGTTCATCAAGCGCTGGGTCACCGAGAACGGGCGCTGGGCGTCGCCCAAGTACCTGCTCGGCGAGAGCTACGGCGGCATGCGCTCGGCCGGCCTCGCCGACCACCTGCAGACCGTGCACGGCATGAACCTCAACGGCGTCGTGCTGGTGTCGCCGTTCCTCAATTCCACTTCGGGCGTGGACGGCATCGAGGTGGACCTGCCGCACGCGCTCTACTTGCCGACGCTTGCGGCCACGGCCTGGTACCACGGCCTCATTCCGAACAAGCCCGCGTCGCTCGAGGCGTACATGGCCGAGGTGGAACGCTTCGCCTACGATGAGTACCTGCCCGCGCT
>Ga0031656_10000068_pt1 | contig 25947 bp, 24 predicted proteins | sample FrelakmetDIP11DI_FD_55080 | JGI IMG/M metagenome (GOLD analysis project Ga0031656, IMG submission 55080) | Freshwater lake sediment microbial communities from the University of Notre Dame, USA, for methane emissions studies - DIP11 DI | ecosystem: Environmental > Aquatic > Freshwater > Lake >... | reverse complement strand
ACCCTGATTTGCAGAACTTGAACTAACTTGTTTAAATACTTTAGATTTCAGCAGGTTATTTCTCCCAAAGGAGGCTTTTCAGATTATTTTGGACAGTAGTGTGCTGCTTTATTTATTAATTCGGAACCCGAAATTATTATTAATTTCACCGCTGTTTGTTTTACTTTTGATAGGGGTATTTTATTTGAGTACAGTCTTGTCGCCATATGTGATAACGTTATGGCAATGAAGTGGTGGGAAGATATTCATTCACTGAGACTTGTGAGAAAAGATACAGTTCTCTTACTGGCCAAAGCCTCCTCCATTGAAAAAATAGTTATCATACGTTTCTTTATTTCTCCTCAATGCTTCCTTCAGAGCTTCTATTTCTTCCTTTAGTTCAAATATTTCGAGTTCCCCGCCTGTAGGTTTATCACCGTCATTCTGTAGCTTCCTCACCTCATGAGTAAGCTCATCAACAAGGATACGATATCTCTCCTCTGATTTCCTCAACTCTCTCACTTTCATTGCACGGGCAAGTATAGGCGACAGCAGTTCAAACTCAAATGGTTTCAATAAGTAATCGAAAGCCCCTGCCTTCATCGCATCAATAGCACTTTGAATTGTACCCTTACCCGTGATGATAATTCCGATAAGGTGAGGGTCTATTTCCAGAGCTGACTTCAATAGTTCAATCCCGTTCATTTCTGGCATTGCAAGGTCTATGAGGAGAATATCAAAATCACTTTTGTTCAATCTCTCAATAGCACCTTTTCCTGATGTGCAACCAAGTGTCTTATAGCCTTTCTCTGTGAGATATGCCTGTAAAGTATTTACGATGTCAATCTCATCATCAACAATAAGTACCTTCCCTCTCTGAACTGTTATATCTTCAAGTAGTATCCTGTCCCTGGTGGTGTTGGCATGTGGTAATTGAGGAAAAGCCATGGGATTTCTGTTTATCACGAGTAACCTCCGTCTTTTTTATATTAAACCGTTATTATCTCCTTTGATTAAATTCTACTTCTTTACCTCATGTAAATTGATCCTACCTGAGTAGGGGGATGCAAAAAAATCTTGGATGTTCGCTGCCGATAATTCAAAAAGTAAAAAATGAAGCCCCCCATAAGGTATGGGAGGCTTGAGAAAAGAGTGAAAAATGTAATCTATTATCTTTAATGCCATTAGGATAGGCCATCCTACCCAAGTAGGATTGACCATGCGGACATGCAAAAAGATAATAACCAAATGGAGGAGACAAAATGATAAGAGATGATAAGGTTGAGTCAGTTTGTCTTACGGACAACGAGAACCTGGAGAACGGGAACGAGAGGAGACAGCACAGGAGATTCAAAGTAGAGGATATGGGAGTTGATTGCGATATACCATCAGCCACTCGGACAAAGGTGATAAATATCAGCAGCGGTGGTGCTTTGGTTATGGCAGATAAGTTGATAAATATCGGCAAAAGTTACGCACTGAAAATAGAGTATAAGGGCAAACTGCTCCTTGTCAGAGCAGACGCAGTGTGGGCTTTGTTAGCAGATTGTGTGAAGCAAGACAACGGTGATGTTATCCCCGTTTTTATCGCTGGNATGCGATTTATGGATGTTATAAAAGGGGAGATACCAGAAATTATAGGATTATTGGAGGCTAATATGGCGGGCAATATGCATGACGCTTTTATGGGAGAAGTCCCCAGGGGAATACTTACCATTAGACACTAATAAATAAACTGGTGTTCAATGGCAGAGTCAGTAAATGGCTCTGTCTTTTTCTTTCGATAATCTTCAATCTANATGGTTTATCCAGACGCAACAATAGTAGGCGTTATNCGCACTCCACGAAAACCATCCGATGTTTGTCTCAGGATGAAGATGCTTGTCTCTGAACCATTATAAAGGAAGATACGCTACCGGATTCAGGTCAAGTCCGGCAACATTTCCTGCCTTATAATGATGGTAACCTGCTGCTGCAATCATGGCTGCATTGTCTGTGCATAAGGATACTGACGGCATATAAACTTCAACTTCTCTTTCCTCTGCCATCTTCAGCATTCTTTGACGTAAAGCACTGTTTGCAGCAACTCCGCCTGACAGGGTAATCCGCTTGATACGCTCTTTCTTGATTGCCCATTCTGTTTTTCTTACAAGCACGTCAACAACAGCAGCCTGAAAGGAGGCGGCGATGTCGTTGATGAGTTTGGGATACAGAGTTCGGATTCCTGGCTTGCCACTCCCCTTAATCCCGCCGCTTTCAAATCCCCCCTTACCCCCCTTTTCTAACGGGGGGATGGGGGGATTATTGGACAGATTGTAAGCTTGACCTCCGACAACTGATTTCACATAATGCAGTACCGCGGTTTTCAATCCGCTGAAGCTGAAATCAAGAGACTCAGGCAGATAAGCCCTCGGGAAATTAATCGCATCAGGATTCCCGTCACGAGCAAGGTTATCGATGAGAGGGCCACCGGGGTATCCGAGTCCAAGAAGCTTGGAAACTTTATCGTATGCCTCTCCCGCAGCATCGTCTCTCGTTCTCCCAAGCTCGATGTACTTTCCAAAGTCATCAACCCGGCACAGGCAGGTGTGTCCACCGGAGACGATCAATGCGATGAAAGGATAATCCGGCTTTGACTTCTCAAGAAAAGGAGAGAATATATGTCCCTCGAGATGGTTGACCGCAACAAGAGGAATTTTTTTTGCATAGCATAAAGCTTTAGCAAAAGAACATCCCACCAGCAATGAACCTATCAGACCCGGTCCGTGACAGACGGCAATACAGGCTAAATCCTTGCATGAAAGACCGGCAGCTTTCAATGCCTCGTCAACAACAGGCCATATCATCTCGATATGCCGGCGGGATGCAAGTTCCGGAACGATTCCGCCGTACTTTTTATGTATGTCGGACTGGTTTGAAATACTATTGGAAAGTATCGTTGAACCGTTTTCTACGACTGCTGCCGAAGTATCATCACAGGATGTGTCAATGCCAAGGATAAGCACAGGAGGCCTTACGGATTCTGTCTGAAGATAGTTACGCCCTTCGGCAAAGCAGGATCAAAGAATGCATCTTCCAACCCTGTATTGATTTTGACATCCGTGAGAACCATCTCTATTCTGTTCGCATACGAGTCTATGACCGTGAAGGACCTGATCGGGAATTCACCATCCGAGAGTTCTATTTCAATGGAGAGGACTCCACCCATTGGCTTTTTTGGTTTGAGAAATAATTTCCCCTTCTTATCCGAAACAGCAAACTCCTCCTGAATGTTTCCAAATCCGTTCAGAAGGGCTATCGGGGCCTGGCCATAGGTATCCCTGTCAAATTTCCCCTGAAACGCCTGTTTTTCCTTTTTCTGATATATGGTTATCTCATCTTTGTTGATCAGGACATCCTGTGCATTGTTCCCTTCGTAGCTCCACTTCATTTTCATTGGCCTCTTTATAAAAAACTGGCCTTTGAATGTCTCTGTTTTTTTCAGATCCTTCATAAAGCTCTTCTGAATAAAACTCCCCCTGATATCTCTGATATTCTCGTATGCCTTCTGGATTCTGATGATTTCCACATCAACAGAAGCAGCAGAGGCAGATTGGGGGAAACAGCAAACAGCACAAAAACAAAAATACAGCATGAGAAGAAACAAAACATTATACTTTAGTCGCTTCATTTTTCATTGTCCTCCTGTAGTGAATTGAATTAGTAAGGAGTGCATAAATAAGGCACAATTATTGAAAAATCTCCCCTTGCCCCTCTTTACCAAAGAGGGGTACATTCCCTCCCTTTGGTAAAGGGAGGTTAGGAGGGATTTTATAATTAATGTCTTCATAATATTTATGCCCTGATTATCAGATTTAGGATACCACACGGTAAATTTTGATGACAATACGGACACAGCATTGAGTTCATTTCTTGATTAAACCACAACGGACCGTTTAAAGTTTCTCTATGAGTCATGCGTGGCGTCTTATCGATACAGGATCATGCAGCGCAGCCTATAACATGGCGCTCGACGAAGCAATCGCGATTGCTGTCAGACAGGATATTTCTCCCCCGACATTACGAATTTATGGATGGAATCAACGTTCCGTGAGCATCGGATATTTTCAGAGATCAGGAGATATCGACATCGGGTATTGCCGGGAAAACGATATTCTCTTGGTGAGGAGACCGACCGGCGGCCGTGCCGTCCTCCACGATGATGAAATTACCTACAGTTTTTCGGTAAAAACACGAACCGGGTTATTTTCGAAAGGATTGCTTGACAGCTATAAAAAAATAAGCACTGCATTAGCTCTGGCATTGTCAAAAGTTGGGCTATCCCCTCAAAGCAAAATACATAAACCATATCGAAAATCTAAAATTCAAAATTCAAACCCCCGTAATCCTCTGTGTTTCCAATCAATATCGTATGGAGAGGTTTCTATCAACAATACAAAAGTGATTGGCTCAGCCCAGAAACGGTGGGCTGACGGATTACTCCAGCAGGGATCTATCCCCTTTACGACCGATGAAAATGAGATATTGAAGCTATTTCAACGCACTATTCTGCAAATAAGAAAAGAGCCTTTGATCAGCCTGAAGCAGATAGTGCCGGGGTTATCGCATGATGGGCTTAAAAACGCACTACGGATTTCTTTCGAAGAGACATTTCAGGTAACGTTGATCCGTTCTTCTCCTTCTCAGGAAGAGATCTCCCTTGCACGGGAACTCGAAGCACAGAAGTATCTCGCTGATGCATGGACATTCAGAAAGTAATATAAATTTCTACTTACCTGATGAAGGGAATAGTGTTTGAGCGGATTTTTTTGCTGATATTCGATTGTAAATTCATATGAAAATCAAGAGGCAAAAACCTCGGAGTCCCGATCCCGAATGTATTCGTGATCGGGACGAGAATGAGCAAGAATACTATTCCCTTCATCAACTGTACCGATCCTTACCATACATTGCAATGCTATAATGAATTCATGTATGTCTATGTAAACGGAAAGATTGTTCATGCAAGAGAAGCGTCAATCTCGGTCTTTGACCATGGGTTCCTTTACGGAGATGGAATCTACGAGACATTGCGGGTATATGACGGTGCTGTCTTCAAGCTTGCTGAACATCTTATAAGGCTTTTTCGGTCTGCTTCCCTGATAGGACTTTCGATCCCCCTTGATATCGACCATTTGAAAATTGCGATTTACGAGACCCTGATTGCCAATGCTCTCAGGAACGCCTATGTTCGACTAACTGTCTCGCGGGGGAAAGGTTCCATCGGCCTTGACCCGGAACTCTGTCCTGAACCAACAATCGTTATCATTGCCCAGGAATTCAAGGAATACCCAAAGGAATTCTATAGGAATGGGATTCATCTGATTATTTCGGCAACCCGGAGGAACTACAAAAAAGCTGTTAGTCCTCAAATAAAATCCCTGAACTTTCTCAACAATATCCTCGCGAAGATGGAAGCAAAGAAAAAAAATGCTCTTGAAGCTGTCATGCTGAATGTGCATGGCAAACTCACTGAAGGCACTGTCAGTAATATTTTCTTCTATAAGGACAGGACTCTCTGCACGCCGTCGCTTGATTGTGGGATTCTCGATGGAATAACGAGGGGGATGATTATCGATCTCGCCCAGAGAGAGGGCATTCAGGTGAATGAAGGGCAATTCACCAAAAAAGATATGTATTCTGCAGAAGAAGTCTTCATAACCAATACAACCATGGAGGTTATGCCGGTATCACAGGTTGATGATCAGCGATATACTGTTGGGAATGGTGCAAAATTTCTCCGCACAATCTATCAACAGGAAGTGAAAGCCTATATTGCAGAGGTAAAAGCCAAAGGTCCTTCCCTCTGGGCAGAAAATGAGTAAGAGTCGTCTTATGCAATTAGTCAGTTAACGACATAAATTATAAAATCCCTCCTAACCTCCCTTTACCAAAGGGAGGAATAATCCCCTCTTTGGTAAAGAGGGGTAAGGGGAGATTTTTTGATCAATAGCGATTCATATTTAAGACATCAATACCTTCAAACCGATGCGGAGGCCCGGAATTACAGATGTCTCGCGATACGCCCTTTCTGCTCAATAATTTCATACATGAATTTCTCAGGCTTTCTTCCAAAACAGGTTCCCAGGCTCTCAAATATCGCAATCTCACTTACGTTCACTTCTCTCCGCTTTATGACTTCCGCAGTTGACTGGTAGTAAATTCTGTTGCCGTCAACATTCACAACTGTGTTCCCGGTTTTCCCGTCTAAGAGGAGAAAGACTGCTGCAGCGCCTGTCTTATACCCGAAATTGACATCACGCGCGGAGGAATGGCCTGCACGCACCAGATGACCGGGTGTCACCTCCCGCACCTCTGGCGCCTCATAGACGCCGGGGGCAAACATTCCGTTCTGCTGCATGAATGCTTTCACTGCCGGATCAGTGTTGAGCCTCTTTTCAAGCTGCTGCCGTACATATTTCCCCGCACCTGTCAGTTTCCTGTGACCGAATGCATCAGGCGGGATGGATTCATCATACAGCATCTCGCCGTTGACGTTCCTGATTCCCTCTGCGACGACAATGATATATGTTCCTGCTTTGACATCGCTCCTTTCGATTCTCGCAAAATAAGTAATCTTCATATGCTCGTAAAGCACATCAAAATCAACCGGTATCTCCGGTATTAAGATAGCATCAGCCTCTGCTCCGACACCGCCACGAAAAGCCGTATGCCCAACATACCTGCCAAATACCTCTATGACAAGGATCCGGTTATGGCTCATTCCCGTTGTCTTCAGTTCCCTTGCGAAGACTGCAATCCTGTTAATGGCTGAATCACCGCCGACACTGTAGGACTGAAGGTCAAGATCCATCGTCTTGGGGACATGAACACAAGGAATACCCTGGGATGAAAGGTCTACCACAACACTTCCGGTATCATCACCGCCGCTTATCACGAGGGCATCAATCCCAAATTTTTTCAGCCCATCCTTTATCCGTTCATATTTATGAGGATCTGCGATCTTGCTTATTTTTACGCGGGAATGCCCTGCCTCAGAACCTGCCAGGGAAGCTTCTATTTTGCTCACCCTTTCTGCATTGAGCAATACAACATCATCCATATTGATCAGGTTATAAAGACCTGCGTAGCCGTGGGGAATAACAACTGATTCAATCCCTAAATCATATGCCTCTCTGGCTACTCCTTTAATGACCGCATTCAGACCTCCGCAATCTCCCCCGCTCGTTATAACACCGATTCTCTTGATAGTAGGCATATCCTTACCCCCTCATATAGGATTTATCTAAAGTATACATTCATCATTCCCCTGGTATTGTGCATATTACAATGCGACTATTATCTTGATAATTGCTGATATTCTATCGATTCTACGTAATCCTTGCAATGCTTCCACAAAAAAGAAAGAGAAAAATTTGCATTTACATTTTTTTTTTTGTTATACTGTGTCCCAACAAAGCCTCATGTATTGGCAAATGGGAAATGCGCAAGCACTCCCGTCCGATACAGAGGCTCTTTTATACTGTTGTACGATTACCCTATGCAACGTTCGAATGTACATCAATTAATCAGACACCTTTTACAAAATTCCCCAATACCAACGCGCAAACAATCATGATCATTGAAGAAGTCATAGATTTTCTCAGAAAAGTGCCCCCTTTTCAGTTCCTTGATGACAGTACTCTTAAGGAAATAATCAGCGATGCCTCGATGGAATTCTACCCGAAAGGGACCTTTATCCAGTATCAGGGCGGTACGGCACCTGATTTTGTTTATGTCATTAAGAAGGGAGCAGTGAAGGTCTCCATCAAGAATGAAAATGCAGAGGTCTTTGTTGATTACCGGGGGGAAGGGGATTTAATCGGGTATTTGCTGATATTTGGCGGGACGAAAGCACGAGCGAATGTTGTAACGATTGATGATACCATCTGTTATCTCATCAAGCGCGAAACAATACAACATCTTTTAAATGCAAATCCAGCGGTCAGGGAATATTTCAATAAGTCCTTTCTCACCCGATATCTGGATAAAACATTCAGTGAAATTCAGAATAAGAATTTAGTGTATGGTGGCGGAGATAAAATGCTGTTCACCATGCCTGTTGGTGAAATTGCATCGAAGGATATCATTAAGGCGTCTGAAAATATATCGATTCAGGAGGCGGCTGAGATAATGTCCAATTACAGGATCAGCTGTCTCATCCTGATTGATTCCCAGGGTATTCCCTCCGGCATTATCACGGACAGGGATCTCAGGGACAAGGTCGTTGCGAAAGGCAAGAACTGTCAGCATCCGGTCACGGACATTATGAGTGTGCCCAATGTGAGGTCAGATGCAAAGGAATTCTGTTTTGAAGCAATATTAAAGATGGTCAAACATAACGTGCACCATCTCCTTATCATGCAAGACGAAAAGTTAAAAGGCGTCCTCACCAACCATGACCTCATGCTGATCCAGGGAACGTCCCCGCTCTCGATCGTTAAAGACATTGAGAGTCAGAGCACCACTGATGCTTTAATCCCCGTGTCAAAAAAAATAAACAGTATCATTGGCTTATTGCTCAATGAAGGGGCAAAGGCAAGCGGTATCATAAGAATTATTACCGAAATCAATGACAGGCTCGTCAAGAAAATACTCGAACTGGCTGAAGATCGGTTTGGTGAACCACCAGTCCCCTACTGCTGGATTGTATTCGGGAGCGAGGGGCGCAAGGAACAGACCTTTAAAACAGACCAGGATAACGCACTCATTTATCATGACCCGGCAGATCCTGAAATGGAAGAAGCAGCAAAAGAATATTTCAGGGATTTCACCCTGTTTGTCAGGGATGCTCTGCTCAAATGCGGTTTCCCGTTATGTCCGGCGGATTTTATGGCAACCAACCCCATGTGGCGTCAGCCACTGCACGTCTGGAGAAAATATTTCACAAACTGGATATCCACCCCGACGCCTGAAGCAATTCTCAATTCTGTCACCTTTTTTGACTTCAGGGCAGTCCATGGAGAGACAAGGCTTCTGGACTGGCTGAAGGATTTCACCCTTTCCATGGCAAAGGATTCAAAAATTTTTCTCGGTTACGTAGCAAATTTGGCGATCAAGAATATGCCCCCGATCGGTTTTCTGAAAACNTTTGTTGTCGAAAAAAGTGGTGAGCATAAAGATAAGCTGAACATGAAGGTGAAAGGCCTTGCACCGCTTGTAGACATCGTCAGGCTCTTTGCCCTTGAAAAGGGCATAAAGGANACATCAACCATTGAAAGGATCAATGCCCTGCGGGATAAGCACACGATAATCAAGGAATATGCTGATGAACTCCTCCACTCCTTTGATTTCATCATGTTGCTCAGAATCCGGCATCAGTTTGAACAGTTGAAAGAAGAGAAGGATATCAATAATTTTATTAACCCAAATGACCTCAGCAATCTCGAAAAAAGAATAGCAAAGGAGACATTTCAGCTCATATCAAGGATTCAGGACCTGATTATCGAACGATATAAAGCCATGATCTGGTAAATAATGTGCTCGAATTTTTAAAACACAGAAAACAGCTTCCGTTATCTATCGACAAGAATACCCCTATAACTGAAGTCCGCTATGTTGCTATTGATACGGAACTTACCGGCCTGAATGAGCGAAAAGATTCGATTATTTCAATCGGTGCTGTCCGGATGACAGGAACAAAAATCGAACTCGGCAATACCTTTCATCAACTGGTCAAACCGCAATCAAAATTCAAACCCGATAGCGTTGTCATACACGGGATTACTCCCTCGGACGTGCTTGAAAAGCCCAATATTGATTCCATCCTTACCGATTTTCTCACATTCTGCTGCAGTGATGTCCTGATCGGGCACTGTATAGCTATAGACCTGAGTTTTATCAACAAAGATATGAAAAGAGTTTTTGGAAACCCGGTTTCAAATCCTGTAATCGATACCTACAATGTTTATGAATGGTTAAAGATGAAGCTTCCCACCAGTTCCTTTTTCTCCTCACCTTTGAAAGATATATCACTCTATGAAATAGCAAAGTGTTTTGATATCCCTGTTCGGGGTGCACATGATGCTCTCGTTGATGCTTTCATAGCAGCACAACTCATGCAGCGTTTTATACCGGCGCTCATCAGTGCCGGTATTGAAAATATTGGTGATCTGCTGGTAATAGGTCATCCGTTAGAAGGAGGTGATAAATTCAAGACATCAACTGGAATAGCCAATTTCTGACACAAAATCAAATCAGTAGGAGGGGGTAAAGGATGTCGAACAAGAGTAGTAANAGCAGCATNAAAACTACAGAAGAAATCCTTAATGATNAAGATTTCCGGTCATTGTCAAGCCAGAAGAATACCATATCGGTAATCCTCACGATTCTCGAACTGGTCCTCTATTTCGGATTTATTGCGCTGATTGCATTCAACAAACCATTCCTCGCTTCGAAGGTTTCCGGTGCCATATCAATCGGGATACCCATTGCTGTCGCCACCATTTTCCTGTCCTGGGTCTTGACAGGCATCTATATCTATTGGGCAAATAGCAAATACGATGTTCTTGTCAAAAAAGTTAAAGCAAAGATAGGGGGTTAATCATGCCACAAACGACACAGACGATTATCGGACAATTTAATCCCGTCGCCATTATGTTCTTTGTCGTATTTGTTATTTCAACACTTGCGATAACATACTGGGCTGCTAAAAGGACCAGAACAACAAAGGATTTCTATGCAGCCGGGAGAAGTGTCACCGGATTTCAGAATGGCCTTGCACTCGCAGGAGATTACATGAGTGCCGCCTCCTTCCTCGGTATAGCCGGTTTGGTTTCAACAAAGGGATATGACGGACTTATCTATTCCGTCGGATGGCTTGTGGGATGGCCGATCATCATGTTCCTCATCTCCGAGCCTCTCAGGAACCTCGGTAAGTACACTTTTGCAGATGTTGTTGCATACCGGTTAAACCAGAGGCCGATAAGGGCTGCTGCAGCAGCAGGATCACTGGTGGTCGTCCTCACCTATCTCATTGCACAGATGGTAGGTGCAGGAACGCTCATAAAGCTTATGTTTGGATTACCCTTCGAGGTTGCTGTTGTAATTGTAGGAACGCTGATGATCTCGTATGTTCTCTTTGGTGGAATGATCGCAACTACATGGGTACAAATTATTAAGGCTTGTTTACTTCTGGGTGGTGCAACGCTGCTTGTCATTATGACGTTGTATCATTTCAATTTCAGTTATGGAGAACTTTTCAGCCAGGCCCAGAATCTCTACGGGTCAAAGTTCCTTGAACCGGGAGGTCTGGTAACAAGNCCTGTAGATGCNTTCTCCCTGGGCCTTGCTCTCATGTTCGGCACCGCNGGATTACCNCATATCCTCATGAGGTTTTTCACGGTTCCCGATGCACGTGCAGCGAGAAAATCTGTCTTTTACGCCACAGGGTTTATCGGCTATTTCTATATCCTGACCGTTACCATCGGCTTTGGTGCTGCGGTCATCGTAGGACAGAAGCTTATCATGAGCATAGATAAAGGCGGCAACATGGCAGGCCCCCTGCTCGCAGAGGCACTTGGCGGAAATATATTCCTCGGGTTTTTAGCCGCTGTTGCTTTTGCAACAATTCTGGCTGTTGTTTCCGGATTGACCCTTGCAGGAGCCTCAGCGTTCTCGCATGACTTATTTGTTGGTGTTATCAGGAGAGGCGTGGCAGCAGAGAAAGAAGAGGTCAAAGTCGCCAAGATAGCTACTGTAGGGCTTGGTGTTACTGCCATGCTCCTTGGCATCCTCTTTAAGGGACAGAACGTTGCCTTTCTTGTTGGATTAACCTTTGCCATTGCTGCAAGCGCAAATTTTCCTGCACTTGCAATGTCAATCATGTGGAAAAGATTTACGACAAAAGGAGCTGTAGGAAGCATATATACAGGGCTCATCGTAGCCACAGTCCTGCTTATCCTGAGCCCGACTGTGTGGGTAGATATCGTCCATAAGAGCGGGAAAGCCGCATGGGAGACAAAGGAAAAGGTTGACAAGATCAGGAAAGATATAAAGATTGCTGCCCCGGGACAAATACTGACCTCTGAAGATGAGGCTGCGAACATGAAGATTGAGAAGGCTGCCGCGATGGAGATAATCGCAGCAGACGCAGCGAAAAAGACCGAGGTCGATACCCTGAAAAAAGGCCTCAAGACCGCACCCGAGGGCTCTGCACTCTCACCGGCTGACGCAGAGGGCAATAAACAGATTAACGATCAGGTAGACCGGATCCTTATGACAGAGGCGCCAAAGATATATAAAGACAAGATCGAATCCATAACCTCGGTATCACCGAAACCAAAGCCAATCTTCCCGTTGAAGAACCCTGCGATATATTCCATGAGCGCCGCGTTTCTCGTTGGTATTCTCTTGTCACTCCTGGGCCGTGACAAAGACGCTGAAGCAAAATACGATGAAGAAAAGGTGAGATCCTGTATTGGAATAGGCGCTGAAAAATAACCTGGTATAGATGCATCTGCATACCGGAAAAGGAGGAGTTATCGAGCATGTCGAAAGATAGTATTGATGTCTTGTCAACGGAAAAGAGAACATTTCAACCTTCTCAAGAATTCAGCGATAGGGCTCATATCAAAAACATAGGAGAGTACGAAAAGCTCTATAAGAAGTCATTTGAAGATCCTGATGGCTTCTGGGCAGAAATGGCGGAAAAGCAACTGACCTGGTACAAGAAATGGGATAAGGTCTCCGATTGGGACTTTCACAAACCTTATATCAAATATTTTATCGGAGGGAAGCTGAATGCCTGCTATAACTGCCTGGACAGATTTTTAAAAACACCCACGAGGAACAAGGCAGCCATCATATGGGAAGCTGACGATGGTACGTATAAGACATATACCTACCAGCAACTTTACTATGAAGTAAACAGATTCGCAAACGTCCTTAAAAAGTATGGCGTACAAAAAGGTGACCGGGTAACAATCTATCTGCCNATGATACCGGAACTTGGAATATCAATGCTTGCCTGCGCNCGTATCGGCGCAATTCACAGTATCGTTTTTGGCGGTTTCAGTGCACAGGCGTTAAAGGACAGGATTCAGGACTGCAAGTCAAAACTCGTAATTACTGCCGACAAAGGCGTGAGAGGAAGCAGATATGTTCCCCTGAAATCAAACGCAGATGAAGCAGTCCAGGAATGCCCAACCGTAGAAAAAATGATTGTGGTTAAGAGGGTGGGCAATGTCGATATGGAGCCACAGAGGGATTTCTGGTGGCACGATGNGATGAATGACTCTGAGATTNCAGACTACTGTGAACCCGAACAGATGGATGCGGAAGACCCGCTGTTTATCCTCTATACCTCCGGTTCTACAGGAAAACCGAAAGGAGTTCTTCACACAGTAGGCGGATATTTACTCTTTACGAACATCAGCTTTAAATGGATTTTTGATTATCGTCCTGAAGATATTCATTTCTGCACTGCCGACATCGGTTGGGTAACAGGTCACAGTTACATCATCTACGGCCCTTTAAGTAATGGAGCTACCAGCCTTATGTTTGAAGGTATCCCCACCTACCCCGACCCTGGCAGGTTCTGGAAAATCGTTGATAAGCATAAGGTGAGCATATTTTACACAGCTCCCACTGCGATCAGGGCTCTCATGAGAGAGGGTGAGAGTTGGGTTAACAAACACGATCTTTCCTCACTGAGACTACTTGGGACTGTCGGAGAGCCAATAAATCCTGAAGCATGGATGTGGTATCACACCAATGTAGGGAAAGCATCCCTTCCTATTGTCGACACCTGGTGGCAGACAGAGACGGGTGGGATATTGATCACACCTTTGCCTGGTGCAATGACCACAAAGCCAGGTTCCGCAAGTAAACCATTTCCAGGGGTTGTTCCGGTAATTGTAAGAGAAGATGGNTCACCGGCAGGAGTCAATGANGGAGGATACCTCTGTATAGAAAGACCATGGCCTGGTATTTTACGGGGGACATATGGTGATCCGGAAAATAANCGGATTAAAGAAGTCTATTTTACGAGATTCCCGGGGAAATACTTTACCGGCGACGGTGCGCGGTATGATGAAGACAACGATTACTGGCTGATGGGAAGGATAGACGATGTTATTAATGTNTCAGGTCACCGGATCGGCACCGCTGAAATTGAATCTGCACTCGTAAGCCATGAAGCTGTGGCAGAGGCTGCAACAGTTGGTTACCCACACGAGATCAAAGGTGAAGGCATCTATGTATATGTAACCCTCAAGGAGGGTTATGAACCAACCCCTGAACTGAAAAAGATACTCGTAGGTCACGTCAGGCATGTTATTGGACCAATTGCATCTCCGGATAAGATTCAATTCACTCCCTCCCTTCCAAAAACGAGAAGCGGTAAGATTATGAGGAGGATTCTCAGAAAAATAGCACGGGGTGATACAGCAGACCTCGGCGATACATCAACCCTTGCAGATCCTTCCGTAGTGAATGAAATCCTGAAGGGAAAAGAGTAAAACAATTTAAGACTTACCTCTATAGTTCCAAAAAGGGTAGGGAAAAACCTACCCTTTTTGTTTTTATCAGGGTAAAATAACCAGGGTAAGGAGAATTTTGTGTCGGTAAAATACCTCGATTCTTTTTTTAATCCCCGGCGAATCGCCGTAATCGGTGCATGCGAGGACAAAGCCTCGATAGGCTACTCGATATTCAGGAATCTTCTGGGGAAAGGTTTCAAGGGTTCTGTATACCCCGTTAACCCCAGCGTGGAGGCAGTCCAGGGGGTAGAGGCATATCCCAAACTAACCGACATTCAACGTGAAATAGATCTGGCCATAGTTGCTGTGCCTCCTCAGGAAATTCCGCAGGCACTTGATGAATGCGGGCTCAAGGGAGTAAAAGGGGTAATAATCCTCTGTTTTGATTTTAAGAACAGGGTTGAAAATTCGCAGGCGTTGCAGACAAAGATCAAAGAGGCCTCTGATAAATACGGTTTCAGAGTTCTGGGGCCTGATTCACTCGGATTTATCAAGCCNAGTATCAACCTCAACGCAAGCATCTATCCTCAAATACCTCCGAAGGGGAATATCGCTTTNATAGCGCAAAGCACTACCCTCTCATCNGCACTTCTGGACTGGGCGGCAAGCAAGAACATTGGTTTCAGCTACTTCATTTCTGTCGGAACGAAAATTGATATCAAACTCGCAGACCTCATCGACTTCCTTGGGGTTGATCCNGAGACACGGGCTATTATTCTTTACATAGAATCCATAAAGAACGGACGTAANTTCATAACCGCTGTCCGGAGTTTTGCATCNAGCAAGCCGATCATGATAATCAAATCAGGGAAATTTGACGTCTCTGCCCATGTCGCACTCACCCACTCAGGATACTTGGCAGGAGAAGACAAGGTTTACGATGCAGCCTTTGAAAGGGCAGGAGCCATAAGGGTGGACGAAACCCTTGATCTCTTCTATCTTGCTGAATCCCTCTCCAAGCAGCGCCGTCCCAAGGGTAACCATCTGGCAATTATCACGAATTCCGGTGGCCCTGCCATCATAGCTGTCGACACCCTGCTTAAACTGAACGGGGAATTGGCAGTGTTAAGTAAAGAAACTGTGGAATCCCTCCGTACACACTTCACCTATCTTACGTTTATTCATAATCCCATCGACCTGTTCATCGAGGCATCTCCAAAGGATTATGATATCGCATTGAGAGGTTGCCTTAAGGATAAGAATGTTGACGGTGTTCTCATTATCCATACTCCATCTTACTTGCCGAACTCAAGGGAAATTGCAGAGACAGTAGTTGAGGCAGCAAAAGCGTATCCCTATAAACCGGTCTTCACCATCTGGATGGGCGGAGAGCAGGTGATTGCCGCAAGGGAATTTCTCAGCAGTCACGGGATACCGACTTTTGTATCCACAGAACAATCGGTAAAGAGCTTCATGTACATGTACCGGTACGATTATAACCTCCGTCTCCTCCTTGAGACACCCGAGGTGATTCTCAAAGACTTTGAACCCGATGAGTACCGCGCCGAGGAGATTATCAGAAAGGCATCCGAAGAGAAAAGGCTTCTCCTGAATCTCAATGAGGTGAAAGATGTTCTCCTCTCATACGGGATACCGGTTATTCCCACAAAGGTGGTTCAGAGCGCTGAAGAGGCGATCGAGATCGCCGATTTCATCGGGTATCCTGTTGTGCTGAAGATCGATTCCCGGAAAATCTTTCACAAGACAGAATTGGGTGGTGTCTGTTTAAACCTCAGAGACCAGAATTCGGTAAGAGAAGCATTCAGGCATCTTCAGGAGCTTGCAGTGTCGGCGAAAGATCCGAATGCTCAGGTTATCATTCAGCCGATGGTATCAAAAGATGGCTTTGAACTCGTAATCGGCGCCAAGAAAGACCCCACGTTCGGGTCAGTCATAGTCTTCGGAATCGGCGGGGCGCTTCTTGAGGCGGTCGAGGATTACGCCGTCGGCCTTCCGCCACTTAACCAGATATTGGCAAGACGTATGATGAATGAGACCAAGATTTACCGGTATCTCCTCCGGCAGGTAGATTTTGAANGCACCCTTCGGTATCTTGAAGAAGTCCTTGTTCGGTTNTCGCATCTGATCATCCATTTCCCGCATATCAAGGAGATCGATATCAATCCCTTCTTTGTATCGANTGAAGACAGCTTTGTGCTGGATGCAAATATCCTGCTCGAGGCAGACATCCTTGAAGGTTTTGTGCCTGTCAGAGGGGACTTCTGTCCTCCCCACCTTTCCATCTGCCCCTATCCCGATCAATACATCGATATTTTCAAATTGAGAGAGGGTCCTGCCGCCGTCATCAGGCCCATTCGTCCGGAAGACGAACCCCTCATGGAAGAATTGCTGAAGACGTCGTCTGAACAGACGCTTATGATGCGGTTTTTCCGGAAGATGTCTGAGATGACCCACGAACAGCTGACAAGATATTGTCATGTCGATTACGACAGGGAAATGTCTTTCGTTGCCATTATAAGAGACAATGGACGGGACCGGATAATCGGTGAGGTGCGGATGAGCAAACTGCCCGATCAGGAGAATGCGGAGATGGCTGTTGTGGTGGGGGATACCTGGCAGGGACTGGGTATCGGCAAAGCCCTCTGCCTGCACTGTTTGAAGATTGCGAAAGAATTTGGGATCAAGAAGATGTGGATGGAGATTTTGCAGGTGAATGCAAGGATGCTTTCCCGTGCTGAAAAAATGGGGTTCAGCAAGGTATCCTCTGATGAAGATTCCATAAAAGTGCTTCTTGAGATGTAAGGTTTTCAAAAAAAGATTGAAATTTTTTAAAAGGAAATATAAACTGGACACTCAGCATTACAATCTTTTTCTATAAGGAGGGGTTTATGAAGGTTTTGTTACGAGGGTTTCTGGCATGTATTCTCATTTCTCTGCTCTCAGGTGCCGTATTCGCTCAATCCACGGCAACCGATATGCAGGGTCAGCTCGAAAAGCTGATGAAACAGGTAGATGAGCAGAAGAAGCAGATCGAGTCCCTGCAGAATTCGATCAAAGACATGCAGGGCAAACAGGCTGCTCCTGCAGCTCCGGCTGCAGCTCCGGAAGTAAAGGTAACTTCCAAATACAACATTAAAATCTACGGGAAGCTTAAGTTTGATGGTATTTATGATACCAACAACATGGGCAGAGAAGATTTTATTTTGTATGTTCCTAAGAATGCTACTGGTGAGGATAAAACGACTTTTAACGTCCGCGATACACGGTTAGGTATCGCAATCACCGGACCTGCATTGAATGGCTGGACACCCAGTGGCCGCTTTGAATCAGACTTCTATGGTTCTGACCCTTCAAGTAATGGACAGTTGAGAATACGTCTGGCTTATGTGGATTTTCAAAAAGAGGGAACATTAATCAGAGTAGGACAGGACTGGAACCAGATTGCTTCCCTGAATCCGACAACCGTTGATTTTGGGATCATGGGTTACAACGGTAACCTCTGGAACAGAGTACCACAGGTGACACTCACGCAGAAACTCGGAGCCGGATTTGAAGGGCTTGTTACCACTTACCGTGGCAAATGGGCAGATGATGACGCAGGTGCTCCTTCTTCAGTCAACACCCAACTCAATATGCCCTGGATTGGTGGAAAAATTTCCTACTCTGTGCCTCTTTTTAGCGAACAGAAATCGTATTTTGCTCTCGGCGGTGCAGTGAGAAACGGAGAAGTTGGCGATAATGATGTTACCCCGTATGTAGCAGCCCTTGAATTAAAAATTCCTCTCAGTATCGTTGAGATAATGGGTGAAGCTTACATGGGGCAGGGTCTTGGCTTTGAGTATTTCCATAATGGTCTTTCCGGGAATTATGGCGCATTCAACGCAAAAGGACATGCCATAATGACCAGCGGCGGCTGGCTTCAGGCCAGTGTAAAACCTATCAAGGATGTCACTGTGAACGTAGGGTATGGATTGGATAATCCTAAGGATAATGATGTCGGCAGTGATTTCTTCCAGCAGAGCCGGTTCGCTTTCGGTAATGTGTTTATACAACTCTTCAAAGATATCTCAGTAGGAATAGAAGCCGCCCATCTGAATACAGATTGGGCAACCGGTGACGAGCATGGAACCCGCTACCAGACTTCCCTAATCTATAACTGGTAGATACCTACAAAATCATTCGAGAGGGGATGTTTCACATCCCCTCTCTATTTCTGGCCTAAGGACTTATAAGCAATCCTCTCCCATTGCAACTATTGATTCCTGCATAACTAATGACCTATGCAATTTCCCTTTAATCTGTCACTCCCGCTTGTCGGGAGTCCTTCTGGAGAGAGATTCCGGACAAGCCGGAATGACAAAAAAAGGACATTACTTTTGCATCTTTCAATAAATGAATTTTTAAAGCCCTCTGTTCCTCTGTTTTATAAAGGATACATATACATTCTTATATAGGTATAACGAGGTAAATAACCCGCTGGGGCAACCAGCCTCTGAAAACCCTCCGAGGTTAATCCCTGTCACCTCGATTTTTTTGTTACCCCTTCTTTTATCTTCGTTTTAAATAGCTTTTAAGTTCTTTATAATAATTTTCATGCGGACCAATCATGATTAGTTCTCTATCCGATTTAATCTTTCTGTATGACAGAAGATACTGAAGAGATTTTATTTTGAACTTATGAACATAGACTGCTTTGAGATCTCCCNTTTTTTCTTCCCCGATCAAAGGATTTTCAGCTATTTTCTTGATTTCGTCATCCAGTAATTNTTTCTCTTGTTTTGATAACTTCTTGACTTTGTTTTCAAAAGTTCTTGATTGATAGATTTTCATTGCTTATCCAAACTTATATTCTGACCGCTCGCCCTGTTCTAATTCTTGCAGCCCGATAAGTATTTCTTTGATAAGACTGTATGTCAAATCCGGATTGTCTTCTGCGCATTTGCCTATCTTTGCCCAGTGCTCAATTTGGCCTGTTACAGATCGATGGTCTACGCGACTAATTTTTTTTGCTTCGTTAACTAATTTTTCTGATATTCTTACAGCTGTGGCCATTTCAATACCTCCGGATATTCTTTAATATGTTTTTATAGTATAGCCATAGGCATAGCATATTGCAATCATATGTATGCATATTGTCTCATTGGGTAACGATACGGCTGACCCGCCGGGGCAAGCAGCATGTGCGAAAACCAAACCAGCTTTAATCCCGGTCACGTGGTAGTTCCGGGGACACCATACTTAATTCATCTTTCCTTTTGCCTTTGGGCCGGGTTTTCGACGCCGTAACGATCTGCCCGATACGCTCTCCAATCTCTCCACAAAACTGACGTCGCCCAAGGGTCGCCCTGTACATTCATGGCGTCGTATCTCTTTTAGTTTCTTGTCCTCGATCTCTGCCCTTAAAATCTCCGCCCAATTGTCCACCATTTCAAGAAGAGGTGCAACTTTAACGAGTTTATCATCTCTGCCTGACAAATGGGCAGACGCACTGCTCCACGGGTAGTCCTCAGGCTGTAATACGATTTTCGCCCTTACAGGATTGAGTTCCACATAGCGTGCAACAGTGAGATAATAACTTTCATCCATCGGAAACGAGTGAAATCGCCCCTGCCATAGATGTCCACGCCAGCCCTCGCGGAAATTTACATGCCTTGTATACCTTCGATGTGCCTCACCGATTGCGCACCGCAGATTATCTTCCGATCCCGGCACAGCAACAAGATGAACATGGTTCGGCATCAGGCAGTATGCCCAGATCTCGACGGTATACTTATTACACCAATCTGCCATAAGTCTTCGATACAGCCGGTAGTCTTCGTCTTGAAAAAAAGTCTTCTGCCTGCGATTCCCACGCTGAGTTACTAATGCATAAGTTAATAAAGCCTCATGGCCGTCATTCCGGGCTTGACCCGGAAACCAGCGATTTTAAAAGCAACGTCACTGGATACCGGCTTTCGCCGGTATGACAGATAATGCGGCTTTTATAGTGTAGTTCTTAGTATATGATGCGGAAGGTTGGCGACCACAATACGTGCGATTCTTGCCATGCGATTATACTATGGTTTACTAAGTTGCAAATCAAGAATTAAGTATGGTGTCCCCGGAATTCAATATGCTCATGGCGTTTTTATTAGCTTTAGATATGCTATGTACAAAGTAAGGAGACCGAGGAACAAAGTGACGATTGTTGAAACTATGTATTGCCAATTTCTGAGCCAAAACCTGCCTACTGCATTAAGCACTTTGGCTATGAAGGGCGGCTTGAATTCAACGCATTCTTTATGGAACGGAAGGATATCGTCTTTTGTTGCCGTTTTGACTTTTATTTTCTTATTTGCCTTTGCCTCGCATTCGGGACAACAATCAGGGGCAGGAGCGACTTCAAAAAACGCGATGTCTTTTGCGATTAAGTCTTTTAATTTGTCTTCAAAGAATGCTTTGGTGGCATATGCTCCCATGATTAAACCTCCGATGATTGGATATTATTTGTCTTAATATTTTTGCTATAACGATAGCGATAAGGCGCTGGCGCAATTGGCTGAAATGAAAAACGCGCCCTGCTTATTGCCAGTCGCCTTGATTGCCTTTGTTACACAGCCGTTTCTATATTGTATTTCTTTGCAATAGCTGGATACTTTGAAATCCAGTCTTTTATATCTTTTTCCGCTTTGAGTATTTTGATGTATTTTGCAAACAGCGTAAGATTTAAGTTTTTTATGCTGCCTTCTTCAATATATTTGATTTGATACTGGGGGAAGCCATTTGATTTGCAGAATGCTTTAAAATTGCCGTTAATTTCTGTTCTTTTCTTTTTTAATATGTCCGCAATAGGCTTGAACGAGACCATAGCAAGTGCATCCAATTTTCCAAATAGGGTCTTGTCAAAATTTTGGCCGAGACATTGAAGCAAAGCTTTAGTAATTCGTTCTGCTTCTTTTTCACATGTCGTTTTAGTTTTCATTTTATGTGTAACGATTTATTTTTAAGCGTATTCTATATTTGCAAGCATTATATAAGGACAACTGCATCAAGTCAGTCAGCGCAGTCTGCGCATGTTATAAGAGGAGACTTCCGGAGGTTCTAAAAGATTACCTTATACGTCATATTAGGGTCTTATTTTTTCATCCCACCTCCATCTTCCCAATTTTTCACCTCCACGGTAAACTAAAATCATGAACAATCACATCTTCACACCGGCATATCTTCAGCTTCCTCCAAATATTCTGTCTGATAAAGTCAGGGAAGCGGAAGAGATTCTCAAAGAATGCACGTTATGTCCAAGAGAGTGCAGGGTTGACAGAACCTTTGGCCAGAGGGGTTTTTGCAGGACGGGAGACAAGCCATTCATCTCAAGCTACGGTCCTCATTTTGGTGAAGAAAAACCTTTGGTCGGGAAGTTTGGCTCCGGAACTATTTTTATGGGTAATTGCAACCTCGGCTGCCTCTTCTGCCAGAATTATTCAATCAGCCATCTTGGTGAGGGCACAGAGATTACCTTCGGGAAATTGGCTGAGATTATGCTCTCTTTGCAGCAACAGGGCTGCCACAACATAAATTTTGTCACCCCTACCCACCAGATGCCAATGATTCTCAAGTCGCTTCTGATTGCATCAGAAGAAGGTCTGAACATTCCAGTTGTCTATAACTGCGGTGGATATGAATCACTGCATGCAATCAAAATACTGGATGGGATTGTTGATATTTACATGCCTGACTTCAAATATAGTGACCCGGCTATGGCTTTCAAGTATTCAAAGGCAGAAGATTATCCACAATCTGCAATGACCGCAATAAAAGAGATGCACCGGCAGGTCGGTGACCTAATAACTGGTCAGAGAGGTATCGCAATGAGAGGACTGCTCGTCAGGCATCTTATCTTGCCGGAGGGAATTGCTGGGACCTCTGGTGTTGTAAAGTTCCTGGCGGAAGAGATCTCGAAAAATACCTACATCAATATCATGGACCAGTACCATCCCTGCTTCAAGGCGTTTGATAACCCTCCTCTGAACAGGAGCATTACTCCCCAAGAATACGCAGATGCCGTCCAACTGGCCGTCGATGCGGGATTAAAGAGAATAGACGGGATAACTGTTTAGAACCTGTTCAAAATAGGTTTCTATGTTATTTTGTCATTCCGGGCTTGACCCGGAATCCAGTGACTTTGTCTTTTTATTACATAAAAACAAAGAGTTATAAATGCTAATGGAGAATACTAAAGTCGCTGGATACCGGCTTTCGCCGGTATGACGTAATTTTGGTTCTATTCATTTAAACGTGAATAATCGAAAAAACTATCCCCTCCCCTCCCTTGTTATGGTTTCAACTCTATAATCTCTGCTTCCAACTTTTCAAGGTCAACAAGTGCAATGGTAGATTTCCCGTAAAGATATGTGCTCACCTCACCGGGATTGACAACGAGCGTATTCTTGACCTTCCGAACATCGGCCTTGTGTGTATGCCCATAAATGACGAGGTCAAAATGACCGCTGTCGGCAAGAGCATCAACGACATGATGTTCATGCATCACCACAATCTTTCTGTCCCGGAGGGTGAAGATGTACGGTTGATTGCGGATATGCCCCCCGGCTCTCTCCAGGAGCAGGAGTTTATCACCATCATTGTTCCCGAATATGCCGACATATTCGCATTGCAGCTCCTTAAAAAGTTTCAGGGTAAACGGAGACGTATAATCGCCGGCATGAATCACATACCCGACTCTTTTTTCATTAAAGATCTCGATCGCCTTTTTTACGAGCGGTACGTTGTCATGAGTATCAGACATAATCCCGATAAGCATCGCGCAACTCCTTTATACGTTAAAGTTATTCCGTATGATGTTCACAACACCAATCCGTATCATCATGATTGCAATAGCGGCAAGCAGCAGTAACATTACTTTCCCTATGCCGATTATACCGCCCCTGCCGAAGAAATTCATCATCCTCTCGGCATTACTCAAAAAAATCCAGACAATAATCAGATTGAGCAGCAAAGAGATGACCGTCGGAATAATACCGTAGTGGTCAACAAGGAGCAGGATATTCGTAAGAACCGCGGGTCCAACAATCAACGGAACCCCGATGGGCACCACCCCGACTTTGATGTCAGATTTTATCCGCTCCTCTCCACTGTGGATGAGATCCCGAACTGCAAACACGAGGAGGACAATACCCCCTGCAGTTTTAAAATCATCCCCGGTGATCCCCAGTATCCTGAAAATCACCTCTCCCAGTGCTACAAATGAAAGACTCACTAAAATCGCGGTCAGTATCGATTCCTTCACAACCTTCGACCGCTCAGGCCTGGTCATATCCTTTGTCATAGAAATGAAGAGCGGCAGGAGCATGAATATATTGATTGCGACAAAAATCGGAATAAACGTATTCGGTAAAAATTTCACGATATCTTCCATGGATTTAATTATAATACTCAACAGGAAATTAAGTATATCAGTCAGAGTAATTATGCAATCGCGAAGAAGAATGATAATAGAGTCTTAAAACAGTCTATATTTTTTCGCCGTCATTCCCGCGAAGGCGGGAATCCACTTTAAAGAAAACATGGATGCCCGACTGAGAACCTCGAGCATGACGGATACGGCGAGATATGTGTGAATATTATTAAAAGAAAGCCTAAACATGCTAACTTTTGCAGTGAGTGAAGAAAAAAATATATGGCTCCGTGAGAGGATGAAAGCTCTTGATATCCTCGAAAAGGATATCAAGGAAAAGTTCATCCGGTCATCCGGCCACGGAGGCCAGAATGTAAATAAAACCGCAACCTGTGTGTACATCAAACACGTCCCTACGGGAACTGAAGTCAAGTGCATGAAGGACAGGAGCCAGTCCATCAACCGTTTTCTCGCCCGGCGGGAGCTCGTCAAGAGATTGGAGAACCTGTCAGGGCAGCTGTCAAACGAAGAGATGAAAAGAGAAAAAACAAGGAAGCAAAAAGCAAAGCGGCAAAAAAGAGCAGCGTCAAAGTATGCCTGACATGAATTGAGATATGCGTGCAAATCGTGGAGAAATGCATAATCTGGTATAATGATCACATATACATTATTACACCTGTCCAAGATAATTCTGGACATCATTTCAAGAAAAGGGGAAAGTGCGATTCTTTGTCCGTCATTCCGGGCTTGAACCGGAATCCAGCGACTTTGGCAGTTATGAAATACGGCAACGTCACTGGATACCGGCTTTCGCCGGTATGACAATAGGCGGCGTCTTTTGGACAGCATATGGAAAGCCTGATTTTCAGAACAAGAACTAACTTGTCCAAAAACATTAGATTTCAGCAGGATATTTCTCCCAAAGAAGGCGTTTCAGATTATTTTGGACAGTAGTGATACAGAAAGTATTTTAAAAAAGAATGTTGGAGGGCCAAGTTTGAAAAAAGAAATAATGACTCATGACAAAACGAACCTACTTGAGAAAGAACTGGTAACCCTTATTGAGAAGTTGGAAGCTGTGAATAAAGACCTGCAAGAGGTAAAAGAGTTAAAAAACGAAATGAAAGGACTAAAGCTTTTTCTCGGAAGGGTATATCCCGAATTCAAAACATGGTTCCCCGAGATCATGCAGAAGGTTTATAAGAAAAGCAAATAAACCTACCAACTTCCCCCGCCTCCGCCGCCGAAACCACCCCCCGAAAATCCGCCGCCGCCAAAACCGCCCCCTCCCCCGCTGACGCCACTGCCCCTCGGTGCAGAGAACATGGCTGCGGCAAGACCCGAAGTTGCTGAACTTATGGAACGGGAAAAATGATGCGGGCTGAATGTCCTTAATCCGGTGTGTGAAACATACCATGGCGGTGATTCCTGGTAAATGCCCTCGAAGGCCCTGGCCCAGTTATCCACGACATCAAGAGCAATTGCATAAGGGAGAAATCTTGAGAAAAGATCTTTATCTCCCATCCGCTCAAGCCGGTCCTTTTCTGCACGGTTCATGAATTCCTGGAACCCCATGATATCCATATATGCGGCAGCACCGGCTTTGGTTTTGGCGGGCATCGCCCGTGCAAATGCAAGGACAGGCAGGCCTGTCAACAACCCTGCAAATACGCTCTTTGGAGAAGATGTCAGGACTGCGAAAATAACGGCAGATATTACCGCAATGACTATCCCGGCAGTACTGTAAACCTTTCGCACATTCTCGGGGCTGACAAGAAAATACCGTTTACTGGTCAATTCTGCGTAGAGGGTGTTTTTTATGAGTTTCAAATCAGCATAAAATTTGTTCTTCATGTCAGAGACCATTCTCCCGGGAAATTCACCCGTAAAGATTTTACTCATCAGGAGTTTTTCAAAAGGGCTCAAGGTATCATCCGGACCCTTTACTTTCCAGAGATAATAATCTGTCGAATCAAATATCAGGCCTTCTGTCTTTTGTTCCTCAATTCGTATGTACCCTTTTACGGCAAGCCCAATAATCGATGAGGTGATATCCCTTGAATCAAGCTTCTCATCAATCAATGCGCCCACTTCACC
>Ga0031656_10000064_pt1 | contig 26444 bp, 20 predicted proteins | sample FrelakmetDIP11DI_FD_55080 | JGI IMG/M metagenome (GOLD analysis project Ga0031656, IMG submission 55080) | Freshwater lake sediment microbial communities from the University of Notre Dame, USA, for methane emissions studies - DIP11 DI | ecosystem: Environmental > Aquatic > Freshwater > Lake >... | reverse complement strand
GGCAGCGCCTCGAGCAGGCTGCGCGTCTGCAGCGCAGGCTTGCCTCCGCCGCGTATCAGCTGAAAGGCCTGCACGATGAACTCGATCTCGCGGATGCCGCCNGGGCCGAGCTTGACGTTGNCGCGCAGCTCACGCCGCTCGACGTCCCGCGAGATCAGCTCCTTCATCTCCCGCAGTGACTCGAACACTCCGAAGTCGAGGTATCGGCGGTAGACGAACGGTCGCAGCACGTTGCGATAGAGCTCGGCGAACGGCGCCGCACCGAACACCGGCCGCGCCTTGACGTAGGCATAGCGCTCCCAGTCGCGGCCGTGCTGCTGCAGGTAGTCCTCGAAAGCGTCGAAGCTCACNACACTCGGTCCGGACTCGCCAAAGGGCCGCAGCCGCAGATCCACACGGTAGACGAAGCCGTCCGCGGTGACGCTCCCGAGCAGCTGTGCCACCCGTCGGCCGACACGCGCGAAGAACTCCTCGTGCTCCATGGGGCGCGGCCCGACCGTCTCGCCGTGCTCGGGAAACAGGAACACCAGGTCGATGTCGGAGGAGAAATTCAGCTCGCCGCCACCGAGCTTGCCCATGCCGAGCACCATGAGCTCCAGCGGCGAACCGTCGGCGCCGCGAGGGGCGCCGTGCCTCGCGGCAAGTGCCGCCGTCGAGTGGCGACACGCGGCGGCGATGCAGATGTCGGCGAGCTGCGTGAGCTCACGCAGCACCGTCTCCACGTCGGCGAGTCCCGCCAGGTCGCGCCACGCGATGCGCACCATCTGCCGGCGCCGGAAACGCCGCAACGCGTCCATGAACTGCGCATCGTCGTTTGCCGCACCCTCTCTGGCGAGGTCACGTTCGAGGTCGGCGAGGCCGGGTGAGCCGCTGAGGCGACCGTCGTCGCAGAGCCATGGGAGCAGCAGAGGAACGCGCAGACACGACTCGGCGACGAAATCGCTGCAGGCCCAGACGAGCGGCAGGCTGCGAGCCGCAATCGCAGCGTCACCGCCGGAAGGCCAGTCGCCGCGCCCGGCGAGATCCGCGAGGCGCCGCTCGAGCGACAGATGCAGCAAGGGCGGAATCGCNTCNAGCTCGAAGGCCGGGTGGGCGCGCTGCCCCACGGTCACGACGGGCTCCTGGAAGTGACGCCCGAGGCGAGCAGCAGCGCGACTGCAAGCAGCAGTCCCGCGAGCAGAAACGCCGCGCCGGGCAGGTGCAGTCCAGCCCCCTCGCCGATGAAGTGCGCGAAGGTCGTCGCAAACATCGAAGGTCCGATCATCGTGGCTACGCCCATCACGGCCCCGGTCGCACCCTGCAACTCGCCGTACTGACTGGTTCCGACCTGCCGCGTCATGATCCCCTGTGCCGCCGGTGATGCCAGGCCCCACAGCGCAACCACCGGCACGGCCGCCAGGAACAGCACCCCGGTGGGCGCCAGCCCATAGGCACAGAAGCCGACCGCGCCGCAGGCGAGTCCCGCGAGCAGGACGCGACGCTCGCCCCAGCGCCGCACGAGCGGACCCACGACGAGTCCCTGCACCACGGCCGAGCTGACACCGACTGCCGCAAGCACGAGACCGACGTCGCGGGCGTCCCAGTCGTAACGCAGTCCCGCATAGAGCACGAAGGTCGCGGGCAGTGCGGCGTGCGCGAGATTGCTGAGGAACATCACGCCGGCGAGTCCTGCGAGCTCGCGACGGGTCCGCAGCAGCGCGAGCGATCCGAGGGGGTTCGCGCGCCGCCACTCGAAGGGCCGGCGACGCTCTGCCGGCAGCGATTCCGGGAGCACGAACACTCCGTAGGCCGCATTCGCGAGGCTCAGGCCCGCGGCCACCCAGAACGGCAGGCGCGGATCCACGCTGCCGAGCAGTCCGCCGAGGGCGGGCCCGAGCACGAAGCCNAGGCCGAACGCAACGCCCACGCGNCCGAACGCGGCCGCACGCTGCGGCGCTGGCGTGACGTCGGCAACGTAGGCCATGCCCGTGCTGATGCTCGCCGCCGTGATACCCGAGACGATGCGACCCACGAACAGCCACGCGAGGTTCGGCGCCAGCGCCATCAACACGTAGTCGAGCCCGAGCCCGAGGTTCGACAGCAGGATCACTCGCCGGCGCCCGAAGCGGTCCGAGAGCGCGCCCATCACCGGCATCGACAGGAACTGCATCAGCGCCCAGACGGTGCCGAACACGCCGTAGACCATGGCCGCACCGGCNGTGTCGCCGCCCATGAAGTCCTCGACAAGGTGTGGCAGCACCGGGATCACGAGTCCCAGCGCGAACATGTCGAGCACGATGGTGATGAAGATGAAGCCGAGCGCCGCGCGACGGCGCCCGCCTTCCGGCGCTGNATTGCTCATGCGCGAATCAGCCGTAACGAAGCGCCGCGCGTGGCTCGAAATCGCCGCAGCGGAGCCCGGGTACGAGGCCCAGGTCGATCAGCACGCCTACACCGTGCAGCGTGTAACCCGCCCGGGCCGCCAGCNCGACCGACGCACCGAGCGTGCCGCCGGTGGCGAGCACGTCGTCGATGAGCATCAGGCGACCCTCGCCGGTCTGCATCTCGAGCACGCCCGAGCCGTACTCGAGGTCGTAGGCAACGTCGAGCACCGGTGGCGGGAGCTTGCCCTTCTTGCGGATCGGNACGAAGCCCTTGCCTCGCCGCTCGGCGAGCGCGGCGGCGAGAATGAAGCCGCGCGACTCGATACCGGCCACCACGTCCACTTCCTCCCATTCGACGTCCGAGAACAGTGCGTCGATCGCCTCGATGGTCGAACCGAAGTGATTTCGCAGCAACGGACTGATGTCCCGGAACAGGATGCCGGGCTTCGGAAAATCGGGGATATCGGCAACCGCGGACTTCAGATCATCCATGCTCACCTCGCGCCGCGAGCCTAGCGAAATTCACCGCCCGCGGCGAGCATCACGCCGGTTGCCACACCGGCTGCAGGCGCGCCGGCCCGCGCCGCGCATCGATGCCGCGGACGAGCACCAGGCAACCGGCGACCGAAAGCAGGAACCCTGCGATGAACGCCGGCGCGTAGCCGTAGGCATCGGCAATCGTGGCGCCGGTGAAGTTCGCGAGTCCCATCGCNAANACGANCGCGCAGGCGAGCAGCGTGTAGTCGGTGCCGGCGTGCTCGGGATCGGAGGCGTCCATCATCAGCGTGAACAGCGCCACCGTGGCCATTCCGCCCAGCAGGTGCTCGGCGACGTTGCCCGCCCACAGCATGGCGATGCCGCCGATGCCGAAGGCGGCCGCCACATAGAACAGCAGGCTCGCCGACTGCAGCAGCCCGCAGACGAGCAGCGCGCGGCGACGTCCGGCGCGGAAGGCATACCAGCCGCCGAGCGCCGCGCCTGCAAGGCTCGCAACCGAGCCCACCGTGCCCTTCATGAGCGCGATCAACTCCTTCGAGACGCCCTGGTCGCGCAGGAACGGTCCGACCAGAGTCGCGACCATCGAGTCTCCGAACTTGTAGAAGCATATGAGCACGACGAAGGTGGCCATGCCGGGCACGCGCAGGCGTCGCGTCCAGCCGAACGCGACCCGCGCCGGGTTCTCGCTGCGCGCGCGCGCCGCACGCGGCGGCTCGCGCAACGCGAGCACGGGCAGCGCGGTGAACGCCAGCAGCACCGCCATGCACAGGAACATCGTCGACCAGTCGGTGCGCGCGAAGATCCACAGCAGCATCCCGCCGCCCATGATCATGCCGATGCGGTAGGCGCCCACCTGGATTCCGTTCGCGAGCCCGCGCTCGCGCGTGTCGAGCACGCGGACCGCGAGCCCGTCGGTCGCCACATCCTGGCAGGCGGCAATCAGGTTGAAGAGGAATGCGGCGGCAAGCACGGCTACGTAGCCGCTGGACAGGTCGACCTGCGAGAGCACCAGCGCGCCCGCGACCGAGGCCAGCTGCAGCGGCAGCAGCCACTGCCTGCGCGTCCCGTAGTGGTCCACGAAAGGCGCCCAGAGGAACTTCAGCGCCCATGGCAGGAACAGCAGGCTGGTCGCGCTGATCGCCTTGAGCGACAGCCCCGCGTCGCGCAGCAGCACCGGCAGGGCCTGCGTGAAGAAGCCGAAGGGCAGGCCCTGCGCGACGTACAGGCCGGTGAGCAGCAGGATCTTGTGACGCCGGGTCATGCGAGCGGGGAGCATCGCATCGCGCAATGCGCGCCTGCAATTCGCGCAAGCTGGGGGTGGCACTGCGCCACGCGAATTGAAGGGTGCTCCGCGCGGGAGCACAGTGGCGGTAGGACCGGGGGCCCGGAGGGCTCCGGCACTCCCTCGGCCGCACCTCACGGACCAAGGGGGATGCCATGGAACGAATCTGGCTGAAGCACTACCCGCCGGGCGTGCCGGCGGACGTCGATGTCGCCCGGTATCGGTCGCTGACGGAGCTGCTCGAGGACTCGTTCCGCAGGTATGCGGAACGCGACGCCTTCGTCTTCATGGACCATCCGCTCCGCTATGCCGAGCTCGACCGGCTGTCGGGGGCGTTCGGTGCCTGGCTGCAGGGCACGGGACTCGCCCCGGGAGCGCGCGTCGCCATCATGCTGCCGAACGTGCTGCAGTACCCGGTCGCGCTGGCCGGCATCCTGCGGGCCGGCTACGTGGTGGTGAACGTCAACCCGCTGTACACGCCACGCGAGCTCGAGCACCAGCTCAAGGACTCGGGCACCGAGGCGATCGTGATCCTGGAGAACTTCGCGGCCACGCTGCAGCAGGTGATCGAGCGGACCGCGGTGAAGCACGTGATCGTCACGTCGATCGGTGACCTGCTCGGCTTCCCGAAGGCAGCGGTAGTGAACTTCGCGGTACGACGCATCAAGAAGCTGGTGCCGGCGTACTCGCTGCCGGGGCACCTGCGCTTCACCGACGTGCTCGAGGCCGGTCTCGACCGCGCGCTCACGCCCGTGTCGCTCGGGCCCGACGACGTCGCGTTCCTGCAATACACCGGCGGAACCACAGGTGTCGCGAAAGGCGCCATGCTGCTCCACCGCAATCTCATCGCCAACCTGCTGCAGTGCGAGGCCTGGTTCGAACCNGCCCTGCGCGACACGCGCCGCGGACCCGTGCCCGAGCAGTTCGTGTTCGCGTGCGCCCTGCCGCTCTACCACGCGTTCGCACTCGTGGCGAACGGCCTGCTCGGCATCCGGCTCGGCGCGCTGAACGTGCTGATCGCCAATCCGCGCGAGATCCACCAGCTCGTCAAGGACGTGCGGCGTCATCCGTTCAACACGCTGCCGGCGGTCAACACGCTNCTCAACGCGCTGGCGGAGAACCCCGAGTTCCGCAACCTCGACTTCTCGGGCCTCAGGATCACGATCGGCGCCGGGATGGCGGTGCACCAGGCGGTGGCGGAGAAGTGGCTGGCGCTGACCGGCTGTCCGGTCGTCGAGGCATACGGCCTCACCGAGACCTCGCCGGCCGCGACCTGCAACCCGCTCGCCGCGAGCGAATGGAGCGGCACGATCGGGCTGCCGCTGCCGAACACCGAGATCGCGATCCTCGATGACGCTGGCCGGCCGGTGCCGCCCGGCCAGCCNGGCGAGATCGCGATTCGCGGACCACAGGTGATGGCCGGCTACTGGCAGCGACCGGACGAGACCGCCAANGTCATGACGCCCGACGGGTTCTTCAAGTCGGGCGACATCGGCACGATGGACGAGCGCGGCCACACCCGCATCGTCGACCGCAAGAAGGACATGATCATCGTGTCGGGTTTCAACGTGTACCCGAACGAGATCGAGGGCGTCGTGACGGCGCATCCGGGCGTGCTGGAGTGCGCCGCGGTCGGTGTACCGGACGAACGCTCGGGCGAGGCGGTGAAACTCTACGTGGTGCGCAAGAACCCGGCGCTCACCGAGGCCGAGCTCCTCGAGTACTGCCGGCAGCAGCTCACCAACTACAAGCGGCCGAAGCACGTCGAGTTCCGCAGCGACCTGCCGAAGACCAACGTCGGCAAGATCCTGCGGCGCGAGCTGCGCGAGACGAAGGAGGCGGTACCGAAGCGCGCGTAAGCAGCGTCGCGTGACGGCGCGTCGCGCCGGCTGAGAGAATCGCGGTCCAACGTGGAGGAGTGACCGTGAAAGTATCCGAAGCCCTCGCGACACGCATGAGCTGCCGCGCCTTCCTGCCCGCGCCGGTCCCCGAAGCGACGGTGCGCACGATCCTGGACGCAGCGCGGCAGGCACCCTCCGGCGGCAACCTGCAGCCGTGGCACGTCTGTGCGCTCGCGGGCGCGCCGCTGGCCGATCTCATCGCGCACGTGAAGTCGCAGATGCGCGTGCACCCGCGTGGCGAAACGCCCGAATACGACATCTACCCTGCGGCGCTGTGGGAACCGTATCGCTCGCGGCGCTACAAGTGCGGCGAGGATCTCTACGCAACGATCGGCGTGAAGCGCGAGGACAAGCTCGGGCGATTGCTTCAGTTCGCGCGCAACTACGAGTTCTTCGGAGCGCCGGTCGGGCTGCTGTTCTTTCTGGATCGCCGCCTCGGCCCGCCGCAATGGTCCGACGTCGGCATGTTCATGCAGAGCGTGATGCTGCTCGCACGCGAGCACGGGCTGCACACCTGTGCGCAGGAGGCATGGTCGTTGTGGCACGGATCGGTGCGCGAGTTCCTGGGCATGCCGCAGGAGCTGCTGCTGTTCTCCGGCATGGCGCTCGGCTGGCGCGACGAGTCGGCGCCAATCAACACGCTCAGAACGGATCGCGCGCCGATCGAGGAGTTCGCTTCCCTGCGTGGTTTCTGAACAACAGCCTGGGGCACGGATACGTCGGAGATTCTTACAGCGTGCGGTCGCGATTCCGGTAAATCCAAGGTGTTGCGCGGCTCGCCGGGGCTGGCACAGATCCTGCAACAGTCCATGCGCATCATTGCCCTCGAGGCACCTGGAGGTTGACGCATGGATCTCAGCTGGATCACCGACCGTAGCCTGCGGATCTCGCCCCGCGCCCGATTGGTCGCGGATGGAGATGCCGAGGCGCTGCGCCGCAAGCTCGAGCAGATCGCCTGGCGGCCGGAAAACGGTTTTCTCAAGGATCAGGTGCCCGAGCGCGCACCGCAGATGGCTGCCCGGAGCGCACGCGCCGCCTGAGAGCGCGGAATCAGGACCGCCGGCGCCGGCGGATGTCCATCGGATGCTCGACGCGGCGCAGCTTGTCGAGCACGTGCAGGAAAGCGAGCCAGGGATGGCTCAACGTCATCCGCGGTCCTGCATAACGCATTACGACCTTCGCCTGTTCGCGCTGCGCCGGCTTGTAGCAATGGATCGGGCAGCGCGCGCAGGTAGGCTTCGCCTCGCCGTAGGGACACTTCTCGAGACGACGCTTCGCGTAATCGAGCAACCCCCGGCACTCCTCGCAGGGCGTCGGGGAGCCGTGGTGATCGCGGCAATAGATGCCGACCATCGCGCTCATCGTGCGGTGCTCGCGTTGCAGGCGGGGCGTCTCTAGGCTCATTTCCGGTGGTCTGGCGGTGCCGGCCGTNCCGACGCCAGCGCAGCTTGCCGCAGAGCCGCCGACGGCTGCGCTCGTGGCTTTCCGAAGCATCGGGATCTGCCACAATGCGCGGCCCCATGCGCAGCGCCTCCACACCTTCGCCCGCTGCGAAAGGGCCGACCGCCGGTTCAGGTCTCACTGCCGCGGTGGCGGCCTTCCTGATGTGGGGGCTCTTTCCTCTCTATCTCAAGCCGCTGTCGGGCGTATCCGCGACGCAGATCATGGCGCACCGGATCGTGTGGTGCTGCCTGCTCGTATTTGCGTGGCTGGCAGCACGCGGCCAGCTCGACGCCGTGCGTCGCGCACTCGCGGAACCGGCGACCCGCCTGCGGCTGATGGCTTCCGCGGCGCTCATCAGCGTCAACTGGTTGATCTACGTGTGGGCCGTCACTCACGAGCACACAGTGGACGCGAGCCTCGGCTACTTCATCAATCCGCTGCTCAACGTGGTGCTCGGTGTATTCGTGCTGAACGAACGACTGAGCCGGGCGCAGTGGTTTGCGGTCACGCTCGCGGCCATCGGGGTCGTCTACCTGACCTTCGTGCTGGGCCGGCCACCCTGGATCGCGCTGGCGCTCGCGGCATCGTTCGGACTGTATGGGCTCATTCGAAAAGTGGTGTCTGTCGAGGCCGTGCCGGGGCTGGCGACGGAAACCCTGCTGCTCGCGCCGTTCGCCGTGGCCTTCCTGCTGTGGTCCGAGGCCCATGGCAGCGGCACCCTCGGGCACACGAGCGTGACGGTGAACGCCCTGCTGCTGGGCAGCGGCCTCGTCACGGCACTGCCCCTCGCGCTGTTCGCCTACGGCGCTCGCCTTATTCCGTACTCGACCCTGGGCCTGCTGCAGTACATCGGGCCGACGCTGCAGTTCCTGATCGGAGTGATGGTGTTCCAGGAACCCTTCCCGGCTGCGCGCGCCGTGGGCTTCATTCTGATCTGGGCGGGACTTGCCGTGTACGCCGCCGACGGCCTGTGGCGCTCAAGGAGATAGGGAAACCAGGCAATGGCCACTGTTTCCCTGCCGCCGCTGCAGCGTGGCGAACAGTAGATGGCGACGTGCCACGAACCTGGCCCCGGAGGATAATGAGGCCGTGATTACCGCGGCCGGATGCCTGCGACGCGACGTCGGCTTCACCAGCCATGGCCTGCGCTGTGCGGGCTGGCTGTACGAGCCCGCGAACCGGGCCCGGGACGAGCAGAGGCTCCCCGCGATCGTGATGGCTCACGGCTACGGTGGCGTCAAGGAGCAATACCTCGACAATTTTGCGCGCGCTTTCGCCGGCGCCGGCTTCGTCGTGCTCGCGTTCGACTTCCGATTCCTCGGTTCGAGTGAGGGCGAGCCACGGCAGCAGATCTTCTGGTACGAGCAGATCAGGGACTACCGCAACGCGATCACGTGGCTCGCCATCAGCCCGGCGTCGACGCCGCGCGCATCGGCGTCTGGGGCACGTCGTACAGTGGCGGCCACGTCCTGCAGCTCGCGGCATTCGACCGTCGCGTGAAGGCCGTGGTCGCGCAGGTGCCGGCGATGTGCACCTGGGACTCGTACTTCACCGCGCTGCCCGCCGTGCAGGTCGAACAGCTCGCGACATGGCATGCGCAGGCACGCGCACAGCTCATGGCGACCGGGAAGGTGCTGTACGCAGCCGTCGTGGCCCCGCCCGGGCAGTCCGCGGTAATGCCGCAGCCCGAGGCCCTGGAGTGGGTGACGCGCGCGGCCGCAATCGCGCCGACCTGGGAGAACCGCGTCACCGTCGAGTCGCTCGAGGCCGGCATGTACTACGACCCTGCCCGGTTCATTCACCTGGTCGCGCCAACGCCGCTGCTGATGGTGATCGCGAGCGACGACATCGTGACGCCGACGGCCGAGCAGCGGAAAGCGTTCGAACGCGCGCGGGAACCGAAATCGCTGGTCGTCGTGCAGTGCCGTCACTTCGACCCGTACGAAGGCCCGAGGCACCGCGACTTTCTCGACCCTGAACTCGCCTGGTTCCGCCGCCACCTCGTGCAGAGCTGAAGACATGGTCCAGTGGAAACCCTCCGGTCGCGCGCACACGCTGCTGCTGCATCACCGCCTGCGCGGACGCTCCTACCCCAAGCCGCAGTACTGGGATCGTCTCTACCAGATGCTCGAGGAGGAGGCCGAGAAGCGCGGACGTACGCCGCCACCCCCACCTATCGTCTACGCGCTCGACCACGAGCCGACCGAGGGCGACAAGATCGAGCGACTCCAGGAACAGCTCGCCTGGGCCGATCGCAACAAGCTGCTGCATCGCGTGCAGATGTTCTTCGATGCGATGCCCGCATCGGCCTGGAACCATCTCGAGCGTTAGCGGCCCAGCGCATCGCGCCCCATTCCGCTCGTCGGCACACCCATCGGCATGCCGTTCGGGCTGCGCGAAGCGTCGCGGCCCGCGCCCAGCAGGCTCAGCGGCGGTTAACCAGCCACAGGCCGACCAGGCACAGCACCACCCCGACGGCGTTCGCGCCCGTGAGTTTTTCCCGGAAGACGGCGACGCCGATCACGAGCAGGATCATCGCCGCCGCCGACTGGGTCACCAGCGCGCCGAGGCTCACCTCGAAGCCGCTGCGGTAGACGAACATGAAGGCAAGGTCGAGGCCGACGATTGCCACGGCCAGTGCGAGCACCGTCCAGTTGAGCTGCCGCAGCTCGTGCCGCCACTCGAGGCCGCCCGGAGAGAGCAGCAGGATCACGCCGAAGGACAGCGTCACGAGCGCGTAGGTGAGCATCAGCGACAGCAGCGGGTTGACGCCCGCCGGCGTGAGCTTGAGCACGAGGTGGTAGCACACCGTGCAGAGGATCGCGATGGAGAGCCAGGCGAACTGCACGATCAGCGGACCCCGTGCATGAGCCGGTTGATGAACGGGGCGAACAGCAGGAAGGCCGCGCCGAGCACGAATCCGCCGATCGCGATCTGCGAGTAGGTCGCGGCGTATTGCGCGAGTCCTCCCGCGCCACTGCCGCCGGCCGCGACCGCTGCGATCAGGCCGGCGGAATAGTTGCCGATCGCCGTGCACATGAACCACGCGCCCATCGCGAGCCCGGTGTCCTTGGGCGCCGCGAGCTTGCTCACCATCGAAAGCCCGATCGGCGACAGGCACAGTTCGCCCATGGTGTTGAGCAGGTAGGTGACCGCGAGCACGCCCCAGCCGACCTTCGCCGCCGGATCGTCGATCCCGCGTATGGCCATCACCAGCACCGTGAAGCCACAGGCCACGAGGATCAGCGCGAGCGCGAACTTGCGCGGAATGGAAGGATTGCGCCCCGCCTGCTCGAGCCGCGGCCACGCCCAGGCGAACAGCGGCGCCAGCAGCAGGATGAAGAACGGATTCGCCGACTGGAACAAGGTGAAGTCGAAGGGTGAATCCACGTGGTCGCGCGCGAAGAAATTGAGCGAGGAGCCCGCCTGCTCGAACATTCCCCAGAACAGGATCTTGGCGAGGAACAGCAGCAGCATGGCGACGTAGCGGTGCAGCTGCACCTGGTCGCCGCTGCGCACGGCGCTCGAGACGAAGTAGACGGCGAGCGCGACGAACAGCACCAGCAGGATGTAGCCCACCAGCGACGCGCGGCTGAGCAGCAGGTACACCACCGGCACCGCGGCGAGGCAGCCCGCGAGCACCGTGAGCACGCGCCGCGGCCACTCCGGGGGCGCGAGCGGCGCACCGATGTGGCCGATCAGGTGTCGGCGCCACTGGAACACGACGAGCCCGAGGATCATGCCGAGGCCCGCAGTGAAGAAGCCCCACTGGTAGCCGAAGCGCGCCCCGATCAGCGTGCCGCAGATGAGCGGCGCGAGCGCGCCACCGGCGTTGATGCCCATGTAGAAGATCGTGAAGCCCGAGTCGCGCCGCACGTCGTCCGGTGCGTAGAGTTGCCCCACCATCGCCGAGATGTTCGGCTTGAACAGCCCGTTGCCGACGACGATCACCGCCAGTCCGAGCAGGAACCACGTCAGATCAGGAACCAGCAGCAGGAACAGGCCTGCCGCCATCAGCGCGCCGCCGAGCAGGATTGCATGCCGATAACCGAGGTAGCGGTCGGCGACCGTTCCGCCGAAAATCCCGGTCGCATAGATCAGCGCAGTGTAGGCGCCGTAAGTGAGGCTGGCCTTCGCGCGCGCCTCGCCCTCCGGGAGCATCCCGAAGAACGCGGTCGCGACGTATACCGCGAGCAGCGCGCGCATTCCGTAGTAGGCGAAGCGTTCCCAGAACTCCGATGAGAACAGCATCCACAGGCCGCGCGGGTGGCCGAGGTACTCGCCGGGGGGTGGGGGAATGAACGGCGGCGCGGCTGCGGGATTCGTCTGCACGTGAGTCTCGGGGTTGCAGTCGCGGGGGGCCGACGCGGCGCGAGTGTAACCCGCCGGCGCGGCCGAGACTCCGACCTTGAGCGGGTCGCGGGCCTGTGATATCCGCTCACTCAGAATCGACGCGGAGGCACCTGCACCGCGCACGCATGTCAGGGGGACGCACTTGATCTCGAGACGCCCACCAACGCGGGCCACCGCACTCGCCGGACTGCTGCTCGCCTGTGCGTCCCTGGGCGCACACGCCGGCGACACAGACGATCCGGCCGTCGCGCCGGCACGAGCAGAGACATTGGCGACGATCGCCGACGCATATCTGGCCGGGCTCGCAGCTGCCTTCCCCGAGACAGGCACCGCGAACGACCTTCCCGGGACCGATCACGGCGCCCTGAGCGATAACACGCCGGCGGGGATCGCCCGCTGGCAGGCCTATGAGGACCGCGTGCTCGCGCAGCTGCGGACCATCCGCGTCGACCCGGACGCTCCGGAGTCGGACCGGGTGCTGCGCAGCGTGCTGCTCGACGAGGTGGAGCGCAACGCCGGCGTGCGCGTGTGCCGCCTCGAGCTGTGGGGAGTCGCCTCCTACGTGAACGGCTGGCAGGCGGCACTCACCGACCTCGCGCGCATTCAGCCGGTTGGCACGGATGCCCGCCGCGAGAGCGCGCTGCGTCGCGCCCGCGCGATCCCGCGCTACATCGACAACGAAGTCGCGTTGCTGGAGCGCGGGTTGCGCGAGGGTTACTCCTCGCCGAAGGTGATCGTGCGCGAGGTGATCTCGCAGCTCGACGCGCTGCTCGCCACCGCGCCCGAGCAGTCGCCTTTCAGCGCGCCAGCCCAGCGCGACCCGACTCCCGCGTTCCAGGCCGCCTACTTCGCCGTCGTCCGCGACGAGATCAACCCGGCGATCCGTCGATACCGCGACTTCCTGAAAAAGACCTATCTGCCGGCCGCACGCGACGCGCTGGGCGTTTCGGCCAACCCGAACGGGCGCGCCTGCTACGACGCCGTGGTGCGCCAGTTCAGCACGGTGTCGGTGCCTGCCGACGAGGTGCACGCCACGGGCCTGCGCGAGATCGGTCGCCTCGACGAGCAGCTGCGCCCGCTGGCGTTGCGGCTCACCGGTACCGATGACGTGGCGAAGGCGATGCGCGAGGTGACAACGGACCCGCGGTTCAGCTTTCGCGACGAAGCCGGCGTGATCGCCTACGCGCAGGCCGCGCAGGACCGCGCGGTCGCCGCGATGCCGAAGGCCTTCGGGCTCTTCACGACCGTTCCGGTGCAGATCCAGCCCTACCCGGAGTTCCGCGCCCGCGCCGGAGCGCCAGGCCAGTACCAGCCGCCGCCCGACGACGGCACCCGCCCACCCATTCACCTGATCAACACCTGGGACCCGACGCACAAGAGCCGCGCCACCGTCGAGAGCACGACCTTCCACGAGACCTGGCCGGGACACCACCAGCAGGGCATGGTGGCGCGCGAGGCGCCGGGACAGCACCGGCTGGTGCGCGTCCTGTTCAACTCAGGGTTTGGCGAAGGCTGGGCGCTGTATTCGGAGCGAGTCGCGGACGAGCTGCAGCTCTACTCAGGGGACCTCGACCGATTCGGATACCTCGCCAGCGCCAAGTTCCGTGCCGCCCGCATGGTCCTCGACGCCGGCATCCACACGCGCGGCATGGGCTACGAGGAGGCGATCGCCTTCCTCGGCCAGCACAGCACGCGTTCGGCGGAGGAGGTTCGAGGGGAGATCAATCGCTATATCTCCTGGCCCGGCCAGGCTCCCTCGTACATGATCGGCAACCTCGAGATCCTGCGACTGCGCGAGGCGGCGCGGGCGAAGCTCGGCAGCCGATTCGACGTGCGCGACTTCCATGACCAGGTGCTCGGGCGCGGTTCAGTCACGCTGCCGCTGCTGCGCGAACTGCTGGACGAGTGGATGGCAGGTGCGGGCGGGGAGCGCAAGCCGTGAGCCCGTCGCCAGCGTCCGGCGATCGCGCACGACCGGCATTCGCGTGGCTGTGTGGCGCGCTGCTCGCGTGGCCTGCGGCAGCGAATGCCAGCGCCGCGCCGCCCGAAGACATGGCGGCGCTCTACAAGGCGACCTGCGCCGTGTGCCACGAGGTCCCGGAGACCAAGGCCCCGCCCACCGACACGCTGCGACGCCTGCCGGCCTCGCAGATCCTCATGGCGATGGAACTCGGCAAGATGCAGCCGCAGGCGGCCGCCCTGAAGCAGGATCAGCGAGTGAAGCTCGCGAAGTGGCTGGCCGCCGAGGAAGACGGCAAGCGCGATGCGTGGATCGCCGCGAACGCCTGCGCGCGCGAGACGCCGGTGCCGGTGAGCGGACGCGAGAACTGGGGCTTCGGCCGCAGCAACACGCGTCATGTCGAGAACACGCGCATCGATCGCCGCAACGTCGAGCAGCTCACGCTGCAGTGGTCGATCGCGCTGCCCGCCGTGACTGCGATGCGGTCGCAGCCGGTGGTCGCCGGCGACACGGTGTTCCTCGGCAGCAAGGGCGGTCACCTGCTCGCCCTGGACCGACGCAGTGGCTGCGTGCGCTGGGCGTACCAGACCGACGCGCCCGTCCACTCGGCGCTGACGCTGGACCGCACGCCCGACGGCGTGACGACGCTGTTCTTCGCCGACGAGATGGCGACGGTGCACGCAGTGGACGCCACCACGGGCCGGTCGCGCTGGCGCCAGCGCCTGAAATGGTTCCCGACCTCGATCGTCAGCGGTCCGGCCACCTACTTCGACGGTCGGCTGTACGTCCCGATGTCCTCGTTCGAAGTCGCCGCCGCAGGGCTGCCGACCCACGAGTGCTGTCGCTCGCACGGCGGTATCGCCGCGCTGGACGCGACGACGGGGGCGGAATCGTGGCGCTTCGAAACGACGGCGCACGCGACGAAGACCACGATCAACCGCGACGGCGTGCAGATGTGGGGCCCGAGCGGCGCCGTGGTGTGGAACGCGCCGACGATCGATGCGAAGCGTGGGGCACTCTACTTCGGCACCGGGCAGAATTCCTCGTCGCCCGCCACCGACACGAGCGACGCGATCATCGCGCTGGACCTGAAAACCGGCGCGCTGCGCTGGAAGTTCCAGGCGCTCGCCGACGACGCCTGGAACGCGGCCTGCCTCGGCGGCGGCGCGAGCTGCCCCGTGGAGAACGGACCGGACTTCGATTTCGGCGCCTCGGTGATGCTGGTCGAACGCAAGCAGGGGGACCTGCTGCTCGCGGGCCAGAAGTCCGGCGAGGTGTTCGCGCTCGACCCCGACCGCAGCGGCGCGGTCGTCTGGCGCAACCGGGTCGGTTCCGGCAGCTCGAACGGTGGCGTGCACCACGGCCTCGCAACCGACGGCCAGCGCGTCTACGTGCCGATCGCCGATCCGGAGCGCAAGGTCGCCGGCTACGTCCCGAAGCCCGGCGTGTATGCGCTCGACGTAGAGAGCGGCAAGACGCTGTGGGCGCACCCGGTCACGCGCGGCTGCGCTTTCGATCCAGCCGACGCGCCGCTGGTCGGCCTGGCCGAGATGGCCAGGGGCAAGGCGCAGCGCTCGCCCTGGCCCGCCTGCAGCTATTACTACGGTCATTCGGCGGCAGCCGTGGTCGCGAACGGCGTGGTCTATTCGGGCGCGCTCGACGGGAAGCTGCGGCTGCTGGATGCCGACACGGGCCGCGAGCTGCGCGTCATCGACACGAAGCAGGCGTACTCGGGCAGCAACGGCGTCGAAGGCCACGGCGGCGCGATCGACGTGGGCGGTGGGATCGTGGATGACGATCAGCTGTTCGTGCTGTCGGGCTACGGCATGTTCGGCCAGATGCCGGGGAACATGCTGCTGGTCTACGGGCTCGAGGCCCGTCGGTAACCGGGCGCGTCAGTCAATGGCACGCGCGCCGGCCGTTGCCGTCGCGGATTTCGGCGAATGGACCGCGCGCGGGCCCGGGTGGCGCTCGATCCTCAGGGTCGCTGCACCCGGATCAGCGTCGACTGCCCGTCCTCGACGTGCCAGCCGGGGAAATGCGCGATCGCGGTCCAGGCCGTGCCGTCGGATTCGAACTCGACGTCGCGGGTGAAGGTCACGCGGCGCGGCATCGGGATCTGCTGCCAGGTCTCGCTCGCGATGTCGAAGGTGTAGAGCGAGTCGCTCTGGTTGCCGTTCACCCACACGATGCCGCGCGGGCGGTCCACGTTGAGTGCATACGGCGTGTCGCCGCCTTTCGGCTCCAACGGCAGCTCGAAGCGCGTGAACTGCGACGTCGCGGGATCGAAACGCACGATCGCCGAGTCCGGGAATGCCGTGATCCAGAGCTTGCCCGAGTCATCGGTGCGCAGCCGGCGGGGGCCCTTGAAGGGTGTGCCGAACATGGTGATCCGGCCGGTGTCGGGATCGATCGAGCCGATCTCGTCGGTGTGCAGACGCGCGAACCACACTTTGCCGTCCGGCGTGATGTCGATGCCGTAAGGAAGCGGCGTGCCGGTGGCCTGGCGGTCCACCGGCAGCCAGTTGGCGAGCGGCACGCCCCAGTTCATCAGCTTGAAGATGACGCCGATCAGCCGGACGTTGAGCCACTCGCGCAGGCCACGCGTGGGCAGGTCGTACATGGTGAAGCGCTTCGTCTGCCGGTCGAACATCGCGACCTGGTTCGAGAGCGCGACCGTGAACCACACCCGATCCTTCTGGTCGACGCGGATGGTGTGCGGGTAGAAGCCCTCGTCCATCTCGTGCAGCGTGAAGGCCTTGGTTTCCGGGTCGAACTCGACCAGGCGGCGCTGGGCGGAGGGCGTGATGAATATGTGGCCGTCGACGCGCGACTCGGCCAGCGAGTGCGCGTTCGAGGTGCTGTCGTGCTTGGGGAAGTCCCTCAGCCGCCCGGCGAGCAGGCCACCGTTCTTCTCGCCCTCGCGGTGCGGGATCTTGTAGACGGTGACGCGGTTGGTGCGCGGATCGACTTCGTACAGCCGGTCCTGGATGTTGTCGGCGACGTAGGCCAGGCCGTTCGCCGCGTACAGCATGTCGTGCACCTGGCTGAAGATGTCGCCGAGCGGCCACTCGGTGATCGTGGTGCCGGCGAGCGCGGGGCTCCAGGGCGCCGGGTCCGGGACCAGCGCCGGGTTCTCGCGCAGTCTGCGATAGCCGGCGGACAGGCGCTCGGGCAGCGCCTTCTGGTCCTTGCTCGACAGCCGCGAGCCGTAGCGCATCATGCGGCGAATGATCGTGCTCCACTCCTCCGGCGTGCGCTCCATGCGGATGAACGAGTTGCCCTGCTGGTGGCAGAACGCGCACTGCAGCTGGAAGTGCAGCTTGGTGTCGCGGTCGCCGAGGTCGAGCGCGCCGAGCCACGAGCTCGCGGGCCTGGCCTCCGCGAGTTTCACCGGATCCGTCTCCGGTTGCAGCGTCACCGCGAGTTCGCGCGACTCGAGGGGCGGCTTGATCGCGAGGTCCTGGTAGCCGGGCCTGCGCACCAGGTACTCCATCGCCTCGCTGCGATCAGCAAACTCCACGCGACCCGCAGCGTCGCTGAAGCGCGTGATCTCCGGTGCGACGGTGCGCGCCACGCCGGGAGCCTGGTAGCCGTTGTCCGAGGTGTCCAGGCCGGGGCCCTCGGCCCGCCGCTCACGCACCATCACGGTGGCCAGCGGCTGGCCGGACGGATCGCTCACCGTCAGTACGGTCGCGACCGACGCAGCGCTCGCGGCCATCAGCATCGCGGCGGCGGCGATCAACCGGCAGTTCTTCCGGAGTCGGGCCATGCTCTCCCCTCGTGAAGCTCGTTGTCGTTGCCGCCCGCGTCAGTCCGCGGGCAGGCGATAGATGTTGCGGTCATTGCGCTCGGCATACAACGCCGGCAGGAAGTGCGGCAGCAGGCCGACCTCCTCGACCTGGTGACGCTGCCACTCGCGCAGCATGGCGTCGCTGAAGACGTGGCGGCGCAGCAGCGCGTTGACCGCCGGGCCGAGCAGCGGCCAGTCGACGCCGATGACGGTGTCCACCGTGTAGCGCGCGCCCTGCGGTGTGTCGCTCCACTCGTGGCGGATCTCGCCGAAGCTCACGCCCGCCACCATCGGCCGCGTGACGAAGCGCCGCGGCGACAGCTCGACGACGCGCGCGGCGCCCTCGCTGTCGTACGGGCCGAACCACTCGTAGCGCGCCACGATCCCGCCTGCGCCGACGCCCGGCTTGCCGTCCGCCGCCGGCGCCTCGACCCAGATGCGTCCGTGCTCGGTGGGATGAAACAGGTGGTACATCGGGCGCACGGCGCCGTCGAACTCGACCTCGCTGATCGGCAGCACGCGGTACCACCACGCCAGCATCCCGGGCGTCACGCCGCGCAGCGGCCGGTGCTCGATCGTGAGGTGGATGCGACCGTCTGGCAGGACCTCGTGTGCCGTCACGGCCTCGCTCGCATCGGGCAGCGGCCACGGCAGGCGGCGTGGGGCATCGTGCCGCGGATTCGCAGGCAGCGCGAAGGCGATCAGGTAGTCGCCCGTGCCGCGGTTGTACATCGCGTGACCGCCAGCATTGAGCAGCACGTACTGGCGGCCATCGAGCGTGTAGCTCATGGGCGTCGCAGTCGCGTCCACCGGCAGCGTGTGGTGCCACAGCATGCGTCCGTCGCGCACGTCGAAGGCGCGGAACTGGCGATCCATGGTCGCTGCGATGAAGAACACGCCGCCGTCGGTTGCGAGGCCCCCGCCGAGGTTGGGCGTGCCCCAGTGGATGTGCCAGGGCAGCGGGAAAGGCCCCATCTCATGCACGGAGCCGAGCGGTACGTCCCAGGCGATGCGACCCTGTGCGAGATCCACCGCGACGAGTCGTCCCCAGGGCGGCGCCGTGCAGGGGATGCCGAGCGGCGACAGCAGCGGGCCGACCGCCAGCGTGTAGGGCGTGCCCTGCATGGTGACGAACATCGTCTTCTGGCCGGCGACCGGGTGGTCCTGCCCGGTCTTCGAGACGGCGCCGCGGACCAGCTGCGCGACGAAAGGCGCGGCATTCACGTTGACGATCAGGAGCTGCTGCCGAGGCGAATACGCGCCGCCACCCCAGTTGGCGCCGCCGAGGCTGCCGGGGAACAGCAGCGTCGGCTGCTCTGCGAGCGGCGTGAAGATGCCCTCGTTGCGCAGCGCGGCGATGGCGTCGCGACAGCGGCCGCGATCCCAGAACGTGAGGCCCCAGGCATCGTCCGCCGACACTCGCGTGGGCAGCAGCGGCGGCGGTTGCGTTGGAAACGGCTGCGTCGGCCACGCGTTCTCGCCTGGGATGGTGCTCGCCGGGACCGCGCGTTCCTGCACCGGAAACAGCGGCGTGCCGTCACGCCGATCGAGGACGAACACGAAGCCCTGCTTGCTCACCTGCGCAAGCGCCGGCACGCGACGGCCATCCGGCGCAGTCCAGTCGAACAGCACCGGTTGGGCCGGCGTGTCGTAGTCCCACAGGTCGTGGTGCACGAGCTGGAACGACCACGCAACTTCGCCGGTCGCGAGGCGCAGCGCCACGACCGAGTTCGCGTGACCGTTGGTCCCGTGGCGCAGCGCTCCGTAGTAATCGGGGGACGGTGCGCCGGTCGGCACGAACACGAGATCACGCCCGGCATCGACCGCCATCGGCGCCCAGGCGTTGGCCGCACCGGTCCCGGTGATGCCGGCCAGCGGATCGAAACTCCATCGTGGCGCGCCGGTCGCAGCGTCGTAGGCGGCGACGATGCCGCGCGGTGCCTCGGCGTATGCGAAGTCGATCACCGATGAACCGACGACCACGACCCCGTTTGCGACGGCGGGTGGCGAACTCGCGCCGACTTCCTCGAGCCCGAAGCGATCGCGCTCGGCGAGCGTGACCGTGCCGTCCTCGCCGAAGCCCGCGCACGGACGGCCGTCGCGCGCGTCGAGCGCAATGAGACGGCGGTCGCCGGTGACGGAAAAGACGCGATGCTGGCACGCACCCCCGGCGTCTTTCCGCGACTCCGCCGCATAGGCGACGCCTCGGCAGCGATACGGACGCTCGCTGGTGCGTCGAACCTGAGGGTCGTAGGACCACCGCTCGCGGCCTGTCTGCGGGTCGAGCGCAATGACGCGATTGAACGGCGTGCAGTAGACGAGATGCCCGCCCGCCTCGTCCGGCAGCAGGATCGGCGTGGACTGCGCGGACACACTCGAGGGTGGCCCTGCCGCGGCCGCCATGTCGCCATTGCGATGGATCCATGCTGGTTCCGAGTCGCGCCACGTTGTCGGGCGTGATCTGCGCCGCCGGGCTGTGGTGCCAGCCGAGAGGGTCGCCCGCCGCGTGCGTCGCTGCGGCGGCACAGGTGAGCGGCAGCAGCAGCGCACAGGCACTCAGCGCCTCCCGCCGGCGGGCGCTCCCGGATCTGTGGTCGACCGATGGCATGCGGGTGAGTCTGCCCGGCAACCGGCGGGCCAGCCAGCCGAGATGGCGAAGGCGCTGAGCGCCGTGGTTTCGGGACCTCACATGCCCGTGTCGCCCATGCCGCCCATGTCCGGCATGCCGCCGCCGTGAACACGTCCTGCGTCACGAGCGGAATCGCGATCACCGGCTGCGCTCGCCCTCAAACGNCAGAGCCCGGCACTCNCCGGGCTCGTCTCACTGCGAAGCCGCAATCACGACTACAGCTCGTTACGGTATTCGCATGCGTTCGGTGCTACTTCGTNGGACCGACACACTCGACACAGCTGAAAATCAGCGCTTATCGCTACANTCACCCTTGGCCGCCCCGCGCCACCGCACGTACGAGTTCCGTCGCAACGCGGTCGCCAGCAGTTATCCCGACTACCGGACAACTCCGAGGGTGAATTGAGAACACAGGGTCCGGGGTGCAAACCGGCATCGAGACTTGACCGATATCCGCGCGCACCGGCGTCGAAGTCGGACCATGCATGACTCGCGGGATCCCCAGAGAGTCTGGCAGTCACATCATTCAGGAGTGGTCGACGCTGCGCGCCTGTTGCTGGTCAAGGCTGGACGCCGGTTGACAGCGAGCTGGTCGGTCCGGATCGTAATCCTCGTCCTCGAGAAGGCAAACAGGGGAGAACAGCGATGAAGACCAGCACGCATGAGATCGCCGATCGCGTCTACCGCCTCTCGACCTGCGTTCCCGACGCCGCACCGGGTGGCTTCACGTTCAATCAGTTCCTGATCGACGCCGACGAGCCATTGCTGTTCCACACCGGCCCGCGGCGCATGTTTCCGCTGGTGTCAGAGGCGGTGGCCCGCATCGTTCCGCTCGAGCGGCTCCGGTGGATCGCGTTCGGGCACGTGGAGTCCGACGAATGCGGAGCCATGAACGAGTTCCTGGCGGCGGCACCCCGCGCCGAGGTTGCGCATGGTGCGCTCGGCTGCATGGTCTCGCTCGACGACCTCTGCGACAGGCCGCCTCGCAAGCTGGCGGACGGCGAGGTCATCGACCTCGGCGGAAAGCGTGTCCGGCACATCGACACGCCGCATGTGCCGCACAACTGGGAGGCGCGCGTCCTTTTCGAGGAGACGACCGGGACACTGTTCTGCGGCGATCTCTTCACTCACGCGGGTGACGGGCCCGCCATCACGGACACCGATATCGTCGGCCCTGCGCTCGCGGCTGAAGAACTTTTCCACGCCACGGCACTGTCGCCTGTGACCGGGCAGACCATCCGTCGCCTCGCGGCACTTGAACCGCGCACCCTGGCGCTGATGCACGGATCATCGACGCGAACACGGTGCAGGGAGTCCCTTGCCCAGCTGGCCGATGCTTACGACCAGCTGACCNCGCGGCTCTGAAAANGCCAGCCGTGGGCTGGATGGCGCGGCTGACTCGTCGTTGGGGCCGACNTCCNGTCCTGGCAGCCGAGGCGGAACCGTCTGCGCTCTCTGCGCGTGACGTGGTGTCGAGTCCACCGTGGCACCAGATCCTGGGGCCGCTGCACCTCGCAGACCAGCCCGGGCGCGGTCAGGGCGCTGCGCTGCCGACGGCGAGCGACGTCGGCGCCCCGGGCCCCACGGGCCAGCCGAGCAGCAGCCAGGCGATGAACAGCAAAGACCACCCGGCCATGAAAGTGAGCGAGCAAGGCAGCATCAGCGAGACCAGCCTGCCAATGCCGGCCTTGGCCACGTAGCGCTGCACGAAAGCGATGATGAGCGCCAAGTAACTCATCATCGGGGAGATCACGTTCGTGACTGAGTCGCCGATGCGGTAGGCCGCCTGCGTGACCTCCGGCGGGTAACCGAGCAGCATGATCATCGGCACGAACACCGGCGCCATCAGCGCCCACTTCGCCGAGGCCGAGCCCATCACGAGATTGATCAGTGCCGACAGCAGGGTCACTGACTCGATGATCTTGCCGGTCGTGGGATGCGCGACCGCGAGGTCGAACTGGGCCGCGAGGCCGGAGAGCAGCACGACAGCGAGCACGAGCAGCGCGAACAACGTCGTCGGGTCGGGCAACGCGTTGCCGATCCGCTCGACCAGGTCGAGGAAGCGATTCACGGCGCCGCGGGTGTGCACGGATCCTGCCTTCCTGTTCTCAGTCATCACTCCTCCAGCGCGCGATCGACCTCGATATCGGGCCGGGAACAGCACGACGACATCCTGCCGAGCCAAACTTGACGCGATCGGAGGAACTGGTCCTCGAGGTGTTCGAGCACTTCGACGGAGTGGGCGCGGTCCGCTCCGGTCGCAGCGCCTGCAGTGGCCACAAACACCTGTTACATAAGAAGATTTTCCGTCGGAATTCCTGCCATGCCACCCTCACGCGATGCCCGCGCTTAGCCCGATGCGCGTGCCGGATCAGGCAGTTGCAGGTTGTGGCACGGATCCTGCTTGGAAGGGGGCAGAAGGCCGGCCCCGTCGGGCCGGCCGAACCGATCGAAGACCCGACCAACAAGGAATACCCAAGTCATGCTCAACAAAGATCCGACTTCCGCGACAACCAAGCTGCTTGCCGCTCTCGGTCTCGCGATGCTGGCCAGTGCCACGGCACAGGCGATGCCCTTGAACGCGAACAAGGGTGGCCCGAGCTCGGCCGTTCCCGGCGACGGCGGCGGCCCCGGCAACAAGTGCGATCCCGGCCAGGGTCAGAGCTTCGTGAATTGCACGTGGTCCGGCTCACCGACGATCATCAAGTTCAACGTCGGCGGCACCTGGGACGTGAACCCCGACGAGGCGGGACCGGGCTGGGACATCGACCCGAGCGACGGCCCAGTGCTGGCCGACATCGACGGCGACGCGAACACGGTGACCTACTCGCTCAACGGCTTCACGGTGGTGTTCTCGAACTCGGCCGCGGATCCGAAGAGCGTGTCGTGGACCTACGACAACTCGGGCTCGCTCGTCACCTACTGGCACATCAAGTACGGCGGCCAGGACCAGTGGATCGTGCTCGGCGACGGCACGGCGGTCTCGTCCGGCATCTGGAACAATGACACGGGCATCAAGCAGGCGATCTCGCACATCACGTTCTTCGACAGCGGTGAGAAGAACGTGCCGGAGCCGGGCACGCTGGCCATGCTCGCGGTCGGCCTGCTGGGACTCGGTGCCGCACGCCGCCGCAACACCGCCTGAACGGACGCTCACGAACTGCGGTCGCTGAACGAGGCCCCGCCGGCAACGGCGGGGTGCAGCGACCGCGCCTTGAGCACGACGATCAACAGCGCCAACCCCGTCGTGAGCTGCGGGAAGATGTAATGGTCAGAGTTCGTCTGGCGCCTCGCCGCCTGACGAGCCTCCACGTGCGCCCCGAGAGGCTTGTATCCTGCGCGCCATTCCGGCGCCTTCACGCCGGTCGATGGAGACCGCGATGCGTGCTGCCGCCCTGTCGCTGCTGCTGATCTGCACCCTGTCGCCCGCGCTGGCCGACGAGACTGCGAGCGACGAGCCCAGCGGGCCCTGGGACGGCCTGAGCTACCGCCTGATCGGCCCGGCCGCGGGCGGCCGGGTCTCGCGTGTGGCGGGGGTGCCCGGCGATCCGCTGACCTATTGGGCGGCGACGGCCGCGGGCGGCGTGTGGAAGTCGACGAACGGCGGCCAGGACTGGAAGTCGGTCTTCGACAAGCAGCCGGTCTCGTCTATCGGCGCGATCGCGATCGCGCCGTCGGACCCCAACGTAGTCTGGGTCGGCTCGGGCGAAGCCAACATCCGCGGCAACGTCGGGGAAGGGAACGGCATCTACCGCTCGACCGACGGCGGCAAGACCTGGACTCACGTGTGGGAGGCCGAGGGTCAGATCGGCACGATGGTCGTTCATCCGTCCGACCCGGACACCGCCTTCGCCGCCGCGCTCGGCAGCCCGTTCGGCCCCGGCGAGGAGCGTGGCGTGCTGCGCACCACCGACGGCGGGAAAACCTGGAAGAAGGTGCTCTACGTCGACGCCGACACGGGCGCGTCGGACATCTGCTTCGACCCGGGCAACCCGCGCATCCTGTTCGCCGGCACCTGGCAGATGCGGCGCAAGCCGTGGAACCTGACGAGCGGCGGGCCGGGCAGCGGCCTGTGGATCTCGCGCGACGGCGGCGACACCTGGAAACGCCTCGAAGGCAATGGCCTGCCCGAGGGCACCTGGGGCAAGGTCGGCGTGGGCGTGGCCCGCACGAACTCGTCGCGCGTCTACGCGTTGATCGAGGCCGAAGAGGGCGGTCTCTTTGTCTCCGCCGACGGCGGCGACACCTGGAATCGCGTCAGCGCGTCGCGCGGCCTGCGCCAGCGCGCCTGGTACTACAGCACGCTGACGATCGACCCGAAGGACCCCGACGTCGTCTGGTTCCCGCAGGTGAACTTGCTCAAGACGGTAGATGGCGGCACCAGCGTGCGCTCAGTCAAGGGCGGCGGCTGGGACTACCACGACGTGTGGATCGACCCGGTCGACACGAAGCGCATCCTGATCGGCAGCGACGCCGGCGTCTCGTTCTCGCGCGACGGCGGCGAGAGCTGGGTGCGGGCCGCCATGCCCATCTCGCAGCTCTACCACCTCGCGGTCGACACGCGCGAACCCTACCGCGTCATGGCCTCGCTTCAGGACCTGGGCACGTTGTCCGGGCCGAGCCGCTCGCTGCGCGCCGAGAAGATCCTGCTCTCGGACTGGCATGGCGTTGGCGGCGGCGAAGCGGGCCACGTGGCCCCCGATCCGACCGACCCCGACCTGGTCTATGCCGGCGAGTACCTGGGCTTCATCTCGCGCTGGAACGGCCGCACGCTGCGCGCGCCGCACGTGGGCATCTACCCCGACAACGGCTCCGGTCGCGGCGCGCGCGACCTGCGCTACCGCTTCCAGTGGACGGCGCCGATCGTGCTGTCGCCTCACGACCCCAAGACCGTGTACCACGCGGCCAACGTGCTGTTCCGCACGCGCGACGGCGGGCAGAGCTGGGAAGCGATCAGCCCCGACCTGACGCGTAACGACCCCGACAAGCAAGGCTGGTCGGGTGGGCCGATCACTGGCGACAACACGGGCGTCGAGCACTACGGCACGATCTTCGCGGTCGCGGAGTCGCCCGTCACGCGCGGCCTGATCTGGGCCGGCAGCGACGACGGTCTCGTCCACGTGACCCGCGACGGAGGAGCGAACTGGAAGAACGTCACGCCGCGGGACTTCCCCGCCTGGGCCACGGTGCGCACGATCGAGCCCTCGACGTTCGACGCCGGGACGGCGTGGCTCGTCGCCGACGCGCACCGGCTCGACGACGAGACCCCGTACCTGTGGCGGACGACCGACCACGGGTCGTCGTGGACCCGCCTGGGTCGCGATCTCGATGCCGAGGTCTACCTGCACGTGGTGCGGGAGGACCCGAAGCGCCAGGGCCTGCTTTACCTGGGCACCGAGCGCGGCGTGATGCTCTCGCGCGACGCAGGCAAGAGCTGGGAGTCGCTGCGCCTGGACATGCCGACGGTGGCCGTCGTCGACCTTGCCGTCGCGGGGGACGATCTCGTCGTGGGCACGCTGGGCCGGTCGATCTTCATCCTCGACGACCTGACGCCGGTGCGCGAGATGACGCCCGCTTTGACCAAGGCGCAGGCGCACCTCTTCGCGCCGCGGCCGGCGGCGCTCCGGACGCAACCCTCGAGCTGGAACGCGCCGCAGGGATCGCGCGAAGGCGCGGGGGCCAACCCGCCGAACGGTGCGGCCTTCACGTACCACCTGGCGGACAAGCCCGAAGGGCCCTTCACCGTCGAGGTGCTCGACGGCGCGGGCCGCGTCGTGCGAACGCTCACGAGCGAGTTGAAGCCACAGTACACGTTGCCCGACCACCCCGACTGGGATCCCGACGATGACCCGAAGCCGGAGTTGTCGGCGAAGCCCGGGTTCAACCGGGGGGCGTGGGACCTGCTCTACGAAGAGGCCGAGTGGATCGAGGGCGCGCGCAACGACACCGGCGGCCGCGGGCCGGGACCGTGGGCACTCCCCGGCGACTACACGCTGCGCCTGACAGTGGGCGGGACCACCGTGACGCAGCCCCTGCGACTGACGCCCGACCCGGCCTCGACGGCCCGCCCCGAGGACCGGGCCGCGCAGTTCGAGTTCCTGCTCGAGCAGCGCGATCGCATGACCAAGATCGCGCGGATGGGACGGACCCTGCGCGAGGTGCGCGAGCAGCTCGGCTCGCGAAAGGCGCTCTTGACTGACAAGGACGCGGCGGCCGAACTGA
>Ga0031656_10000063_pt1 | contig 26457 bp, 29 predicted proteins | sample FrelakmetDIP11DI_FD_55080 | JGI IMG/M metagenome (GOLD analysis project Ga0031656, IMG submission 55080) | Freshwater lake sediment microbial communities from the University of Notre Dame, USA, for methane emissions studies - DIP11 DI | ecosystem: Environmental > Aquatic > Freshwater > Lake >... | reverse complement strand
ATCCGCGAGGAACCCTCGCGCGGCGGCAAGAAGATCGAGGCGGTCGGCACCGACGCCAAGAACATGCTCGGCCGCACGCCGGGCAACATCACCGCCATCCGGCCCCTCAAGGACGGCGTGATCGCGGACTTCACGGTCACCGAGAAGATGCTGCAGCACTTCATCGAGAAAGTGCACGGCAACCGGCTGATCCGCCCGAGCCCGCGCGTGCTGGTCTGCGTGCCCTATGGCTCGACGCAGGTCGAGCGGCGCGCGATCCAGGANTCCGCCGAGGGCGCCGGCGCCCGCTGGGTGCGACTGATCGAGGAGCCCATGGCCGCGGCGGTCGGCGCCGGCATGCCGGTGCACGAGGCGCGCGGGTCGATGGTGCTCGACGTCGGCGGAGGNACCTCTGAAGTCGCGGTCATCTCGCTGAACGGCATCGTCTACGCGGCCTCGGTCCGCATCGGCGGCGACCGGTTNGACGAGGCCATCATCAACTACGTGCGCCGCAACTACGGCATCCTGATCGGCGAGGCCACGGCCGAGCGCATCAAGATCGAGATCGGCTCGGCCTACCCGGGCCAGCAGGTGCGCGAGATCTCGGTCAAGGGCCGCAACCTCTCCGAGGGCGTGCCGCGCAGCTTCACGCTCAACTCCAACGAGATCCTCGAGGCGCTGCAGGAGCCCCTGCAGGGCATCGTCGGCGCGGTGAAGGCCGCACTCGAGCAGACGCCTCCCGAGCTCGGCTCGGACGTGGCCGAGCGCGGCATCGTGCTCACGGGCGGCGGCGCGCTGCTGCGGGACATCGACAAGCTNCTNATGGAGGAGACCGGTCTGCCGGTGGTGGTGGCCGAGGATCCGCTCACGTGCGTGGCGCGTGGNGGCGGCAAGATGCTTGAGCTGATCGACGAGCACGGCCCGGGCCTGTTCGGGCTCGACTGANCGCGGGCGCGCCCCCCGCTCCGCCGTGGTCGAACTGAGCCACGATTCGCGCCCGATCATCGGGCGCGACCGTCCACTGGGGGCAGCNTTCCTGGCCCTTGGCGTGGCCTCGATCGCGCTGATGGTCGCGGATCATCGCTACGGCCACCTCGAGCAGGTCCGCTCCTCGCTCGCCGCGGTCGCCTACCCGCTGCAGCGGGCCGTGGACTTCCCGTTCCGGGTCTGGNACCGGCTCACGAGTTCGTTCGCCGATCGCAGCCGCCTGCGGGCGGACAACCTCGAGCTGACCGCGCGCCTCAGGCTCGCGAACCTGCAGCTGCAGCGCTTCGCCGCACTGGAGGACGAGAACCGTCGCCTGCGCGACATGCGCGAGAATTCCGCGGGCATCGCCGAGCGAGTGCTGGTGGGTTCGATCCTGAACGTCGCGCTCGATCCGTTCCGTCATCGCGTGCTGGTCGACAAGGGGTCCACGGACGGGGTGTTCAAGGGCCAGACCGTGCTCGACGCCGACGGCATCTTCGGGCAGGTATCGCAGGTACATACGCACAGCGCGGAGGTGATCCTGATCAGCGACGCGGAGCATGCGATCCCGGTGCAGTCGAACCGCAGCGGGCTGCGCACCATCGCCGTCGGCACCGGCGACCCCAATCTGCTTTCCCTGCCCTTCGTCACGGTCGAGTCCGATCTCAAGCCGGGTGACCTGCTGATCACGACGGGCATGGGTGGCAAGTTCCCGCGCGGCTACCCGGTCGCCGAGGTGACCCGGGTCGAGCGCGACCCCGCGGCAACCTTCGCGGTGGTGGACGCTCGACCAACGGCGCTTCTCGACCGCGACCGCGAGGTGTTGCTGGTGTGGTTCGAGGCACCGGTGCAGGACACGCCCGCTGACGGCGAGACCGCGCCCGCATCAACCCCTCCCGAGCAGGGCGCGGCTGCCGGCCAGGATGCGGCGTCCGCCGCAGCACCTGCTGCGCCGCCTGCTGCGGCTGCGCCTGCCTCGACGCCCGCGTCCGATACCCCGCCAGCCGCGGGAGAAACCCCGTGAGAAGCAGCGATTTCTCGCGTCGGCTGCTCTACTGGATCACCGTGGCCCTGGGCCTCGTCCTGGCGATCGTGCCGCTGCCGGATTGGCTCGCGCCACTGCGTCCCGACATCGCGCTGCTCGCGGTGATCTACTGGATCCTCACCAGTCCGCGCACAGCGGGCCTTGGCTACGCGTGGCTCGCGGGACTGTTTCTCGACGTGCTGCGCGGGATGACTCTCGGGCAGCACGCGCTTGGCTTCGTACTGGTCGCGTTCCTCGCGCATCGATTGCAGCTGCGCATGCGGATGTTCCCGATCCTGCACCAGGCGGGAACGGTGATGGGACTGCTCGCGATCTATCACTTCGTGATCTTCTGGACCGACGGCCTCACCGGCCACGGCTACACCGGCGCNGACCGTTGGTTGCCGGTGCTGTCGGGTGGCCTGCTGTGGCCTCTGATCGTGGCGGCTGGCGATACGCTCGCCCGCCGCAACCGCTGACGGGCGGCGCGGGAGGCGTTCGTGGCGGGATCGACACGGCTCAAGGACCACTGGGCGGAGCAGCGGCTCTTCGCGCGTCGCATCCTTGCCGCGGTCGTCGTGATCCTGCTGCTGGTGACGGCGCTGCTGGCGAGGCTCTACTACCTGCAGGTGGTGAAGCACGAGCACTTCAGCGAACTCTCGACGGGTAACCGCATCCGCATCGACCCGCTGCCGCCGAGCCGTGGCCTGATCCTCGACCGCAACGGCGAACCGCTCGCGCTCAACCGCCCCGCCTACCAGCTCGAACTGATCCGCGAGCAGACCCCGGACGTCGAGGACACGCTGGCGCGCCTGGTGGNGATCGANCTGCTCGCNGAGGAGGATCTCGAGCGGACGCGCCGCGCGATCAAGGCTCGCCGCAGCTTCGACGCCGTGCCGGTCAGGCTGCAGCTCAACGAGGAGGAACTCGCACGCTTCGCAGTCAATCGGCCGGACTTCCCGGGCGTCGAGGTTCGACCGCGGCTGACGCGCTTCTACCCCAAAGGGGGCACCGGCGTGCACGCGATCGGATACGTGGCCGCGATCAGTGAGGCGGACCAGGAGAACATCGACGTCGCCAACTACGCAGGCACTACGCTGATCGGCAAGCTGGGCGTCGAGCGCGCCTTCGAGGGTGATCTGCACGGCACGACGGGTTACCAGCAGTTGCTCGTGAACGCGCAGGGCCGACGCGTGGAGCGCGTTGGAATCGCCACGCCGCAGCTGCAGCGCAAGGAGCCGGTCGCCGGCAGCGACCTCTATCTCGCCGTTGACGCGCGCCTGCAGCAGGTCGCCGAGGAAGCGCTCGCCGGGCAGCGGGCCGCGCTCGTGGCCATCGATCCGCGCAACGGCGACGTACTCGCCTTCGTGAGCACGCCGACCTTCGACCCGAACGGCTTCGCACGCGGGCTCACGTATGCCGAGTACGCCGCGCTGTCGACNGACATCGACGTGCCGCTCTACGATCGAGCGCTGCGCGGCGTCTATCCGCCCGGGTCGACGATCAAGCCGCTGGTGGCGCTCGGCGCGCTGCAGCTCGGTCTCAAGACGCCCGAGGAGCGCCGCCTGTGCCGCGGTGCCTTCCAGCTGCCGGGCTCCAGCCACCGCTATCGCGACTGGAAGAAGGGTGGTCACGGCAGCGTGGACATGCACACGGCGATCGCCGTGTCCTGCGACGTGTACTTCTATGCCGTCTCGGCCGAGATGGGCGTCGACCGGATGCACGACTTCCTCACGCAGTTCGGCCTCGGAGACAAGGTCGGCCTGGACATCGCGGGCGAGCGCACCGGCCTCGTGCCCTCGACAGCCTGGAAGAAGAAGGCCTTCAAGAAGCCTGAGCTGCAGACGTGGTTCCCCGGCGAGACGGTGATCGCAGGCATCGGCCAGGGCTACATGCTGACTACGCCACTGCAGCTCGCGCACGCTGCCGCAACCGTCGCGATGCGCGGCCAGCGATTCGCACCGCGGCTGGTGCGCGCCGTGCGAGACGGAGAGACGGGCGAGGTGCGGGAGGTCCCGCCGAGGGAGCTGCCGCCGGTGCAGGTATCCGATCCATCGTACTGGGACGTCGTCATCGGCGGCATGGTCGGTGTGATGAACGACCCGTGGGGCACGGCACGCCGCAGCCAGCTCGGCGCGCCTTACAAGATCGCGGGCAAGACGGGCACGGCGCAGGTCTTCAGCGTCGGGCAGAACGAGCGCTACCAGGAGAAGGATGTCGCCGAGCGCCTGCGCGACCACGCGTTGTTCATCGCGTTCGCACCGGCGGACGATCCGACGATCGCAGTGGCGGTGGTGGTCGAGAACGGTCGCAGCGGCAGCGGCACGGCCGCACCGATCGCGCGCAAGGTACTGGATGCACACCTGCTGCCGCCGGAAGTGCAGCAGGCCCTGGCTGAGAAAGCGGCGGCCGAGGCGGCACCGGCCGCGGGGAGCGAGGAATGAGGGACGAGATCCAGGGGCCGGGATATTCGAGCCGGGCGCAGCGCACGTTCACTCTTTCCGGACGCCTGCTCGGCGCACTGCACCTCGACGGCCCGCTGCTGCTCGCGGTTCTTGCAGTCTGCGCGGCCGGACTCGTGGTGCTGTTCAGTGCCGCGGGCGAGGACGTGGGCGTGTTCCTCCGGCAGGCCGCCCGCGTCGGGCTCGGGCTCGGCGTGATGGTCCTCACCGCGCAGATCCCGCCCCGGGTCTGGAGGGCACTGGCGCCCTGGCTGTACGCGCTCGGAGTGCTGCTGCTGGTGGCAGTGGCAATCGCCGGTGACATTGCCATGGGCGCGCAGCGCTGGCTGGACCTGGGCGTCATCCGCTTCCAGCCGTCGGAGATCATGAAGATCGCGGTGCCGCTCGCCTGCGCCTGGTTCCTTCACGACCGGCCTTTGCCGCCGAGCCTCGGCACGCTGATCGTGCTCGCGGCGGCAATCCTGGTGCCCGTGCTGCTTATCGCGGAGCAGCCGGACCTCGGAACGGCGCTGCTGGTCGCTGCCGGCGGCGGGCTCGTGGTGCTGCTCGCCGGCCTGCAGCTGCGCTACATACTCGGGATCGGTGCGCTGATCGGGGGCGCCATTCCGGTCGCCTGGCATTTCATGCACGACTACCAGCGCCAGCGCGTGCTCACGTTCCTCAATCCCCAGGAGGACCCGCTCGGCGCGGGCTATCACACGATCCAGTCACAGATCGCCATCGGCTCGGGTGGCGTCTTCGGCAAGGGCTACATGAACGGCAGCCAGGCGCAGCTCGAATTCCTGCCGGAGCGCTCCACCGACTTCATCTTTGCGGTGATCGGTGAGGAGTGGGGACTGGTCGGGCTCGCGGTGCTGTTGCTGCTCTACCTGTTGGTAATGGCGCGAGGGCTCTACATCGCCGTACAGGCCCAGGACACCTTCACGCGCCTGACCGCGGGCGCACTCACGCTGATCTTCGGCGTGTATGTGTTCGTCAACGCGGGCATGGTCGCCGGGCTGCTGCCCGTGGTCGGCGTGCCGTTGCCGCTCGTGAGCTACGGCGGCACATCGATGGTGACCCTCATGGCGGGCTTCGGTATCCTCATGTCCATCCACTCGCGTCGCAAGCTCGTCGCGACGTGATCCACCTGCTGCAACGGATGCGCCGCATGCCGAGAAGCCTGCCGCCGGCCCTGTGGGCCGCCCTCGCCGTTTCATCGCCCGTGCAGGCGCTCGATGCGCAGCGCGGGGACGTGCGCGCATTCGTGGGCGAGATGGTCGCGGAGCATGGATTCGAGGCGGACGAACTCGAGCGAGTGCTCGCGCAGGCGCAATCGCAGCCGTCCATCGTCAATCTGATCTCCAGACCCGCGGAAAAGTCCCGGCCCTGGCACGAGTACCGGGCGATGTTTCTCACGGGACGGCGCATCGGCCGCGGCGTCGAGTTGGCGGACGTGCACGCCGAGGCGCTGGCACGCGCCGAGACGCGCGGCGTGCCGGCGTCGGTGCTGCTCGCCATCACGGGCGTGGAGACCTTCTACGGCGAGATCGTCGGCAGGCACCGCGTGGTCGACGCGCTCGCGACACTTGCCTTCGACTACCCGCCGCGAGGCCCGTTCTTCCGCGATCAGCTCGAGCAGTTCCTGCTGATGACACGAGAGGAATCGCTCGACCCGCTCGATGCGAGGGGCTCCTATGCCGGTGCGATGGGCATCCCGCAGTTCATGCCCTCGAGCGTCCGCGCCTACGCCGTGGACGGCGACGGCGACGGCCGGCGCGATCTCTGGGCGAGCTGGAGCGACGTGTTCGCGAGCATCGCGAACTACCTGGTGCTTCACGGCTGGCGCAGCGGCGAGCCGGTGATGGCGCCCGCGGACGTGGCAGACGCCGATCTCGCGGGACTCGAGTTCGGCAAGGTCGCGCTCACCGAGACCGTGGGATCGCTGCGCGAGCGCGGCGTGAGCTTCGAGACCTCGCTGCCGGCCGATGCGCCTGCCGTCCTGCTATCGCTCACCGGCCGCAGCGGTCCGGAGTTCCGCGTCGGCTTCACCAACTTCTACGCAATCACACGCTACAACCGCAGCCAGATGTATGCGAGCGCGGTCTCCGACCTCGCCGACGCGATCGCCGCGGCGACCGCGGTCAAGCCTTCCAAGCCCTATGCGACCGTCGCCACCGCGCCGGTCGAACCGGTACCCTGAGCGCGTCATCCGACGCTGCGCGCGGCCGGGACGACTCGACCCATCATCACAGCCATTGAAGTAACGTCACGACATGAGACGATCGATCGCAAGCCTTGCCATCCTGCTCGCCACGCTGGCACTCGCAGCCTGCTCGAAGGAATCCGCGACACCATCCACCGCGGCGCCAGCCGACCAGGCGACCGCCGACGCCGCGGCGCCGGCCACTCCGGAGGTCGTCACGCAGATTCCCGAACCGCCGGTGATCAGCGCCCGCAGCCACATCGTCATGGACCACGACAGCGGCCGCGTCCTGGCAGCCGTCGATCCCGACTCCCGTCAGGAACCGGCCAGCATCACGAAGCTGATGACCGCCTTCGGCGTGTTCCGCGCGCTCAAGGAAGGCCGCATCAAGACCACCGACATGGTCACGATCAGCGAGAACGCCTGGAAGCAGGAAGGCTCGCGGATGTTCATCGAGGTCGGCAAGCAGGTCTCCGTTGAGAACCTGATCCTCGGGATGATCGTGCAGTCGGGCAACGACGCGACGGTCGCACTCGCCGAGCACGTCGGCGGCACCGAGGCCACGTTCGTGCAGATGATGAACACCTATGCGAAGCAGCTCGGCATGACGGGTTCGCACTTCACGAACTCCGCGGGCATGCCCGACCCGGAGCACTACATGACGGCCCGCGACATCGCGGTNCTCTCGAGCGCGATGATCCACGAGTTCCCGGAGTACTACCGCTGGTACGCGCAGCGCGAGTTCACCTGGAACGGCATCACGCAGCAGAACCGCAACGGCCTGCTGTGGCGCGACCCGACCGTGGACGGCGTCAAGACGGGCCACACCGAGACCGCCGGCTACTGCCTCGTGGCCTCCGCCAAGCGGGACGGCATGCGGCTCGTTTCGGTGGTACTGGGCACGGACTCGATGCGTGCACGCGAGGAGGCCAACGCCGCGCTGCTGAACTACGGTTTCAACTTCTATGAGACCAAGCGCCTGTATGCCGCGGGCGAGCCGCTCACCACGGCGCGCGTGTGGAAGGGCGCGACCGACCAGGTCGGTCTCGCGCTGAAGCGCGACCTGTACATCACGGGTCAGCGCGGCCAGATGGGCAGCGTCAAAGCGGAATTCGACCTGCCGGGGCGGCTCGTTGCACCGCTTTCCGCGGACACGTCGATCGGCAAGGCGGGCATCGTCGTCAACGGGGCGACCATCGCCACGCACGACCTGTACCCGGCGCAGGACGTACCGCGGGGCGGCTTCTTCCGCCGCATGGTCGATACCGTTCGCCTCTGGTTCAACTGAGGTGGCGGCCCCGTACCCCACCTGCTGGCTGAACGGCGAGCTGAAGCCGCTCGCCGAGGCGAGCATCTCGCCGCTCGATCGCGGCTTCCTGTTCGCGGACGGGATCTATGAGGTGGTGCCCGTGCATCGCGGACGACCGTTCCGGCTGCGCGAGCATCTCGACCGCCTCGAGCGCAGTCTCGCGGCCATCCGCTTGACGAACCCGCATTCGCACCAGGAGTGGGCTGCCATCCTAGAGCGCGTCGCGGTGGCCGCCGGCGGCAAGGAGATGCTGCTCTACGTACAGGTCACGCGGGGCGCCGAGCACGGNCGAAACCATCTTTTCCCGACGGGCGTGGCACCCACCGTGTTCGCATTTGCGAGCCCGTTTCCCGCGCCGACTGCGCGCATTCTCGAGTCCGGCCTCGCTGCCGTGACGCTCCCGGACATCCGCTGGGCGCGCTGCGATGTGAAGTCCGTGGCCCTNCTCGCGAACGTGCTGCTTCGCCAGGAAGCTGCCGACCGCGGCGCCGACGAAGCATTGCTGGTGCGGGATGGACTGCTGCTCGAGGGCTCCTCGAGCAGCGTGTTCCTGTGCACGAACGGCGCGCTCGTCACTCCACCCGACGATCACCGCATCCTGCCGGGCACCTCGCGCGACGCGGTGATCGAGCTTGCGCGCGGCTGGCGAACGGTGGCGGTGCGCGAGATCTCGGTCGGCGAGATCGAAGGTTGCGACGAACTGTGGATCGCGTCCGCCGGCCGGGGCGTGCTNCCCGTGACCGCGGTGGACGGCCGGCCCGTCGGGGCCGGACGACCCGGCCAGCTGTGGCGGGAGATGTACGACCGCCTGCAGCGCCACCTCGACGACGTCTCCGCCATGCCGGCGCTCTAAACCATGACCGAAGGCACGCTGCTCGAGTTCCCGACCGACTTCCCCGTGAAGATCATGGGCGCGGCCAGCGACGAGTTCCGCAGTCTCGCCATCGGAATCGTGACGCGTCATTTCGGAACGCTCGATTCCTCGCGCATAGAGGAACGACCGAGCAGCGGCGGCAAGTACCTTGGCCTCACAATCACCGTTCGCGCCGAGAGCAAGGCGCAGCTCGACGCCCTCTACACCGAGCTGACTTCCTGTCGCCAGGTGCTGGTCGCGCTCTGATCCGCCGCGTCGAAACCGAGTTCAGCCAGCAGGCGGGGCGCAAGCGCGTCGGCCACGATGCCAAGGTCGGCCGGCCCGCCCAGCTCGCTCACCTGCGTCATCTCGAGGCCCGCGTAGCCGCAGGGGTTGATGCGCCTGAAAGGCTCGAGGTCCATCGCGACGTTGAGCGCGAGGCCGTGATAGGAACAACCGCGGCGGATCCGCAGGCCCACGCTCGCGACCTTGGCCGCGCCCACATATACGCCAGGCGCGTCGCGCCGCCCGAATGCCTCGATGCGCCATTGCGCCAGGGTCGCGACAACGGCGCGCTCGATGCCCTCGACGAGCGGGCGCACGCCGAGCCGCGCGCGGGTCAGATCGAGCAGCGGATACACCACGAGCTGCCCCGGGCCGTGGTAGGTGACCTGCCCGCCGCGGTCGATCTGCACCACCGGGATGTCGCCGGGCGCATCAGGTGCTCCGGCTTCGAGTTCATGCCCAGCGTAAACACCGGCTCGTGCTCGAGGAACCAGATCTCGTCGGGCGTGCCGGGGTCGCGACCGTCCACGAGCCGCTGCATTGCCCGCCACGTCGGTTCGTAGGCGACGCAGCCCAGCCAGCGCAGCTCGGGCGCGATCATGGTCGTCGTGCTTGTCAGCGGGTGGCGACGCCGCCTGCGCCGAGTCCCGCGTTGTTGCGCGCCAGCGCCTGTTCGGCGCGATAGCTGGAGCGCACCAGCGGCCCGGCGACGCACTCGAGGAAGCCGCGCCCGAGCGCCGCGGCGCGATAGACCTCGAACTCCTCGGGCGTCACGAAGCGCTCGACGGCAAGGTGATTCACGGTCGGCCGCAGGTATTGCCCCAGCGTGAGGATGTCGACGCCGATCGAGCGCAGGTCGTCCATCGTCTGGAGGACCTCGACGTCGGTCTCGCCGAGGCCGAGCATCAGGCTCGTCTTTGCAAGCACCCCGGGGCGATGGCGCTTGGCGTGCGCGAGCACCGCGAGTGTCTGGTCGTAGGAGGCGCGCGGGTCGCGTACCGGATGCGTGAGGCGGCGCACCGTTTCGACGTTCTGCGCGAACACCTCGAGGCCGCTGTCCACCACGGTCTCGACGTCCTCGAGCACCCCCTGGAAGTCGGGGGTGAGCGCCTCGACCGCGGTCTGCGGGCAGCGTTGCTTGATGGCACGGACACAGGCCGCGAAGTGCGCGGCGCCGCCATCGTCGAGGTCGTCGCGATTGACGGACGTGAGCACCACGTAGCTCAACCCCATGAGCTCGACGGTGCGCGCGGCATTGACCGGCTCATCGACGTCGAGCCAGCCCCGCGGGTTGCCGGTGTCCACCGCGCAGAAGCGGCAGGCGCGCGTGCACACCTCTCCCATCAGCATCAGCGTCGCGGTGCCAGCGTTCCAGCACTCGCCGATGTTCGGGCACTTCGCTTCCTCGCAGACAGTGGCGAGGCGATGATCGCGAACCGTGTGCCGCACGGCGTCGAAGCGTGGCCCGGCGGGCATCGGCGCACGCAGCCACGACGGCTTGCGGCCCGCGGGCAGCGGCGCGGCCACGGCCGTCGCCTTGATGCCGTCCTTGATCGCCGTGGTGCCCTGCGGCGTCACGTACTTCTGGCCGCTGCGCGCGGCGCTCGGGACGACGGGAATGCCTTTGAAGTCGGTCATGGCTCGGATGTCCGGGGGCGGTGGATTGTACCCGGTCGCGGCGCGGGGCTGGCTGCGCGCCGTCCGCCTGCCTCAATGCCCGCCTTGCACCAGCAGACCCTCCTCGCGCAGCGCCTCCGCCAGCCCCTCCTCGATCTCCTCCGCCTGCGCCCGCGTCAGTCCCTGCAGGTGCAGCACCGGCCCGGCGAGTACTTCGAGCCCGCGCTTGAGCACACTGCCCGCCGCGCGGATGCCCGCCTTGTGCTGGTCGAAGCGCTCGGCCGGCGTGTAGTCCGTTGCCCCGACGTACACGCCATACGGCCCGCGCGGGCTGTCTTCGTAGTCGAGCAGCACGAGATAGATGTTGGACCGACCTCGCCCCCGCCGCGTGAACCGCGCCGCGACGTCGTAGACGAGCGACAGCCACTCGACATAGCGCATCGGCAACCAGGCAGGCACCGACTCTGGTGCCGCCCGCCACAACAGCCCCAGCAGCCTTTCGATGTTCATCGGCGGCTCATGTCGCATCCACAGCTCGTGGATGCAGTGCGCTCCGGCGACCCCGTCCCTCTCCAGGAGCGCCGCCTCGAGCCGCGCCAGCAGTTCCTCCCGTCCCAGCGCGCGGAGCGGGCGGCGCCCGGGCGTGGCGGCTGCCTTCCTCACGACGCCCGACCCGCCGTCACGTCGACCACCGCCCCGGCCGCGTCCAGCTCACCCGCAAGCTCGATCGGCTGGCAGCACACCTGGCAGTCTTCCACGTAGCTGAATGCGCCCGCCGAAACGTCCACCACCGTGTCGAATCGCTCCCCGCAATACGGGCACTGCACCGTCACGATCTCGGTCGGGCGCAGCGCGTCCTCGCAGCCCGGTTCGAACACCGGCTCGAGGCCGAACAACCGATCGATGCTGTCCGGATCGATGGGTCTGCGCGAGCGCATGAGCGGCTCCAAGTGTCCGTGGTGCTTCCGTTGCCTGCTTCATCCCCGACCCGCGCGCCCCCTCCGGCCGCCGGGTTGTCGCGCCGGCGGCGCCACGACCCGACATCTTCGATGCGCCGCCCCGCCGGGCGGCGTGCCATCCGCTAGCGCTTCTTCTTCGCGAGCTTCTCGGCGCGCTTCTCTTCCTTGGTCTTCTGGGCCTTCTTCCTGGTTTCCTTCTTCCGGTCCATTCCCTTAGACATGGCCTCACCTCCGGAACACTGCACCGCACGCGCGGCGACACCTCGATTCTCGGCTCACCGGCGCGATACGCGCAATCCCCAGCCCGCATCCGTGCTCGGGATCCGGCTCCCGGCTGCGCAGCTGCCGCCGGACTCGCCTGCGGCCGCATCGCGCGGCACCGAGAATCTCACCTTGGTCGTAGGCACTCGCCCGGCGCTGGCCTGGACTCCAGCCTTGGATCCCTCGAGCGGTCGGAACTGTTCCAGTCCTGGTGCATCGACGAACGCCACTCGATCGTACTTCCCGTAATCGAGACCCACGGCCTCGGCGACTGCCTGCAGAACCCTGTCGACTTCCGCGTCAGGCACGTGGCATTACACGTGGTAGGCCGGCTCCACCCGATACGTATCACCGACGACCTGGTCTGGCGATGCAGGCTTGAGCGGCGGTGACGCCTGCGCCAGCTGAACGCAGGTACCCGGCAATCCGACCATGGAGACCAACCACCGGATCCACTGGATCATGACTTTGCCCCCGGCAATGCTGCAACGAACGACTCTGCTCCCCGGGCACCCACGGAGATGCGCTCCTCGCATCGATGCCCGCACGACCGCCGTTCAGTGCGATCGCGCCCTGAGGCGCGCATCGAGTTCCGCGAGGCGCTCCGGCGTGCCGATGTCGAGCCAGCCGCCCTCGTGGACCTCGCCGCTCACCCGGCCGNCGCGTGCTGCCGCGCGCAGCAGGGGCGCGAGCTTGAAGACGCCATCGCTGCAGCCGTCGAACAGCGCCGCACGGTAGACCCCGGCGCCTGAGAACGTCAGGCGCTCGCCGTCCCGCTCGACGATGCGGCCGTGCTCGAGCACGAAGTCGCCACGCGGGTTGTGCGCCGGATTCGGCACCAGCACGAGGTGAGCAAGGTCCGCCGCAGCAATCCGATCGTGCAGGCCCGACCAGTCGAGGTCGGTCCACACGTCNCCGTTCAGCACCAGGAACGGGCCCGCGCCGAGCAGCGGCAGCGCGCGAAAGATGCCGCCGCCCGTCTCNAGCGGCTCAGGCCCTTCGTCGCTGTAATGCAGTCGCACCCCGTAGCGGCCGCCATCGCCAAGCGCCTCGCGGATCATGGTGCCGAGCCACGANAGGTTCACCACGACGTCCTCGAAGCCCGCGGCCGCGAGCGCCCGCAGGTGGTGCACGATCAGTGGCGCGCCGCCCGCCTCGAGCAGCGGCTTCGGGCGCTCGAGGGTCAGCGGNCGCATGCGCTCGCCACGCCCGGCCGCCAGGATCAGCGCCTTCACGTGCGCCTGGCCTGGAGATTCGCGGTCATTGCAGGCAGCACGCGCTCGCGCACCAGCGCGCCGAGCGCGCTCAGATCGTCGTGGCGGGCGCAGGCTTCCACGATGTAGCTCAGCGTACGCGGCACGTCCGGCAGGTAGCCGGGCTTGCCGTCGCGGTGCCAGAGCCGCGCGAAGATGCCGGCGGCCTTGAGGTGCCGCTGCACCCCCATCAGATCGAACCAGCGCAGGAACTGGGCCTCGTCGGCGCCGGTGTCGAGTCCTGCTGCCGTCGCGTCGCGTCGGTAGTCGCGCGCCCAGCCGAGCACGCGTTCCTGCGGCCACCCGACGTAGCAGTCGCGAAGCAGCGATACGAGGTCGTAGGTGAGTGCGCCGTGCACGGCGTCCTGGAAATCGAGTATGCCGGGATTCGCGCCTTCGCAGACCATCAGGTTGCGCGAGTGGTAGTCGCGGTGAACGAATACCTGCGGCTGCTCGAGCGCATTGGCGACCAGCAGGTCCGCTGCCTCGGCGAGCGTCGTGGCAACGGCACCGTCCGTCTCGAGGCCGAGGTGACGCGCAACCAGCCAGTCGGGGAACAGGCGCATCTCGGTTCGCAGCAGCCGCTCGTCATACGGCGGCAGGTCGGAGCAGTGAACACGACCGCGCGACTGGAAGCGCACCAGCGCCGCGATCGCATCGCCGTAGAGGGCCTCCGCCAGGCTCGTGTCGCGCAGCGCGTCCAGATAGGTCGTCGAGCCCAGGTCCGACAGCAGCAGGAAGCCCTGCTCCGCGTTGCGCGCGATGACGTGCGGAGCGTGCACGCCGGTATCCTCCAGCATGCGCGCCACCCTGAGGTACGGCCCGACGTCCTCCTTCCCGGGCGGCGCATCCATCGCGACGACCGTGCCCTCCGCACGGGTGACGCGAAAGTATCGGCGGAAGCTGGCGTCCGCCGAAGCCGGTGCGAGTGCGAAGTCACGAAAGCCAAGCGTGGTCTCGAGCCACTGGCGCAGCAGGTCGAGCCGTGGGTCGTCGCGGCGGGTGTCTGGCAAGCGGAGCCTCGGAAGATCGGAACTGGCAGGAGGGTCGCAATTATAATCGCCGGCATGAAGCCGTCCGCCCGAACTTCACCGGTCCTGCGACGGCTCAGCGTTCTGCTGCTGCTCGCACTTGCGACGCCAGCCGTCGCCGAGGAATCTGCCTGCCGGCCGCTGGCGCCGGATCCGCGCCTCGAGGAGCTTCTCAAGGCAGACCCCGAGGACACGCGCATCAAGATCAGCAGCGACCAGGGTGAGCTCGGACGCCAGGGGGACGCGAAACTGACCGGCAACGTGCGCCTCCGCATGGGACAGCGGCTGCTTGCGGCGGATGCCGCCGAGATCGACGCCGAGGCGCGAAGCGTGAGGCTCCTGGGCAACGTCGAGTATCTCGATCCCATGCTGCGCGTCCGCGGTCGCGGCGGTGAGTACACCGACGGTGCAGGCAGCTTCCAAGGCGCCGAGTTCGAGATCCCGGACCGCATGGTGCGCGGTGCGGCCGAGGACGTGCAGTTGCGCAACCAGACGGTGCTCGACCTCGAGGGCGTGCGCTACACGGCCTGCCCGCCGGGAAACGAGGACTGGGTGCTGAGCGCCAGGCGCATCACGATCGACCAGGAGAGCCGCATTGGCACCGGTCGCGACGTGCGCCTCGACTTCAAGGGTGTTCCGATCCTCTACACACCCTGGCTCACGTTTCCGGTCGGTGAGGAACGCAAGTCCGGGCTGCTGTTCCCCTCGATCGGCACCAGCAACAAGACCGGCGCGCAGGTCGCAATCCCCTATTACTGGAACATCGCGCCCAACTACGACGCGACGCTCACGACGCGCTACTTCTGGTCGCGTGGCCTGCGACTCGACCCGGAGTTTCGCTACCTCACCGAGCGCAGCCGCGGGACGTTGACCGCCGAGTATCTCTTTGACGACCGGGACTACGGTTCGGCACGCGGCGTTGCCGATCTCGAGCACCGCACGCGCCTGGCGCCGCTCACGCGACTGATGGTCGATGCCGCCTACGCTACGGACCAGAGCTACTTCGAGGACTACGGCATCGGCTTCGAGGGCACCAGCATCACTTTCCTGAACCAGCTCGTCGAGGCTCGCAAGGACACGCGGCACTGGTCGCTCATCGGTCGCGTGCAGAACTTCCAGGTGATGGACTCGGGGTTGCCGGATTCCGACTACCCCTACACCCGCCTGCCGCAGCTGCTGATCGCTGGACGATGGGACGAACTCGGCGGCGGCTTCCGCGCAGGACTGTATTCGGAGGCGGTGAATTTCCAGAGCGACGAACTCGTGGACGGAACGCGCTTCGACATCGAACCCGCGCTGGGGTGGCGCGGCAGCGCCTACGGGGCCCATGTCGCCGCGAACGCGGCCTGGCGCACGACCGCCTACTCGCTGTCGGAGGCCCCGCTCACGGGCGACGACACGCCGGTGCGGTCGCTGCCTGTGATCAGTGCCGAGACGGGCTTCACCCTCGAACGCGTTACCGGCTCGAAGGGTCAGCGCCTGCAGACGCTCGAGCCTCGCGTCCTGTACCTGTACGTTCCCTACCGCGACCAGGACGATCTCCCGGTATTCGACACGGCGCTCCCCGACCTGAACCTGGTCGAGCTGTTCCGCCCCAACCGCTACGTCGGCGCCGACCGCGTCGGCGACGCGAACCAGCTGAACATCGGCCTCACCAGTCGGCTGCTCAACGCGTCTGGTGGCCGGCAATTCCTCAGTGCGACGCTCGGCCAGGCCATCTACTTCGAGCAGCCGCGCGTGACGCTGCCCGATGAGGCTCCGCGCGACCGCGCCACCTCGGACCTGATCGCCGAGCTCGATCTGACGGCGTTCAAGAACTGGAGCGCGCGGGCCGCCTACCAGTGGAACCCGGACGAGTCCGTCACCGAGTACTCGGATTTCCGCGTGCAGTACCGCCCGGCTTCGGACCGCGTGGTCAATGCAGCCTATCGGTATCGGCGCGACACGCTGGACCAGTTCGACGTGTCCGCGGCCTGGCCGATCACTGACAACTGGCGCGGATTCGGTCGCTGGGTCTATTCCCTGCTCGAGGAGAAGACACTCGACCAGTTCGTGGGCCTGGAGTACGGATCGTGCTGCTGGGCGCTGCGGCTCGTGACACGCCGCTTCGTCAGCAGCCGGACGGGCGACATCGACACCTCGATCGGGCTGCAGCTGGAACTGAAGGGCCTGTCGAATGTCGGAACGGACACCGAAGCTTTCCTGCGTGATTCGATTCGTGGATACTCCGCGCTCCCGCCTGAACCCCGGTCCTGAAATGTCTTTTGTTTTCAATAGATTAATGCTGGCCTGCGTGATGCTGGCAGCCCTGGCGGGCGTTGCCCATTCACAGGAACCCGGCCGCAGCGGCGTTCCACTCGACGGCATCGCGGCGGTCGTCAACGACGGCATCGTTCTGCGCAGTGCCCTCGACCAGCAGGTCGGCTCCGTCACGCAGCGCTTCGAGCAACAGGGCCAGGCACTGCCGCCGCGCAATCTGCTGCGCCAGCAGGTGCTCGAGCGGCTGGTGATGCAGGAGATCCAGGTGCAGCGCGCAGAGCGCCTCGGCATCAAGATCCCGGACGAGGCACTCAACGAGACGCTCGCGGACATCGCGCGGCGCAACGGCGTCCAGTTCGCCGACCTCCCCGCCACGCTGGAGTCCCAGGGCATCAACTACGCGCGCTACCGCGAGGAGGTGCGGCAGGACATGACGCTCAACCTGCTGCGACAGCGCGACGTTTACTCGCGCATCTACGTCTCGCCGCGAGAGATCGAGCAGTGCGCCGAGCGCCGCAAGAGTTCGCCCGAGCAGTCCATGGAATACGACCTCGCGCACATCCTCGTGTCGGTGCCCGCCTCCGCAACGGCCGAGCAGGCCGAGGAGCGAGCGGTCCGGGCTCAGGGCATCTACGACCGCGCCCGCCGCGGCGAGGACTTCGCGCAGCTCGCGGCGGCCTACTCCGACGCGGGCACCGCGCTCGACGGCGGCTCCCTTGGCTGGCGCCCGGTGAACCAGCTGCCCGCGTTCGCGGCGGAGGTCATCGTCGCGATGCAGCCGGGTGACGTGAGCGAGCCGATACGCACGCCGAGCGGCCTGCATGTCTTCAAGCTGCGCGACCGGCGTGGCGCCGCGTCGAGCGCGATGGTCGCGCAGGTGCACGTGCGCCACATCCTGATGGAAACGACCGAGGTCGAAGACGACGACACGGTGCGCCAGAAGCTGCTTCAGTTCCGCGAGATGATCCTGAAGGGCGACGACTTCGCGGCGATCGCCTCGGTGAACTCNGACGACCCGGGATCGGCCGCCAACGGAGGCGACCTCGGCTGGGTGGGCCCCGGCACTTTCGTGCCCGCCTTCGAACAGGTCGTCGACTCCCTGCAGGTCGACGAGATCAGCCAGCCGTTCAAGACACAGTACGGCTGGCACGTCGTGCAGCTGCTCGGCCGCCGCAGCTACGACGCCACCGAGGACGTGATCCGCAATCGCTGCGTCGCACAGTTGCGCGAATCGCGTGCCGAGGAGGAGACGGAGATCTGGATGCGCCGCCTGCGCGACGAGGCCTTCGTCGAATACCGTCTGTGACCGGCCCCGGGACTGCGCGCGTGAGCCGCAACGACCGCTCCCGGCCCGTCGTTGCCGTCAGCAGCGGCGAGCCCGCGGGCGTCGGTCCGGAACTCTGCGCGGCGCTGCTCGAGGAGGACTGGGGTGCAGAGCTCGTGCTGGTCGGCGACCGGTTCCTGCTCGAACGCGCGGCCGGGCATGCCCTGCCCGGTGACGCGGTACTGCACGTGCCGCTCGCCGCTGCCGCGATTCCGGGACGCCTCGACACCGCCAACGCGCGCTACGTGCTCGCAATGCTCGATGCGGCGATCGATGAGTGTCGCTCGGGCCGCTTCGACGCACTGGTCACTGCTCCCGTGCACAAGGGCATCATCAACGATGCGGGGATCCCGTTTACCGGACACACCGAGTATCTGGCGCAGCGCTGCGGCACGCCCCAGCCGGTGATGCTGCTCGCAGGAGGCGGGCTGCGCGTAGCGCTTGCGACCACGCACCTGCCGCTGAAGGACGTNAGCGCAGCGCTCACGGTCGATCGCCTCGTTGCCGTCACGCGCGTGCTCGACGCTGACCTGCGCGCGAAGTTCGGCATCGAGCGGCCGCGTATCCTCGTCTGCGGCCTNAATCCGCATGCCGGCGAGGGCGGGCACCTCGGGCGCGAGGAGATCGAGGTGATTGCGCCGGCGATCGAGCGGTTGCGCTCCGAGGGACTCGACCTCACCGGCCCCGTGCCGGCCGACACCGTCTTCCTGCCCGCGCGCCTCGCAGACCACGATGCGGTGCTCGCNATGTACCACGACCAGGGTCTGCCCGTGCTCAAGCACGCGAGCTTCGGCCATGCCGTAAACGTGACGCTCGGCCTGCCGATCGTACGGACCTCGGTCGATCACGGCACGGCACTCGAGCTGGCCGGGACGGGCCGTGCCGACCCCGGCAGCCTGCGCGCCGCGCTGGCGCTGGCCGTGGAGATGTGCGAGACCCGCCGCCGGTGAGCCGTCCGAAGAAGCGCTTCGGCCAGCACTTCCTGCACGACCCCGGGACGATCGAGCGCATCGTGCGCGCCGTCGCGCCTCAGCCGGGCGACCGTCTCGTGGAGATCGGCCCCGGGCGCGGCGCGATCACGGCACCGCTGCTCTCGCTGGCCGGCGCCGTTGACGTCGTCGAGCTCGACCGCGACGTGTTGCCCTTGCTCGAGTCGCGCTGCCGCGGGCGCGGCGAGCTGCGCGTGCACCTGGAGGACGCACTCGAGTTCGACCTCCGTGCGCTCCGCGGCGCGGGCGCGCCGCTGCGGCTCGTGGGGAACCTGCCCTACAACATCTCCACGCCCCTGCTGTTCCGGTTCGTGGCACAGCTCGAGGCGATCGCCGACATGCACTTCATGCTGCAGAAGGAGGTCGTCGCCCGCATGGCGGCACGGCCGGGCAGCAAGACATACGGGCGTCTCACCGTGATGCTCGCGCCATGGGTAGATGTCGAGCCGCTGTTCGACATCGGCACCGGCGCGTTCTCGCCTCCACCCAAAGTGATCTCGACTTTTTTCAGGCTGCGCCCCCATTTGACGCCGCCGTTTGCGCTCCCGGACCCGGCGGGCTACGCGCGGGTCGTGGCCGCGGCCTTCGCGCAGCGGCGCAAGACACTTCGCAACTCGCTGGCAGGTCTGCTGGATGCCGGGCGTATCGCCGCCGCCGGCGTGGACCCGCAGCTGCGTCCGGAAACGCTGCCGCCGCAGAGTTTCGCCGCGCTCGCGGCACAACTGCACGAGCCGGACACGGAAGGTAACGCGGATTGGTCGCCCAGCGCCTTGGACCTATAATCACTCGGGCGACCTCGATTCCAGCCCGCAGGAGCACCGCGATGCGCGACTACAGCAAGATCCTGCTCTGCCTCGACCTCACGGACGACAGCGAGAAGATCGCGGAGCGGGCCAAGTCGCTGGCCCTGAAGCACGGCGCCGAACTCACGCTGCTGCATGTCGTCGAGTACGTCCCGGTAGAGCCGATGGGCGAGGCGCTGCTTCCTGCAGTGCAGATCGAGGGCGAGCTCGTCGAGCGCGCCCGCGTGCGCATCGCCGAGCTGTCCGCGAAGCTCGGCCTCGACCACTGCGAGCGGCTCGTGAACACCGGCAACATCAAGACCGAGGTCGTGCGCATCGCGCAGGCGCGCGGCATCGACCTGATCGTGATCGGCAGCCGCGAGCGTCACGGCGTCTCCATCCTGTTCAACTTCACGGAGGACACGGTGCTGCACGCGGCGCCCTGCGACGTCCTCGCCGTGCGTCTGCCGCGCGAGTGAGCGGCCCGGCCGCGCCGATCATGATCAGCAGCACCCACCGCATCCGCGTCGACGTCGTCACCCACTTCGTCGAGGAACAGTCGAGCGCGGGCGACGGACGCTTCGTGTTCGCGTACACGATCACCATTCGCAACGAGGGCACGGTTCCGGCACGCCTGCTGTCGCGCCACTGGATCATCACCGACGCCAACGGCAAGGTGCAGGAGGTGGTCGGCGACGGAGTGGTCGGCGAGCAGCCGCATCTCGAGCCGGGCGAGGGCTTTCGTTACTCCAGCGGCGCAATTCTCGAGACGCCGGTTGGCTCGATGCAGGGCAAGTACCGCATGATCGCCGACGACGGCGAGCACTTCGACGCGCCGATCGCGCCCTTCACTCTCGCCGTGCCTGGCCTGTTGCACTGACCCTGGATGGCGACCTGGGCCGTCGGCGACGTGCAGGGCTGCTGCACCGAGCTCGAGACGCTGCTCGAGCGAATCGGCTTCTCGCCGTCCCGCGACCGGGTATGGTTCGTGGGCGACCTCGTGAACCGCGGGCCGCGCTCGCTCGACGCGCTGCGGCTCGTGGAGCAGCTCGGTGCGGCCGCATCCGTGGTCCTCGGCAACCATGACCTGCACCTGCTGGCGCTGGCGCGTGGCGGCCAGGCCGCACGACCGGCCGATGCCGGACTGCTGCCCATCCTCGCTGCGCACGATCGCGACCGGCTGCTCGACTGGTTGCAGTCGCGTCCGGTGCTGCATCACGACGGGGCGCTGGGGGTCACCATGATCCACGCCGGACTCGCCCCGCAGTGGAACATCCCCACCGCACGCCGCTGCGCGGCCGAGCTCGAGTCGGCACTTCGCGGTGAGCGCAGCGGCCGGCTGCTTTCGACGATGTACGGGAACCAGCCCGACACCTGGAGCGAGGAGCTCGAGGGCGACGATCGCCTGCGCTACATCGTCAACGCGCTGACCCGCCTGCGGGTCTGCGATCCGTCGGGGCGACTGCTGCTCAAGTTCAAGGGCCCGCTCGATGAGATTCCCCCGGGTGCCGTGCCATGGTTCCGGGCACCCGGCCGGCGTTGGGCCGGATCGCGCGTCGTCTGCGGGCATTGGTCGGCGCTCGGCTACGTGCACGAGGACGGCGTGCTGTGCCTCGACACCGGCTGTGTCTGGGGCAACACGCTCACCGCGCAGCGACTGGACAAGCCAGGCGTGCGCGTCGACGTGGCGAGCACGCTGCCCGCAAGGTTCTGAGCGGCCGACCGGCCCTCAGTTGCGCATCAGCCAGGCGTAGATCGGCGCGACTCCGCTTCCGAGCAGGCGCACGGCGAAGTTGATGAACCGCGCATCGAGGCCCACGCGCCAGTGCACGCGCCGTCCGTGGACTGCGCGCCAGACGGTTTCGGCGACCTGACGCGGCGCGATCTTCACGCCCAGCCGCTCGATCGAGGCGGGTTTCACCTTCGCGTCGAACACCATGCCGGTCTTGACGTACGCGACGTAGATGCCGGAGACACGGATGCCGTGCCTGCGGTACTCGATGTCCAGCGCCTCGGTCAGCCCGCGCACGAAGAACTTGGTCGCGCTGTATACGGCGTGCTGCGGCGAGCCGTACTCGGCAGACGTCGAGCTCATCGCGATCACGCGCGCGCCTGGCGTGCGCGCGAGGTAGGGAAACGCCGCGTCGATGGTGTGCACGACGCCGCGCACGTTGACGTCCACGAGCAGGTCCTTCTGCTCGTGCGTGATGGTCTCGTTCGGGCCCATGAACAGCACGCCGGCATTGGCGAAAACGGCGTCGAGGCGCCCGCCGGCCGGCGCCGCAAAGTCTCGCAGCGCTGCCTCCACCGCGCCGCGGTCGCGCACATCCGCGACGTGGGTGCTCACCGCCCCTGCACCGAGCTCGCTCGCGAGCGATTCCAGCGCCGCTGCATTCACGTCGGATACGCCGACCCGCCAGCCGCGCGAGACAAACAGTCGTGCGGTCTCGGCCCCGATGCCGGCGCCGGCACCGGTAATGAAAATGGACCGCACTTCGCTCATCGGCTCGAACGGCTGCGGTTGGTCCCTGGCTGGCGCATATGGCTCCCGGCTCCTACGGCGACGGCACAGTCCCCGGCGGCGGCACCGGCTCGAGCACCTCTACGACGGTGTGGATCGAGCCGAGCCTCACCTGGCGTGGTGCGCACTGCGTGCGGTCCTCGACGACNTTGACACCGAGCTTCGGGAACACCCGATCGCGCAGCTGCTCGACCAGTTCGCAATCGCCCTCCTGGAGATCGCCAAGCGGGTCCGCTTCGAACTCGACGCGCCTGCGGCGAACCGGAAACTGAGCGGTCGCCTCCGCCGGCGCCACGCCTTTCGCGCGTGCCACCAGCTCGCGCTTTCCGGCCTCGCTCTCGAGCTGTGCCAGCACTTCCGGCGTGGCCTCGACCGGCACCTGCGCCACGATCCGCACCGAAGGCATGNTCTCCGGCCCGGTCACGCGGATGCAGCCGCGGGTGCTGACCTTGAGTCCGTCGCCCAGTCCGAGATCGACGAGCACGCGTCGCACCTTGTCGCGCAGGCCGTCGCAGGAGTAGTAGCTGGTGAAACCCATGTAGACCAGCTCGACCTCGCGCTCGACGCGGACGGCGTTGACCACCGGCGCGGCATCCTCGCCCGTGGCAATGGCCTGCGCGGGCGCGGAGGCGGTTACTGCGAGCAGCATCGGCACGAGCGAAACAGCGAACTGTCGACCCGTTGCAGAACGTCTCATCGCACTGCCCTCCTGCGCCGGCTGGCGGGACGTGTCTATACTGCCACACGAACTCCTTCAGTCCCGCGCCGCAAAGATGCTCGAGCCTGGGCCTGCGCGCGAAACGCGCGCGCGGTTCCTGCCATTCCAGTGGACCTGGCGATCAGGCGCGAGTTCCAGCAGCGCGGCCATGGCGCATCATCGAGCCTCTCGCGAGCCCGGTGCGCAGCCCAGGAAGATGCCGGGGACACATCGAATGCCACATTTGCCGACCGGTTGCCGATGGGTGGTGCTCGCGGCGATGCTCGTGCACGGCGCCCTCGCCGGCGCCAATCCCTGTACCAGCCTGGAGCCGGCGCGGTGGCTGGTCGGCTCCTGGCTCGCGCCCGGAGAGAGCCGGGTGGTCCACGAGACCTGGCGCGCGTCGAGTGAAGCGACTTTCGAGGGCGACAGCATGTCCCGCTCGCGTACCGATGACCGGCTGCTCGAAAGCGAATCGCTGCGTCTGGTCGCAATGGCAGGCGAAGTGTTCTATGTCGCCAAGGTGTCGCACAACCAGTTCCCGGTCGCCTTCCGGCTGGTCACCTGCGACGCGGACCGGCTCGTGTTCGAGAATCCGGCGCATGATTTTCCGCGGCGCATCGAGTACCGCCGCACCGCCGCCGACGCGTTCGAGGCGCATGTCAGCGACGGCGCCGCGAAGGGGTTCCGGCTGCTGTTCAGTCGGTCGCCGGCCGGGTGATCCTGCGCAGCGTGATGAAACTGACGGCGTGCGCGTGCCGCTCGTCGGCGGGGTACCGCTCGCAGCTCACCTGCTCCCAGTCGGCGGGATCGAGTGGCGGCAGGAACGTGTCGGCCGCGACGGTTGCGTGCACGCGTGTGAGATGAACCAGGTCCGCGCGCGGCAGCGCAGCGCGATACAGCTCGGAACCGCCGATGATGCAGACTTCTGGCACGTCGCCCGCGATGTTCAGTGCGTCTTCGAGAGAATTCGCCACCTCGGCGCCCGGTATCTCGAGGCCGCGTTGCCGCGAGACGACGAGGCTGCGCCGTCCCGGCAACGGCCGCCCGATCGAATCCCAGGTGCGTCGTCCCATCACGATGGGCTTGCCCATCGTGAGCGACTTGAAGCGCTTGAGATCGTCGGGAAGGTGCCACGGCAGCCCGCCGTCGCGACCGATGCCGCCGCGCTCATCGGCTGCGACGATCAGCGAGACGATCGTCACCTCGGCGACTTGCGGCGCACGCCCTCGCGGGTCGCCGGGCGCGGTCGCTTGCCGGCCGACCGGGCCGCCTGCCTGCGACGCTTCGCGGCGGCCCGGCGTCGCGCCTCGCGACGCGCCTTCTTCATGTCCTCCGGCTCTTCCGCGAGCATGGTGCCTCGGCAGTTCGCGGCGCCGCAGCGACAGGCGTAGTTGGCGAGTTCGTCGGGGTCGTCGGTCGATTCCCAGGTGAGGCCGTACTCGTAGCCCAGCTCGTCGCCCGGCTGGATCGTGCGCACCGCTTCGATGAATACGCGGCCGTCCTCGATCACAGTGTCGCAGTTCGGGTCGCAGAAATGATTGATGAAGCGCGCATCGTTGCCGTTCACGCCGGCGTCGATCACGATCTCGTCGTCCACCACGAACAGGAAGGTATGGCCGTCGTCCTGGCCCCGCGCCGAGTAGCGGTCGTCCGCCTGCTGGTGCGTGATCCGCTCGCCGAGATACTCGATGATCCGGGTCCCCTTGCGGATGCGTCGCGCGGCATAGACGCCGCTGCCGTGGATGCGCGAGCGACGTACGACGTACAGGGGCTCCGTCGTCGGCGCCGAGCGCAGGGCGTGGCGCATGTGGGCGTGATGGGTGGTACTGCGGTTCTGCTTGGCTTTCTTCATACGGCGATTGGTGCCTTGATGGCCGGGTGTGACTGGTAGCCCGTGATCTCGAAGTCCTCGTAGCGATAGTCGAAGATCGAGTCGGGCCGGCGCTTGATGAGAAGCGTTGGCAACGGCAGGGGCTCGCGCGAAAGCTGCAGGCGCGCCTGCTCGAGGTGGTTGACGTAGAGGTGGCAGTCGCCGCCCGTCCAGATGAACTCGCCCATGGCGAGGTCGCACTGCTGAGCCATCATGTGCGTCAGCAGTGCGTAGGAGGCGATGTTGAACGGCACCCCGAGGAAGATGTCGGCGCTGCGCTGGTAGAGCTGGCAGGAGAGCCGCCCGTCCGCGACGTAGAACTGGAACATCGCGTGACAGGGCGTGAGGGCCATGCGCTCGAGCTCGCCCACGTTCCAGGCATTGACGATGATGCGACGCGAGTGCGGATCGCGCTTCAGCAGCTCCACCGCGGCCGTGATCTGGTCGATGCTGCGGCCGTCCGCGCCGCGCCACGAGCGCCACTGCACACCGTACACCGGCCCGAGCTCGCCCTGCGCGTCCGCCCACTCATCCCAGATGGTCACGCCGTGCTCGCGCAGGTAGCGGACATTGGTCTCGCCGCGCAGGAACCACAGCAGCTCGTGGATGATCGACTTCAAGTGCAGCTTCTTGGTGGTGACCAGCGGAAAGCCGGCACCAAGGTCGAAGCGCATCTGCCAGCCGAAGGTGGCGAGCGTGCCGGTGCCGGTGCGATCGGTCTTGCGGGCACCATTCTCGAGCACGTGGCGCAGGAGATCGAGGTACTGGCGCATGGTCAGCGGTAGTTGCCGGACGGCTCGTTGCGACGGTAGGCCACGGCGAGCAGCCACAACCCGATCACGATCATCGGCAGCGACAGGATCTGCCCCATGGTCATCCAGTCGAGCAGCAGGTAACCGCGGTTCGCGTCGGGCACGCGCACCAGCTCTACACCGAAGCGGAACACGCCGTAGCCCAGCAGGAACAGCCCCGAGGGGGCAAGTCGCGGGCGCGGCTTCGACGTGAACCACCACAGGATCACGAACAGCACGAGGCCCTCCAGCAACGCCTCGTAGAGTTGCGAGGCGTGCACCGGCACACCGTTTACGACCACCGCCCACGGCACGTCGGTGGGCTTGCCCCACAGCTCGCCGTTGATGAAGTTGCCGATGCGCCCGGCGCCGAAGCCGATCGCGGGCAGTGGTGCCGTGAAATCGAAGACGTCGGCAATGCGCTTGCCGCGCCGGCTCGCAAACAGCGCGAGCGCAACCAGCACGCCGATCAGCCCGCCATGGAAGGACATGCCGCCCTCCCACACGCGCACCACGCTCATCGGGTCCTCGAGAATGCGCTCGGTGCCGTAGAAAAGCATCCAGCCAACGCGGCCGCCGACGATCACGCCGAGCGCGCAGTAGAAGATCAGGTCGTCGATCTCGAGGGGGGTCCACGTCGATCCGGGGCGCGCCGCGCGGCGGCGTGCGAGCCACCACGCGGCCGCGAAGCCCACCAGGTACATGAGGCCGTACCAGCGGACGTGCAGCGGACCGAGCGAGAACGCGATGGGGTCGGGGTGGGGATACACGAACATGAAGCGCGTATTCTAGGCAAACTGCTGCTGGAGTGCTGGGAGCGCCACCCGCCGGTCGGGGGCGCCAGCTCGCGATCGTCAGGCCATGCACGGAGTCCGCGGAGTGACCGGGGCGAGCATCGGACGGATCGAGAACCTCTGGGAAAAGCTCCGCCGCCGAAAGGTGGTGCAGTGGGGCGTCGCCTACGCCTTGTTCGCATGGGGCCTGCTGCAGGGCCTCGAGTACCTGAGCGACACTTTCGGCTGGCCGCAGCTGCTGCA
>Ga0031656_10000062_pt1 | contig 26492 bp, 27 predicted proteins | sample FrelakmetDIP11DI_FD_55080 | JGI IMG/M metagenome (GOLD analysis project Ga0031656, IMG submission 55080) | Freshwater lake sediment microbial communities from the University of Notre Dame, USA, for methane emissions studies - DIP11 DI | ecosystem: Environmental > Aquatic > Freshwater > Lake >... | reverse complement strand
CCCGCCGTGCTGCCGACCGGGCGCAACCTGCACGGCTTCGACCCGTTCCGCCTGCCCAGCGCCTACGCCGTGCAGGATGGCGCGCGCCAGGCCGAACGGCTGCTCCAGCGCCACGCTGCCGACGGCCACGGGCTTCCGGAAACCGTTGCCCTCGTGCTGTGGGGCACGGACAACCTCAAGACCGAAGGCGGACCGATCGCCCAGGCGCTCGCGCTGCTGGGCGCGCGCCCGCGCTTCGACAGCTACGGCCGCCTCGCCGGCGCGGAGCTGCTGGCGCTCGAGCAGCTCGGCCGGCCGCGCGTCGACGTCATGATCACGCTGTCGGGTATCTTTCGCGATCTGCTGCCGCTGCAGACCAAGCTCCTCGCCGAGGCGGCGTATCTGGCGGCGGTAGCGGACGAGCCGCCGGAGCTCAACTTCGTGCGCAAGCATGCGCTCGCCTTCCAGCAGGCGCACGGCGGCGACCTCGAGACAGCGGCGCTGCGCGTGTTCGGCAATGCCGACGGCGCCTACGGCTCGAACGTCAACCACCTGGTCGACAGCAGCTGCTGGGACGACGAGGACGAACTCGCGGAGACGTACACGCGGCGCAAGGGGTTCGCGTACGGCCGCAACGGCCGGCCCATGCAGCAGGCGGCGCTGCTGAGGAGCGTCCTCGCCGGCGTGCACCTCGCCTACCAGAATCTCGACTCCGTCGAGCTCGGCGTCACCACCATCGACACCTACTTCGACACGCTCGGCGGCGTCAGCCGCGCCGTGAAGCGCGCGAAGGGGCCGAACGCCGACGTCGCGCCGGTATACATCAGCGACCAGACGCGCGGCGACGGCACGGTGCGGACGCTTTCCGAGCAGGTGGCGCTGGAGACCCGCACGCGCATGCTCAACCCGAAGTGGTACGAGGGCATGCTCGCGCACGGCTACGAGGGCGTGCGCCAGATCGAGCTGCACGTCACCAACACCATGGGCTGGTCCGCGACCACCGGCCAGGTCGCGCCCTGGGTCTACCAGCAGCTCACGCAGACCTTCGTGCTGGACCCCGAGATGCGCCAGCGCCTCGCGGAACTGAATCCGACCGCCTCGGCGCGCGTTGCGAGCCGGCTGATCGAGGCGCACGAGCGCCGGTACTGGACGCCGGATGCGCAGGTGCTGGAAGCCCTGCGCCGCGCCGGCGAGGAGCTTGAAGACCGGCTCGAAGGCATATCCCTGGAGGCAGCTGCATGAACACCACGACGGTCCCGTTCACCGCGCTCAAGCGCCCGGCCGCCCGCACCGACGGCGCCGGCAGCGTGCAGGTGCAGATGGATCCGAACCTGAAGATCGGCACCGCCAAGGTGTTCGCCGTCTATGGCAAGGGCGGCATCGGCAAGAGCACCACGTCATCGAACCTCTCCGCGGCATTCTCCAAGCTCGGCAAGCGCGTCCTGCAGATCGGCTGCGATCCGAAGCACGACTCCACCTTCACGCTCACCAAGCGCCTGGTGCCGACGGTCATCGACGTGCTGGAGTCGGTCGATTTCCACGCCGAGGAGCTGCGCACCGAGGACTTCGTCTACGAGGGCTACAACGGCGTGATGTGCGTCGAGGCCGGCGGACCGCCGGCGGGCACCGGCTGCGGCGGCTACGTCGTCGGCCAGACGGTGAAGCTGCTCAAGGAGCACCACCTGCTCGAGGACACCGACGTGGTGATCTTCGACGTGCTGGGCGACGTGGTGTGCGGCGGCTTCGCCGCGCCGCTGCAGCACGCCGACCGCGCGCTGATCGTCACCGCGAACGACTTCGACTCGATCTTCGCCATGAACCGCATCATGGCGGCGATCCTCGCCAAGTCGAAGAACTACAACGTGCGCCTGGGCGGCGTCATCGCCAACCGCAGCGCCGACACCGACCAGATCGACCGCTTCAACGACCGCGTCGGCCTGAAGACCATGGCGCGCTTCGACAACCTCGACGTGTTCCGCAAGAGCCGGCTGAAGAAGTCGACGCTGTTCGAGATGGAATCCTGCCCCGAAGTCGACGCGGTGCAGGCCGAGTACATGCGCCTCGCGGCAAACCTGTGGGCGGGCACCGAACCGCTCACCGCCGAGCCGATGAAGGACCGCGACATCTTCGACCTGCTCGGGTTCGACTGATGGAGCCGCGCGCCATGGAACCGTCCACCTACCTCGCGCGACGCGTCCAGATCGAGACCTATTTCGATCGCACCGCGGCGCAGGCCTGGGAGCGTCTCACCTCCACGGCGCCGGTGGGCCACATCCGCGCGACGGTGCGCGCCGGCCGGGACCGCATGCGTGCGCAACTGCTCGCGTGGCTGCCCGCGGACCTGCGCGGCGCGCGCATCCTGGACGCGGGCTGCGGGACGGGCGCGTTCGCGATCGAGGCCGCCCGCCGCGGCGCCCAGGTGACCGCGATCGATCTCTCGCGCTCGCTGGTCGAGGTCGCCGTCAACCGCCTCGGCGAGCAGGCCGACGCCTCCGCAACCGGCGGTCGCATCGAGTTCCGCAGCGGCGACATGTCCGACCCCGCCCTGGGCGAATTCGACCACGTGGTAGCCATGGATTCGCTGATCCACTACAGCGCCGAGGACGCGGTGCGCGTGATCCGCGGCTGGGCCTGCCGCACCCGCAGGTCGATGCTGTTCACCTTCGCGCCGCGCACGCCGCTGCTGGCTGCCGCGCACGCGCTGGGACGCCTCTTCCCCCGCGCCAACCGGTCGCCGGAGATCGTTCCCGTCGCCGAAGGCGAACTGCGCCGCCAGCTTGCCGCCGACCCGGGCCTCGTCGAGTGGCAGGCCCGCCGCACCGAGCGAGTGGCGAGCGGCTTCTACACCTCGCAGGCACTGGAGGTCGCCCGGTCATGAGCCGACGCGCACGCACACCGGTGGGCGTACGGATGATCCACGCGTGGTCGCGCCTGGGGCCCGAGTACCTGCCCTTCGCCGACGCGGCGAGCGCCGACCTGCCGCTTTCGCGCCTGCTGCGGCTCTCGCTGTTCCAGGTGTCGGTAGGCATGGCCACCGCACTCATCGTGGGCACCCTGAACCGGGTGATGATCGTCGAGATCGGGGTGGCGGCCTGGCTGGTGTCCCTGATGGTGGCGCTGCCGCTGCTGGTCGCGCCGTTCCGCGCCCTCACCGGGTTCCGCTCCGACACGCACCGCTCCGCATTCGGATGGCGGCGGGTGCCGTTCATCTGGACCGGGACGCTGCTGCAGTTCTTCGGTCTGGCGATCATGCCGTTCGCGCTGCTGGTCCTTTCCGGCCAGGGCGAGGTGCCCGTGCCGGCGTGGGTCGGCCAGGGCGCGGTCGCGCTCTCGTTCCTGACGGTCGGCATCGGCCTGCAGACCGCGCAGACCGCCGGGCTGGCGCTCGCCACCGATCAGGCGACCGACCGGACGCGTCCCCGCGTGGTCGCGCTGATGTACGTCATGCTGCTTCTCGGCATGGTCGGCAGCAGTTTCGCGTTCAGCCTGCTGCTTGCCGAGTTCAGCCCGCAGCGGCTCGTCCAGGTCGTGCAAGGGTCCGCGGTCGTCACGCTCCTCCTCAACGCGGTCGCGCTGTGGAAGCAGGAAGCCCGCAATCCGGCGCGCGCGGCGGCGCTGAAGACGGAGCGGCAGCCCGCATTCCTCGACGCGTGGCGCCGCTTCATCAGCAACGGCCGCGCGCGGCGCTTCATGTGGGCGGTCGGCCTGGGCACGGCTGCGTTCAACATGCAGGACATCGTGCTGGAGCCCTATGGCGGCGAGATTCTCGGGCTCAGCGTGGGCGCCACGAGTGCGCTCACCGCGATGCTCGCCGGCGGCGCGCTGGCGGGCTTCGCACTGGCGGCGCGCGTGCTCGGGCGTGGCGGGGACCCGATGCGTCTCGCCGCCCACGGCGCGCTCGCCGGCCTGCCGGCGTTCTCGGCGGTGATCTTCGCGGCGCCGCTCGATGCGGAGTGGCTCTTCCGCGCCGGTGCGCTCGGCATCGGTTTCGGCGGCGGACTGTTCGCCGTCGGCACGCTCTCGGTCGCGATGCAGATGGAGGAGCGCTCGTTCGTCGGTCTCGCGCTCGGCGCCTGGGGCGCGGTGCAGGCCACGGCGGCCGGCCTGTCGATCTTCGTCGGCGGCGCGCTGCGCGACGTGATCTCGAGCCTCGCCACCGAAGGCGCGCTCGGCACCGCGCTCGCGATGCCCGTCACCGGCTACAGCTTCATCTACCACCTCGAGATGCTGTTGCTGTTCATCACCCTGGTCGTGATCGGGCCGCTCGTCCGGCACCGGTCACCGGCCCCTTCCCCATCCGGCAAGTTCGGCCTCGCCGATCTGCCGGGTTAGCTGTTACGAAGAGGAGAACGCATCATGGAGTTCGGCGCCATCACCGGCTACGTGGACCTCGCCCAGGTCATCCTGTACCTGTTCTGGCTGTTCTTCGCCGGCCTGATCTTCTACCTGGTTCGCGAAGGCCATCGGGAGGGCTATCCGATGGTTTCCGACAGCCTCGGCCCGGCGGTCATCAAGGGCTGGCCGGTTCCCCCGCCGAAGACGTACAAGCTTGCCAACGGCGGCTCGGTCACCGTGCCCGATCTCAGCAAGCGGGAGCCGGCGCTCGCCGCCCGCGTGCTCGGGGCGTCGCCCGGATCCCCGATCGAGCCGACCGGCAACGCCATGATCGACGGCGTGGGTCCCGGCGCGTATGCCAATCGTGCCGATGTCCCCGACGTGACCGGCGAGGGCGAGACGCGGATCGTGCCGTTGCGCGCCGACACCGCCTACGGCGTCTCGAAGAACGATCCGGATCCGCGCGGCCGCCCGGTCATCGGCGGCGACGGCAAGCCAGGCGGCGTGGTTCGCGACCTGTGGATCGACCGTTCCGAAATGTTGTTCCGCTATCTCGAAGTCGAGACGCCGGTGCCCGGCGGCACGCGCCGCGTGCTGCTCCCGGTGCCCTTCGCCCGCATCCGTCGCGATCAAGTCGAGGTCAACTCGATCTACGGTCACCAGTTCGCTGCGGTGCCGGGCCTGAAGCACCCTGACCGGGTGACGCTGCTCGAGGAAGACCGCATCTCGGCCTACTACGGCGGCGGCACGCTGTACGCCGACCCGAAGCGCGGCGAACCGATCCTGTGAGGGCGGAGAAGCCATGACCATCGAGAGCCACGGGCACGAGCACGAACTGGAGCCGCAGTACGGCCTCCCGGAAAGGCTGCCGGCGGGCGAGCGCATCCTCTGGCAGGGCTCGCCGGACGCCCGCGCGCTCGCGCGGCGGGCGTTCCACCTGCACAAGCTGGCCGTCTATTTCGCGGTGCTGCTCGTGCTGCAGGCGGGCGCGGCGCTGGCCTCGGGCGACTCGATCGCAGCCGCGCTGGCCGGGTTGGCGTGGCCGGCGGCGCTTGCGCTCACCGCGCTCGCCAGCATCGCGCTGCTCGCCTGGCTCACGGCGCGCACCGCGGTCTACACACTGACCGACCGCCGCGTCGTGATGCGCATCGGCATCGTGCTGACGCTCACGTTCAATCTGCCGTTGCGCGCGATCGAATCGGCGGCGTTGCGCGGCGACCGTGACGGCCACGGCGACATCGTGCTCAAGCTCGCAGGCAGCGACACCATCGCCTGGGTCCATCTGTGGCCGCACGTGCGCCCGTGGCGCCTCACCCGCCCCGAGCCCATGCTGCGCTCGATCAGCGACGCCGGGCGAGTGGCGGCGCTCTTGTCCGAGACCTGGTCGCAGGCGACCGGAATTGCCGCGACGCCCGCCGCTGCCGCGGAGCCCGCCGCCGGGCGGCCGGAGCCCGTGTGGCAGCCGAGCCCGACATGAGCGCGACCCTCCGCGCCGTCAAGCGCGCGCCCGACAGTTTCCCGCGCTGGTTCCTGCTGGGTGCCGCGAGCCTGATCGTGTTCTCGCTCGCGAGCGTGGGGTTGGTGAGAATCACCGGCAATGGCCCCGACCAGCGCGCCGCAGCGCCCGTGCAGGAGCGGCCCCTGCGTTTCGAGGACCGCGCCGACGGCGGCATCGCAGTGATCGACGGGCGCACCGGCGAGCTGGTCGCGGCGGTGCAGGGGGAACAGGGATTCGTCCGCGGGGCGCTGCGCGCGCTGGCGCGCGAGCGCAAGCAACGCGGCCTGGGTGCGGAGCAGCCGTTCGAGCTGATCGCCCGCGCCGACGGCCGTCTCACCCTGTTCGATCCGGCCACGGACAAGCGCATCGATCTCGAATCGTTCGGACCGACCAACGCGGGCACGTTCGCGCGCCTGCTCACCGACCAGGCGCCCGCCAGGCGTTGAATGAGGAGCCTTCCATGGAAGCCGTGACGCCCATGATCGCCAGCCCGGAGGAAGCCGCGCGCAAGGCGAAGGAAAACACCCTGCTCAGCCCGCGGTTCTATACCACCGACTTCGCCGCCATGGACCGGATCGACGTCGCGCCGATCCGCGCCGAGTGGGACGCGATGATGGCCGAGTACGAGGGCGACAACAACCACGACCACTTCCAGCGCACGCCGGAGTTCGCCGAGGAAGTGGCGCAACGCTTCTCGCAGGTCCCGCCCGAGCTGCGTCAGGAGTTCCTGGATTTCCTGATCACCTCGGTGACCTCGGAATTCTCCGGCTGCATCCTGTACAACGAGATCCAGAAGAACGTCACCAATCCCGACATCAAGGCGCTGATGCGCTTCATGGCGCGCGACGAGTCGCGTCATGCCGGCTTCATCAACCAGTCGCTCAAGGATTTCGGCCTGGGCCTGGACCTCGGCGGCCTGAAGCGCACCAAGGCCTACACCTACTTCAAGCCGAAGTACATCTTCTACGCCACCTACCTGTCGGAGAAGATCGGGTACGCGCGGTACATCACCATCTTCCGGCAGCTCGAACGGCATCCCGACAAGCGCTTCCACCCGATCTTTCGCTGGTTCGAGCGGTGGTGCAATGACGAGTTCCGTCACGGCGAATCGTTCGCGCTGATCATGCGCGCCAACCCGCACCTCCTGCGCGGCGGCAATCTGCTGTGGATCCGCTTCTTCCTGCTTGCGGTCTATGCGACGATGTATGTCCGCGACCACACCAGGCCGATGCTGCACCACGCGATGGGGCTGGAGTCCACCGACTACGACTACCGCGTGTTCGCGATCACCAACGAGATCAGCAAGCAGGTGTTCCCGATCACGCTCGACATCGACAACCCGACGTTCCGCGCCGGCATGGACCGGCTGTTCCGCATCCAGACGCGGATCAATGAGGCCAAGGCGCAGGGCGGCTTGCTCGGCAAGCTGCGCCAGGGGATATGGGCGGTCGCGGGGGCGGCCACGTTCGCGCGCCTCTACGCGCTCCCGGTGCATCGTCACCAGCTGCCGGCGCAAATGCGCGTCGCGCCGGCCTGGTAACGGCGCGCGCGGCGAGGATCGGAGCCGTCGGATGCCTTCCCTGGCGCTCGCGCTCGTGTTCGCGGTGTTCATCTGGTGGTTCAGCACCGGCCTCGTGCTGCTGCTGAACCGCCTGCCGCGGCGAGCGCGGCGCTGGAGCCTCTTCGCCTCGACCGGGCTCGCGGTTGCAGCGCTCGTGGGGCTCGAACACACGGCCTGGCGGACCGGCGCAGCCGACGCCTATTGCGCCTTCACCTGCGCGCTCCTGGTCTGGGGCTGGCACGAGCTCACTTTCCTGTCCGGCTGGATTACCGGTCCGCGCAAGACGGCGCTGCGGGTCGGGGCGACGCATGGGCACCGCTTCGTGGAAGCCGTGCGCGCGATCCTGTGGCACGAGCTCGCCATCGTCGCCGTCGGATCGCTGATCATCTTCATGACCTGGGGCGCGCCGAACCAGGTCGGCACCGGAACGTTCCTGGTGCTGTGGGTGATGCGCACCAGCGCCAAGCTCAATCTTTTCTTCGGCGTGCGCAATCTCAACGAGGAGTTCCTGCCGAAGCATCTGGCCTACATGGAGAGCTTCTTCCGCAGGCGCGCCGTCAACCTGTTCTTCCCGTTCGCCGTTGCCGCGGCCAGTGCCGCGCTGACGCTGCTGGTCCTGCGGGTCCTCGACCCCGCCACCCCGCCCGCGCAAGCGATCGGCCTGACGCTGGTCGGCACGATGCTCGCGCTGGCGATCGTCGAGCACTGGCTGCTGGTGCTGCCGCTCGACACCACCCGGCTGTGGCGCTGGGCCATGCGCAAGCGCTCCCGCCCCGGCGCACACCGCGCCATGCGCGACACCGCCGAATCCCCGTTGCACAAGGCCGCCGCCGTCGATGAAAAGCTACTTCAACCCCGTTAGCGTCAACCCGATGCCTCCACCGGCCGGGGGTAACTCGAGCCCTGGCGGCGCACCGCTGGCGGTGGTCATCGGCAGCGGCTTCGGCGGTCTGGCGGCGGCGATTCGCCTCGCCTGCCGCGGTTGGCGCGTCCAGGTGCTCGAAAAGCTCGATGCGCCCGGCGGCCGCGCTTACGTGTGGCGGCAGGACGGATTCACCTTCGACGCCGGGCCGACCATCATCACCGCGCCGTTCATGCTCGATGAGCTCTGGGCGCTCGCCGGCCGGAAGTTCAGCGACGATGTCGAACTGCGGCTGATGGACCCGTTCTACCGCATCCGCTTCGACGACGGCACCTGGTTCGACTACAGCGGCGACGCCGAGCGCATGCGCGCCGAGGTGGCGCGGTTCAGCCCGCAGGACCTGCCGCGCTACGAGCGCTTTCTCGAGGAAGCCGCGCGCTGCTACCAGCTCGGATTCGTGGAGCTCGGCAGCATCGCCTACAACACGGTCGGGGACCTCCTCGCCGCGGTGCCGAAGATGATGCGCATGCGCGGCTGGCGCAGCATTCACCAGATGGTGGCGGGATACTTCAGCGACCCGAAGCTGCGCATCGTGATGAGCTTCCATCCGCTGCTGATCGGCGGCAACCCGCTGTCGGTGACCTGCATCTACAGCCTGATCAACACGCTGGAGCGGCGCTTCGGCGTGCATTCGGCGATGGGCGGCACCGGCGCGATCGTGCGCGCGATGGTGCGCCTGCTGGAGAGCCTGGGGGGGCGCATCCGCTACGACGCGGAGGTGCGCCGGATCGACGTCGAACCCGGCCCCCGGGGGCGCGGCAAGGCGACCGGCGTCACGCTCGCGGACGGCGAGCGCATCGCCGCCGACATCGTGGTCTCGAACGCCGACACGATGTGGACCTACCGGAACCTCATCGACGCCCGCTATCGCCGCCGCTGGACCGACCGCCGCATCGAGCGCAGCCGCCATTCGATGAGCCTCTTCGTGTGGTACTTCGGGACTTCGCGCCGCTACGAGGACGTGCCGCACCACATGATGGTGCTGGGGCCGCGCTACGAGGAACTGCTGCGCGACATCTTCAAGCGCCACCTGCTGCCGAAGGACTTCAGCCTCTACCTGCACAGGCCCACCGCCACCGATCCCTCGCTGGCGCCGCCGGGCTGCGACGCGTTCTATGTGCTGAGCCCGGTATCGCACCTCGACAGCGGGACCGACTGGGCACGCGAGGCGGAGCCTTACCGCCGGGCGGTCGCCGAAGCGCTCGAACGGACGGTCCTGCCGGACCTGCAACGTCACGTCGTCACCTCCCGCGTCACGACGCCGCAGGACTTCCACGACCGCCTCCTGTCGTACAAGGGTGCCGCGTTCGGCATGGAGCCGCTGCTGCTGCAAAGCGCGTGGTTCCGCCCGCACAATCGCAGCGAAGACATAGACCGGCTGTACATGGTCGGCGCCGGCACCCATCCGGGCGCCGGCGTTCCCGGCACGCTGATGTCCGCCAAGACCCTCGAACAGGTGATCCCCGATGTCAAAGTCTTTGCCTGAAGCGCCGGCGGCCGCCGAAAAGTACGACGTCCGTGCCTGCCGGGCGCTGATGCGCGGGGGCTCCAAGACCTTCTTCGCCGCTTCCCTGCTGCTGCCCGCGAGGGTCCGCGCCCCGGCGTGCGCCCTGTACGCGTTCTGCCGCCTCGCCGACGACGCGATCGACTGCGGCGACGACCCCAACGTGGCGATGCAGCAGCTGCGGTGCCGGCTGAATGCGATCTACGACGGCCGCCCGGATGCCTTCGAGGCGGATCGCGCCCTGTCCCACGTGGTGCATCGTTTCGCCATTCCGCGACCGCTGCTGGATGCGCTGCTCGACGGCTTCCTGTGGGATGCCCAGGGCCGCCGCTACGACACACTCGCCGACCTGCACGCCTACGGCGCGCGCGTGGCCGGCACCGTAGGCGCGATGATGGCGCTGGTGATGGACGTCCGCTCGCCCGCGGCGCTTGCCCGCGCCTGCGAACTGGGCGTGGCGATGCAGCTCACCAATATCGCCCGCGACGTAGGCGAGGACGCCCGCAACGGCCGCCTGTACCTGCCGCGCGAGTGGTTGCGGCAGGCCGGCGTAGACGCGGATGCCTGGCTGCTCGCGCCGCGCTTCGACGCCGGCATTGCGCAGGTCACCGAGCAGCTGCTGCGCGCCGCGGACTCGCTCTACCGCAAGGCCGAACTCGGCATCGCCGCGCTGCCGCGCGACTGCCGGCCGGCGATCCGGGCCGCAGGCCGTGTCTACGCCGAGATCGGTCGCCAGCTCGAACGCGACGGCCTCGATTCGGTCAACCGGCGCGCAGTGGTGTCCGGACGGCGGAAGCTGGCGCTGATCGCGGCGTCCACCGGCGCGGCGTTCCAGTGGCCGCGCGCGGCGCTCGCCGATCCGACCCCGCTGCCCGAGGTGACGTTCCTGGTCGACGCCGTCGCCAACGCTGCACCGCCGCGGGCGGCCGCGTCCCGTGCCGCGCGGGTACCGCGCCGCTCCTTCAACGAACGGATGCTGTGGGCCGCCGATCTCCACGCCCGCCTGTACGAGCAGGACCGGCACGGCGCTCGCTGAGCGGGACGATCAACGACCCGAGATGCTGGGAGCACGCTGATGGAAGGGTTTCCGCTCAAGCTGCTGGAAGGCCTCGTGCTGCTGGGGGCGCTGGTCGCCTTCGCCTGGTGGCAGCTGCGCGACGTGGCGCGCGCCCGGGAGAAGACCCGCGTGGAGGCGAATCGGGACGCTGCCGACCGCCCGGCGGCGTCGGAGGAGCCGCCGCGATGAGCTCCTCGCTGAAGATCATTCACGTCCTGTGCGCCTGCCTGTTCCTCGGCAACGTCATCGTGAGCGGCACCTGGGCCGCGCTCGCCGAGCGCACGCGCAACCACGAGATCATCAAGTTCAGCAACAGGCTGGTGCTGATCACCGACCTGATGTTCACGGCCACCGGCGCGATCGGCGTGGTCGTCACCGGCCACCTGATGGCCGGCCGCTATGGCGGGGACACCGCCCACCCCTGGATCATGTGGTCCTACATCCTGTTCGGCCTCTCAGGACTGATTTGGGCGGCGGTGCTCCTGCCGATCCAGCTCAAGCAGCGCTCGCTGCTGCGCAGGACCAACTACATCACCCCGGAGTACCTGCACCTCTCGAAGGTCTGGCAGATCTCGGGCGCGGTCGCGACGGTGCTGCCGCTGCCCATCCTCTATCTCATGGTGACCAAGGCGGCTTGACGGCGCGCGACCGGGCAGGCGCGGGATCGCCCATGCCGAAGGCTCCGTCGCTCCGTGGGCAGGTCGTCCTCATCACCGGCGCCGGCTCGGGCATCGGGGCCGCCACCGCACATGAGCTGCAGCGGCGCGGGGCGATCCCCGTGCTGGTGGACTGCGACCCGGACACCCTCGCCGCGACCGCGGCCGGCATCGGCGACGGCGCCCTGGCGATCGCCGCGGACGTGACGGATCGCGCCGATTGCGAGCGCGCAGTGGCGCGCGCGCTGGCGCGGCACGGTCGCATCGACGTGGCGTGGGCCAACGCGGGCGTCGCGTCCTTCGGCCCCGTCGCATACACCGATCCCGCCGCGTGGCTGCGCTGCATCGAGGTCAACGTGATCGGCGTTTTCAACACGGTGCGCGCCGCGCTGCCGGAGGTGACGCGGCGCCGCGGATACGTTGCCGTGACCGCCTCGGTCGCCTCGTTCGCGCATCCGCCTGCGCTGTCGGCCTACGCCGCCTCCAAGGCAGCGGCCGAGGCCATGTGCAACGCCTGGCGCATCGAGCTGGCGGCCCACGGCGTCGGCGTGGGTGCGATTCACGCCTCCTGGGTGAGAACGCCGCTGATGAGCGAGGGCGACCTCCATCCGGCCTTCCGCCGCCTGCGCGCGACGACGCCGCCGCCGCTCAACGGGGAGATGGACGCGGCGGCGGCGGCGCGCATCATCGCCGACGGCATCGCGCGCCGGGCCGACCGCATCTGGGTGCCTGGCTGGGTGCGCGTGCTCCACTGGCTGCGAGCCCTGCTGCACACGCGGCTCGCCGAGCGCGAACTGAGGCGCGCCGCGCCGGAGATCGAACGCCTGTTCCTCGACGCGCAGGACGCGGGCGACCCCCTCGCGTCGTCGATCGGTCCGCGCGAGCGAGCGCGGGCGGCGGCGCGAGAGCGCGACGCCTGAGGCGGGCGGCAGCTGCCCGTCGCCGCGGCGCCTGCGATCGTGGGACGCTGCGGGCCTCAGGGCCGGCGCGGCATGCGCCACGGGAGCATCAGCCGCACCGGCAGCAGGACCAGGCGTGGCAGGTCGAGCGTCTCGTGCACCGACGTCACGTTCTCCCTGAACAGCCCGGAGCTGAGAATCGAGCGCACGTAGAAGGGCGTGTCCTCGAGCGTCTGCACCACCCGCGCAGGGTGGCCGGGATCGGTGCGCATGGTGCGTGACAAGCCCCACCTGGAGCGCGGCAACGGCTGGCGCGCTGGCGGCAGGAAGGCCGTGGCGGTGCCATCCGGCGCAAAACGCTGCGCAATGACCCGGTCCGGTCCGAACGCCGGGCGCACGTCGTAGATCACCGCCGTGGTGCCGTCCGCAAGCACGGTCCGCGACCAGTCCCATTCGCGGAACGCGCGATCGACCGGTTCATCTCCCTCGTTGGAGTCCAGGTAGGCGTGACCCGACCAGCTCGCCGCAGGCTGCTGCAGCTCGACTTCCACGCGGGCGCAGGGCGCGATCGGGCCCCAGCGGTGACGCGCAGCGGCGTCCAGGCCGGTGACGAATCGGCTCAGTCCCTGGGGGTGCACGATCACTCGGCCGCGCACCGCCCGCGGCACGGGCACTGCGACCTCGTCGATGTCGATGACCAGCGCGCTGCCGTTCCAGCTCAACCGGCTGGGGCCGACCACGAGTTCGCTCCGGTCGCGGCGCATGTGCCGGCGCCCGCGCTCGGTCATGGTCCACCGACGGGCGCCGGCGCCATACAGCGCCACGTTGATGGCGCAGAAGTTCTCGGGGTCAGCCGCGCCGAAGGCGCGCGACCACGCGTAGTAGGGCGAGAAGACGCTGCCGACGAAGGCGATGATGCTCAGGCCGTGCCGGCCGTCATCGCTGAGCGCGTCGACATACCACCAGAGATAACCACCCTTCGGGACCGGCTGGTCGAATCGAGGTGCCCCATCAGCGTCTCGGCCGCCAGCAGGCCGGACATCGCCGCCATCGGCACCCCCGGCCCCGGGTGCACGCTGCCCCCCGCCAGATACAGGCCCGGGAGTCGGCTTGTCGCGCCCGACCGCCTGAACAGCGTCATCCAGCCGTGCGTCGCCGGGCCGTACAGCGCCCCCCCGGTGGCCGGGAACAGGCGATTGAAGTCCGCCGGCGTCGTGCGCCTCACCTGCTGCGCCGTCTGGATGTCGAGATGCAGGCCGCATCGCTGCAGCAAGGCGAGACTGCGGACTTCGCATGGGTCGATCTCCGTAGCGTCGAATTTCCTGCGGTCGCCGTCCGCCGGCGCGTTGACGAGGCACAGGAGCCGTTCACGCCCGCCGGGGTCGGCGGCGAGGTCTTCGCGGTCCTGCGCACAGACGTAGACCGTGCCGCGCTCCGGCAGGCGCCGGGCGCGAAAGATGTCGTCGAACTCCGATCGATAGTCGTCGTCGAAGAAGACGTTGTGGCGCACCAGCGGAAAGCCGCTGGTGCGCGCGTGGATGGCCCAGGTCACCGCCGAGAGCGAGCGCTGCGACGGCGCGACCGCGGGCGCGGCGCCGGCCGATTCGTCGCCGAGCAGCCCCTGCGCCAGCGCGTTCGCGTCGCCGTTGAACACCACCGAGTCGGCCGCCAGGACCTCGCCGCCGGCGAGCTGCACGCCGCAGGCGCGACCGCTGCGCACGAGGATGCGCTCGCAGGGCTGCCCGTAGCGCAAGTCCGCGCCGCGCTCGCAGGCGAGCGCGGCCAGCGCGCGCGCCAGCTCGTGCATGCCGCCCCGGATCGACCAGACGCCGGCAAGTTCTACATGCGCCACCAGCATCAGCGTTGCCGGCGCGGCCCACGGCGACGCGCCGCAGTAGGTGGCGTAACGGCCGAACAGCTGGCGCAGCCGCGGATCATGGAAATGCCGACCCAGCGACCGCCACAGGCTGGCGAAAGGTCCGATCCCGGCAAGCGCCGCGAGGCCCCGGGGTCCGAGGTCCGCCCCCATCTGCAGCAGGCTCGGCCGCGACGAGCGGATGTAGGGGCCCTCGAGACGTGCATACAGCTCGCGCGCTTCGGCACAGAAGGCGAGAAAGCGTCGCGCTTCCGCCGGATTGGCGAACTGCGCGATGGCGTCGGCCGAGCGCTGCACGTCGGCGAAGAGATCCAGCCGGCGCTCTTCACCGCGCCAAGCGTGGCGCGCCAGCACCGCGAGCGGGGTGAGATCGAGCAACGTGTCGACCGAGGTGCCGGCGCTGGCCAGTATCCGCTCGAAGATCCAGCGCATGGTGAACACCGTGGGGCCGGCATCGATGCGCACGCCGTCCACTTCGAGCTGCCGCATCTTGCCGCCGGGCTCGTCGAGCGCCTCGACCAGCGTGACGCGCAGGCCGCGACAGGCGAGGAGCAGCGCACTCACCAGCCCGCCGATGCCGGCCCCCACGACCACCACGCGATGGTCGCGCAGCGCGGCCGCAGGCTCACCCATAGCGTCGGCCCTTCCACGTGCCGCGCAGAAGCAGCGGCGCAAAGCGCACGAACATCGATTCGCTGAACCAGCCGCCGGACTGCGCGTTCCGGATCGCCTCCAGATGAGCGCCGCTCCGCGCGTAGGCATCCATCGCCGCCTGGCTGTCCCAGACGCTGAACGTCGCCTGCCGCAGCAGCGGCGCTTCACCGAGGCCGACCGCCAGCTGGCAACCTTCCGCCCGCTCCAGCGCCGCTTCCGCGGGCGGGGAGTGCCGCCAGAAATCGAACGCGCGCGAGGGGCGGATCGACGCCCGCGTCAGCGAGGCGACCGGCCCGGATGCCGGGGCGGCTGCAGTCACCGCGATCGTCGCGCCACCCCAGCTGCCGCGGCTCGACGTCGCACGCAGCTTGGCAACGCAGAACTCCCGCGCACGGCGGGCATAGGCGTCCACGATGCCGGAACGCGCAATGAAGGCGTCTGCAGACTCCTCCGTGTCGAACACCGTGAACAGGCCCTGCCGCGAGCCGCTGGGCCGCAGCCCGAATCCGCCTTCGTATCCGCTTCCCAGCGCCTTGGCGAAACGCAGCCCGCTGACCGCCCGCAACGGTCGGGCGCCGAGCGGAACACGGGACCATCCCCACAGCCGCGACGCGGGCGCGACGTCGGTCAGCAGCAGCACCACGACGTCGTCCGCCGCGGCGACGACCGGGCGCGAGGCGCCGCCCCCGGCAGGGGGCGCATCCTCGCGCGCAGCCACTGCGCGCCGCAGCGCCGCAGTTGGGGATGGATCGACCATGGGCCCGTTCATCGTCAGCAATGTTCCGACGACAGAGCCCGCGCTGCAAGACCTGCCGCTACTTGATCCTCACTTCCACGCGCCGCGCGGCCGGGTCTTCTCCCACCAGGTTGGCCTCCGTCTGCAGCGGCTTGTCGAGCACGATGCGGTTCGGAGCGATGCCGGCGGCGAGCAAGGCGTCGCGCACCCCGGTCGCACGATTCTTTGCGAGTTCCTGGTTCATGGCGAGCTCGCCCGACGCCGAGTGATAGCCCGAGATCGTGGCCGTCAGTGTCGGCGTGGCGTTCATTGTCGCGATCAGCAGCGTGAGCCCCCTGGCCTGCTCGCCCTCGAGCAGGGGAGATGCAACGCGGAAATAGAGCACCGCAAGCATCGCCTCGCTCACCGGCGGCGGCAACATCGCAGCCGCGGGCGCGGCCGCCGCGGTCTTCCGCAGCGCGAGGAGTTCCGGGTGCCCCTTGGCCATCTGGGCGCCCCAGAGCGGCTTGTACGCGCCCTGATGACAAGTGCCGCAGTTGATCTTGGCAACGTCGCCGGTCGGACCGAGACGATAGTCGGGGAATACCTTGGTGAGGGGCTCGATGTACTCGTTGTTGAGGTCACGCGCCATCCGGATGCCATGCCAGGCAGTCACGCGCTGCGGCGGGGCCTCCTCCCAGGACTGGAACGCCCGCGTGTTGTGGCAGTACGTACAGTTGACGCCCAGCGACGTCGACATGTGCATCATCAGCGCGTAGGTGTGCTCCGCCTGCTTCGTGGAGTTGCGATTGGCGGCTGCCCCGGTGAACCTCAGCGCCTCGTTGCCGTTGACGCGAATCGGCTTGGCCTCGAGCAGGTAGGGCGTGAACGGGTCGTAGGGAAGCGAGCTCAATCCCACCGACGGCGCAGCCAGGTTCTGGCCGGAGAAGTCGGCCATCGAGCCGCCATCGGACTTGCGTCCGGGCGGGGCGAACCAGACCTGGGCTGGCACCGGGTTGCCCCGGTGGCAGGTGTAGCAGGTGACGCCGGTCTCGCCGACGTGCCGCTTCCAGTCGCCGTTCAGGTGCTGCGTCATCTGGATCATCCGCCGTGCGACGATCTTGGCGTACTTCGAGTCGTCGGCCAGATTCTCCAGGTTGTGGCAGTACGCGCATCCTTCCTTCGGCGACACCCACTCGGTGATGGCCACCATGTGGCGCGTGAACTCGGCGACGCTGACGTGACCCAGCACCGGGACGTTCTTGTACACCTCCGAGGCGCGCGGCCCGTCCGCGGGCACCGGTGGCTGCGGCGCGGGCGGCGTGTTCAGGTCGACCTGCGTCGCGAGGATGCGCGGGTTGTACACCTGCTCCATGCCCGTGCCGCGGAAGCCGGTTTGCACGGTGTCGACCGGCGGCCGTTCGCAGCCGACCATCAGCGCGGCGGCCAGTGCAGGAACGAACAGGCGCGAGACCTTGGCGAAGCGGCTCATGGCTTGCCTCCGAGCAGGGCGGGATCGACGCTCAGCGGAAATACCGCCGGATAGGATGGCACCACGTGGTGTTTCATCGACCACAGGTACCAGTTGTCCACCACCGGTCCGGTCAGCAGGATGCCGATGCCGCCGACGAGGGGACAGAGGACCGCGAACCACCATGCCCAGCGATGGATCGACTCCATGCTCGCGTTGAACCCCATCGTCCAGCGCCAGAAGAGGGCAGCGCGTTCAGAGGCGGTGCCGCGATCGACGATCTGTTCGATCTCGCGGTCGCCGCCGTAGCGGCTCACCGCCAGGATGGTCGCGCCGTGCATTGCGAACAGCAGGACCGACCCGTAGAGAAACACGATCGAGAGCGCGTGGAACGGGTTGTAGAACAGGTTGCCGTGCCGGAGCGAGAGCGCCGAGACCCAGTCGAGGTGGGGAAAGATGCCGAAGGGCACCGCTTCAGACCAGCTCCCCATCATGATCGGGCGGAAGAAGCCGCATACGAGGTACAGCCAGATCGCCGCGGCGAAGGCCCACGCCACGTGCGTACCCATGCCGAGCTGCCGCGCCCTGCGGTACGTGCGCGCCCACCACAGAAACAGCGACGTGGTCAGCAGGAAGCCGACGATGAGCCACCATCCGCCCTCCGCCAGCGGCGGAAAACTGAGACCGTAGCTCGGCGGCGGCGGTTCCAGCGCGAGCCAGAACAACTGGCGCACCAGCTGGAGGGGGCTCCAGTCGACCGCCGCGAGCATGTTGAAGCCGATGATGTTGAACGCGAGCGTTCCGAAGACGAGCGACGCGACGCCCAGCCCGCCGAGATAGACGGGCCCGATCTGCGCGTTGCCCAGCCGGCCGAGCAGGTGGAAGAGCCACGGCGTGCCGGTGCGCTTCCAGTCGCCCTTCGGCAACGGAATTCCCATGTGCACCGGGCCGGTGGGCTGCACGGCGGTAAACAGGTTCTGGTATTCGGCCATGATCCTCTCCTTGTCGCTCTACATCCAGATCGGCAGGTTCAACCACCAGCCCCACCATTCAGGCCAGCCGCGGGTCCAGAAAGGTCCGCTGACCACGATGCAGAGCGCCGCGAACCAGACCGAAGCCAGCGCCAGGAACAAGCCCAGGCGGTGGATGCCGAGCGTGCCGACCGAATAGCCGATGAAGTCGCGGAAGAAGGTGTCTTCGTGATCCGAGGACTTGACCGGCTCGCCCTTCTTCGGGTTGGTCGCGGACAGGACGAGGCCCCCGTGGAGCGAGAGCGCCAGCGTCGTCGCGAAGAACAGGCTGGCCGCGATCATGTGCCACGGGTTGTAGTGGAAGTGCAGGTACTGGTAGGCGACGTTGCTCACCCAGTCGAGGTGGCTGTAGATGCCGTAGGGGAAGGCATGCCCCCAGGCGCCCAGCAGCACCGGGCGGATGACCTGCAGCGTCACGAAGGCGAGAATCGCGAAGCTGAAGGCGAAGGGCACGTGGTAGCCCATGCCGAGCTTGCGACAGATCTCCACCTGGCGCAGCGCCCAGGAACCGAACGCCCCGAGCGCGCAAACGGTGATGATCTGGAACAGGCCGCCCTCGTTCATCGGCGCGAAGTTGAGGCCGTACGACAGGTCGGGCGGCGCGATGCTGATCTGCCACAGGTTCCACGTCGGTCCCATCGCGGCACCCCACACGATCATCGCGGTCCCCAGCAATGCGAAGAACGCGGTGGTGACGCCGAAGAAGCCGACGTAGAAGGGGCCGATCCAGAAATCGAAGAGGTCTCCGCCGATCAGAGTGCCTCCCCGGACCCGGTACTTTTTCTCGAAGCTCAGCATCGCCATGTTGAATCCTCCGACCGCATACCCGTCTCAACAGCGCTCGTATTGCGGCATCACCCGCCTGCNGGGGGGCAGGCCCTGCCTCGAGGGCCTGGCCTGCCCGCCACCGGCTACAGTTGACGCAGTCCTTACTTGGACGCCGGCATCGGCGCGTTCTGCGGTGCCCGGACAGCGACAGGGCCCTTCGCCGCGTGCGCATCCATGACCGCCAGCGGTGTCTTCCACGTGTTGATGTTGTAGCGGTCGCCGCTGATCTGGATGAGGTGGATGCTCGTCGAGACAAAGGCGATCAGGAGCCCGGTGAGGATGATCGCCTTGCGCGGATCGACTATTCGCCAATAGCGCCACATGGGTGTTTCCTTTCTCTAGGTCAGTTGGGACAGGACGGTGTAGACGGCCGACTTCACGCCGTCGAAGATCGAGCGCGCGCCCTCTGCCCCCGGCAGGAAGGTGCGCCAGTTCTGGGTACACAACAGCGAAACGAGGGCCAAGATCACAAAGCTGCAGAAGATGACGACATAGATGCTCTGGAAGCCCTCGAGAGAGCCCTCGCGCCCTGTCGTGCCGACTCCAGCGATTTCATGTGCCATGGGTACCTCCTGTTTGTGTTGCCTTAGAACCAGGGACGCCAGATCCACACCAGGCTGTGCGCGAAGAAGGCGCCCACCGCCCACAGCAGGTAACCCTGCACGTAGTACTTGTGGAACTCCTGGCACTCGTCGTCGGTCAGCCCTGACGGATTTACTTTCTCAGCCATAGTTGAAGGTCCTCCATACAAGCCTTTCGGCAGAAACCGCGCCGCGAGCGGCGCGAAGCGGACCAGCGCCGCCTTGCGGCGGCACTGGACAAGCGCCCGATGCTGCCGGGCGATGTTCGGGGTTGAGGCCGGGCGTCGATGCGTTCATGCGGGGGCTCCGGTCCGAGAGCGGCCGAACAGCGCCCCCAGGCGCCTGGCGCTGACCCGATTCGTTCCGTCGGCACGCGCATCGCGCTCGGCGCGGTCGCGCATGCGCTTGGCTGCGGAGATCTGCACCAGCACCGGCTCGGCATCCACCAGTTCGCGGAGCAGTTCCAGGGCATCCGCATCCCAGGCCACGGGGTGTTCGCCACCGAGCCGCGCCGGCGTCGCGTCCACGCGGTCGAGGTCGGTGCCGAGCGGCAGGATGTGGAACAGCGCATCGAACAGCGCGTTGCATACTTCCTGCACGAGATAGGTCGCGCCGGAGTAGCCCATGAACGGCGTGCCGGTGTGGCGGCGGATGATCGCGCCGGGGAAGGATGCCGGGATGTAGACGCCGCGCCCGCCCGCCTCCGCCATGTACATCCGTTCGTTGTAACTACCGAACAGCACCAGCGGCGGCTTCTCGCGAATCGCCGCGCGCACCGCCTCGTTGTCGGGCTTCACGCCAGCGCGGCGCGCGAAGGCGAANGTGCATGGCAGNCCCATCTCGCTTTCGAGAAAGTNCCGCANGCCGCGGGCGTAGGTCTCGCTCGCGACGATGCCGAAGCTCGCGGTGCCGAAGAAATCCTGCGTCACCGAGCGCCACAGGTCCCACAGCGGCTTGATGGTGGTGTGCTTCTCGCGCTCGATGAACGGCTCCGGGTCCAGGCCGAGCAGCTCGCCCAGGGTGCGCAGGAACTTGGTCGTGCTGTGCAGGCCGATCGGAGCCTGCAGATAGGGGCGCTCCAGCGCCTCGCACAGCAGCCGGCCGAACTCGCGGTACAGGCAGACGTTCACGTCGGCGTCGGCGAGCTTCTGGACGTCGGCGAGATGGCTGCCCAGCGGGAACACCAGGTTGATCTCGGCGCCGATGCCCTCGATAAGCCGACGCACCTCGTGGAGGTCGCTGGGCGTGTTGAACGTGCCGTAGATCGGCCCGATGATGTTGACGCGCGGTTTCTCGCCGGCCGCGCGCGCCTTGCGCGCCGGGACGTTGCGCAGTCCGTACTGGGTCCAGAGCCAGAACAGCGCGCGGTCCGCGCACTGCCACTGGTCCTCGTCGATGGTGCGCGGCAGGAAGCGCTGGATGTTGGTGCCTTCCGGCGTGACGCCGCCGCCGATCATCTCGGCGATCGAACCCGTCACCACCACCGCGGGCAGGGATGGATCGAGCACGCGGTGCGCGCGCTTCATCGCCCCTTCGGTGCCGTTCTGGCCGAGTTCCTCCTCGCCGAGTCCGGTGACGACGATGGGGAGCTCGTGCGGCGGCAGCGCATCGGTGTAGTGCAGCACCGATGTCACCGGCAGGTTCTCGCAACCCACCGGACCGTCGATGATCACCTGCAGGCCCTTGATGGCCGTGAACGCGTACACGGCGCCCCAGTACCCGCCCGCGCGGTCATGATCGATGATCAGCATCAGATCATCTCCTCGGCCTTGCGCTTCTTCGCGAGCTTGTCGAGCTGCCGCTTGTAATTGGCGGCGAACTCCGGGCGGTCGCGCGGCGTGTCCTCCCAGACTCCGGCGGCGTGGCCCGTGCCGACGCCCGCGAAGAAACCATGCATCTCGTCGAAGCGCGCCTTGTTGCCCAGCGCCGCATTGATCACCTGCGCCAGCGACCCCGCTCCCGCCGGTCCCATCAGCGGCCGTGCCGAGATGAGGTTGGTGAAGTACAGCGCAGGGGTTGCCTTCTCCTTGGCTTTCTGGACCACCGGCGTCGTGCCGATCGCCAGATCGGGCTGGAACTCGTCGAAGGCGGCGAGATCCTGTTCGAGCGACGCGCGGAACTGCACGTGGACGCCTTTCGCTGCCAGCCACTCGCGGTCCGGATCGGACCACTGCGTGCGCGGGCACGCGGTGCCGACATAGCGCACATCCGCGCCGCTTTCGATCAGCAGCCGCGCCACCAGCAGTTCCGAACCCTCGTAGCCGGACAGGGTGATGCGACCCTTGATCGGCGCGCGCTCGAGCACCCCGCGAATCGCCGGCAGGAAGCGATTCTTCGCGGCGTCGACCTTGTCCCTGGCAATGCCGCAGGCCGCGCCGATGGCATCGAGCCATGCCGCCGTGCCGTCGTGGCCCACCGGCGCCGAGCCGACGACCTTGCGCCCCGCCACCTCGAACTCGCGCACCGACGCGGTGTAGAAGGGATGGATCGCCGCCACCGCCGCACAGTCCAGGGCGGCATACAGCTCGCGCCATTCGCGCGTCGGGACGACCGGCCCCGCCGCGAGCCCGAGGGGCTCGAGCAGCATGCCGATGCCGACCGGGTCGGCGGGGAACATCTCGCCCAGCAGCGTGACGGTCGGCTTCTCGCTCACGCCACTGCGCGGCGCCATCACCGGCCCGCGCTCGGCTTCGTTGCGCGCGTACTGCAGCATCGCGCCGGCGAGAACGTCCTTCGCCTCGGCGTGCGTCGGCACGCCGAAGCCCGGCACGTCGATGCCGATGATGCGCACCCCGTTGATCTCCTTCGGCAGGAGGCGCAGCGGCACGCCCGAGGCGGTAGGCACGCAGAGATTGGTGATGACGATGGTGTCGTATTTCGCCGGGTCGGCCAGGCCGTACACCGCCTCGCGGATATCCTCGAACAGCTTGCCGGTGACCAGCGTCTCGGAGTTGAACGGGACGTAGCCGACGGTACGGCGCGCGCCGTAGAAGTGCGAGGTGAACGTGAGGCCGTAGACGCAGCAGGCGGAGCCCGAGAGGATGGTCGCGGTGCGCCGCATGCGCAGGCCCACGCGCAGGCTCCCGAACGCGGGGCACATGCTCTGCGGCTGATCGTGCGGTCCCTTCGGATAGTCGGCGGCGTAGCGATCGAGCACTTCGCTCGAGCCTGCAGCCCGCGCGGCCTTCATCATCTCGCCCGCGCCCGCGTGACAGCCGCCTGCGCTTGGCGCGGCGGCGATCGGGATCACGCGCTGCTCGCCCGCGGGCGCTTCGGCGTCGCCGACGATCACGGCCCGGCCCGCTTCGTCGTAGACGACTTCGGCAGCGGTGCGGGGATCGAGCCGGTCGTTCATCGCATCAGGCCGCGTCGTAGACCACTTCGAGCGTCTTCTTCTCGACCTCGGGCTTGCCGAGCATGTCGGCGGCCGTCGCCGGCTGCAGCACCACGTTGCGTCCGGTGACGTCGCTGCTGAACAGGCCGAGCAGCGCGTCGGGCGACAGCGGCCTGGGGCGCACCGGCGGCGCTTCGGCGACGTTGACGGCGAGTTCCTCGAACACCGGCGCCCACTGCCCGCCCGGGCGGCCGATGATCTCGTAGCTCGCGCTCTTCCGGCGGATGTCCTCGTGCGCGGGAATCGCGGCGAGCACCGGGATGCCGGCGGCGTCGGCGAAGGCCTGCGCCTCGCCGGTGCCGTCGTCCTTGTTGATCACGAGTCCGGCGACGCCGACGTTGCCGCCGAGCTTGCGGAAGTACTCGACCGCCGAGCAGACGTTGTTGGCGACGTAGAGCGACTGGAGATCGTTCGAGCCGACGACGATCACCTTCTGGCACATGTCGCGCGCGATGGGCAGGCCGAAGCCGCCGCAGACGACGTCGCCGAGGAAGTCGAGCAGCACGTAGTCGAAACCCCAGTCGTGGAAGCCGAGCTTCTCGAGGGTCTCGAAGCCGTGGATGATGCCGCGACCGCCGCAGCCGCGGCCGACCTCCGGTCCGCCGAGCTCCATCGCGTACACGCCGTCGCGCTTGAAGCAGACGTCGCCGATCGCGACCGCTTCGCCGGCGAGCTTCTTCCTCGAGCTGGTCTCGATGATGGTCGGGCACGCCTTGCCGCCGAAGAGCAGGCTGGTGGTGTCGCTCTTGGGATCGCAGCCGATGAGCAGCACGCGCTTGCCCTGCTGGGCCATCATGTAGGAGAGGTTGGCGAGCGTGAAGCTCTTGCCGATGCCGCCCTTGCCGTAGATGGCGATGATCTGCGTGGTCTTCGCCGCGGGTGAAGTCGCGACCGGCGGCGGCTCCTGCGCGGCTTCGGCGCGAAGCTGGATCTTCATGAGCTCGATGCGGGCGGCGCCCGCAGGTTCGCTCGTGTGCTCGCTCATGCGCAGGCGCTCCAGTCGAGAATCATCTTGAGGCAGGCCGTGTCGCCAAAGGCGGTCCGGTACGCACGCTCGGCGTCCGTCGCCGCTTCGCGGTGGGTGATGAGGCCGTCGAGAGAGAGCTCGCCCGACTCGACCAGCGCCCTGACCGCGAGCATGTCCTCGCGCTTCCACTCGGCGGCGGCACGGAGGCGCGCCTCGCGCATGAAGGCGGGCGGGAATGCGAACGACAGCCGCTGGCTGTAGAAGCCGGCGAGCACGATCTCGCCGCCGGGCGCGAGACGCCCGACGAGCTCGTCCAGGATGCCGGCATCGCCGCTCACGTCGACGATCACGCGGTAGTCGCGCCGCGTGTCGTCCTCGGGACGCATCACGCGGTAATCGATGGCGCCGCCCGCGCGCAGGGGATCGCGCTCCCACACCACCGGCGCACCGCCGACGAGCACCGCGAGGCGCGCGATCAAGCGTCCGAGCACGCCGTGTCCGACGATGAGTTCGGGACACGGGGCCGTCCGCAGGGACTGGCCCGCAGCGATGGCGTGATACGCAGTGCCGGCGAGCGCCAGGAGGACGGCACGCTCGCCGAGCGCAGCGTCGATCGCGAACACGCGGCTACCGGGCACCACGACGCGCGACGCGGCGCCGCCGAACAGGCCGCGAATCTCGCCGTAGCAGCGCGCGCCAGGGACGAAAACCAGTTCTCCCGCGACATGGCCGGAACGCGCGCCTGCCTCGCTGACGCGACCGACGGACTCGTAGCCGGGAACCAGCGGGTAGCCCATGCCCGGGAAAGCCGGCATGCGGCCGGTCCAGAGCAGCTTCTCCGTGCCGGTGCTGATGCCGCTCCACGCGATGTCCACGACGACGTCGTCGTCGCCGGGAGGCGTGAGACCCACGCGGCTGAGCGCGAGCCGCTCGGGGGCTTCCAGCACGACCGCCAATGCATTCATGTTCAGGGCGCTTCTCCTGAGGGTCGGGGCGCGCGAGGCGACTCAAGCGCGGATCCGACCGGCCTTTCTCCGTGCTGTCAGTGTAACCTTACTTTTAAATGTGTCAAGCTTTCCTGACGCTCAGGCATCGCCCGCCGTCGCCACCAGCAGCCCGACCTGCAGCGGGTTGCGCGTCCGGCGCGGCCGGATCGCAGTGAACCCGGCCTGCTCCAGCAACGCGCCCAGGCGGGCGGGCGTCCGCGGCCGCCCCGGACCCATCGCCCACAGGTACCAGCCGAAGTAGGCAGCGCCGACCGGCTCGGCGCCCGGTGTCTCGGCCATCGGCTCGGCGAGCAGCAGGGTCGTGCCAGGCGCCATGGCGCGTCGGGCAGCGCGCAGGATGTCGAGCACCGTCTCGTCGGCGTGGTCGAACGCCACGCGCACGAGCGACACCACGTCCGCGCCCGCCGGCAGCGGGTCGGTCTTGAAGTTGCCGCCGAAGGCACGGGCACGCCCGGCAAGGCCGCGCTCGTCGAAGCGCGCCTGCGCCCGTGCGGCCACCGGGGGGAGATCGAACAGCATCAATTCGAGGTGCGGCGCGCGCTCGGCCACGGCGAGCAGGAACGTCCCTTCTCCTCCGCCCACGTCGAGCAGGCAGCGGTGTCCGCGCAGCGGATAGGCATCCAGGATCTCGTCGGCGATGAGTTGCTGCGAAGCCGACATGAGGGCGGAATACGTCGCGGCGACCCCTGCGTCGACCTCCGCCGGACGCTCCGCGACCGCGTAGCTCCAGAAACGCGACAGCTCCGTCGGCGGGCCTTCGCGCCGCAGGAGGGCCACCGGGTCCGCGAGATCGCGATAGACCAGCGTGTGGTGCTCGATCATGGCCACCACGCCGGGATTGGCGCGCAGCGCGCCGCCGAGGGGCCCGAGGCCGTAGCGATCGCCGTCGCGACGGTCGACCAGTTCCAGCGCCACCGCCGCATCCAGGAGCGTGGCGGTGGCGTCCGGCGACAGGCCGAGACGGTGCGCCAGCGCCGCGGCCGACTGCGGGCCCTCGGCGAGATGGTTGGTCGAACAGCCGCAGCCGCACGCATGCGAGCAGCGTCTGCGAGTAGACGAAGCCCGCGACGAGATCGAACAGCGCGCGGGCGCGCCGCCGCGCGACCGGCCGCGTCAGCGGAAACGCAGTCGCCCAGCGTACGAAGCGCTGATTGGCGAGCAGCCGGTCACGCAAGGCCAGCCAGCGATCGGACCAGCGCGGCACGAGGGGAAGCGCCGGCATGGCGGCGACGCGTGCGGGAACGGACCCGCGGCGTCAGGCCGCGTGCCGCACGATCTCCCTCGGCACGAGACGCTTGGCTTCGAGCTGGATCAGGCCGGCAAGCTGCTGCGCGCCGGGGCAAGGCGGAATCGCCTCGATGGCCGTGTCCATGAGCTCGCGGAAGCGGGCCACGGCGCCCTCGAGACCGAGTTCGCGCACCGCGCTCGGGCGTCCGTGAGTCTCGTCCTGCCCGACCGGCTTGCCCAGCAGGGCCGGATCGTCGGCGACGTCGCGAATGTCGTCGGCGACCTGGTAGGCCTCGCCGAGGCTGTCGCCGAGCACGCGCCACGCCTGCG
>Ga0031656_10000061_pt1 | contig 26891 bp, 24 predicted proteins | sample FrelakmetDIP11DI_FD_55080 | JGI IMG/M metagenome (GOLD analysis project Ga0031656, IMG submission 55080) | Freshwater lake sediment microbial communities from the University of Notre Dame, USA, for methane emissions studies - DIP11 DI | ecosystem: Environmental > Aquatic > Freshwater > Lake >... | reverse complement strand
GGCAGGGTGCTACGAACGGCAGTCCCTCCTCGGGCGGTATCGTCTCTGTGGCCATGGCAGTCTCCCCCTGCCGGCCCGTTCAGCCGGCTCTATCTATAAAGATCGTCCACTCTCGCAGCGCAGATGAAGTCGTTCTCGGACAGCCCGCCGACCGTGTGGGTCGAGAATGCCATCCGGCAGTAGTTGTAGCCGACCTCGAGGTCGGGGTGGTGATCTTCCGCGTTCGCGATCCAGGCGACCGCGTTGACGAAGCCCATGGTCTCGTAGAAGTCAGCGAAGCCGAAGTTGCGGCGGATGGAGCGCCGATCCTCGGCGATGTGCCAGCCCTGGGCGAGCTGCGCCAGCAGTGCGTCGGCATGAGTCGGATCGAGCGGCGGCGTGCCGGCCGCCAACGGACGGCACTTGCGGTCGCGAAGCGGGTTCATGACGCGGGCTCCTGTCGGTAACGACGTTCGACGTATTCCTCGACGAGCTGCTGGAACTCCTCGGCGATGCGCTCGCCCTTCAGGGTCGGTCCCTTCTCGCCGTCGATGTAGACGGGCGCGACGGGGCGCTCGCCGGTGCCCGGCAGGCTGATGCCGATGCTGGCATGCTTGCTCTCGCCCGGGCCGTTGACGACGCAGCCCATCACCGCGACGGTCATCTGCTCCACGCCCGGATGACGCTTGCGCCACTCCGGCATGCGATGGCGCAGGTGCGACTGGATCTTCTGCGCGAGTTCCTGGAAATAAGTCGACGTGGTGCGCCCGCAGCCCGGGCAGGCCACGACCATCGGCGTGAAGGACCGCAGGCCCATGGTCTGCAGGATCTCCTGCGCCACGATCACCTCCTGCGTGCGGTCGCCGCCCGGCTCTGGCGTGAGCGAAACGCGGATGGTGTCGCCGATGCCTTCCTGCAGCAGCACGGCCATCGCAGCGGTGGAGGCAACGATGCCCTTCGAGCCCATGCCGGCCTCGGTGAGGCCGAGGTGCAGCGGGTAATCGCAGCGTGAAGCGATGTTGCGATAGACCGCGACGAGGTCCTGCACGCCGCTCACCTTGCAGGAGATGACGATCCGGTCGTGCGGCAGCCCGAGTTCCTCGGCGCGACACGCGCTCTCGAGCGCCGACACCACGATGGCCTCGCGCATCACGTCGGTCGCATCCAGCGGGTCGGGCCGCCGCGAGTTCTCGTCCATCAGGCGCGTCAGCAGATCCTGGTCGAGACTGCCCCAGTTGACCCCGATGCGCACCGGCTTCTCGTGGCGGCAGGCGATCTCGATCATCTCCGCGAACTGAGGGTCGCGCTTGCTGCCGCGGCCCACGTTGCCTGGATTGATGCGGTACTTGGCGAGCGCCTCGGCGCAGGCCGGGTGCCCGCGCAGCAGCTTGTGCCCGTTGAAGTGGAAGTCGCCGACGATCGGCACCTCGGTACCGAACTGCGCGAGTCGCTCCACGATGGCGGGCACCGCAGCGGCGGCCTCCTCGGTATTCACCGTGACGCGCACGAGCTCGGAGCCCGCGCTGGCCAGCGCGCGCACCTGCAGCGCGGTCGCCTCGACGTCGGCCGTATCGGTGTTGGTCATGGACTGCACGACCACCGGCTGTCCGCCGCCGACCATCACCCGGCCGATGCGGACGGCCGCGCTGCGCCGGCGCGGCAGGGTGCTCACCGCGCGGCTCCCGCAGTCGCGTTGCCCGTGCGCACCCAGCGCTCGACGTTCTGCTGCAGGATGTCGAGCGGGATCGCGCCGCTGCCAAGCACCACGTCGTGGAACTCGCGCAGGTCGAAGCGCGAGCCGAGAGCCTGCGCAGCGTTCGCACGCAGCTCCTTGATCCTGAGCTCGCCGATCTTGTAGGCCAGCGCCTGTCCGGGCCAGGAGATGTAGCGGTCGATCTCGTTGACGATGTCGAGCTCGCTCTTCGGCGCATTGGCCTTGAAGAACTCAATTGCCTGATCACGGCTCCACTTCTTGTGGTGGATGCCCGTGTCCACCACGAGCCGCACCGCACGCCACATCTCGTAGGTGAGCTGGCCGAACTTGTCGTAGGGATCCTCGTAGAAGCCCATCTCCTCGCCGAGGCTCTCGCTGTAGAGCGCCCAGCCTTCGACGAAAGCGGTCGCCTCGAAGTTGCGACGGAACTTCGGCTGCTCCCCGAGTTCCTGCGCGAGCGCGATCTGGAGGTGGTGGCCGGGCACGGCCTCGTGGATCGTGAGCACCGGTATCTCGTAGGTCGGGCGCTCCTCGGGCTTGTAGAGGTTCACGTAGTAGTAACCCGCGCGCCGACCGTCGAGCGATGGCGGCTGGTAGTAGGCCGTAGTGGTGTCGGGCGCCGACTCGGCTGGGATCGGTCGCACGCCGTAGGGCATGCGCGGCAGCCGGCCGAAATACTTCGGCAGCTGCGGGTCGACGCGCTTGGACATTGCGAGGTAGGCCTGCAGCAGCCGGTCGGGGTCCGAGTAGCGGAACCGCGGGTCCGTACGAAGGAACTCCAGGAATTCCTCGAAGCTGCCCTTGAACCCGACGCGCTCGATGACCTTCTGCATCTCATTGCGGATGCGTGCGACTTCCGCGAGCCCGATCTCGTGGATCTGGTCCGGGGTGAGCTCGGTGGTGGTGAACCAGCGCACCCGCTCCCGGTACCACTCTGCGCCTTTCGGCGTGTCCCAGATGCCGACGCTGGTGCGGCACGCAGGCAGGTATTCGTCGTTGAAGAACGCCTGCAGTCGCCGGTATGCCGGCACCACCTCGCGCTCGATCGCAGTCCGGCCGGCGCTGCGCAGGCGCTCCTGTTCGGTCGCCGGCAGTGTGGCGGGCATGCTGGCGAAGGGCTTGTAGAACGGGCTCGCGGCCGGGTCGGTCACCACCTGCCGGGCGATCTGCGCGGGAACGCGTTCCATGATCACGCGCGGTTGCGTCAGCCCGCGCCGCATGCCCTCGCGCATCAGCGCGATGGTCTGGTCGATGTAGGGCCCTGTGGCGTCAAGGCGCGCGATCCAGTTCTCATAGTCCTGCGCCGTCGCGAAGGGCAGGAGCTCCGCGATCTGGTTGACCGACTGCGCGCCACGACGCTGCGTGACGGGCAGGTACTGCAGGCCCCAGTCATACGCCGCCACCTTGTCCCGATAAGTCCGTGCGAAGAGGTCCCGGTTCAGCCGGTCGGACTCGTCGAGCTGATCGGGTGCGATTGCGGCGAGCGTCTCGAGCACCTGGCGGTCCTCGGCGTGGCTGCGGGCAAGCGCCTCGGCGGACAGATCCGGCCAGCGGTCGTCGTAGCGGCGATCGCCAACATAGGTCGCCTGAATCGGACTCTCCCGCAGNCCCCGCTCCCATTCGGCCTCGAACAGATGGTGAAGCCGCTCGGTCGCCGTCCCGACGTCGGGACCGGCGGGCGCCGCAGCCGCGACGGTCGCGACCATGACGAGACTGAGGGCGAGGCCACGCATGATGAATCCTGCCGGCGGATCGGGGCGGGGAATGTTCCGGTGCGCGCCAGCAAATGACAAGCCGGGCGCGCTTCGGGCGCTGGCCGGCCGGACGGCCCTCGGGTAACATCACCCGACCCACCTCAAGGCCCGTCCGGAGAGAGGAGAGCGGCTCGCCGTTCTCCCGCCGAAGGCGCAACCCGCCCGGAAACGCTCAGGCAAAAGAACGGCGCGACCTGGTGGGCTCTGGAGAGCGATCCCGCGAGGGATCCACCGAAGGGGCGCGGCGCCGGCTGACGGCGTCGGATCTCTCAGGTCACAGGACAGAGGGGCGGCAGGGCGGCGGGCCCTGCCGCCTTTTTTTTTCGGACTCCGGGACGGTCACNATGGGATTGAGAACGCCACTGCACGACGTCCACGTTTCCGCCGGCGCNCGCATGGTGGATTTCGGTGGATGGGACATGCCGGTCAACTACGGCTCGCAGATCGAGGAGCACCACGCGGTGCGCCGCGATGCCGGCATGTTCGACGTGTCGCACATGTGCGTCGTGGATCTGCGCGGCGACCGGGTCCGCGACTACCTGCGCCGGCTGCTCGCCAACGACGTCGCGAAGCTCACGAACCCTGGCAAGGCGCTGTACTCNTGCATGCTGCGTGAGCAGGGCGGAGTCATCGACGACCTGATCGTCTATTTCCTCGACGACCGCTGGTTCCGCATGGTCGTCAACGCTGGCACNCGCGAGAAGGATCTCGAGTGGCTGCGCGCGCACGCCGGCAGCTACGGCGTGTCGGTCGAGCCCCGCTTCGACCTCGCGATGATCGCGGTGCAGGGCCCGGACGCGCGCGCGAAGGCCGCCACGCTCCTCGAGCCGTCGTTGGCAGAGCGGGCGCTCGCTCTCGACTATTTCTACGGGACGGGCGACGACCACCACCGCTTCGTCGCCCGCACGGGCTACACCGGCGAGGACGGCTGGGAAATCATGGTGCCCGCCACCGAGGTCGTGGACCTGTGGGCGCGACTGCAGGGAGCCGGCGTCAGACCCTGCGGACTCGGCGCCCGCGACACGCTGCGCCTCGAGGCCGGCATGAACCTCTATGGCAGCGACATGGACGAGACGACCTCGCCACTCGAGTCGGGCCTCGGCTGGACCATCGCATGGGAACCACGGGATCGCGACTTCATCGGGCGCGGCGCGCTCGCCGGACAGAAGGCGCGCGGCGTGGCGCGCAAGCAGGTGGGTCTCGTGCTCGAGGACCGCGGCGTGCTGCGCTCGCACCAGAAGGTCATCGTGCCGGCGGTCGGCGAAGGCGAGGTCACGAGCGGCACTTTCTCGCCGACGCTCGAGCGTTCCATCGCGCTCGCGAGGGTGCCCTCGCAGACGACCGACCGTTGCGAAGTCGAGATTCGCGGCCGGTTGCTGAACGCGGCGGTCGTGCGTCCACCGTTCGTGCGTCACGGCAAGATCGCCGTCGCCGTCTGAGTTCTCGATTCCCGGAAGTGCCCTTTGCACGGAGCAGACCATGAGCAACGTTCCCGCCGATCTGCGATTCCTCAAGTCCCACGAATGGGCGCGGCTCGAAGCCGATGGCACCATCACCGTGGGGATCTCCGACCATGCCCAGCAGGCACTCGGTGATCTCGTGTTCGTCGAGGCTCCGGAAGCAGGTCGCCGCGTCGCGGCCGGCGAGGCCTGCGCAGTGGTCGAATCCGTCAAGGCCGCCTCCGACGTATATAGCCCCATGAGCGGCGAAGTGGTCGCGGGCAACGCCGAGCTCGGCAGCCAGCCCGAGCTGATCAACCAGGATCCGTACGGCGCGGGCTGGATCATGCGCATCCGCCCCGACGACAAGGCGCAGTTCGCCGCGCTGCTCGACGCGAAGGCCTACCAGGCGGCGCTGGCCGCGGAAACCCACTGACGGAAGGAGCCGCCATGCCCTTCATCCCGCACACTCCCGAGGACGTCCGCGAGATGCTCGCGACGATCGGCGCGCCGAGCACCGAGGCGCTGTTCGACGAGATCCCGGCCGCACTGCGCGCGAAGGCGCTCGAGGAGGTCCCGCCTGCACTCTCCGAGATGGAGGTCGGCCGGTTGATGTCGGCCCGCGCCGCATCCGACGGGCGCCCGCTCAATTTCATCGGGGCGGGCGCCTACGAGCATCACGTGCCGGCGGCCGTGTGGTCGATCGTCGCGCGTGGCGAGTTCTACAGCGCCTACACGCCCTACCAGGCCGAGGCGAGCCAGGGCACGCTGCAGCTGCTCTACGAGTACCAGTCGATGATGGCCAGCCTCACGGGCATGGCCGTCTCGAACGCCTCCTTGTACGACGGCGCCACGGCGCTCGCCGAGGCCTGCCTGATGTCCGTGCGCGCGCACCGCAAGTCCAAGTCGCAGCGCATCCTCGTTCCGGCCTCGGTCAACCCGACCTACCGCCAGGTGCTGCAGGCCATCGCCGGCAACCAGAACCTCGCCTTCGACCTGCTGCCCTACGATGCATCGGGCGGCCACACGACGCCTGCGAGCCTCGAGAAGTACCGAGGAGCGGACATCACCGCGCTGGTGATCCAGCAGCCGAACTTCTTCGGCACGCTCGAGGACGTCGACGCACTCACCGACTGGGCGCACGAGGCGGGCATGCTGGTGATCGCGGTGGTCAATCCGACCTCGCTCGCGATCCTCAAGCCGCCGGGCAGCTGGGGCACCAAGGGCGCCGACATCGTCTGCGGCGAGGGCCAGCCGCTCGGCGTGCCGCTGTCCTCCGGCGGTCCGTACTTCGGTTTCATGACCACGCGCATGGAGCACGTGCGTCAGATGCCTGGGCGCATCGTCGGCCGCACGGTGGACCTCGATGGCAAGCCGGGCTTCACGCTCACCCTGCAGGCGCGCGAGCAGCACATCCGCCGCAGCAAGGCGACGTCGAACATCTGCACCAACCAGGGACTGCTGGTCACTGCGGCGACGATCTACCTGTCGCTGCTCGGGCCTCACGGTCTCGCGCAGGTCGCCTCGACCTCGATGGAGCGTACGGCGGAACTGGTTGATGCGCTCGCGCGAGTACGCGGTGTGAGGCTCGCCTTCGACCGGCCGCGCTTCCACGAAGCCGTGCTGCTGCTCGATCGTCCCGTGAAGGGAGTGCTCGAGGCGCTCGCCGCCCGTGGCATCGTCGGCGGCTGCGATATCACGGGCCACTACCCGTCGCTCGGAAATCCGCTGCTCGTCTGCGCGACCGAGACGCGCACCCGCGAAGACATCGCGAGCTACGCCCGCGCGCTCGGGGAAATCATGCAGAACGCCGCGGCGGCCTGAGGCAAGCCACATGAACATGCACGAGAAGCTGATTTTCGAGCACTCGCGTCCCGGCCGCAGCGCGGCGGCGCAGTATCCACTGGCCGAGAGCGCCGCGAGAGTACCCGAGGCACTGCGCCGTCAGTCGCCGCCGCGCCTGCCCGAGGTGTCGGAGCTCCAGGCGGTGCGCCACTTCACCCGGCTGTCGCGGCTCAATTTCTCGATTGACACGCACTTCTACCCGCTGGGCTCGTGCACGATGAAGTACAACCCGCGGGCCTGTAACCAGTACGCCATGCTGCCGGAGTTCCTCGCCCGTCACCCGCTCGCACCGGAGTCGACGGGGCAGGGCATCCTGCACTGTCTCTACGAGCTGCAGGAGATGCTGAAGGCGGTCACGGGGATGCGCGGCGTGTCGCTGACCCCCATGGCGGGCGCACAGGGCGAGTTCGCCGGCGTCGCAATGATCCGTGCCTACCACAAGGCGCGGGGCGACTTCGCGCGCACGGAAATCATCGTGCCCGATGCGGCGCACGGCACGAATCCGGCGACCGCGACCATGTGCGGCTGCAATGTGAAGGAGATCCCCTCGCTGCCGGACGGTGACATCGACCTCGACGCATTGCGCCTGGCCGTGGGGCCGCAGACGGCCGGCATCATGCTCACCAATCCCTCGACGCTCGGTGTGTTCGAGCGTCGCATCGACCAGGTGGCCGAGATCGTGCACGCCGCCGGCGGACTGCTCTACTACGACGGTGCGAACCTGAACGCCATCCTCGGCAAGGTCCGCCCGGGCGACATGGGCTTCGACGTCATCCACATGAACCTGCACAAGACCTTCTCCACGCCGCACGGCGGTGGCGGGCCGGGCTCGGGCGCGGTCGGCGTCGGCGAGCGGCTGCTGCCGTTCCTGCCGCTGCCGGTAGTGAGCTACGACGGTCAGCGCTACCGGTGGCTCGGCGAGAAGGACCTGCCGCAGTCGATCGGCCGGCTCTCGGCGTTCATGGGCAACACCGGCGTGCTGCTGCGTGCTTACGTGTACATGCGCATGCTCGGCCGCGAGGGCATGCACCGCGTCTCGGAGTTCGCCGCGCTGAATGCCAATTATCTGATGGCGAAGCTGGCTGCAGCCGGCTTCGAGCTCGCATATCCCGGCCGGCGGGCGGGCCACGAGTTCATCGTGACTCTGCGCCACGAGGCACGCGACTACGGCACGACCGCGATGGACTTCGCCAAGCGCCTGCTCGACTTCGGCTTCCACGCGCCGACCACCTACTTCCCGCTGCTCGTGCCCGAGTGCCTGCTGATCGAGCCTACCGAGACCGAAACCAAGGAGGAGCTCGACGGGTTCGTGGCGGCGATGGTCGCGATCCGCGAGGAGGCGCAGACCGACGCGGCGAAGCTGAAGGGCGCGCCGTACACGCTACCGGTTCGGCGGCTCGACGACGTCCGCGCCGCGAAGCAGCTCGACATCGCCTGGGTCGCCGCCTGATGCGCGAAGGGCGTCGGCCACAGGGGCTGAAGCGCCTCGGGCTCGCGACGCTCAACTCCCTGCGGGGCCTGCGTCACTGCTATCGCAGTGAGGCGGCGTTCCGACAGGAGGTATGGTTGTCGGCGGTGCTCGTGCCCGCCGGTCTGTGGCTCGGCGAGACCGGCGCGCAGCGGGCGCTGCTGGTGGGCAGCATGCTGGTCGTGCTGATCGTCGAGCTGCTGAACACGGGCATCGAGGTGGTCGTGGACCGCATCGGTACCGAGCACCATCAGCTCTCCGGCTTCGCCAAGGACCTCGGCTCCACGGCGGTATTCTTCTCGCTGGTCCTGCTCGGATCCACCTGGGGGCTCGTGCTCCTGACCTGAGCGCGCCCCGCGCCATTCCTTCCTGTCTCACGGTTCATCCCATGACTGCACTCATCTGCGGCTCGATCGCCTTCGACACGGTGATGGTCTTCCCGGGCCGCTTCCGCGACCACATCCTTCCGGATCGCATCCACCTGCTGAACGTCGCGTTTCTCGTGCCGAGCATGCGCCGCAACTACGGCGGCTGTGCGGGAAACATCGCCTACAACCTGGCCCTGCTTGGAGGTTCCGGTGCACCGATGGCGACGGTCGGTCACGACTTCGCGCCCTATGCCCAGTGGCTGCGCGAGCGCTCCGTGGACCTCGAGCACGTGCGCGAAGTGGATGGTGAGTACACGGCGCAGGCGTTCATCACCACCGACCTCGACGACAACCAGATCACGGCGTTCCACCCGGGCGCGATGAGCCACTCGCACGTGAACCACGTGCCCGGGGACGCCGGCATCACGATCGGCGTCGTGGCCCCCGACGGCCGCGACGGCATGCTCGCCCACGCCGAGCAGTTCGCCGCCGCCGGCATCCCGACGCTGTTCGACCCGGGGCAGGGCCTGCCGATGTTCGACGGGCCCGAGCTGCTGCGCTTCATCGAGCGCGCGACCTGGATTGCCGTCAATGACTACGAGGCGCAGCTGCTCACCGAGCGCACCGGCCTCGACCCCGCCGAGCTCGGGCGGCGGGTGCGGGCGCTGATCGTGACACGCGGCGGCGACGGCAGCGTCATCCACGCCAATGGTCGCGAGATCGCGATCCCGGCCGTCAGGCCCGAGGCGGTCGTCGACCCCACCGGCTGCGGCGACGCGTATCGAGCCGGGCTCATCTATGGCCTGCAGAAGGGCCTCGACTGGGAGACCACCGGACGGATTGCCTCGCTGATGGGCTCGATCAAGATCGCGCACAGCGGCACGCAGCATCACGCCTTCACGTTCGCGGAGTTCCGGGATCGATTTCGCGCCGCATTCGGCCGGGAGCTGTGATGCGCCACGTGTTGACCGTGCCGACGCACCCGTTCGCGCTGCTGGCGGTCGCTGCCGCACTGGTCGCCACGCAGGTGAAGGCCGACACCGTTGCGTGGGAGCAGACGCTGTCGCGCATCGCGCCCTCCGTCGTGACGATCGAGGTCGACCAGACGCGCGCGTTCGACACTGAATGGAACCAGTCGAGCCAGGCGACGGGTTTCGTGGTCGACGCCGAGCGCGGCCTGATTCTGACGAACCGTCACGTCGTCACGCCGGGCCCCGTGGTCGCCACCGCGATCTTCCAGAACCGCGAGGAAGTCGAGTTGCGCGCCGTCTATCGCGATCCGGTGCACGACTTCGGCTTCTACCGGTACGACCCGGCCAAGCTGCGCTACGTGAAGCCCGCGGCCCTGCCGCTCTATCCGCAGGGCGCAAGGATCGGCACCGAGGTGCGCGTCGTCGGAAACGATGCCGGTGAGCAGCTCTCGATCCTGGCCGGAACCCTGGCGCGCCTCGACCGCGGCGCCCCGGAGTACGGTGTCGGGAAGTACAACGACTTCAACACCTTCTACATCCAGGCCGCCTCGGGAACCTCGGGCGGCTCTTCGGGCTCACCGGTGATCGACATCGCCGGCCGGGTCGTCGCGCTGAACGCCGGCGGCAGCAGCGGCGCGGCCTCGAGTTTCTACCTGCCACTCGGCCGCGTGCAGCGCGCTCTGGAGAGCCTGCAGTCGGGCCGACCGATCACGCGCGGCACCCTGCAGGTCACATTCGGATACACGCCATACGACGAGCTCGAGCGCCTCGGCCTGCAGGCGACGACACAGGCCGAGGCGCGCCGTGCGGCGCCGAACCTGACGGGCATGCTGGTGGTGCAGGACGTGCAACCGGGCTCGCCGACCGAGGGCGCGCTGGTACCCGGCGACATCCTCGTGCNTGTGGACGGGCAGCTGGTCACGACCTTCGAGCCTCTGGCCGCGATTCTCGATGGTGCAGTGGGTCGAGAGGTCGAGCTGCAGGTGGAACGCGGCGGGGAGCGCGTTACGCAACGGGTGATGGTGCAGGACCTCCAGTCGATCACGCCGGCCGAGTACCTCGAGTTCGGCGACGCCGTCGTGCACCAGCTCTCCTACCAGATGGCGCGGCACATCAACCTCCCGGTGCGCGGAGCGTTCGTTGCCAACCCCGGCTATTCGCTCGGCGCTGCGGGCGTCCCGCGTGGCGCGGTGATCGAGTCGGTGAACGGAACGTCCGTGGAGACGCTCGCGNAGTTCGAGTCCGTGATCGCCGCGCTGCCCGACGGCGGCCGCGCGACACTCCGCTACAAGACGCTGGACGATCCGCAGGGTACCCAGACCCGCGTGATACGCGTCGACCGCCGCTGGTTTCCGGCGCAGCACTGCCGCCGTGACGATGCAACCGGCTACTGGCAGTGCCGCGAGCTCGCGGCTCCGCCCGGGGGACAAGTCGATCAACCGGCCAGGACGAGCTTCGCCACCACCGGCGACCGCGTCGCGGATCAGCTGGCGCCATCGCTGGTGCTGGTCAGCTTCAACATGCCGTTCTCGGTGGCCGGCGTGACGGAGCGCAACTACCACGGCACGGGCGTGATCGTCGATGCCGAGCGCGGCCTCGTCGCCGTGGACCGGAACACCGTGCCGGTCGCGGTCGGCGACGTACGCATCACGTTTGCCGGTTCGATCGAGGTAGCGGGGCGCGTCGAGTACGTGCATCCCCTGCACAACCTCGCGCTGGTGTCCTTCGATCCTGGTCTGCTCGACGGCACGCCCCTGCGCGCGGCCAGGCTCGACACGCGGGAACTCGTGCCGGGCGAGGCGGTTACCGTCGTGGGCCTGAACGGCGACTCCCGGGCGCGCTCGATCCCGACCACGGTGGCCTCGATCGAAGAGCTCGACCTGCCACTGTCGCGCACGCTGCAGTTCCGCGAAGCCAACCTCGAGGTTGCGACGCTCGTCAATGCGCCCAAGGACTTCGACGGCGTGATCGCCGGCTCCGACGGGCGCGTGCGCGCGCTGTGGTCGAGCTTTGCCACGGAATCAGGCCGCGACCTCGTGCAGGTCAATCGTGGTGTACCGGTGGATCTGGTCGTCGAGATGCTCGAAGCGGCCAGGACCGGTTCCCCGCTGTACTCGCTGGAGGTCGAGTTCCAGGCGGTACCGATATCGACGGCACGCGAGCTCGGTCTCGACGACGCCTGGGTCGCGCGGCTGGAGGCTCTCGATGGCGCGCAGCGCCAGGCACTCAGCATCTCGCGCGTGGTGGCGGGCTCGCCGGCCGCCGCCGTGCTGCGCGAAGGAGACCTGCTGCTCGCGGTCAACGGCCAGCCGGTCAGCCGTCCGCGCGCTGTAGAGCGACTCTCCCGCGCCCCCCGGGTGACGGTCACGGTGCTGCGCGAGGGCCGGGAATCCAGCTTCGAGGTGGCGACCGCACCGCTCGGCGGGCGCGACATCGATCGACTCATGTTGTGGGCGGGTGCGGTCCTGCACGCGCCGCATCGCGCGATGGCCTGGCAGCGCGGCATCCCGCCGGAGGGCGTGTTCATCGCCTATTTCTCGTACGGCTCGCCTGCGACTCGCCACGGACTGTTCGCTGGCCGTCGCATCCTGGAGGTCGACGGTCGTTCGGTTCCGGACCTCGACGCCTTCATCGCAGCGGTGCGTGGTCGCGCCGATCGCTCGTCGGTGCGCCTCAAGACAGTGACGTGGAACGGCTCCACCGAGGTGATCACGCTGAAGCTCGACCGGCACTACTGGCCCGCCTCGGAACTCGTGCGTGGAGCCGATGGCTGGGAGCGCCGCATCCTGGAATAGCTCCGCCCGGGCTGCCTGCGTCCGCGACGACGCGGGCCGGCAACGGGGTTGCCGTCGCACCGGGCCACGCAAGAGCGTCGGCCGCTTTCGGCTATCATGTGTCGATGGTCACGGCACGCCTGCCCCAGGACGAGATCGACGGCGCAGTGGAAGCACTGCGTGAAGGGGAGATCGTGGCCTTTCCGACCGAGACCGTCTATGGCCTGGGTGCGGACGCGCAGAACCCGGATGCGGTCCGCAAGGTCTTCGCGCTGAAGGAACGGCCACCGACTCACCCGTTGATCGTGCACATCGACAACGCACGGCTCCTGGAGCGCTGGGCGCTCGAGGTTCCGCCCGCTGCGCAGGCACTCGCCGAGCGCTTCTGGCCGGGCCCGCTCACGCTGGTATTGAGACGCGCGCCCGCCGTGGATCTCGGGATCACAGGCGGGCAGGACACGGTCGCGGTGCGCGTCCCCGGTCACCCCGTGGCCCAGCAGCTGCTGCGTGCCTTTGGCAGCGGCATCGCAGCTCCTTCCGCGAACCGCTATGGACGTGTCAGCCCCACGCGGGCCGAGCACGTCCGCGAGGAATTCGGCGATGCCGTCAAGGTGGTACTCGACGGCGGCGACTGCAAGATCGGGCTCGAGTCGACGATCGTCTCGTGCGTGGACACGGTGCCGCGCGTGCTGCGTCCCGGTTCGATCACGCTGTCGCAGCTTCGATCGGTCGTGCCGGAGGTCGCGGAAGGTCCTGCGGGGACCGCGCCACGCGTGCCGGGAGCGGATACCAAGCACTACGCGCCAACGACCCCGCTCAGCATCGTCAACAGTGCCTCGCTCGAGGAGGTCGTCGCACAGCTCGCGTCCGGGCACGAGAAGGTCGCTGTGCTCGCGACCCGCCCGCCTCGCGTGGCGAACCGTTACATGACGTGGATCAACGCCGGTCGCCGTGCCGACGTCTACGGGCGCGACCTCTACGTCAACCTGCGCACGCTCGACAAATCCGGCGCGCGCGCGATCCTCGTGGAGGAATTACCGGCCGGCGAAGCCTGGGATGCGGCGCGCGACCGCCTGCATCGTGCAGCCTCGGCGGAGAATGTCGTGACCGTGGATCCCGACATTGCCGCGCTTCGAGCCGACTTCGGAGAGGATCTGGTCGGGCCATGACCGCGCGCTCTAGCCGGTCCCCGCGCGGCCGGACAGGGGCGCGGGCCAGATGAGGATAGAAATTCTGGATCACGTCGCCGGTGCGCGCGAGGCGCGCGGCATCGCGGTCGTGATCGACGTGTTCCGCGCGTTCTCCGTCGCGGCGTACGCTTTCGACGCAGGTGCGGCGCGCGTGCTGCCGGTCGCCGGGATCGACGATGCAAAGGCGCTCGCGCGGCGCTTTCCGGGCGCCGTGCTCGCAGGCGAGCGCCATGCTCGCAAGCTGCCCGGCTTCGACATCGGCAATTCGCCGACCGAGATACGTTCGATCGATCTGCGCCGAAAGATCCTGGTGCACACGACGCACGCCGGCACGCAGGGACTGGTAAATGCAACCGGTGCCGACGAGGTGCTGACCGGTGCCTTCGTCAACATCTCGACGGTGCGGCGCTACATCGCCTCGCGCGCCCCGGAGCAGGTTTCGCTGGTGCGCATGGGCCATGAGGCTCGCGAGCGCTGTGCAGAGGACGATCTCTATGCCGAGTGCCTGCGGCTGCTGCTGCAGGGCGAGCCGGCGCCACTCGACGAGGTCCGCGACCGCCTGCGCGACGCGCCGGCCGCGATGAAGTTCTTCGATCCGGCCTGCGACTGGGCGCCACGCGACGACTTCGACTACTGCACGGACGTGGACCGCTTCGACTTCGTGCTGAGAGCGTGCCGCGTACCGGGTGAGCCGCTCGACCTGCAACGGGTGTCCGTCCCATGAGTCTTGGGTCCGTACCGTTCGAGTTCGTACTGTTCGCAATGACGCTGCTCGGGGTCGCGATGTTNCATCGCCACTCCCTTGCGGTAGCGGCCTCGGGGCTCGCGGTCATTACCGTCTTCAAGCTCGCCACTACCGGTTTCCACCTGGGCCCCGGATTGCCCGGGCTGCTGGCCCACCTTGGCGAGGAGTCCTCCGGGCTNGCGAACCTGTTCATGCTGCTGACTGGTTTTGCGCTGCTGTCGCGCCATTTCGAGCAGAGCCACCTGCCGGGCCGGCTGCCCGACCTGCTGCCCGACGACTGGCGAGGCGGCTTCGTGCTGCTGGTGCTGGTATTCGTGCTGTCCGCTTTTCTCGACAACATTGCGGCGGCACTGATCGGTGGCACGGTGGCGTCATCGGTGTACCGCGGCCGGGTGCACGTGGGCTACCTCGCGGCCCTGGTGGCCGCCGCCAACGCGGGTGGGGCGGGAAGTGTCATCGGCGACACCACCACGACCATGATGTGGATCGACGGCGTGAGTCCGCTCGACGTGCTTCACGCGTATGTCGCCGCCGGTACGGCCTTCCTGGTATTCGGCATTCCCGCCGCGATCCAGCAGCAGCGCCATGCACCCATCTCCAAGAGCGATACGGAACTCACGCCCGTGGACTGGCCCCGCGTGGCGATCGTCGGCCTGATCCTGGCCTCCGCGGTCGGGACCAACCTGATCGCAAACCTCCACCTCAAGGAGTACACGCACAGCGTGCCGTTCCTCGGGCTCGCCGTATGGGGCGCGCTGCTCGCTACGGCGGCGTGGCGGCGACCCGACTGGTCGGCGCTGCGGGGCGCGCTTGCCGGGACGATCTTCCTGCTGAGCCTCGTCACAGCGGCCACGATGATGCCGGTGGAGCACTTGCCGGCGCCCTCATGGCAATCGGCACTCGGCCTCGGGTTCGTCTCCTCGGTGTTCGACAACATCCCGCTCACCAAGCTCGCGCTTGAGCAGGGCGGTTACGACTGGGGCGTGCTCGCCTACGCGGTGGGTTTCGGCGGTTCGATGATCTGGTTCGGCTCGTCGGCCGGCGTCGCGATAACCAACCTCTTCCCGGAGGCGCGTTCGGTGTGGGCCTGGCTCAGGGCCGGCTGGCATGTCCCGATCGCCTACGTCATCGGCTTCGCGGTGCTGCTCGCCACGCTGGGCTGGCACCCGCACTGAGGCGCGCCGTGATCCGCAACGTGGTGTTCGACGTGGGCGGCGTGCTGGTCCGGCTGCGCTACCAGCCCTTCATCGACTACCTCGCCGCGGCCGGCATCGACATGACGGATCTGCCGCGCTGGCTCGAGCGCGTGGACCTGGCGGCCCACGAGCGCGGCGAGATCTCCGGCGAGGAGATGCTGGACCGCATCGCCGCAATGGCTGCGCGGCCGCTCGACCCGGACGAGCTGCGCCAGCGCTGGCTCGACATGTTCGACCGTGCGCAGGAGATGTTCGATCTTGCCGCGGGCCTGATGGGAGACTACCGCGTGTACCTGCTGTCCAACGTCGGTGACCTGCACTGGCGACACCTCGACGAGTGCTACGGGCTCGAGGGGCTCACTCACGGGGTGATCGCCTCCTTCCGCGTCGGGGCCGTGAAGCCCTCCGCCGAGATCTACCGCGAGGCGGAGCGACGACTCGGCCTTGAGCCAGCGGTGACAGTGTTCATCGACGACCTGCCGCCCAACGTCGCCGGCGCCGTGAACTGCGGCTGGCGTGCGATCCATCACCGCAATCCGGCAGAGACGCGCGACCGCCTGCGCGAGCATGGCGTGCGGCTGCCAGCCTCCCTCGATCGGAAGTGAATCGTGCAGGCCATCCCGGTCAGCATCCTGCTGCTCGCGCTCTCCAACGTCTTCATGACCTTCGCCTGGTACGCGCATCTCAAGAATCTGAGTGGCAGCCCGTGGTACATCGCGGCCCTGGTGAGCTGGGGCATCGCGTTCTTCGAGTATCTGCTGCAGGTGCCGGCAAATCGCATCGGCTACACGGCGATGTCGCTGCCGCAGCTGAAGATCCTGCAGGAGGTCATCACNCTCACGGTATTCGTGCCCTTCGTCGTCCTCTACATGCGCCAGCCGCTCAGGCTCGATTACGTGTGGGCGGCCCTGTGCATGCTCGGCGCGGTCTACTTCATCTTCCGCGACGGAGCCGGCGTGTGACGCGCGAGCCCTGCAGGCGATGAGCACCGCGATACACCGACGCGTGGAGGCCTGCCGCACGGGCGGCGATCCGACGCTGATCGCGAGGATGCCGTCCGGATGGGCGGTGATGGGCGACCCTCAGGTGCTCGCCGGCTACTGCCTGCTGTTGCCCGACCCCGTCGTGCCGCATTTCAACGCACTGACGCCCGCTGCGCAGGCCGGCTTCCTTGCCGACATGGCTCGGCTCGGGGAGGTCGTGCTCGAGACCACCGGCGCACTGCGCATCAACTACGCGATGTTCGGGAACCTCGAGCCCGCGCTGCATGCGCATGTGTTTCCGCGGTACGTGGACGAACCGCCGGAACTGCGCAGCGCGCACCCGTGGGCGTACGACTGGGCGAGCGCGCGCCGCTTCGATCTCGCGCGCGACGGCACGCTGCTCGCGGCCCTGCGGGAACGGCTGGTCGTCGGCAATTCGTGAGCTGCCGCTCGTAATCATCACGCCGTGCCGCCCGCCGCTCGGCTGAGCCCCTCCGCCGCGGGTAGGCTCACGGCCCATGAACGAGCGTCTCGGGCGCGTTGCGGCTGCCATCGCCGTCGCTGCGCTGGCGGCCGCGATACCCGCCGCAGCGCAACAGGTCTATCGCTACAAGGACCAGCACGGCCAGTGGGTCTTCACCGACCGCCAGCCGCCGTCCGACGCACCCGCTGAAGCCGTGGAGGTAAAAGGGCGTGCAGCGTCTCCGCGCATCGCCGTCGAGGTGCGGACGACCGATGACGGCGTCCAGCTCGTGGCGGTGAACGAGTGCCGCTGCCCGGTCGAGTTCGGCGTGCGCACTGCGGGGCCGGGCGGCGCGCAGGCGGCGCGCGGGGTCGTGGGCCCGCGCTCCGAGCAGGTGCTGCTGTTGCTGCCCGCGTCGCAGGGCGACGCAGAGGTACGTTTTGACTACGGCTATGTGCTGGGCGATCCCGCTGCGGCGCACGCGCCGCCGGTGCCGTATCGCGCACCCTTCGCGCTCGCGAAGTCCTACGGCGTGACACAGGCCCCGCCCGACGCGATCACGCACCGCGATGCCGGCAGCAGGTACGCCATCGATTTCGCCATGCCTGTCGGCAGCGCGGTGCACGCGGCGCGCGAGGGTATGGTGATCGACGTCACCTACCGAAACTTCCGGACGGGCACGGCACCCGAGCTGCGCAGCGAGGCAAACTACGTCCAGATCCTGCACGACGACGGCACGACTGCCGTGTATGCGCACCTGCAGATGGACACGGTACGCGTGCGACCGGGTCAGCGCGTCGCGCGCGGCGAGTACATTGCCAGTTCCGGCAACACGGGATTCTCGACCGGGCCGCACCTGCACTTCGTCGTGCTGCGCAACGCCGGACTCAAGAGCGAGTCGGTCCCGGTCAAGTTCGCCGGCGCCGCGGGAACAGCCGTGCAGCCGCGCAGCGGCCAGTCGCTCACCGCCTACTGAGCACGGTCCGCGCCGCGCCACTGTCGGCAGGACACCATTCGCGTCGACCTCGAGGCGCCTGCGCTACGACTTTCTCGGCCGTGCTGATCGCTCGCGCTCCGCGACGAGGTCCCGGACCTCCGTGACCGTCAGCACGGTGGCCACTCTTTCGCCATCGAACAGGTATCGGAAGTGCCGGCTCTGCGTCGGCAGGCTGATCGCCTTCGGACGGAACGCGCCGATGCACTCGCCACCCGGCCGGCGTGCGCTGCGGTAGATCAGGCCCCAGGAGTCTGCGGCCCGGCGTTCCCGGCCATATGCCTGGCAGACCGGATAGGTCGCGAGGTCAGGATTGCTGAGGTGGTCGAAGGCGGGGCCGCGGATGTCGTCCATGGGCTCGACGATCCTGCCGATGTACAGGCGCTGGTCGACCTCGATCGGCGGCTCGCGTGTCTGGCGCAGGAAGCGAGCGACGTGAAACGCGGTTTCCGCGACGGCGGTATCTTCGTCGAGCGCGGCGTAGTACACGCCGTAGCTGCCGTCGCTGAAGCGGCTGGCGCGTCCGATGTGCGTGAACGGCGCCATCACCACGGATGCGCCGGGGCCGGTTACCCACTGATCGCGCGGCACCCGGTGCAACTCGCCGGCCTGCGTGCGCAGCCGGTCGTTGGTCAGTCCCTCGATCGCATACGCCACCTCGAGCTCGTCGGTGGACACCAGTCGCTCGAACAGAGTGATCGGCGGGAAGCGCGACGGGACGATGCGGTACTGGCGCTGACCGGCGAGCCGACGTCGCCGCGGGGCCTTAGCCGCGCCAGGCATCGAGGTGCCGTCGCACCTGATACAGGTCGTCGACCTTGCCGCTGAGCATGACGTCGAGCCCGGAGCGGCCGCCGAAAGCCTCGTTGGCGCGACGTATCCACGACTGCGCACGCCCGGGAACCGGCAGCAGTATCTCGAGCGCCTTGTAGATGCCGAGCAGCACGCTGATGCGCTCGAGCGTGTCGGGCGGGAGGCCGGCGACGTCACCGGCCTTCCACCGGTAGAGAGTGCGCTTGCCGGGCCGACCGAGCAGGGTGAGCTGTTCCTCGACGCTGAGGCCCCACTCGGCGGCGAGGTTGAAGAATGCCTTGAGCGCGACCGCGTCGACCTGTCGCGGGTCGAGCCCGGATAGCGGCGTTAAGGTCCTGGCTGGCGCACTCATGCCGGATCACCTCGAAGTGCAGATTGGCACATAGTAGGTAATGTCTGTGCCAATTGGCAAGCATCACGGGGAGGCGAACCGCCCCGCCCCTGCGGCGGTGCCCGCCCTAGTCGCGGAACGGCCGGCCGTCCTTCATCACGAAGGAAACGCGCTTCAGTACCGTGATGTCGGCCAGCGGGTCGCCGGATACGGCGATCAGGTCTGCGCGTTTGCCCGGCTCGAGCGTNCCCACCTCCGCCGACAGCCCGAGCAGGTCGGCCGCGTTGACGGTCGCGGCGACCAGTGCCTGCGATGGCGTCATGCCGTACTTCACCATCAGCTCGAACTCCTCCGCATTGCGGCCATGCTTGCTCACGCCCGCATCGGTGCCGAAGGCGATCTTCACGCCGCGCGGCACCAGCTTCTGCAGTGACTCGCCCGTGACCCTGATGCGCCAGTCGACCTTCGCCCGCACCGCGGGCGAGTAGGCGTTAGGGTCGGCCGCGATGCGCTCGAGATAGCCATTCACCGTCGACAGCGTCGGCACGTAGTAAGCGCCCGTCTTGAGGAACAGCGCCACGCACTCGTCGTCGAGCACCGTTCCGTGCTCGATGGAGTCCACGCCCGCCTTGAGCGCGAGCTTCACGCCGTCGGCGCCGTGGGCGTGCACGGCGACCTTCTTGCCGTAGAGCCTCGCGGTCTCGACGATGGCCGCAGCCTCGTCCTCGAACATCTGCTGGCCGAGGCCGGCCCCGATGCGGCTGTTCACGCCGCCGGTCGTGGCGATCTTGATCAGGTCCACGCCGCGCGCGACCTGCAGGCGCACCGCGCGCCGGCAGGCATCGGGGCCGTCGCAGAGGTTGTCGTGGCGATCGAGCGCTTCGCGAAGGTCGTCGCGGAAGCCGAGCGCGGCGTCCATGTGCCCGGAGGTCGTCGAGATCGAGGTGCCGGCGTCCACGATGTTGGGGCCCACGACCTTGCCCGCGCGCACCGCGTCGCGCAGCGCGAGGGTGACGCCGTCGCGGTCGCCGAGGTTGCGCACCGTGGTGAAGCCCGCCGCGAGTGTCTTGTGCGCGTTGACGAGCGCGTTGTAGGCCTTGGCCGGCGGCTCGAGCTGTACCTCCTCAAGCTGCAACAGCACGCCCCCGGTGTCGGAGGTGAGATGCACGTGGCTGTCGATCAGGCCGGGCAGCACGTAGCGGTCGCGAAGGTCCACGACCTCGGCCTCCGGGAAGCCGGCAGACCCGGCCGCGAAGTGTCCGTCGCGCACCTCCAGAACCTTGCCGTCGCGGATCACGATCGTGCTCGCGCCGCGCGCGGGACGGCCGGGCCGGTCGAGCAACTGGCCGGCCTGCACCAGGACGACGCGCGGTGCAGGCGACTGCGCCGGTGAAGGCGCCGACAGCAGCGCAGTGACGAGAGTGGTGAGCGCGAGGAGGCAGACGGATCGGCGCATGACTCGGTACTTCCGGGCGTGAGTGGTTGCGAAGAGCGGGACAGCGGGCGGCAGGCCGTTCGGCGGACTCGCGAGCTCAGTCCTGCGCGGCCTTGAGCGCTCGCAGCAGTTCGCCGAGCGAGGTGAGCGGCGGCGAACAGGTCGTGCCGCGGCAAAGGTAGGCCACCACGCCCGTGCCCGGGCGTTTGTCCGCGAGTGCGCCCGGCAGCGAGGCGGCATCCGAGGGGATGGCGAACACCGCGCGCCGCGGGTCGAACAGCTTGTCGAGCTCTGCGCGCCAGAAGGTGACGTCGGCGGCTGCGCCGCGAACCACGATCACCGGCGCTGGCGACGTGTACTCGTCCAGCGCCAGCAGCAGGCTGGTGTGCGCGTGCGGATAGCGTTCGATGAGCGACCACGACGCGCGCAGGCTGCGCTCGGCCGCATCGAGATAGCGTGGCTCCGCGAGCAGGTAACCGAGGCGCAGCAGGACGCGTGCGGCCACGCCGTTGCCTGCAGGAGTCGCGTCGTCGCCGAAGGTCTTCGGCCGAAGAATCAGGGACTCGTGGTCGTCTGCCGTGAAGAAGAAACCGCCGCCTTCACGATCCTCGAAGTGGGCGAGCATCGCGTCGGCGAGCTCGGTGGCCCACTCGAGCCACGGACCGTGCCAGCGTGCCTGCAGGAGCTCGAGCAGACCCCAGGCAAGGAAGGCGTGGTCGTCGAGATAGGCGGGAAAGCGCGATCGTCCGTCCTTGTACACGGCGAGCAGGCGTCCGTCGTGCCAGCAGTGGCGGCGCAGGAAGTCGACGGCGCGTGCAGCGGAGTCCACGTACTCTTCCCGTCCGAGCGCGCGCGCGGCCGCCGCCAGGCCCGAAATTGCGAGTCCGTTCCACGCCGTCAGGATCTTCTCGTCGCGCGCCGGCCAGACGCGGCGGTTACGAACCGCGAGCAGCTTGCCGCGTGCCGAGTCGAGCGCGGCTTCGGCCTCGGGCTCTCCCAGGCCCTCGAGTTCCGCAACCCGCGCCAGCGACTCGTATGAATGGAGGTGCCAGCGTCCCTCGAAGTTGGCCTCCCGGTCCAGGCCGAAGCGCCGCGATAGCACTGCGTATTCGCGCTCGTCGAGATGGCTGCGGGCCTCTTCGCGGGTCCAGACGTAGAACTGGCCCTCGTGGCCTTCGGAGTCGGCGTCGAGCGTGGAGTAGAAGCCGCCGTCCGCATGTTCCATGTCGCGGCGCATCCAGTCGGCGGTCTCGGCCGTGATGCGACGGAACAGCGCCTCGCCGGTGGCGACTGCCGCCTGTGCACTCACCGCCAGCAGCTGGCCGTTGTCGTACAGCATCTTCTCGAAGTGCGGAATCATCCAGTACTGATCGACGGAGTAGCGGCAGAATCCGCCACCCAGCTGGTCGTAGAGGCCGCCCTCGGCCATGCGCGTCAGGGTGAGCGTGGCCATGTACAGCGCCTGGAGGTCCGGGGGATCCTCATTCGCGGAGGCGTGCCAGACGCGCAGCAGGAACTCGAGGTTGAGCGGGTGCGGGAACTTGGGCGCGCCGCCGAACCCTCCGAAGCGCCCGTCGAAGTCGCGCTGCAGGGTCTCGCGCGCGGCGGCGATCGGTGCACGCGACAGCGCCGTCGCATCGGCCGCCGGCGCGGGCAGCATCTGTCCGAACACCTCGACGAGGGCGTCGCCCTGGCGCCGGATGTCCTCGCCGTGCTCGCGGTAGTACCGGGCGACGCGCGTCAGCACCTCGCGGAACGCCGGCATGCCGAACTTGGGCTGCGGCGGAAAATAAGTGCCGCCGAAGAACGGGCGGTGATCGTCGGGCGAGAGAAACATCGTCAGCGGCCAGCCACCGCCGCGCTGCGTGAGCATCTGGTGCGCGGTCTGGTAGATGCGGTCGATGTCCGGCCGCTCCTCGCGGTCGACCTTGACGTTCACGAACAGCTCGTTCATGAGCGCGGCCGTCGCGTCGTCCTCGAAGGACTCGTGGGCCATCACGTGACACCAGTGGCAGGCCGAGTATCCAACGGACAGCAGGATCGGCTTTCCCTCGGCACGGGCACGCTCGAGCGCCTCGGGGCCCCACGGATACCAGTCCACCGGGTTGTCGGCGTGCTGCAGCAGGTAGGGGCTGGTCTCGAGCGCGAGCCGGTTGCGCGACGCGCGCTGCTGGGTCGTCTGCATGGGTGGTGCCGGGCGCTCAGATAGAATGCGGCACTATAGCGGAACGAGGTTTCCCACGATGACGCACGCCCACGAGGCGCCCGCGGCCGGGCTCGCCCTGCCCGAACTGCGCCTGAAGCCCCACGAAGGGCGACGCCTGGGCGCGGGACACCTGTGGGTGTTCAGCAACGAGGTGGACACCGGGCGCACGCCGCTCACGTCCTTCGCGCCGGGCGGGCTCTGCCGGGTGATCGGCGACCGCGATCATTTCCTCGGTTACGCCTACGTCAATCCGAGTGCGCTCATCTGCGCGCGTATCCTCGGCCGCGACGCGCGCTATCCGCCGGGCAAGTCGCTGCTCGTGCACCGGTTGCAGGTGGCGCTCGCGCTGCGCGAGCGCCTGTACGCGAAGCCGTTTTACCGCCTTGCCTACGGCGAGTCCGACGGTTTGCCGGGTCTCGTGCTCGACCGCTATGGCGACGTCGTGGTGGGACAGATCGGCACGGCCGGCATGGAGGCGCTCAGGGCCGACGTGGTCGCAGCGCTCGAGCAGGTGATCGCACCGTCGGCGATCATCTGGAAGAACGACTCGACGGCGCGTGAGCTCGAGGGCCTGCCGTCCTACGTCGAGGTGGCGCTCGGCGAGGCGCCGCAACAGGCCTTGGTCGAAGAGAACGGCGTGCGCTTCCGGGTGCCGCTCGGCGCCGGTCAGAAGACCGGCTGGTTCTACGACCAGGCCGCCAACCGCGCGGCGTTCCTGAAGTACGTGCAAGGCAGGCGCGTGCTGGACGTGTTCAGTTACCTGGGGGCCTGGGGCCTCGCCGCGGCGCGCGCGGGTGCCTCGGGCGTGTTGTGCGTGGATTCCTCCGCACCCGCGCTCGAGTTGCTTGCGGCGTCGGCGCATGACAACGCCCTCGAGGTCGAGGCGCGGCGCGGCGATGCCTTCGACACACTCGCTGCGCTGCGCGAGGCTGGCGAACGCTTCGACGTCGTCGTGGTCGACCCCCCGGCGTTCATCAAGCGTCGCCGCGACATCCCCAAGGGCCAGGCCGCCTACCGCAAGCTGAATCAGCAGGCCATGCAGCTGCTGTCGCGCGACGGCATCCTCGTGTCCTGCTCGTGCTCGCACCATCTTGCGCAGGACGACCTGATCGCGGCGATCCAGCAGGCCGCGCGCCACCTCGGGCGCTTCGTGCAGGTGCTGGAGGTGGGCGGCCAGGCGCCGGACCATCCGCTGCACCCGGCCATGCCCGAGACGCGCTATCTCAAGGCGCTCACCTGCCGCGTCGTCCACGACTGACCGGCTCAGTGCCGCAAACGGGGAGCGACCATGCCCGAAGCCGCCATCATCAAGTTCTACAGTCCGGTCAACGAGGCCAGCATCGGCGCGCTGATGCGCACCGTGGACCAGAAGCTCGCCGCCGGCACCATCGAGTTCACGCTGCTGATTTCGACCTCGGGCGGCTCCGTCTACCACGGTCTCACTGCCTACAACTACCTGCGCGGCATCCCGGCCACGGTCACGACTCACAACTTCGGCAGCGTCGATTCGATCGGCGTGGCGCTCTACTGCGCCGGCCAGAGGCGCCTGTGCGTGCCGCAGGCGCGGTTCCTCATGCACCCGGTGAGCATGAACTTCCGCGAGGGAGCGAGCTACGAGGAGCCGAAGTTGCTCGAGCTGGTGAAGAGCCTTCGCGTGGACATGGAGAACTGCGCAAGCGTGGTGGCCGCGAACACACGCAAGACCAAGAGGCAGGTATTTCGGGCCATGCTCGCGCGCACCGCACTCGATCCGGAGGACGCGGTGGAGTGGGGGCTGGTGCAGGAGATCCGCCAGCAGCTGTTCGAGCCGGGGGCGGAGGTGATACCGATCCAGCCGGGCGGGTGAAGGGCTGCACGACGACCGGGCCCCGTCACCGTCGCCGCGCGGACCGCCCACGGCGACGGAACGGGACGGCGAGGTCAGCGCGTCAGGAGAGCAGCGCCGTCACCAGCGCCCCGGCGAACGCGCCGAGCACGGCACAGGTCACGCCGAACGCGACGTTCACGGCCGACGACCGCGTCTTGATGATGATCATGGGATCGAGGGACACGAAGGCCGTGTCCGGGGTACAGGGGCTCCCCCCGCCGATCGGTGCGACATGAACGTCGAACTTCAGAAACGAGGGCAGGCTGGTGGCTGCGAGCTGGAATTGCACGCCTGCGGCGGGCACCCTCAGCCAGGTCATCCCGGTCGGGCCGATACACGTCGAACCCGCCGGAGTCGTCTGGCCGGCGACCGGCCACACGGGAACCCTGGCGCCCTGGCTGTCGTCATAGAACGCCACCAGGAACTCGCGGCGGCTGCTGGCCGGCGTCAGGTTCTTCCATTCCATGCGCTCGCCCGCATCCACGATGACATGACCGCCTGCCAGGCCGTTGCCCACGGCGGTGACTTCGTTGCGTGGCGGACGAATGTTGAGTGCGATCAATGCCATGTCCAGGTCCCTCCCTCGTTGATTCCGCGAGACATCAGTCGGGCGCCGACGAGCTGCCTGTCGTCGGAGGTCGCCGCTCGGTCACCAGGTCGGCCAGCTCCGGTTCGGCCTTCAGCAGGACCGCCGGGTAGCCGTCCTCCAAGGCCGCGCGCGCCTCGCTGCCAGCCGCTCCGGCATCTCCCAGTGCTTTGTACACCAGGGCCGCGAAATAGTGCGAATACAGGTCCCGCGAGTCGGCCGCCAGGGCCGAGACGAGTTCCCGTTCGGCGCCCGAACGGTCCCCGAGTCGCACGAGGTAATACGCCAGCACGGTTCGGGTCGTGACCGAGTCGGGGTTGACGCGTAGGCCCGCGCGGGCCAGATCCGCGGCACGGGCGTACGCCCCGCGGGCCGCCTCCTCGCGGCCTGGCAGCCGTCGGTACGCATCGCCGAGGTTGCCCCAGACCTGGTAGTCCTCCGGCGCGAGCCGGGTGGCCTGCTCGAACATCGCCACGGCGTCCTGGTAACGGCCCGCGTAGTAGTAGTTCGTGCCGGTGTTCGAGTACGCGGCACTGGTCGGGGCGATGTCCACCGAGCGCCGGAACGTGTCGGCGGCGGCGGCGAAGTCGCCGTTGAGGAACAGCACGCCGCCGAGGTTGCTGAGCAGCGTCGCGTTCTGCGGCGACAGCTCGACCCCGCGGCGGAACTGGGCGATGGCCTCCGGGAGGCGGCCCTGCTGGTAGAGGAAGCCGCCGTAGGCGTCGTAGACCCGCCAGTAGCGGCTGCGCAGGCGCANGGCCTCCCGATAGGCAAGGTCGGCGCCCGCCGCGTCGCCCCGCGAGGTCAGCGCCGCACCGAGCCCGAGTTGCGCGTCGACGTTCTCCGGATCGAGTTCGATCGCCCGGCGGTACTCCTGTTCGGCCCGTTCGTGCTGGCCCGTGGCCCGGTACAGCATGCCGAGGGCGGTGTGCACCTCGGGCAGGCCGCGGTCGAGGCGCACGGCCTGGCCGCAGGCGCGCTCGGCGCTCGCCACGTCCGCGACCGTCTCGAGCTTGCCGTAGCGCTGGACGTGGGCTTCGCAGAGGCCGGCATGGGCGGCCGCGAACGTCGGGTCGACGGCGACGGCCGCCTGGAAGCGCTCCACGGCGCGGTCGAGGGCGCCCGGATCCGTGGAGTTGCGCAGCTCGCTCACGCCCTGCCGGTAGGGTTCGTAGGCGTCGCGGTTCGCCGCCTCGGGCCGCTGCAGCTGCGCGCGGGTTTCCGGCGCCAGGACGATCTTCAGGGCCTCGAGCACGGATCCTGCGATGTCCTCCTCGACGTCCGGCAGCTCCGCGAGCGGGCGGCGGTAGGTGTTCGACCAGGCGTGCGTGCCGCGCGGGCACTCGATCAGCTGCGCGGTGATCGCGAGCGTCTCGCCCTGGCGGCGCAGGCTGCCCTCCACGAGGTACTTCACCCCGAGCTCGCCCGCGATCGCGCAGGCCGCGAGCCGCTGGTCCTTGAAGCTGAACGCCGAGGTGCGCGAGGCCACCTCGAGGCCCGGGATGCGCGTGAGCAGGTTCGCGAGTTCCTCGGCGAGACCGTCGCCCAGGTACGCGTCCGTCGCCTCCGCGCCGAGGTTGTCGAAAGGCAGCACGGCGATGGAGCGGTCGGGCGCGGCGCCGGTCGCCTCCTCGGCGCCACGCGTGGCCGTCGATGACACGCTCGAGGCGCCGTACCACCAGAACAGCGCGCCACCGAGCAGCAGCAGCCCGAACAGGATCAGGAATTCTGCAGCGCTGACCTGCTGCTCACCGCGGTCGCCGTGGTACC
>Ga0031656_10000060_pt1 | contig 26932 bp, 21 predicted proteins | sample FrelakmetDIP11DI_FD_55080 | JGI IMG/M metagenome (GOLD analysis project Ga0031656, IMG submission 55080) | Freshwater lake sediment microbial communities from the University of Notre Dame, USA, for methane emissions studies - DIP11 DI | ecosystem: Environmental > Aquatic > Freshwater > Lake >... | reverse complement strand
ATTTTTTCAAATGACTTCTTCCATATTTGCTCTTCAGATCCGCCTCGTAAAGAAGTTATTAGTTTTTCTATTTCCTTCACTATAGCTATTTGTGCTTTAGACAGTTCTTCCATATATATCCACGACTGTCTCTTACCCTGATATAATTCTGTCCAGAGACCCGTAACCCATATAGATTACTGGAAATAACTTACACTATTTTAGCAATTATTGGAATTGAAGACTTCAGGAAGTTACTGCGCTACAGAGAGTGTGGCACTTCTTGTCGTGGAGAACTCAGCCTAAATCATTAGTTTCGTGTTTTCTTTGATATCAGACTCCTTGTTCTGTGTCTTCTTCGGCAAAAGATAAAACAAACTCATGAGCAGCACAATGGTTATGAAATGGTATGCTTCCCCAAACAGAGCCCATACTATCAGAGAGAGAAACGGCAGGGCGAGGGTCAGAACGTGCATTCGCAGAATCTCTTTTTGGAGCGGGAATAAAACCCTCTTCCACGGGTTCTCACGAAAGAGATCTTTCCAGTTTGCAATCAAGGCCCCGAGAGCCATCGGCCAGTAACTTTCAAGAAGATGCATGACAGGAGTGAAAAAATCCGAGTTGATAAATCCATTTCTCCCAAATAGAGAAAGAGGCTCCATTTCGGAGAATACGGAGAGAAAAAGTCCGTAGAAGGCAAACAGGAAACTGTACATTCGGAATGCGATTAAACCTATGGAGACGCTAATGACGGTCATGCAAAAAAGGAANGCATANGGAGGGATACGCTGAAGAAATCGNAAGCGCTGGGCATATGTAGCCTTGTCAGAGCGAGCGGTAAGTATGATATGTATAGCCGCTGTTATTACACAACTCCATGTATAAATAAGTCCAGNNAGCCAAGTGCTCCAGCAAAACTCTGGGAGTGACCATTCCTGAAGAACTGCAAATGAAGAGGCTAAGCCAAATCCTACGGCACCATACGGATTGAGAGCAGTCTTCAAGACGAAAGTGCCTTTACACAACAGAGATATTCGTTTGTTGTGCCCTCCGTCTCTTCAATACCCAGGTTCACTGCATGATAACCAGCGTTGTCATTCGATCTCTATGCTCTTGACGGAGAGTTTCCCATCGTTCGAGAAAGCAGCGATGATTTTGATACCGGGTTCCTGCCAAACTTTCCCTTCTATCTTCTTACCCTTGAACTCGGCAACAGTTTCGCTACCGGTGGGCTTGCCCAAAATGTCAGTAACCTCAGCCTCAGTCAAGCCCTCCTTAATCTTCTCAAAGTTCTGCCGCATGATCTTGCCGTTGCCTTCGCAGCCCACAAGGAAAGCGGCGATGACAAGCGATATTAATGTCATGATGATTTGTTTCATTGCTTCGTTGCTTATTCAGTTGAGGCGTTAATGTGCCTAATCGCCAAATTAAACTTCCTCGATTTCCTATAGAAATCTCAACAATTATATCAGGACCAGGGGATCTTTGCTTCAGGAAGAAGGGCTGCATTGTGGACTGTCTATTGTTGCTGCTTGGTCCGCAATAAAAAAAGTAAGACATTTCAAATGTACACCTTTAATCTTTTATAATGAGAGTAGTATAATATTTTCTCATTACACTAACCCCAAAACTTTTCTGAAAAGATAATATTTGCATCTCTTAATCTCTTGTAATCCATTTTTAAACGTTCATTCGCAACATCTATTTCCCTCTGTACTGCACTTGGAGAATCCCCTTCAACTCCGGACGCATAAAATTTTGTAAATTCATGAATCTTTCCCTCAATCACAAAAATATATTTAGCGGCAAGAATGTACATATCAATTTCATCTCCAGGATCTCCAATTGTGTGCGNAGCAACTTTTCGCGTATAGAGCTGTTTATCCAATGCAACAGTTAGCTCAACATCCTTTCCTTTTCTTGCAATAGTTATAAAGTCTTCAAGTCTGCTAAACACTCTCTGTTTTGTCATGGTATTACTCCATTTTTTTAGAATTATCGATAATTCCTTGCCTTATGTAAATTTCTGTATTCTTACTTCTATTATAACGTCGAGCCGTAAAATCACTTGAAAAGGCTAAAAACGTCTAGCTGTTGAATTTATTCTCCTTTTCGGTTGATTAATCAGTGAATAGAGTCGATGCCAAAAAATTGCTAAATCATATTCTACTCGATCATTATAATCGTTTTCCTTTTGTACTAATCAGAAATATTTCGGCTTTTGAACATCTCGACTTCAGGAAGAAGCGAAAGCCAATCAGACAACTTTTCCATTGCCTTAATACTTGATGTTGAATCCTACGAGATCTTCTACTGCCTCGTCCCAAACAGCATCTATTTGCGACACGACTGCGTGTAAAGGGCCTTTGTAGCATTGTTCAATCGTCTTCTCTATCTCCGACTTCTCTCCTTCAAAAACTGCTTCTACCGATCCCCCCGAAATATTCCGAACCCAACCAGCCAAGAGGAGAGATTCGACGATATCGTTTACGAACCAACGAAACCCGACTTCCCGCACGTACCCTTTTACAGTAATGTGTGCCCGCGCCTTCATTAGTCAAGGATAACTATTTTTTTATAAGTCCGCTAAAGGAAGATTAAGAACCATACTTTCCATCTGAGCGCTTCACTATTCCCGAGGTCTTATGAGGTATTTATACAGGAAGTTGCAGGATATTATTCCAATGGAATTATGTAGAGTATATTAACATCAAAGTCCTTGTGGACCTTCCCAGGACCATATTCGATAACTCTGCTATCTCTAAAAATTACATTATAATCTGCTCTGTTCCAAAACCAACCAGACACGAACCGATTTGTGAACTTGATTGCTTCATACTCTCCTTGGCTTTCATACGCATCAGGGGTACCAAGGATGTCGGTAANCTCATCTTTAGTCATTCCGGGATGAATGCGAGACATTAAATCGCCCGTTGCGCAACCGGCAAGAAAAACCAGTAAAAGGACAAATAAGCTCAGCTTTTTCATATGTTCCATCGCAATAACTTTCCCATTTCGAGATCAAAGCGTCTGATAAGGTTCAAAAGTATTTTTCTATCGTACATTCTTATTATCAGAAGGAAGAATGCTGATTTGCTGTTGCACTCAGTAGGATTATAGCATTTATCAATTTCGTTTGGTTCAGGAAGTTATTGAGAGGACAACTTCGGCAACGAACAGTGATTTTTGAACCGCATTATTCTTCCGAAAATTCTGAATAACTATCCACGATCGTATCTCTCATATCTTCTAATCGTTTTTCTTTAGAAAGCTCGTATGCAGAATCGTACGAAATATAGGAACAAAGCTCTGACAATGGACCTTTTTCCATAACTGCAAAAACAGGGCGGGAAATCTGTCTGAATACTTCTTCTCTTCGATTGGTTGGTGCGACTATGTGTATTTTTATGTCTAACATTGGTTGTAAAGCAAGCAAGTCGGCCATTCTCAAAATTCCAGAATAAATTGAAGTTTTGTCTTCTACTTCAAAAGCTCTAACGATTGAACGCCGACGAATCCAAAGGACGTCTATATTTTTTATAGTTTTTAGAGTGGTCTCATCAAAAACCAAAGGTAATTCTTCTAACATTACGCCTTCTTTTGGCTTCCAGTTTTCTAAAACACCCGATCTGTCGCTTCGAGGAACCCATATTTTCATTCCCAATTTCTCGCTGACTTCTGCCAATTTAGCCTGCACCTTTAACGATTCTCTTTTTTCGTCTATAACCTCTTGAGGTTGCACTGTCTCAGGTTGTTCATCCTCATCGTCTGGAACCGATACCGTTACTTCCTTCTTATTGCCAAATTTGATTTTATGAGTTTTTAACTTCTTTTGGTCGTCTTCGCTAAAAGGGTAATCAACCATTTTTTTAGACTGTTCGATTAATAATGTTTCTATGTGCTCGCAATCTTCTCGCGGCCACACCCTTGGACTTGAAAAAACCATATAAGTCCAATTGTTTTTTTCTTTGGGATTATTTCTATCAAGGTTTTTTGTGAAAGAAAGTTGATTCCAAATGATGTCTTGATTAATGGGAATAGCTTTTTCGAGTGTAAGCCAGACGACTGGCGTTACTTTAAACCGTAAGACAAAGGGATCGTTCTCAGCGGCAAAAATTGGTTTTTCATCAATAAAATATTTTCCAGTAATTTCTAGAATACCAATAAAACGTTGAAGTCTGGTCACATAACAGACAAATCTATCCCCCGGCCCCAGCTTTTGATTCTCAATATAAGTTTTCCTGGAGATACGAAAGCCACTAATGTCTCTTGGAGATGATTCAAAAGCTTTGGCTGTTTCTGGCGAAAAAAGGTCAATAAAGTAATTCATATTTTTTATCCTCTAAACAGATCGAACCATATTGTAATTTTACTTTCCTATGGTCTAATAAAATTGGTTACCAGTAGAACTCTATAATTTTTGTCAATTTCTGTCAATGAGCAGGAAGTACTAAATCTTGTTTTAGCATTGTTAAAGCCAAAAAAAATGTAGCAGATTTGTAGCAGAATGTATCCGAAATGGCAGAAAATATATGAAATTGTGTAAAAATATGGATCGGTATTTTCTTCGCTAAATTAATAAGTTAATCCCAGACCATTGACAGAAGACCATTTACAAAAAGTTATTAAAATTGGCTCTCAAGGCTAAAACACGGGTTCGAATCCCGTTGGGACTACCAAGAATTCATCCCATGAAAATTAAACTTTATATCATCAAAGGCCTGACTGAGGGGAAGCATTATGTGGGAATTACGAACAACTTGCAGCGAAGACTACAAGAGCATGCAGGCGGCGCTACTAAAAGCGGACAGATCATTGGCGAATTTACGTTAATACATACAGAAGAATTTACAGATTATGAAACTGCACGAAAGCGGGAGAAATTTCTGAAGAGTGGTCAGGGACGCAAATGGATAAAAGAGAATATTGCAGAAACACGGCCCGCCAAAGGCGGGTGAAGCAGCGCCCTTCGGGCTTGTGCGCCTCAGGCGCATTCGAATCCCGTTGGGACCGCCAATACCAAGGTTTTCCGATCAAGAATGAATTCTTTATAGCGCATACCCTTAATAAATGATGCAACATCGGTTGTTGCATCAAGAATGTCATTGAGATAATCCGTATATTCTCTTTTTTTCACCTGTACACCACTTCCTTTATTTGCAATAAATTTGAAGAATATTTTTGTGCGGAGTTGCAAGGGAATTTATTGATTGAATGGTCCGCAAAGGAAAAGCCTTTTTCATCACGATCACGTAGAATAAAATATTTCAACTGAATGTCAGTATTTCTCCAGTTTCAGGATTACGCGCAATTTTATCGATTCTTCTTTTTTCTCCGGAATATATAGAATCGTCCAAAGAATAAGCAATTATTGGTTTTAATCCTCTTCCTGCATATTCAAGTGTTTTAAATAAGTAACCCATAAACGATCCCGAATAGCGATAGCAACGTACACAGCCCTCAATGCGCTTTTCAATCAAATACTCATATCCCTNCCAACGAGAAATTTTAGGACAATGTTCGATCCACTCATCAATAGTAAACCTCAACAATTTGATAATTTCCTGTCTGGCTGTCACATTTCCTTTTTGTGCAATTCTTACTAAAGCAATGCTAATAATATCTCTTATAGAATTGTTATCTTTATCGGCCGGAGTGAGGAAGGTATAAAGTTTGTCATTGTATTTTTGAAGAATACTATCAACCTCAGCTTTACTCCGATACAGTTTTGTTCCGTTACGCCGGGATGTAATCCATCGTTTTTGAAACTTACGACTTAAAGCACGGGTAATGCTGTCCCAATCGATGCCGCCGCTTTCCCTTCTTATGTGTTTCTGAATGAATCGATAGACGTGTGGAGCATATTCTCGTATCCAGGAACTGTTGAATGTGTGTGGGCGTTTCTTGATGAGTAGACTGTTTATAGTTTTCACAGATGAATCAAAATCCATCGCGACAATTATGAAGCAAAACAGGGAAAAAGAATAACAATGAGAACTATATGCAGGCAAAAGACATGAAACTGTGCCTTAAGTCATGGAACTGAAAATTATTGATGCCGGCTTTTTCTTATGCGCTTTTGAATCGGATAGCGAGCGCATTCCTCGCAGCTTGCTGCGGGGGTAGCGAGCAAATATGGAAATAATAACTCCTTACGATAAGATACCTCGTCCCGAAGGCTTTCGGGACTGCGGGGTTCTTCATTGAGCACTGGCCCAGGCTCCTAAGTCGGCAAAAACCGCCATATGAACAACCTCATCGTTGTTAACAATACCGTACACTCACGTAGTATGCTGTTAAGATCCCAGCTACAAACAGACCGGCATGCACTGCAAAATCAATAAAAAATGAAAATGTTGTTTCCATGATTACACCCCCTTGATGTTAACGTTTTATGCTTCTGATTCCATTATATGGGGGCACCTCTCCCAGAGAGTGTCCGGGGTTTCAGGAGAATGACTTATCGGTAGATTTTAAGGATCTTTTCTGCTTCTGACCTGATTAACTGTCTGAGGCTCTCCGGCTTAATAACTTCAATGCCGGAGCCCTGTTTCAGGACCTCTCTGGCAATTTCAGAAAATTCAGCTACGGGGAAGCTCAATTCAAGCGAACCGTCCTTTAGTATTCTGGTCTTCTGATCTTTGTGCCAAATCTGGTCACTGATCCATTTTGTTTTTTCCGGGGTGAACCGCAAGGTCACCTGCGTGGTGTCATGCCCTTTCATGAGGCCAAAAGACGAGCGGAAATAGTCCTTGAACGTGAAGTTGTGTCGAATCGCGAATGTGTCTTTGAGTATCTCTGGATTCTTTATCCTGTTTATCTTGAATGTGCGAATGTCCTTTCTCATATGGCAATAGCCGATGAGGTGCCAGGTGCCCATATAGTTGAAAAGGTGATAGGGATCAACGCGCCGTTCGGTCATTTCGTTCCGGGCAGGTGAACGGTAATTGAAGGAGAGAGCCCTTTTTTTGATGCAGGCCTCAAGGACAGTCCGGAATATCTCTTCGGGGGTAGGGGAATATTCGATGAGATGGAATGATAAAACCTCGTCCATTTTGACGGAACTCGTAGCATGCATCTGAATGATAGAAGTAATTTTTTCAATCACTGAGGTAATTTCATCAGCCATGCAGCTCCCGCTCATGTCTTCAAGGAGCTTCTTCGCAACCATGAGGGAGAGCAGTTCTCCGGATGAGAGGTATATCAGGGGAAGAGAGAATGTCTCGTCTTCGTAGAAGTATCCCTTCAGGCTTGAATTGTATTGCAGGGGGCAGTTGAGCCTGTCCCGCATGAATTCGATATCCCTCTGGGCGGTTTTGACTGAGACTTCAAATTCTTTGGCAAGGCTTGTGGTATTGGGATATTTCTTCTGCCTGACCCGGTCATCAAACCAGATAAAACGTTCATATATATTTTTTGAGCCCATAACTACAATTCGAGAATATTTTTACTGATAAGTATAGCAAAAATCAGCTGTCACCCATCACCTGAACAATAATGGTCCGGTTCCTTCCTCTATTATCGAAATCAATGAATACAATTTGTTGCCAGGTGCCCAAAGAGACTTTGCCATTGATTACTGGAACACTAAGAGACGGCTTTATAAGTGCTGCCCGCACATGTGAGAACCCATTGCCATCTCCCCATCTCTTGTCATGTTCATACTCAGGTGAATAAAGAAGGAGGCGGTCAGTAATGAGTGATGTCGGCAGAAATGATCCCTGTCCTTGTGGGAGTGGAAAGAAATGATGCTGGACATATTTGCAATTTAATTGCATAATATCTGCATGTGGATAAAGAGAGATGCTGAAACCCTTATTAATGAACTGGGGAAACAGTTCCCTGTTGTGTTTGTTACCGGCGCACGACAGGTAGGAAAGACGAGCATCCTTGGCCATCTCTTCCCGGATTTTGCCTATGTAACATTAGATGATCCCGCCAGGGCAGCTGAAGCGGAAAATGCGCCCCGTGATTTCCTGGAGTCTCTGACATACCCTGTTGTCATAGATGAAGCGCAGTACGTCCCTGACTTATTCAGACACATAAAACTGGTTGTTGATAAGATAAAAAGAAAGGGACAGTTTTTCATAACAGGCTCGCAGAGTTTCCCTCTCATGCAGAATCTTACTGAGAGTTTGGCCGGACGCTGCGGGATTATAAATCTTCAGCCTCTTTCTGCCCACGAGCTGGTGAGGTCAAATCAGCTGATCTCCATTGAAGAATATATAAGCACCGGAGGCTTCCCGGCGCTGTATGCAGATAGGGATGTCATCCGCCAGCATTGGTATCCATCTTACATAGCAACCTATCTGGAGAGAGATGTGCGGAATATCCTGAACGTTGGAAGCTTGAGAGACTTTAACCGGTTTTTGAGAGCAGCAGCAATCCGGACCGCACAGACTCTGTCACTGTCTGATCTGTCGAGAGATGTGGGAGTAGCACCCAACACTATAAAATCATGGATTTCTGTGCTTCAGGCATCACATATTATTTATCTCCTTGAGCCTTATTACCGCAGCATCGGCAAGAGGTTGGTGAAATCTCCCAAATTATACTTCCTTGACACCGGCCTTGCTGCCCATCTGATGGGACTCTTTTCCTGGAAAGAGATAGTAAATTCTCCCCTGTCAGGTGCTTTATGGGAAACATATGCTTTTACTCAAATCCAGCATCATCTGCTTTCGCAAGGCATCAGCAATCCTCCTTTTTTTTACTGGAGAACCAAAGATGGGAGGGAAGTTGATTTCGTGCTCGAAAAAGGTGGTCGTTTCATCGCCTTTGAAGCTAAGCTCACCGGGATGCCGGTATCTGATACAGCAAGGGGATTTGAATATCTCAGGGAATATTACGGAGAGGACTCCCTGATAAAAGGATTTGTAATCTGCAGGGTCAAGAGAGAATTTTCAATCGGTAAAGGAATAAAAGCCGTTAATGGGATTCAGTTTGATTTCTGATATAAGCGGCGGATAGCTTTGTATCCAGTTATAAAACACTGAACCATGGATATACCTGTAGCCCCATAACCCTTCAATCTGTTGACAGCATCCACTGAATATAGTAATTTACCGGTGGTCATTGCACATGGTTTTCTCACTCAAGAAAATTTACGATCAATTTATTCAGCCTGCAGCTGGTAAAACAGAAAAGGTTTCCAAACATGCTATCCAGATTGCGACTGCAGCATTGCTCATTGAGGTGATGAAAGCTGATGGTAAAGTCAGCGAGGATGAACGAAATGCAGTTATGCAGACTATCCAGGCAAAGTTTAACCTTTCAGACGAAGAGACAAAATTATTGAAGGAGCTTGCTAAAGAGAAAATCAGGAAGGCTACTGATTATTATGAATTTACCTCACTCATCCACAAAGGGCTGTCATATGAGCAGAAGGTTGAAGTCATAGAGCATCTCTGGGGAATNGCTCTAACGGATAAACACCTTGATAAGCATGAGGAGTATGTGGTTCGGAAGATTGCCGANCTGATTTATGTTGAGCATAAAGATTTCATCGAAGCTAAACTGAAAATAAAAAGTCGAATCTGACAAGATTACTTCACCTACTGAAGGGCTTGGGAACTGGTATGACAACCTACTTAAGTAACATAATATTATGAAACAGTCACAAGATCAGCAATACTCAGGAATACCCGTCTTTACCCTTTCTGAATTAAACACAGCTATTAAAGCAACCATTGAACTTGCCTTTCCTGAATCGGTATGGGTTGTTGCCGAAATATCCGNGATTAGATGCAATTCCAAAGGGCATTGTTATCTTGAACTCGGAGAAAGAGAGGAAGAAGAAACCATAGCCCAAATCAGAGCGAACATATGGGCATATACGTTCAGAAGCATTGCTGCCAAGTTTGAAAGAGCAACCGGAGAAAGCCTGAAGCAGGGCATGAAGGTATTGCTCCAGGTCAACGTTACCTTCCATGAAGTCTACGGTCTCAGCCTGAATATCAAGGATATCGATCCCACGTATTCTTTAGGGGAAATGGCAAGGAAAAAGAGAGAGATCATTGATCGGTTAACAAAAGAAGGCTTAATCACCCTGAATAAACAGATCCACCTACCGTTAGTTCCCCAAAGAATTGCTGTCATATCCTCAAGAACGGCAGCAGGATATGGGGATTTTATAAACCATACTGATGATAACCCNTACGGCTACAAAATCTTTCATACGCTTTATCATTCCTCAATGCAGGGACAGGAGGCCGAGGCATCCATCATTTCTGCTTTAAGGAAAATTAAGGAGCACAGAGACCTTTATGATGCAGTGGTAATCATAAGAGGCGGAGGTTCACAAATTGATTTGAGCTGTTTTGATACCTATGGGCTTGCTGTTGAAGTGGCACAATTCCCCCTGCCTGTTATCACCGGCATAGGACACGAACGGGATGACACCGTAATAGACATAGTTGCCCATACAAAGCTTAAAACACCTACTGCGGCAGCTGAATTCCTGCTGTCAGGAATGAGCAGTTTTGAAGAAAGGCTTTTGAATGCGCAGAGGACATTAATCCATCTGATAGAAGAATCAATGAAAGAAGAAAACCACCGGTTTCAGTATCTTGTTCAACAGTTCAGACATATTGTCAGGGACAGGTTCAGCGGGGAAATGCAGAGCATAGAGACTGTCTTGCACGCGCTTATTCATGGAACAACACAGTCCCTGAACAGTTCCCATAACAGACTGGAATTCGCTATGAGCAGGCTTGCTGGCGGATTGAACATCCTTTTCCAGCAGCAGGAAAACAGGATCAAGCATTGNGGTCAGGCAATCAGGCTTCTCGACCCGGTCAATGTCCTGAGGAGGGGTTACAGCATTACATACTTTAAAGATAAAGCACTCAAGGATAGTGCAGACTTGCAGCAAGGAGATATAATAAGGACTAAGGTTTATAAGGGGACAGTCAGGAGCAAAGTGGAGGCTTTACATGCGGAAGAATAAATTGACGTACACATCAGCGATCACCGAGTTTGAAAAGATTGTGGAAGAAATTGAATCCGGTGAAATAGATGTTGATGTCCTTACGGTAAAGGTACAAAGAGCATCAGAGCTGATAAAGTTCTGTAAAGACAGTTTGCGAAATACGCAGAAAGAAGTCGAAAAAACCTTAATTGATATGGAAGCAGACCGTAAGGCCGAAGAAGAGTAAATTCGTCAACGCTTAATCTTGCCTGTTCAAAAGTAACTATGTGTGGTTTGTATTCTCACCTCGACCGAGTGTTCCTGATGGTCGTCAACAAGGGGAATAACCTGATCGTCGCGCTCAACACCATCGACTGTCACAATCGTCCCGCCATTTCCGGTGCGTGTTTGCAGGACAGTGATATGGTAGATAGTTTCAAGGTATCGGTAGTGTACCTTGAATGTCTCCCAATCAGCAGGGATGCACGGTGCGAAACTCAGTTTGTCTATTTCAAGCCGCAGCCCCAGAAGTGATTCCACAATAAGCCGGTACATCCAACCGGCTGATCCCGTGTACCACGTCCATCCACCGCGGCCGGTGTGCGGCGGGACCGCATATACGTCNGCAGCAACAACATACGGTTCCACTTTGTAGGTTGCAATCCCCTCCGGTAATTTCGCATGGGTTATCGGATTTATCATTGCCAGCAGTTCCCATGCACGTCTGTTGTCGCCTAATTGAGCGAATGCCATTGCCGTCCAGATTGCCCCATGAGTGTATTGTCCGCCATTTTCCCTGACGCCGGGGACATACCCTTTTATATAGCCGGGATTCAAATTCGACTTGTCGAAAGGCGGGTCCAGGAGCTGTACCAGCGCATGCTCCCGGTGAACGAGGTGCTTATCCACAGCTTCCATCGCCATATGCGCGCGTTTGGCATCTCCGGCACCGGAGAGAACAGACCAGCTTTGCGCAATGGAATCAATTTGGCATTCCTGATTACTCGCTGAACCGAGCGGCGAGCCATCGTCGAAGTAAGCACGGCGATACCATTCACCATCCCAACCATTCTGCTCTATATTCAGGCGCAGGTGAGCCGCCTCCTTCTGGCAGCGTTCGATGAAGGGTAGGTCACCATGTATGCGTGCAATATCAGTGAACCGCATGAGCACTTCATAAAGGAAGAATCCCAACCATACACTTTCGCCTTTGCCGTGTTCGCCCACAACGTTCATGCCGTCGTTCCAATCACCCGAGCCGATGAGCGGCAGGCCGTGTACGCCAAAGCTGATGCCTCTCAGGATAGCCCGCACACAGTGATCGTACAAACTGGCCGCGTGTTCAGACCGGCTGGGAAGATCGTAATACGAGTCCTCGTCGGCATTAACCGGGCGGCCCTCGATGAAGTGGACGGATTCATCTAATACTCCGGTGTCTCCGGTGTTCAGAACATAACGGCACGTAGCTAACGGTAACCAGAGGAAATCGTCCGAACAGTGCGTACGCACGCCGCGCCCAGACGGATGATGCCACCAATGCTGGACATCTCCCTCCCGGAACTGACGGGCAGCACAGAGGAGAAGGTGTTCGCGCACGAGACGCGGCTCTGTGTGGATGAGTGCCATCACGTCCTGCAACTGATCGCGGAAACCGAAGGCGCCCGCCGACTGGTAGTATCCGCTGCGTGCCCAAAGGCGGCAGGCTATAGTTTGGTATATGAGCCAGCCGTTGGTCAGGACATTGACGGTCGGGTCGGGTGTTTCCACATTCACTGCGCCGAGCGTGTGATTCCAGTACTGCCAGACTGTTTCAAGCGCACTACGCGCGGCAGCAGATCCGCGAAAGCGTTGCAGCAGGTTGCCGGCGTCATCGGCATCTTGACCTACACCGAGCATAAAGATGATCTCACGCTCTTGTCCGTCGGCTAATTCGAATGGTACCTGCAGAGCGGCGCAGGGATCCAAAGCGGCCCCTACCTTCCCGGAAAGCCGGGAGCACTTCATCGCGGCCGGACTCCGAAGTGTGCCGTTGCGCCCAAGGAACTCAGTCCGGTCGCCACTAAAGCTCCGGTTCGTATCGTCCACATCGAAGAAAGCAGTCCGGTTCCGAAACTCCGTGTTATATGGGTTGCGCGCGAAGAGCGCGCCGCTATCCGGGGCAAGTTCAGTAATCACATGCATTGCCGTTTTTGGCCGCAGATTTCCCAGCACCCATTCCGCGTATCCTGTAGCGGAGAGTCGGCGTGCTCGCCCCGAGTCGTTCCGCACTTTGAGCACCGTGAACTTGACAGGTGCGTCCAAAGCTACGTAAACCCACATCTCTGAGTGGATGCCGCGCTCCGTGTGCTCGAAGACGCTGTAGCCAAATCCGTGCCGGGTGACGTAAGGCGTCGCCCCGCGGCTTGGCAGCGGCGCGGGAGACCAAAAATGGCCGCGCTCTTCATCACGGATGTAAACCGCCTCTCCGCTCGAATCGCTTACAGGATCGTTCCCCCAGGGAGTGAGGCGGAACTCATGGGCATTTTCGCTCCAGGTATAGGCAAGCCCGCTTTCTGAAATGATGGTCCCGAATTGTGGGTTTGCCAGCACATTCACCCACGGCGCCGGCGTTAACTGACCGTGCGCGGTCGTAATGACGTACTCGCGCCCGTCAGGTGTGAATCCGCCGATTCCGTTGAAGAACATCAGATCAGGGCGAGGCAACGCCGTGACCGATAGGGGTTCGGAATGGTGGGATCGGGTCGGTGTAAGGAGCGGGACTGTTACTTCCACAAGGCTACGATGGTTGATCTGGTCGGCAAGCGCCCCACGGCTATCGGTGATGATAGCGCGGGCGACCGTTTGGATCAGGATGCGGTCCTCCTCCGATATCTGGTCTGCAGGTCTTACGAAGATGCCTCCAGGTCGATCGGTCACGTTGGGTTCAATGCCTGCTGCAATGAGACCCATGATCTGGTCGTGAAGAAGTTGCCGGTAACCGGCGTGATCTTCGTTCCAGATCATCAGGTCGACCGCCAGTCCTTTCAAGCGCCAGTAGGCGTGGGCCTGCACGAGTTGGCGCACCAGGTCGATATTGGCCGGATATTCAATCTGCAGCAGCACGATCGGTAAATCACCGGAAACAGCATAGCCCCATAAACCGGATTGCCCCCGGCGGTTCTTGACGAGGACCCCAGGTTCAGCACGCAGAGAGGAATTGGCATATATCACGGAGCTTGCAAGGTGTCCATAGAGTTGCGCGTCAGCTTCAGTTGCGTTGAGCTGCCGCAGAAGTACCTGGCTGTGTGTCCATGCCAGGTCAAAGACGCGGTCCGCGAGTCGTCGATCCTGGTATCTCTCGACAAGGCCCATACAGCCGTCGCGAGTATCCCCGATACCGGAGACAATATTTATCGTTGCCGATTCTTCCGGATCGAGGTTTATTCGATACCGGATTGAGACAATCGGGTCGAGCACTGAGCCCTCACTGCCCGAGAGCGCCCCCGTAAAAAATTCAGCTGCACCGCTCATAGCCTGCGGATTTTCAACGGTGTTTCCGCGGCCGATGAACTGCATGCGATCGGTCTCATAGGAGACTTCTCCGGTTTCCGCCCCATGCACGGCCATCAGGTGAAACATCCAGGGCGAGTGCTCGTCGAGAGAGCGGGGCCTGCGGGTGCAGAGAATAGCCCGCTGCTGGCGGATGATCTCGGTCTGAACAAAGAGCTTGCTGAACGCCGTGTGCAGCGCATCTGCCGCAGACGATGCAAGAACAACTTCCGCGTAACTCGTCACATCAATAGCTCTGCGTGTCCGGGAGCGGTTGGTGATGGTAATTCGGCGTACTTCGATGTCATCCTCCGGCGACACAGCAACCTCGGTATGTGTGACAAAGTCGTTGTTTTGGCAGCGAAACTCTGCTCGCCCTTCCGAGAAAATCGCTTCGTACTTCTCCATGTGTTTGCGTGTCGGTTGATATGCTGTTGACCAGACGTCCCCGCTCGTCACATCGCGGATGTAACAGAACGTGCCCCAGTTGTCGCAGGTAATGTCTTCGCGCCAGCGGGTGACTGCAATGTCCTTCCAGCGGCTGTAACCGCCACCTGCATTCGTGATCATCACGTGGTATCTGCCGTTCGACAACAACTGCACCTCAGGGACTGGTGTATCCGGGCTGCCGAAAACGCGTACCGGCGTCTCTGCTCTATCGGGAGCCACATGCGGGTCGGAGGGTTCGGCGGTGTGCGAATAGAACGCAGTGGCCCTTGGGATTCGCTCCTGGAGCAACAATATGGTCGCCTGGAACAAGGGATCCGATACAAATCGCTTCTGCATCGGACGGTCCAGGAGCAGATAAGCTAAAGAGAGGAGACTCATGCCCTGGTGATGCGCCATGAAGGACCTAACCACGGCGTATGATTTTCCACGCTGCAGACGCGAAGGAGTGAAATCCATCGCTTCATACAAGCCATATTTCCCTTCACACCCTTCAGCGGCGAGTCGCTGCAGATTCATACATGCCTCTTCGGGTGCCACCATCAGCGCGAGCGCCGAGGCATACGGTGCAATTACCAAATCATCAGTGAGTCCGCGTTTAAGCCCCAGTCCGGGCACGCCAAACGCACGATACTGGTAGTTGAGATAAATGTCGATCATGTTGTAACCTGATTCCGAAATGCCCCACGGGACTCCGCGCTTTCTTCCATACTCGATATGCCTCTCCACAGCCGCCTTATATGTTTCGTCGAGAAGCGTGTGTTCGTAAGTCGGCATTACAAGAAGCGGCATAAGGTACTCGAACATCGATCCACTCCACGAAAGGAGAATCGGCTCTCCGCCCGCGGTAGTGAGCAGACGACCCAGGGCAAACCAGCTCTCCTGCGGCAGTTGTCCCTGCGCAATCGCCACGAAATTGCACAATCTCGCTTCCGAGGCCAGTAAATCGTAGTAACTCGAGTCCAGCCTGTGCTCACTGAAGTTGTATCCAATGGCCAGCAGATGGCGTGCCTTGTCGAACAGGAAGTCATATTCCATACGGGATAGTTCGCCGGATAGCAGCGCAAGCCGTTCAATAGCCGCAATTCTCTCAATGGCACGTTGGTTGCCACGTCCTGCCAGTTCGCGCAGCGTCGGTATCTCATCGATGCCGCTACCTGTTTGCGGGTTAAGAAACGTCAGCTCATCGATGGCATCCTGACATTGCCGGACGAAGGCGCGTGCCCACCACTTCACCTGGCTATCGGGTTCTGCATAGACACCTTTGAGCACTTCCGTGGCTCTTGTCATGAGCCCGTTGAGGAACCACTGTGCATCCGCAAGCATGTTTAGCCGGGAATTGTTCGCGGCATCGAGGTCCTTCTGAAGTTGAGCAAGTTGGTCCGGAGCAGTTCCTTCCACAGCGTCCTTGAGGATTTTTAGTGTATCGCCAAGCCCATCAAAGAATCGGGCTTCTATGATCTTTTGATCGGGAAGTGAGAGCAGCCCCGGCCGCAATGTCAGCAGATGAGCCGCAAGGTTCCCGCTGTCCACAGTCGAAATGTACATGGGATGCAGCGGTTTCAGAGACTGCGTGTCGTACCAGTTGTAGAAGTGACCCCGGTACCGCTCCAATGATTCCATCGTGTTGAGTGCATTCGCACTGCGCTCGATGAGTTGTCCGGACGAAATATAGCCGAAGTCGTACGCGGATAAATTCGCGAGGAGCGCAAGTCCCATGTTGGTCGGCGACGTGCGATGTGCGACTCCGTCAACGGGATGATCCTGATAGTTATCAGGCGGAAGCCAATGGTCTTCCGGACCGACGAAGGTTTCGAAGAACGCCCACGTCTTTCGGGAAATCTTCCGGAGAAAGATAGTCTGGTCATCCGTCAGCCTTGCCCTGCGGCGACTGAGAGGCCGACTCATCCACCACGCGATAGCAGGAGAAGTAAACCAGAAAACCAATACAGGCCCAGCCACAGCTAATACGTCCGGACTCGAAATAGTCAGATAGATCACCGTGACAAAGGCAGTAATGGGGGCGATCCACATCGTTCGGTAAGATGCGACGATTTCCGTGTTGCTGCTACGAGCCGGAGTGCCCGACGGACTCCATTCAAGAAGCCGCCTGTTTGTGAGCAGCATCCGCCAGGCTGTGCGGACAATCGCATCCATACTAAAAAATGCCTCGTAAGGCATGCACAGAACCGTAAATGCAGCCCGGGCAAAGCGCCTGCCGGCGGAGCGCACCGCTGCAGCGAGGTGCTGACCCATAAGCACTTCGCCTGGCTTCTGAAGCACTTCCAGAATAGAGGTAATCAAAGAAGGAAGCAGGATGATTCCGATCACCGACAAAGTCCAGAACCAGGGTGAAGACAAGACTGCCCAGCCCAGCAACAACAGCAGTGTCAAAGCAACGGGCACGAGACTTCGCCGAAGGTTGTCGAGGAGCTTCCACCGGGAAAGTATCGAGAGCGGATTCTTCAAACAGTGTCCGCCTGAGCCGGGAACGCACGGAAAAAGCCACCGCGTAAGCTGCCAATCCCCTCGAATCCAGCGGTGCCGGCGGCTCACGTCTGCGCTGTAGCTGAACGGGTATTCTTCGTACAACTGCACATCGCTCAACAGCCCCGCCCGGGCGTAGCACCCTTCCAGCAGATCGTGGCTGAGGATCCGGTTCTCGGGGAAACGTCCGTTAAGAGCCCTCTCGAATGCATCGACATCATAGATGCCTTTGCCGATAAACGAGCCTTCACCGAACAGGTCCTGGTAAACATCGGATACAGCGCGTGTATACGGGTCAATGCCCGGCTCACTTCCGCACATTCGTGCATACCGCGACCTGTTCGTGCCTGGCAGACTCACGCCGACCTGTGGCTGGAGAATGCCATATCCCTCGCTGATACGCTGCTTGTCTTCGTCGTACCGCGCACGATTCAGCGGGTGCGCCATGGCGCCTACAAACTGCCATGCCGAATCGCGCGGTAGCTGTGTATCTGTGTCAAGGGTGATCACGTACTTTACATTCGATAAAACTGCAGTATTACCAACGATGAGCGAGAAACGGTCCCTTGAGCCGCCGCGCAGGAGCGAATTCAATTCCTCGAGCTTACCCCGTTTACGCTCGTAACCCATCCAAACCCGCTCCCGGGGATTCCATTGGCGGGGGCGATGGAAAAGAAAGAAAACATCGTCTTTTCCTCGCGTGTATTTTATATTCAGCTCTTCGATTTTTTGCCGGGCCAGCCGCAAGAGCGGTTCGTCTTCAGGAATCGTTTCCTCAGCCGCGTCCCGAAAATCAGTCAACAGGCCGAAGTGCAGGTTATCGTCCCTATTTGCCAGGAACCGGACTTCAAGTGCCTCGATCAGATCCTCGATGTTTCGAGTGCTTACGAGCATAGTCGGGACCACGACCAGAGTGCCGGATTCAGGCGGAATTCCTTTGGAGAAGTCCATTTTCGGCAGGGGATGCGGGGTCGCCAGTAACGTCGCTATCCAGTTCACCAGAGCCACCGACAGGTGGCTTGCGCAGAGAAGTGAGAGGGTTCCAACCAGCGCGAGTGTCCAACCGTAAATCCCGTCGGTATAAGCCTTAGCCAGCAAACTCCCGGTGAAGATCACCGTCATCAACATTATTGCGCCTATAAAGATGAGCAAAGGAAACGCGTAGCCAATTCTCTGAAGAGCCTCAAGGGCAGAAGAATGAAATCGCGCCGTTCTTTCAAGTTGTAGAAATCCCCTGTCGATCAGGTAGAAGCCGACATGTGCAGTTCTATGGTCTCCGCCTTTTTCGGCGGCGGCATTGTGCGAAAGATCAATCGCTTTGCGTGCTACCTCGCCCTCGGATAGCCGGCTGTTCTTCGCTATCTTCTCCACCACGTGACGGTAGCGATCACGGGTCGAAAAATCCATCTTGCCGTAAACGCCGCCCGTGTCCTCACGCAGAGTCTGCTCGACTATGCTCATCGTCTCGACGAACTCTCGCCAGTCCACCGCCCCAAGTAAACGGAGACTATCGATGCTGTTGCTTATGGAAACCTGGTCGACGGCCTGTCGTTGGTTCTCCGCCTGCACCAACTGTTCAATCGTCTGGCCATACTCGGAGAGCCGCTGTTCAAGCCATGTGAGAGGCATTGCCAATGCGGGGCTCCTTCCCTGAAGCCGGCGCACAAATTCCGCAACAAAAGAGCTTACCATAGGCGGGCTCGACCGTGACATGTCCGCGATCACTAAAATCAGGCTCTTCGGATCCTTTTCTGCTATCTCCATCATCTGATCCGCCCAATAGTCGGCGCGGTTTCGGTCTATTCTGTCGGCGGCGATCCGGGCTCCAATGCGTCGCAGATTCTCGATCAACGCCAGGCGTATCATAATAGGGATTGCCCACAATTCGCCTAACTTTAGAGCGGTAACCGTCTGGTAGGCCTTAACGAAACCGATGAGACTTTCCGGTTCCACCCGACCATCGCCGTGCGAGATCGTCTCAAGAGCGATGTCATACACGCGCGGAAGCCCAGCCGATGGGCCATTCAGCAGGCGGGGTAACTCCCGGCTGTAACCCTCTGGCAAGTGCCTCCTGGCTGTGCGAATCTGCTCTTCGATCAGATAGAAATTATCGAGCAGCCATTCACCGGCTGGCGTAATCCTGCGGTCCGTCTTGACCGCGTCTGTCAGCAGGTTGCGGGCTCCAATCAGGATGCTTTCATTTTCAGCCAGCCGTTTCAGAAGCTGGCCTTGTGCACGTCCCAGACCCAACTTGTGCAAACCAGCCAGGGTCTTGCCATGTTGCTCCATCTGATCGCGACTGAACAGTTCCGATCGCAGCGGCGGCTCGACGCCTGCGTACTTTTTTGCCAGATCATCTCCTCGGGGGCCCGACCGAAAATGGGGTAATTTCTCAAGAATGGTCTTGCTGCGCACCTTCAAGTTTGAGGTCTCCTTCTGAGAAGCGAAGTCCCAACGAACCAGATCGCAACTCTGGTTGCGGCTTTGGCCTGCCCCTCTTCGTTAGTCGGTATTCGTATTTTATTTACAAGATCAATTAGACGAGAAGATGTTGATTGAACAATGACACCATCGTTGCGTGCTCTAATTTTCTGGCTATAGTTAAGGCTGTTTTACCATGATTGTTTTTTACGTGGATATCAGCTTTGCTCTTCAATAATATTTTTACGATTGAACTATCCTCTGTTTCGGAAGCTATAATCAGAGCGGTATTGCCATGTTCATTCTTCATATTAACATCTGCGTTGTTATCCAGCAGCACCTTTACAANATCATCTCGACCCAAATAGCAGGCTTTGTGCAAAGCGGTCTCCCCGCAATCATCTTTCGCGTTTACGTTGGCGCCTTTNTCCAATAATATTCTCACGATGCCGCTATGCCTCGCAAACAAAGCCCTGCTTAAAACACTTTGCCCGATGACATCCCTTGAGTTCACATCAATACCCGTTTTCAGGAGGACTTGTACCTTTGAGCGATCACCTTTTTCAGCGGCTTCAAAAAGTTCTTTATTATTCATCGCAATTTGTTTCATTTCTTCCATAGACCCTCTTTTATCTCTGTTTTATTAATATGTATTTCAGATTCCATAGTGTTGATGTTACCTGTGCATCATCCTGTACGAAGGGGTAGAAGAGTGCTTCCACCTAAAACATGAAAAGGTTTGTTAATTGGGGAGACTGTTAAAGGGTGAGGATATCAAAATGCAATCAAATCACCAATTTCCCAGTTTGACTACTTCTTTTTTATTACGCTTAGTATAACAGATTATTGTGCTCTATGTTCCTAAGATTGCTTTTATCATGCTTGAAAAATCCAAGAGAAAATGGAACGCGGGAGAATGGCGTTAAGAGAATTCCCATATGTTCTATCATCCGAGCATGAGGAATAAATCTATCTCAGGGTAACTATGGTTATGATATTCTTGTGTTCTCCGGCATGTTTCTATGTCCGGGAATAGGTAATACTATCCTTTTGAAATTCTTCAATAATTTCATCAGTCAGAGATGGACGAAGTTTTGGCATTATTTGAATAAAAGTATCTGTGGTTACCCGATAATCCTGCCTGCTGGCATATTCCTGTTCAAAAGCGAATTGAGCAACTTGTTGAAAGAGGTATTCAATATCCGCAGGCGTATAGCGGGATGTCATCTGAACGATGAGATTCAGATCAATGTCTTCTGTATTGAGCTTGGACAAGTAATGTTCCAGAATCGTTCTCCTTCCATCTTCGTCCAAACCACCAACCGGTATGATGCAATCGAACCGTCCCGGACGAAGCAACGCAGTATCCAGCTGACGGATATAGTTGGTGGCACACACGAGCAACACCTTGTTCCCCTGATTTTTGAGCAGGGGAACCTGTTTGAGAAATTCATTGGTAATGGACTTGTCAACCCGTGATGCTATGTCTCTACTTGCTGCGATCTCTTCAAACTCGTCAATAAAGATGACTGCTTCGTCCAGGTTTCTCGCCTTTTCCATGATATTGTGCAAATTAGCACCAATCTTTTCCAGACCATCTACCATGAGCATACTTGGCAAAATTTCAATATACCACCATGACAAGACACCTGCTATTGCTTTAACAAAATGAGTCTTGCCGGTGCCTGGAGGTCCAAAAAAAATGATGGTCTTCGGAGGAATTACTCCATGCTTTTTTGAAAGGCTCTCTTCTGTCAGGGGAAGGATAATTCTCCGTTGAACTATCTGTTTTGGAGGCTGAGAATCAGATATAGTATCCCATATTTCTCTGCTGATGATCTGAGCCCCCATCTCAGATAGGATATCCTTTCTTTCATAGTCTATGTATTCCTTAAGGGCTTGATCCATATTTTCGAGAAAATCGATACATGCAGTTCGCAATCCTACATCGCGGCCGAGTTTTTCAGACATGAGCCATTTGTGCTGTAATATTTTCCCCCAAATGTCAGTGGCAATTTCAGGATCAAATTTTGTGCCACTAATTTCGAAGATAGTACTCGCACATTCCTCTGGTGACGGTGTTTCCGGAAAGGTTATATTCATTATTTAACTCTTATCGACTGGTCACGTGGTTATGCGGGCGGTATTTGCGTATCGTTGAAGCGACAGAACTCCGGGGTGGGTATACCTGCTGTGATGTCTTCTGGACATCTGCACTTCTGAACTTCTGCCCTTCCGCTCTTCTGCCCTCGTGCTTTTTCTGAGAGGCGGCGCTGACAAAACGGGCCTGAGATGTTTCCGGTTTGTTCTGCTTATGGAGGCGCTGCGAGCGGGAAAACTCGGTATCGTGCGCAGGCGCCACCTTTTTATAATCGAATTCCTTCATCGTGCGACGGTTCATCTTTTCTCCGAGGACGCTCTCGATGCTGTGCACAACGTCTTCGTCTTCACGGGTAATGAACGAGAAGGCATCGCCGGTCTTTTCAGCCCGGCCGGTGCGGCCTACCCGGTGCGTATACGCGTCGATTGTATCCGGCATATCGTAGTTGATGACGTGGGATATGCTTAAGACATCGATCCCGCGGGCTGCAACATCGGTCGCAACAAGGACTTGATAAGAGCCTTCACGGAATCCATCGAGTGCAGCCTGCCGCCTGTTCTGAGACAGGTTACCCTGAAGAGATGCGGCCCGGTAGCCAGCCTTCTCCAACTGCTGCCCCAGGCGCTTTGCGCGGTGCTTTGTTCGGGTAAAGATCAGGACGGACTCCGTATTCGTATGTCGCAACAGTTCAAGGAGGAGCGCAGTTTTGAGGTGTTGATTAACAGGGTATAATGCGTGTGAGACCGTACTTGCCGGTGCGGCAGGATCGACTTGGACGGTGACCGGTGTGTGCAGGACTTCGCGGGCAAGCCGCCGGATATCATCTGGCATAGTTGCCGAAAACAGCAGAGTCTGGCGCTTGGCCGGCACGTGCTTGATGATCTTCCTGATATCGGGCAGGAACCCCATGTCGAACATCCGGTCCGCCTCGTCCAAAACGAGTACTTCCAGATGCGACAGGTTTATCATACCGTGATTAATATGATCGAGCAGGCGGCCGGGGCAGGCAACGACGATCTCGACGCCGCTGCGCAGTTTCTGTATCTGCGGGTTCATGCTTACACCGCCATATATGCTTACGCTCCGAAGACGGGTCTGCCGTCCCATAGTGTTGATTGCTTCGTGGATCTGCTCGGCAAGCTCGCGGGTGGGGGCGATGACAAGGGCCCTAATATGCCGGCGTCCCCCTTGCATCAGACGATGCAGAATAGGTAGTACGAAGGCGGCGGTCTTGCCGGTGCCGGTCTGTGCCAGGCCCACGACGTCGCGCCCCTCCATGACTGGAGGTATCGCCTGCACCTGGATCGGCGTCGGTGAGACATAGCCCGCTGCCGTTATCCCGGCTGCGACCTGGGGATGAAAATTAAAAGCATCAAATTCCATAAATTCTTTAAACTCCTTTTCTCTGTGTATTATCCAGTTTAATCTAATATTTCAAGAACACAACGCTTTTCAAGCTTAGCACCTGCAGCACTCAGTATTGTTCTCATTGCTCGCGCTGTATTTCCCTGCTTTCCGATAACCTTCCCAATATCACCTGCAGCAACACGCAATTCAAAAATAACGGTTCTTTCTCCGTCTACCTCGGCCACTACAACCTCCTCCGGTTTATCTACCAGAGACTTCGCCATTAGTTCAACAAGTGCTTTCATATTTACCTCCATTCGAGTATTCGGGCTATTTCTTTACCGAACCATAATTTATAAGAGTTTTCTCACTACAATCATTGAGTTTATCTTAATGCTCTGCACGTTTCTTACATCTTAATAAAATGTATGTATCTTGGGGAGACCGCTAAAAGGGGAGCTTTGCGAAATGAGATCTATTTATCAGTGTCCCTGTTCGATTGTTTCTTTTCCTCACTTATTAAGCATAACATATTATCATATTTATCATTTTCCTTCGCCGCTATTTTTTCGGATATCCTATTGTTTGTGAGAGAATGATTTTCTGGTCGGCTCTCAGCTTCATCGCCTTTGCCAAGGCCTCCCTGTCAATTGATCCGCGGACAACAGTCGCAAGGCCTTCGGAAGCACAGAACAGGTAGACATTCTGGCTGATGAAACCAGTATCGGCAGCAGAATAGAGTTTTTTGTCTTCTTCNGAAGCATTNCCCATCTTTGAAAAGTCTGCAACATAGATGAGATTTACCGGAGCATCTTTGACAAAGTCCTGTTTCCCTGTCAAGGCNCGAATGTCTTTTAAAAGTACCGGATTTAACACATGGTTCTTCGCATCATACAGGTAAAGGCCTTCAGCCATAGCCACATAGATATCAATTTCCTGCCAGTTCCTTGCAGAAGGAGCTGTCCGATTCCCTTCTCCTGGCCGATTAACACCAAAAGCTGCCCAAAGGACATTTGAAAGCACTTGTACAGGCAGCTTCTCGGCACTGAATGAGCGCGAAGAACTTCTCTCATTCAGCACTTTCATGAGTGGCCTGCCGATATCACGTTGCGGCTTCAAAAGCAAAATCGGTTTAAGCTCTTCTCCAAAGGTTAAGGTGCTGGGAATGATTAAAACAGCCAAGAGTACGGATGCGGATAAAAATGATATTTTGTTCATAATTGACCTCCTTAACGGTTTTATTACAGTACGGCTTTCCTGAATTCCTCTACTCCTATCCGCTCGATAAACCGTGGCATCCTTTCCCGTAATTTTGCGTTCTTTGCATAATAATCAAGGCACTTCTGAAGCAGCGAAAGAGCCTCTTCGTCAGTCAGTTTTTCTGCAATCGCATCTCCGATGCGCGGCCTGCCTCCGGAATTGCCACCGACGATAACCGTCCAGCCCTTCGGTGTCGCAAATGCACCGAAATCCCTGAGATAGCTTTCTGCACAGTTCAGCATGCATCCTGATATCCCGAATTTTGTTTTCCCGGGAACCGTGTCTTCCCTGCCGACAAACATATTTTCAATTTTAGCTGCAAGGCCGAGAGAGTCTCCCTGGCCGAATTTGCACGTTTCTGTTCCGGGGCACGACTGGACATAATGAACACATAAGCCCTCGGCGGGTCCGACCTCAATATCAAGATCTTTCCAGACCTTCCCGATATCCCCGGCTTTGAGTCCCACCAGCGCGATACGCTGACCGGATGTAATCTTGATGATCCGCACCTTGTATCTGCGTGCAACCTGTGCCAGCTTCTCAAGGATATCCGGAGTCAGGATACCCATGGGTATCCTTGGCACGATTGCATAGGTCTCTTTGTCCCTCTGCAAAATTGCCCCCTTTGGCACTTCGCTCATACTATTCCTCCCGGTCTATTGGTTGCTGTATTAATGAATTCTTTATGTAACCGCAGGCTAAAGCCTGCGGCTACCTTCTCTTGGCTGTCTACTGGCTACTGTTCACTGGCTACTGTTCACTGTCTACTGTTCACTGTCTACTGTTCACTGTCTACTGTCTTCTGGCTTCTGGCTACGGCTATGACAGTCTCTCCTGCCTTCACTCTATCACCCAGGTTCACCTTAATCTCTGCATCCTTCGGCAGATACACATCAAGCCGTGAACTGAATTTAATAATGCCATATCTCTCGCCCCGTTCCAGAATATCACCTTCTTTTGCACGGCAGACTGCCCTACGGGCAACAAACCCTGCAACCTGCCTAACGAGGACCTTTCCTTTCCCGCTGTCCATGACCATCACAATATTCTCATTCTCTACCGATGCATCATCCTTGTATGCCGCCATAAATTTACCCGGAGAGTAGCGGACAGCGACAACCTTTCCATCGCAGGGAGCCCGGTTCACATGCACATCAAGCGGTGACATAAAAATACTGATTTCCTTTACTTCAGCATTGAGATACATTTTTTCAGGAACGTCTTTGATCCCTATCACCCTGCCGTCTGCCGGTGAAACGAGGAGTCCCTCACCCCCGGGAATAATCCGGTCCGGATCCCTGAAAAAAAAAGCCATGAAAAACGTGAGGACAAGAGACAAACCCGAGAAAAAAAGAGTCAGGGAAATTATGAAAGAACTATGTGAATTCCTGAGCACCCACAAGAGTACAACAGCTGCAATTCCTGAAAAGAGCAGTGAACTGAAGATAAATGGATACCCTTCCGGGGCGAACTTCATGCCTTCGATTTATCTACCAGCTTCCCTTTTTTGAGCCATGGCATCATCGCCCTGAGCTTTGCTCCAACTTCCTCGATCGGATGGTCCTCCCCTTTCTTTGTCAGTGCGTTGAATACCGGTTTGTTTGCCCTGCATTCAAGAATCCACTCTTTCGCGAACTGACCGGATTGTATCTCGTTCAGGATCGTGCGCATTTCTTTCTTTGTCTCATCAGTGATGATTCGCGGTCCCCGTGTGATATCCCCATATTGGGCGGTATTACTGATCGAATATCTCATATTGGAGATTCCGCCTTCATAGATAAGATCCACAATAAGTTTAACCTCATGGAGGCATTCAAAGTATGCCATTTCCGGTGAATACCCCGCTTCGGTAAGGGTCTCATAACCGGCTGCAATGAGAGACGTAAGGCCTCCGCACAGCACTACCTGCTCACCAAACAAATCTGTCTCGGTCTCTTCCCTGAAACTCGTTTCTATGACACCTGCTCTTCCGCCGCCGATTGCGGAAGCGTAAGCCAGTGCGATTTTCTTCGTATCCTTTGAAGGATCCTGATATAGAGCTATCAGACATGGCACACCGCTGCCTTTTGTATACTCGGACCTGACAAGATGGCCCGGACCTTTTGGAGCTACCATAAAGACATTTATATCAGCTGGAGGTACAATCTGCCCAAAATGGANATTGAAGCCNTGGGCGAACCCGAGATACGTCCCCTTCCNGATATGCGGAGCAATCTCTGCTTTATAGATATCNGCCATGTACTCGTCCGGCACAAGCATCATGATGATGTCGGCTTTTCTGGCAGCTTCTGAAGGGATGAATACCTGAAACCCTGCTTTCCCGGCCTTTTCCCAGCCCGCCCCGCCTTTTTTGACACCAATGATAACATCAGCACCGCTTTCCCGGAGATTGTTGGCATGGGCATGTCCCTGGCTTCCGTATCCCATAACAGCAATCTTTTTCTTCTTCAGTA